>Ga0209062_1001709_pt1 | contig 35102 bp, 31 predicted proteins | sample Coa_R2_2_FD_187158 | JGI IMG/M metagenome (GOLD analysis project Ga0209062, IMG submission 187158) | Surface soil microbial communities from Centralia Pennsylvania, which are recovering from an underground coalmine fire - Coalmine... | ecosystem: Environmental > Terrestrial > Soil > Unclassified...
CAATATCAAAACGTGAATGGTTGACGTGATCATGCCGCCAACAATCGGAGCGGCAATCGGTTTCATCACGTCAGAGCCAATGCCCGATTCCCACAATATCGGCGCCAGGCTCAAAACAAAGGAGCTTCGCGATATTTGCGAGATCGAAGCCGAGGCAAGGCGCGAGTTTGGGGACGCTGTGGCGGAAGTGCTCAAACATCGATTAGCTGATCTCGACGCAGCCATTTCTCCTAACGCGGTGAATAACTTTCCTCTCGTTTCAGTCCTGCTCAGACGTGCTCTCGGGCTCGCGATTTCGAGAAGCACTCCGCTCAGTTCAGTTGCCGGGCCTTTGCTCGGGTGAATGGCATCACCCCATGTTTTCGAAGCTCGCTGCTTGCGCCGCAAACTCAGTCGGGGTCTTGTATCCCAGGCTGCTGTGCGGGCGCTCTTCGTTGTACTCCTTCCGCCACACCGTAATCTTGCGCCGGGCGTCGAACAGATTTTGAAACCAGCTCAGGTTCAAACATTCTTCCCGCAACCGTCCGTTGAAGCTTTCCACTCGACCGTTCTGTGTCGGCTTTCCCGGCTGGATGTGCAGCAACTCGATCTGCCGCTCGACGCACCAGGCCAAAAAGTGCCGGCTCGTCAGCTCCGGCCCGTTGTCGCAGCGAATCGCTTGCGGCACGCCCCGCTCAGCTATGATCTGTTCCAGCACTCGCGTCACTCGCCGGCTGGCAAAGCTCGTGTCCACCTCCAGCGCCAGACACTCTCTCGTATACGCGTCCACCACGCTAAGCACCCGGATCGCTCGTCCACACGCCACCGCATCGTGCACGAAATCCAAGGCCCATTCCTGATTCGCTGCTGTCCGTGCCACCAGCGGCTTTCCCTCCCGCACGCAATGCTTCCGCTTCTTCCGCCGAATCCTCAGTCCTGCCTCGCAATAGATCCGATGCAAGCGCTTGTGGTTCACTCGCTCTCCGCTTCGCCGCAGCAACACATGCAGCCGTCGATACCCGAAGCGCGGTTTCTCCCCCGCTAACTCCACTAACTTCGTCCGCAGCGGTTCATCCGTCCGCTTACTGTCGTAGCAATAACTCGACGCCGCCATTCCCATCAGCCCGCAAACCCGGCGCTCACTGGCCGTGTAGTGACTCAGCAGCCAGCGCGCATCCGACCGCTGGTCTACGAGCCCCACCCGTTTTTTGCGATCACCGCCTGCAGCATGTCCTTGTCCAGGCTCAGGTCCGCCACCAGCTTGCGCAGCCGCGTGTTCTCATCCCGTAACTGCTTGGCCTCCTGCGCCTGGCTCACGTCCATCCCGCCGTACTTCGCCTTCCAGGCGTAGATCGTGTGCTTCGACACGCCCACTTCCCGCGCCACGTCCTCCGCCTTGCGTCCGGCTTCCAGCTGTTTCAACGCCCCGATGATCTGGGCTTCCGTATGCCTGCTCACCGACATGCTCGTTCCCCTTTCCTTCGTCCGAAATCATACTTGGACTTGTTCGGAAAGCGGGGAGCAGGTCAGTGGCACAACGAGATCGGATGCCTCGACACGGCTGAGTATTTCATCCGTTCCGTGTGACAGCAGCGCGGGCATAGGAATTGCTTCAGTTTCATTCAACATGTCCGAAAAGATCCAAATCTCCTTCTTTTCAGCTGGCACAGAATCCAGCAGTGTTTTCATTTGCCACAACGCACCGAAGATGTCGGTGCCCGCTGAGATAGGACGCAGTCCCGTACTCTTTCGCTCAAACGTTGCCGCGAGCTCTTGACGAGCGCGGTTCAAATTGTCGGTGAAGACGCCCTGCGCTTCTGGGGTCCAGCCTTTGAGCAGTGGTTTGACTCCGAATGACTGGGAGCTTATTACTGAAATCCAAACACGGCTCTTTGGAGGTTCCGTGAGGAGTAACTGCTTCGTGCGCCTCAAGGGTCAGTTTTGGAACCAGTTCGAAAAGGAGCTTGCAGGATTTGCAGGGATTTTCTAAGCGAATTCCATACAAGAACCCGACATTAATGTCGGGTTCTTGTAGTTCGCCCGCCGCCGGTCCCTGACCCCTGGCTCGGTGTTGAAGAGTCTTCCCCGATGAAGAGGGGACTGAAAGCTAGCCTCACACGCGTTGATTCCGTTTCCGGAGAGCGTTGAAGAGTCTTCCCCGATGAAGAGGGGACTGAAAGGACAGTGATGTCAAGCGGTGTGGCACTATCGCGCTATCCAGCGGCAGCGTTTATTGTTGCCGGGACATCTGGGCACACGGAACCGTTAGCAAGTCCATCCGACCCAAACCAACCATGAAGCTCTCGAATTGACGCAGCTACTGCTCAGCTTTGGTGACTTGTGATGGCATCTCACGGTTGTACATCTCTATCAGTCCGGCAATGACGCTCGCGCTCTCCGGTGGTGAAAAATAATAGCCCTGTGCTAGGTCGCACCCCAATTGGCCGAGCATCTCCACTTGTGCAGCAGTTTCCGTTCCTTCCGCGACCACCTTCATTCCAAGATTATGTGCCAGAGTAATGATCGCGCGGACAATCTCATATTTCTCTGCATTCTGCTCCAGGTTTGAGATAAATCGACGATCAATCTTGAGCGTATCGATTGGCAGTTGCTGCAATCTGCTTAGTGAGGAATACCCGGTTCCAAAGTCGTCGATACTCAGGGAGACACCAGCTGCTCGTAGTTCGGTTAGCACCCTTGCCGATTGTTCAGGTTCTCCCATTGCAATGGTTTCCACAATTTCGAAGTGCAGGTCGCGCGGGTCAAGGCCAGATGCCACTATCACTCGACTGAATTCACCGGCCAGTCCTGGCTGCACGAATTGCTTCGGAGCGATGTTCGAGCTCAGCCAAAGATTTGGCGTGCTTGGAAACTGAGCTTGCCATGCTCGGAGCTGTTGGCATGAGTCGCGCAAAAGTGCCATGTTCATCGGAACGATGAGCCCAATTTCATCCGCAACCGCAATGAAATCGGCTGGAGAAACCACGGTACCATTTCTTTGCCATCGCGTTAACACTTCAACACCGACAATTCGTCTGCGGGCCAGGCAGACAATTGGTTGGTAGTAGGCAACGAATTCGTTCCTTTCGAAAGCCCTCCTCAGATCGGTTTCCAGTCGCAAGCGGGCGACTGCAGCAACGTGCATCGCACTGTCGAATACCTCACAACGTGCTTTTCCGGCTCGTTTTGCACGCTGCATCGCGATTTCCGCGTCACGCAGCATATCTTCCGCAGCTGTTCTCGATCTACCGCTGACTGTGATGCCGATGCCGGCAGAGATGAAGAGCTCATGCCCCTCGACTACGAAAGGCTCAGCAAGTTTCTGCTGCAAACGTTCGGCGACGCGAATCGCGTCTGCCGAGTTTCTGATGTTATCTAGCAGTACGGTAAACTCATCGCCAGCCAGTCGGGCGAAGGTAAATCCGTTGATCAGGGAAGATGAGTCGAACTCAAAGGTATGCGAAACGGTATCAAGTGATCTGACGGAGCACGCCAACCTGCGAGCGATCTGAATCAACAATTGATCACCAATAAGGTTGCCAAGACTTTCGTTGAATATCTTAAAGTCGTCAATGTCGATAAACAGAACAGCAAATTTGTAATGCGGCTGGCACCTTGATACTGCGATAACTCGTTGCAATCTATCGAGAAATAATGCGCGATTGGGCAGATTCGTGAGGCTGTCGTGCAGGGTAGTGTGGGCGAGTTTCTCCTCAACTTTCTTTCGCGCAGTTATGTCTCGGTTGACGATAACGAGTCTCGTAACTTTTCCATTTTGTTGAATCGGACTGGCGGTGGATTCCAAGATGCGCCAGGACCCCTCCTTATGCCGCATACGATATTCGATAGTCTCATCAATTCCGGTAGCGATGGCCTTGCTGACGGCTTGTGAGAATCGGTCCCGGTCATCCGGGTGAACTTGCGAAAGGGCTGAGGTCTGACTCAGTTCCTCGAGAGAGTACCCGAGAACCTTCTGGTAGGCTGGACTGTTATACACGCGACGTCCATCTCGGTCGATGAGCGCTATCATGTCAGCAGCATTCTCACTGATCAGTCGATATAGTTCCTCCCTCTCGGCCAAGCGTTCACGAACCCGATGCAGCTGCGAGTGCTGGTAAACCGCGTATAGATCAAAAAGAATGACTAGTGCGGCAAGCCCCCGTACCCACTCTCTAAGTACGAACAGATCGGCTGTCCCGAGCAACGGTAAAGGGGGAAAAGTAAGAGAGACGATTCCGAGAGTCAGGACGAGAGTTACGGTAACGGCGAGTCCCCAAAGCCACCACTCGCGGCCTTCCGTCTTCTTCACCTCCAACACCGAACTTTGATTACTGCGCCATTCCGTCTGATCAACCGTAGCTCTTTTCATCGTCTCCGCAATGGATAACAAACAGAAAATGTCTTCTCTCGATGCCGCGAGGTATGGAAGTCGATTGATCGAGTGACTTCCAAGCGTGAGTTTCAGACTCTATTGCACTCGTCCTCCGATCGTGTTGGTGCTTGCAACTGTCGGGAGGTGTCCGAAGATATTCGCCTAGAGCTTTTGAGGCCAAGGCGGAACCGTTCGGCTCTTCCGTGAAAGATAAGTCGGCCGCTCCAGTTTCTTCGCGGACTTCATGTCATCCGCTCCTTTCGACTTTGAATCAATCTGATCGGCGAGTTCTAGGCGCCTGCGAATGTTTCCCTAGGTAGATTGCTGTGGCTTGTCAAGGTTCAGTCCCCAGCGACGTGTGACGCGAGACATGCGTCCAGACGCTCCGAGACCCATTGCTGGATCTCCTGTTTTAAGCTGTCCGGGAGATCAATGAACTGCAATCCCACTCTGCCATTGCGGTCATACCAGCAGACTTCACCTCTGAATTGAATCCCGGTCTCATAACCTGGCAATTTGAGCCGAAGTGAAAGCCTATCGCCGACCTGAACGGGTACAACGCCGTCTATTGCAATGCCACCTTCACTGATATTGATGGCATTCGCTACAAACTCCGGGTACTTTGCACTACTTACAAATACCTGAGTGTAGAGTGGTAGTCGGTGATAGCGTCTCTTTTCTCGAATCATCAACGGATACGACACTTTCAGCGTGCGTCCCAACACCGTTCGGGAAAGGGGCCTGCTAATAACAAAATGTGCGCCAGCACGAAACACATCAGCTCTATCTTTATCGCTGTTCACAATGCCCCAGACGACAGCATTTCGGTTTGACGTAGTTGCCCTCTGTTTTCGAAGCAGAGCAAGGCTTTCGTCTTTGTGGTCAAAGTCGACCATTACAGCCTCGTATTTATTTCGGCAGAGTTCACGCGTTGCAGCATCAGCATCTGGGGCGACCTGAACGTTGATTGCGGATGCTCCCATAACTTGAGAAAGCGTATCAATCGTTTTATCGTCGTTTGTGACTAAAAGCACACGAATCGCTAGATTTTCCTCGGAGCGAAGATGCCCCTGTTCGACTGGCGTTACCATTTACTAACTCCTTCGAATACCAGGAATCCCGATTTAGATGACAACGAGAGCCGCGCTTCTTGTTGCTCATTGACGCTCACATGAACTCCAACGAAACTTTTGCATTTTGCTTTGCTGCTCGATCCGATGGCTCCGAGCTATGTGGTAGTAAGTGCGAAATTGGGTTTGGCGTCGGACGCCCAAGTAGGTAGCCTTGTGCTTCGTTGCCGCCCATCTCCTGGATGAGCTTAAGCTGTTCGTCGGTTTCGATTCCTTCCACGATCACCTTCATCCCGAGTTCTTGAGCGAGAACGATCAGCGAGCGCACCATGGCTCTCGTTTCAGCACGCTGCATAATCTCTTTCATAAACCCACGATCTATTTTGAGAGCATTGAATGCCAGCTTCGGGAGGTAGCTGAGTGCGGAATAGCCAGTTCCAAAATCGTCGATCGCGACACTGACACCAATACTCTGTAGACGCCGGATGATTGCCCCAGCGCGCTCGATGCCGTGTAGCATGACGGATTCGGTGAGTTCAAGTTGAAGGAGCTTGGGGTTGAGCTCCGTCTGTTTGAGGACCGTTTCAACTTCATCGACAAACGAGTCACGGCAGAACTGTACGCTTGAAACATTCACCGCAACTTGCACCGGCCGGTTTGCTATTGCTTGCCAGTTGCGGGCATCGACGCAAGCACGTTTGAGTATGTGCTCGCCCAATGGAATAATCAGACCGGTTTCCTCTGCAATCGGTATGAATTTTACGGGAGAAATACTCCCCAGAGTCGGATGATTCCATCTGGCGAGCGCCTCAAATCGAACCAACTTTCCTGATCCAATCTCAAATTCGGGTTGGTAGTGTACCTCGATGGCGTGATCCTCAATGGCACGACGAAGCTGATTTTCGAGGGTGAGTCGCTCACGCACGGATTCCCCCAGGTCTGCGGTATATACAGTGACACGGTTCTTTCCAGAGCGTTTTGCGGCGTACATGGCACTGTCGGCGTATTGCAGCAGTTCAGATTCATTTCTCGCTTGCAGAGGAAAAAGACAGATCCCGACACTTGCGCCAATCGTGATTTCTTGTCCATTTATCTCAAACGGTTCTGCCAGGACCTTTAGCAGAGTATTGCCGACCATCTCCGCATCCTCTGCCGCTTTCACCCGGTTCAACACCACCGCGAATTCATCGCCTCCCAGCCGAGCGAGGGTATCGGACTGACGGATCCGAGACGTTAATCGCTCGGCCACCTGAACTAGGAGCGTATCTCCAAACTTGTGTCCAAAACTGTCATTTACGAGTTTGAATCCGTCAAGATCGATGTAGAGTACTGCGAGCAGGCTGCCATCGCGTTTTGTCCCGGCAATGCTTTGCTTCAAACGATCAGAGAGTAGGCGACGATTTGGCAGGCCGGTAAGTGCGTCCGTCAGGGCCTGCTGTTGCAACTTTTCTTCTGCTTCTGCCATCGCGAGGTCTCGCGCATGTAGTTCCTCGAGCATATGGTTGAACTCGGTGCCGAGCAGGCCTAGCTCATCGGCACCGGAAACCGACACGCGGGACGTAAACTGTTTCTGCAGGCGCACTTGTTGCGTAGCCCTAATCAGGTCTCGAATTGCATTCGCCTTTTCACTGGCCATGCGCAGTTGTTCGCTCTGCCGCATAACTCGCCGACGCAGGGCTAGAATTCGAGTGACACTGAGTACTACGACGAGCAGTAGCACACTACTCAGCACCAGCATGTCGCCGAGCGTCCACCAGCCTCCGGATTTGAGTATCTGCACATCAGAAGGGGAGCGAATAATGACTTTGAAACCGACAGGATCTTTTCTGAGTAGCTTGTAGGTCGTGCTGCGACCGACCTCGACGGAGCAAATACCAGTGAGCCGTACAATTGCGCCTTCCTGAGGAGACAAGAACAATTGATCGGAATCCATCAAATAGAGTAGTGCCTGGAATATTCGCCCATCCGCGCGCAGTAACAACGTTCTCGCACCAGGCGATTTATCGACGCTGAGCACGGTGGCCTCTACGCTCACCAGTTCTGAGTCGAACCGGCCATCACTCATCATCTCAGCTGTCACAGACTGCGGATCGACTGCAGAGACCTCAGGTCGCACGCGCACGGTGGCATCCGTGAGAACTGGTGAGTAGCCGATCGCGGAGGCATAACCGGCGGCGTCAACAACATCGTCGAGGTGAACTCCAGTCGTATCGCCCTCGACGCGTATCCCGCCCGTTCCGTCCTGGATGTAAAAGAACGTGCTGCTTAACATTGTTACCGAACCGCGAACCACTACCCTGTGGTCAAAGCGTGCATTCGGTGAATACCTGAAGAGCTTATTGATTGGGATAGTGCGTTTCGTAAACGGGTTAGGATCGCCCGGTTCAAGTATGTCGATATCCGATAGACTGGAGACACTAACAGTCAGTCCAATAAGCTGTTTGCGAGAATTGAACAATTCCGCAACAACCCCGCGTACTCGGACGGTTGCATCCTCAAGCATTTGAATCTTGTTGCTCTGTGAAGCGTCCGGCGACAGTGTTACGTGAACGGGACCGAGAGAAGTGTACAAATCAAATGTAAGATGTCTCGGGTTTTGCCTTCCCCTAAGTGGGTGTACGACGCCTTCCACTTGCGCGTAGCGCGAGTCCAGCACACCCGACGCAGCTCGTAGTGTCATTGGAATTGGCTTGGGAAGAGGGGCTGTGGTCAGGAGAGTGAATTTTGGAGCCACAATCACCGGAGCGAAGTCGCCTGGGTTAACAAGCCCCAGGACCCTAATCCGTTCGCCTTGAAACAATGGTGTGGCGCTGCCCGCATATTTGACGAAGATGCCTCCGGTCGAATCCTGAATAAACAGTTGCCGCCATTCGGTGTCTACATACGTTATGGTTCCTGTTATGGTGACTGGAGGGGCGGTGGCCACTACCTCTTCGTCGAAGTTCCTAACATCTGCAATAGTTTCAGTTCGAGTAGGCTGCGGGGATAGCTTCAGGTCATGTGGAGCAGTTTGGGTCGCCACTGCGTGCGCTAAATCGATCCGCAACCCGTCTTCGAGCGGGAATCCGGTTACGTCAATGGGTGTTCCAGCCGCAAACTCAGCAGCGTTCTCTAGCGTGCAGCGAACCGTGCCCCACTGATCCTCAATCAGTATTAGTTTCGCCGTCTCTTGTTGCAGGACTCTGCCGCTGAGCCGCACTAGGTGTGAACTGATGTTTTTACGCGTGGCGTACAGACTACGAATACTTGAAGAGGGTGCTGCTATCGGGGCGTCAGAAATCTTCGCTACATCAGTGGAGTTCTGCGCCCAGATCAGTTGTGACCGTGGGCTTCCTCCCTCATCGAGCAGGACCTCGAGCACGCCCGTGATCCGGACGGTAGCATTAAGCCATTTTGCGAACTGCCGCCAATCCCCAGGTACAAATGCTTCGACTTCTCGTCCACCGTCCCCAAGATACAACTTCACGCGGCCATTACCGTTCGGTATAGCTCCGTGAATTACACCCGTAACATCCACCCGAATACCGTTCTTTGCTTGTTCGAAAAGAGTTGGAATTGCCGCACTGATTGGGATTGGTAATCTGCTCTGACTTTTGAGTTCCTTGATCTTGATGTTCGTCAAGCCCAAGCTTGAGAAACCAGTATTTGGATCATAGGCGTGCGCTTTTTCAGCCTCAACACGCACCATTTCTCCGAAATGAACATTTGACCGAATGGGATCGATATCGATACCTAGCGCTCCGGTTTCGTCCTGCAACCAAAGCCGCTTCCGGTCGTTGTCAACATAAGTAACGACTCCACGAAGTCTTACTTGCCGTAACGGGAGCTCCTGCAGATCAATAATTGTGTCATGTTTTTGCCATGGGAACTCGAGGCCGGAGTAGACACTCAGCCAAAAGGTTGCAAGCAGCGCAAACGAGCAAAATATTGCGATAGCTATCCAGACTCGGCGCTTACTTTCCATAAGGGGTAACCAAGTGAGAGTTGTTCATCCCAAAGAAGTGACAATGCATTCTCAATACCAATGAACCAGCAACGTTCAAAACTGTTGCCTATGTCTCAGGAGCGACTACCGTCTTATCCAAGTTCGCCAGCTACTTGATCGAGAACGATCTACGACACAGCTGGTGAATGATGCGTAGAACTCATCATGAAGGGCTCAAGAGGGGAACTCGCGACAGGGAGTGTGGCACGGCAGTAACCGATGGGCGAGCCTGAAGTGTCGTTTCGGTTCGGACTAGTTTGACAGGATCTTCAGGGCCGGAGGAGTGATGTCACCACTGTTCTAGATTCTATTTTCTAGATTCTTATGTCCAGTCTATAGAAATCGTGAACGTACTACCCCTTACGGGAATACCGAGGAATCCTGACTAGACTTGTCAGGATTTACCCCTTGCTTTCCCAAGTTCGGAAATCTCCAGCTTTAGCCTCTCGTACATCTGCTCCAATTCGTGACGCAGCTGGGGCGATAGTAGGGCAGAATTTAGCCGCCGCTGAACTATGTCCAGCTGACGTTCTAGTTCACGCTCTTCGTCCACTCGGTTCCTTAGTTTCTCCGCGGTCTTTTGCGAAAGACATACATGAGACTGAGTTTTTGAATGAAGGCTACGGGTGTCGCTTGCCAGCCCCACCACAAGCCTGACTGAAAAGAACTCTGACAGCATGATAGCCCAACAACGAACCGCGGGCCTAGGCGATAAGACCAGAGTTATCTTCGTAGTAATTTGCCAGTTTCATTTCGGGACAAAAGCACAAGCAGCTCTATGGCATCGCAACTGCATGTACAAAATTGAGTCCTGGATCTGTAAGTTCCTTGTTGTGAGCTGATTACGCTGTTGACGGCTTCTCGTTGATTTTGATTCTTAGAAAGAATTTCCGCTGTAAACTGCGCGCAACATTACCGTCGGCGATGTACAAAACCGCCACGGAAAGGCTGCGAACCAGTACGAAAAAAGGGGTTCACTATGGAAAGCGAGCAACGCAAGCTCGTTTCAGCAGTAATAATTGACGATGATCCTGGCATTCTGAGCGTCATCGAAGACGCATTATCTGAAGAATCCTTACTGATATCCACGGTTGCTGACCCTTCCAAAGCTTTAGAAGTAATTGCGAATAAGAGACCGCAGATCGCCATAGTGGACGTTAAGATGCCCGGTATGGACGGCATGGAGCTCATGACACGGATCCATGAGCTTGATCCGATAATAGATGTAATCCTGATCACCGGTTATTACTCCACAGAGTCCGCTGTTGAGGCAATCAAGCGCGGCGCGACGGACTACTTGACAAAGCCTATCTCGGTAGAGAGATTGCGTGAGGTGATCCGCAAACAGGTGCAGATTCGCGATTTGCGAAGGCAAACTATGCAGTTGCAGAGCGAGTTGCTGGATGCATTCAACTTCGAAGGAATGATCGGACAAAGCCCTTCCATGCTAGACGTGTTCTCCCGAGTCCGAAGAATTGCTCCTCACTACCGGACCGTTCTGGTTACTGGACAAACCGGAACAGGAAAAGAACTAATTGCACGCGCGCTACACAAACTAAGTCCGGTTGCTGCTGGGCCGTTCGTCGTTTCTAACTGTGCTGCGATCGTTGAAACTTTGTTCGAGAGTGAACTGTTCGGCCATGTGAGAGGCGCGTTCACTGGGGCAACACAAGACAAGATGGGCCACTTCGAGTATGCCAATGGCGGCACCATTTTTCTCGACGAAATTGGCGAGATGCCTCTTGCAATGCAATCGAAACTTTTGCGCGTACTTCAAAATCATCAGATTCAGCGAGTTGGTTCGCCGCTTACGCGGCAGATAGATGTTCGTGTTGTCGCCGCTACGAACCGGGATCTCCGCGCTCTTGTAGCAGACAGGGTCTTCCGAGAAGATCTTTATTATCGTCTGTCAATGGTTGAGATTGAATTACCGAGGCTCTTGGATCGGAAAGAAGATCTGCCTCTTCTACAAAGATTCTTTGTGGCGAAATTTGCGAAACAATATAACAGGCAGATCAAAGGTATCACTCGTCGCGCGCAGGATTTGATGGCCTCATATCATTGGCCAGGCAATGTGAGAGAACTAGAGAACGTCATTGGGAACGCTTGCATGATGACACAGGCGACGTTCATAGACGTGCACGATCTCCCATCTTACTTGCGCTCTTCCAGGCAGTCTGAACTTGTTCGATCACACGAGGACATGATATCGCTAGAGGAGGTGAAACGAAGACATATACTATCGATCCTTCAACAGGTAAATGGAGATAAGGCGCGGGCTGCGGAGATATTGGGAATGGGTCGAGCCACCTTGTACAACTTCTTGTCCACGATGAAACCAGAGAGCTTGGCCGATCGCAAGATGCGAAATTAGATATCTGTATAGTGTCGGTCACTCACGAACTCAGCCCGCCACTGCACCCGAGTGTATTTATGAATCCGCTAATTGCAAAACGTTCTTTGGATGTTGCACTTGGGGTCAAATCACTGCACAGTCTCCATTCCGCAGCAGAATTTATCGGGAGTCGAACCGATTTTGTGACGATATTTCTAGCGGCTATCTTCGTGGTCGGCGCAGTGGCAACGGTCGGCCTGCGGCGTTCTTACAAAAGTGGAAAGCGAAAGCTTAGCGTAAATGAGACCGAGTCACTAGGAAGGGACAAACCTGTTGAGTACTGTATACCCAACTCGGAGTCATGGTACCAGTTCCTTTTTCTTCAAAATCCACATCCAATGTGGATTGCCGACGCGAGGACACATGCTTTCCTGGAAGCGAATGCGGCAGCAGTGCAGAGATACGGATATAACCGAGAAGAGTTTCTCCGAATGACCATCGACGATCTGCATCCTGCAGGTGACCATCAGCCGCTTTCGGAGATGCTAGCAAAGTGCAGCCACGGAGATCGTTTCAGTGGTACTTACTGCCACCTCACAAAGAACGGAAGAACCCTTCATGTTGATATCTCTGGCTCGATATTCGAACAGCACGGGAGACTGTTGTCCCTAGCCGTCGCAATCGATGTAAGTGAGAAGCGCCGGGCTGAGGAGGAACTCCGAGCATCAGAAGAGCGGTATCGCGCTCTGTTCGACGATAACCTTGCAGCGATGTTTCATGCCCAGGCTGGCAGATTACTGCATTGCAACGAAGCAATGTGCCGAATGTTGGGATACACACGCAGCGAGATGAAGGAATTGGATCTAAGCCTTCTTCACTGCGATCCAGCGGCGCGAGAAGCAGCGCGAACCACGCTGTACGAAAAGGGGCACCTGCATAATCATGAAGCCGAGTTATGGCGAAAAGACGGCAGCAAAATTACCGTGCTGGCAAATTTGGATTTAGTTAGAAGAGGAGTAGGCGAGCCTCAGATCATTGCCGGTGTGATGCTGGACGTTACTGAGATTCGCAAACTGCAGGAGCAATTGCAGCACTCACAGAAAATGGAGGCCATCGGACAGTTAACCGGTGGCATAGCGCACGATTTTAATAACGTTCTGATGATTATCAACTGCTATTGTGAGATTCTTAGCGAAAGGCTTACCCGCGATAATCCGTTATACGGTCCTGTTGAGCAGATTCGGGCCGCCGGCCTTCGTGCGACCTCGCTGACGGGACAGCTGTTGGCCTTCAGTAGAAAACAAGTGCTGACGCCGGTCGTAATGGACCTGGCCGAGACAGTCACCGGCTTGAAAGAGATATTGAAGCGGCTGATCGGCGAAGATATTCAATTGGAGACCGCCCTGACCGAAGATATTTGCTCAGTTACAGCCGATCCCAACCAGATTGAGCAGGTTCTGTTAAATCTCGCCATTAACGCCCGAGACGCGATGCCTAACGGTGGCAAATTGAGTATAGGTACTACAGTTACGCAACTGGATCAGGAGTTTGTCCGAGCCCATCCAGGTTCAAAAGCAGGAGAATTCGTTGTCCTTAAAGTATCGGATACCGGAGCTGGAATTCCCTTTGAGATGCAATCGCGAGTTTTCGAGCCATTCTTTACGACTAAAGAAGCGGGCAAGGGCACAGGCCTAGGGCTGTCAACTGTCTACGGGATTGTGAAGCAGAGCGACGGTTACATAAGACTTGACAGTGAACCCGGCAAGGGAGCGACATTTACCATTTACCTTCCCAGAGTGCACGAGAGCTGTGAGGCTCCTCCGCCGCAATCTGTGCCAGCTACAAACAACTTAAAGTTAACTGTCTTGCTGGTTGAGGATGAAGATCCAACCAGGGAAGCGCTGGCAGCATATCTTCAACAGAATGGTTGTGCTGTCCTCTCGGCAGCTAACGGCCAACGCGCGCTAGACATTTGCAAATCAATACAGCCGAATGTCATTGACGTCTTACTCACAGACGTAGTAATGCCCGGAATCAACGGAATTGAGCTCTCCAAGAGGCTGCATGCCGATTTTCCTAACCTAAAGACACTGTTCATGTCCGGGTACACTGACGACGTTCTAATTCGTTCAGGAATGCGCCATTCTGAAGTTGTATTACTCCCCAAACCCTTTTCGCTCCCTAGTTTGCTCAATAAACTGAACAGCCTTTGCGCAACGGCTCGTTAGAGCTGATCAGCCCTTCCACGGCCTTCTAGAATCTAGAAACGCGAACAATCAGCCGTGCGATGTAGAGGGAAATCAAGCGAAGCAGGGCCGCAATTTCGTGCAAATCGAGCACTCGCTGGGTTTTGTCTTCTGCCTCGCGGTGTGCGGAAGAGCTTGACCATTGGCACACGAACTGCAGATGTTACTGTGATGCTCTCAATTGCATGTGAACGAACTGATAACTAGCGCGTAGACACTTCGTGCCAACAAATGCATCGTGCATATCTCTCCAAAATCCCTGTTTGTAATTGCTTCGCATCAATACCGCTTCCAGCAAACGCTGGCTGAAGAACGTTGTGTTTATGCGTAGTAGAGATGTGCGCAACCTAACGACAAACAGCAGATGCAACCAACTCTCTGAGGATAGCTCTGACTTGTCGCACTTATGCCACTCGCCAGGAACGAACGTCTTTGTGTCGGAGTAAGATGTGTTGACCCAGATGACGCAACAAAAGTGTTCTGAAGATAGATCGCAGCTGAGCACACTCATATTGGAAAATTTAGCGAATGCCATCTGTATTACCGATCGAAATGGCTACATCATATGGATAAATCCTGCGTTCACGCGTTTGACCGGGTTCGAAAGTGATGAAGTGGTGGGTAAGCCGCTGTCTTTGCTCGGTTCCGCGAAACATGATGATCCGTTCTACGCTGAGCTTTGGACGACAATAACTTCGGGGCTCAGCTGGCATGGCGAAATCGTCGAGCGCAGGAAAAGCGGTGAATTGTATGAAGAAGAAATGACAATTACGCCGGTACTCAATGATGCTAAACAGATCCGCTACTTTGTAGCGGCCGGTCAAGACATTACCAAGCGGAAGATGCTTGAAGAACAATTGCGCGAGGCTCGGAACGCGGAAGCGATCGGCCAGCTCGCAGGAGGAATCGCTCACGATTTCAATAGCGTTTTGATGGTTATAAGCAGCTATGCAGAGCTGTTGGAAGCCTCGGTAGTGAAGGAACGACAGAAGAAGTACACATCCCAAATACTCGGAGCGTGTAAACGTGCAGCATCCCTGATCGAGCAACTATTAGCCTTTAGCCGCCAGCAGGTGCAGCAGAAAAGGATACTACGCATTAATGACCTGATCCGGGATTCCAGAGACATGCTTTCGGGACTAGCGGGCAGCGACGTTCGAATCAAGCTGAACCTCGCGGATGATGTTCCCTCTGTTACTGCAGATCCGACTCAGATGGTTCAGCTTCTGATGAATCTCACAGCCAATGCTCGCGATTCGATGATCAACGCCGGCATGCTGTCGTTCTCGACGAGCTTACATAGGGTGATCGGAAACTCTTGCTCGAATCCCACAATGCTTAAATCAGGGGACTACGCGCTCTTGACTATCTCGGATAGTGGAGTTGGTGTTGATGAATTGACAAAAGGCCATCTATTTGAGCCATATTTCAAAACCAGCTTACTTGCTAAACGCGCTGGGTTGAGACTTGCGTCTGTTTACGGCATTGTCAAGCAGAGTGACGGTTTCATCGACGTTGATTCGAATCTTGGCGTGGGCACGACGTTCAAAATCTATCTTCCTGGAGTCCAGGACGTTTCTACTCAAGATCAGCGGATCCCCGTATCCATCTCCCTTCGACCCTGCGAATCAATCCTGCTGGTCGAGGATGAACCTTCCTTGAGAGATGCTTTGGCCGAACGTTTGCGTAATGCTGGGTATCGCGTTCGAGAAGCCTCAAGCGGCGAATCTGCTGTGGCATTAGCTGTTACCGACCCAAGTTTTGATCTCCTTCTTTCTGATCTCGAATTGCCAGATCTTAACGGGACCCAAGTGTATGAGCGAATTTGTGAAAGCCTTGGAGAGAAGAGGGCGATTTTCATGTCCGCTTATGCAGACCGTAATCTCACGAAACATTGCGTGCTGTATCGCCACAGTATCTTTTTGAAAAAACCCTTCGCATTCTCCAGTTTGCTGGAATCCATTGAGACTCTCTGTCGATCTTCCAAGATCTAACTACTGCGCTACTGTGTTGGCGACGGATGTGGCCTGATGACCAGGTTAGGCGGGGGATAGATACCCAGCAACGGCTTGCCAGCTCGTAGTCTGCTTGTAGTAAATGCGCACAGAACAATAGGTTCCGCTGAACGCATGACCATCGCGTTCGCCGGCAAGCTCAATTGAGGAGGTTACGACACTGATCTCTCCATAACACTTGATTTGTTGTTCTCTCGGATGCACTTTCGTGTATCGGAGCGATCTCGATTCAAGTGCCGCCAAGTGCTGAGATTTGGACTCGACACAGTCCGCCGTAGCGAATTCATAATCCGGTCCTAATAGCGCTCGAAGCGCGTCGATATCAGCAATAAGTAGGCTACTAAGAATTCGGTTCTCGACCTCGAGAACTTGGCCCACGGGGGGGGCGGGAGGCTCTGCAGATCTAGCAAATGTAATAATCTGGAAAGGCTTCCTCAGAGTACTTGTAGCGAAAGGTTTCGGGATTGCCAACTATCCCCCGCAACTTGCCGGTGAAAAGCGAGTTCACATTTCCATTTCAACCGGACCACAAACACAGCCCCACTCAGAACAATATGGGAGCAGGCATGAAACGTCTTGGCATTCCGTGCCTGCTCAAAGAGTGGATGGGTGACTACTCATAATGTATGCAACGCTCATTCCAAACTGTGACATCGATTGTCGCACTTGGAAATCCTGGGGAAAGTGTCCAATTACTGCGCTTGACTATGCCCGTCTCGGTTCTTAAGCCAGCAAGGTGTCTAGGCCGAGCCGCCAAAAATAAGAAAAGATCTAGAAAGTGGATTACGCCTCTCTGCTCTGGCCACAGAGATCAGGGGTGGAACCATCTCTCATTCGAAGGTTATTCTCGCTAGTTTCTAGAATTCGATTTGCGTCTGGACCGGGGAAAAAGGACAAGTCCTTTAAAACGTTTATCTCTCATTAGCAACTCACTTGCGCTTAAAGGTTGCGGGGAACTTGACGATCAGAACGTATGGCCTCTTCTAAAGGAGCCGAGGGATAGATGGTCACCGCAAATAGAATGGGAATGATAACTTTGCTAATCCTGCCACTGTTTGGATGTGCAGGAATTATCGGGAAGAATCAAATGAGTGGTTGCACCGGCGGCTTCGTCGACAATGCTGGGGTCTCACTCCAAAACCTGCAGCAACAGTGGAGTACTGCCCAAGGATCAGTAGCACGCGGCGTTGTTCTCAACGCACTGCAGGTTACACTTACCGGTGCCCCTCCGCAAAAGTCGGCCCCCAATCCGAGCGCTCTCAACATCCAGCCTGATTGTGTCGAAGTTACGGCTGTGCAGGATGCTCCAGTTTCCCAGTTGGTTCAGTACGGCATAGAATATGCAAACCTGCACGACCCGACCGGCCTAATCATCTGTACCGAGTGCCAACCCCAGGTGGTTCATTCCTATGTCTACGTGAACGCGCCAGCGAAGGTATTTGTAGCCTCAAGCATTGCATCTTACGCGCTCGAGTACGAGTTCGAGAACATTATTCTTAATCAGCTTGGCTACGACACTTCTGAGCGATAAACAAAGGCATCGAATAACTAAGGCTCATAGGGGTCGGATGCACTCGCTGGGGGTCGGCGAGGTAGAAGAACACTAGCACAATTTGAAACGGTACAAATCGCCGGCGCTGCCACCGCAGCGCTTCCGGCGATAACGCCATGAGCGGTAGTCCAGGCGCTCTTCGTAAAGGCTGCCATTTCACAGTCCTTTCGAAATTCACCAATGTGACCAGCCGGAATCATCAATTTCTTATTGCATTTATGAATCTCTACTTGACCGACGTAGACCACAACTAAGCCGAAATCGTTCTGCCAAGACATCTGATATGTGCTAGTCGGTACCGCAGGTATTAATAAATTGCCATGTACGTCAGCGGCCAGGCCGGTGGCAGTTTCTACACGAGCAGTCCCGTGGTCCAAACTAAGCTTATTGCCTAGGTAGAGAAGCACGGCATTTTCGCCGACTGTTATGCGATCACCCCGAGTTATGAGAAAGACAAAGGAGTTTGCCGGGACTTCAACGGAATCGCCTGGTAATACCTCGCCGCTTATATTTTCATTGTGATTCACCGTGGCCCCTGGCCCCATGTGGGTGAGAGCAGCGTTGTTTTGAGCCAAAGCCGATAATGCGAGGAGTCCCACAAAGACGGCAACTGCTAGTTTCATCGAGTATTCCCTTGAGAATCTTCGCTCATTCGGGGACAAATCCCAACAGGAGATGTTACGGATCAGGAACAGGATAACCACGTTCGTAAACCGTCCGACCGCTGCTAGCTGCGAGTGTCCAGATTCTAGAATTTATACGTCAAGGTTCTAGAACTAGAGCGGTCCGTTCTGTTAGTTACGCCTTTCGTGTACTTGGACATGTGCTCTTGTCGGAATCAAGTCGGCAGTTTCCACTCATAACCGCAGCAGATGCCACGTTGCCTTCACTTTTTTGTACTCCTTATGTACCTCGAGTTCTTTGGTAATCGCTCGGATCGGCGAAATTGGCCAACCACATGCAATTAAAGGGACAGAGAACATGAAAGAGGATGGCATTGCGAGCGTCCACAGTGAGGTGACAATGGCCACAGCGCGTTTGTACGAAAGACGCCGTTATCCGAGGTTCAACCTTTCCTTCCCAGCGGAACTAATACCGCTGCAGCAACAGTACGGAATCAAGGGTGAAACCAACGATGTGAGTCTCTCTGGCTTTTACTTTCGAACGATGCTTCCACTTGCTGTCGGAACTGAGTTACAGGTTCGACTAGCCCTAGCGGACGAGTTTATTACATGTAAAGCTGTTGTCAGAACGGCCGATCCGGGAGTTGGAAATGGTTGCGAATTTCTGGAGATCTCAGACGCAGACAAAGAAATCCTTGCAAGAAAGCTTGCGAAATGCGCAGAACAATTAGCGCCTGTGGAGCAGGCCTCTTTCTCGTTAGCGCTTACTCAAACATCGAGAACAGTTATTTAGTGATGTCAGTACAAGTGCCGATTGCCGATCTTAAAGATAACGGGACTTCCCCCAAACCTGTTGCAAATTGAACTGACGGAATCAGCGATGCTGAACTGGATAGAAGAGGCTCGTGAATCAATGTGTCGTTTGCAAGAAGCTGGTATCAGGGTCGCGATAGACGACTTCGGAACAGGATATTCGTGCTTGAGCTACTTACCAAAGCTTTCGTTTGTGATGCGCTCAAAGTGGATTGCTCTTTCGTAAAAGATATGACTCAACGGCCCGAAACAAGAGCAATGTTGCGTTCTTTGGTGGTTCTGGCACACGAGCTTGGAATGCGAGTAATCGTTGAAGGCATCGAGACATGTGAGCAACTGAAGTTGATCGAAGATCTAGAGGTGGAGACGAAGCGCAGGGGTACCTACTCGGCCGGCCTACGCCTAATCCAGTCGCGCAGCTGATGGTTACGGCCAACGCCGACAGCGGATCTGACTTAAGCCTCAACCCAGCCGAAAGTGCAACGGTTTTGTTGAAGCCGCAAGCTTAAAGAGTGGAGATCGCCTTGTCCGCAGAATCAAGCACGGCACAACAATACGGGTGGTTCTCTCAAAGAGCGGGGATACCACAACCGGCCGGATGTGACCGTTCGAGCGGCACATCAGCAAATTTGGGTGGCAATATTCAAACGCCAGGGATGAGTCTAAGGTCATGCGTTCTGCTGATTCTCATTGCCGTCTTTTGCTTTTCAATCGCACACGCTCAGGACTGGATAACGCAGTGCCAGCAGGCCGTACAGAGAGGCGATTTGAAGTCCGCATTAGCAGGTGTGGACCAGCACTTGGTTGATTTTCCTGATGACTGGGAGGCGCTGGGATGGCATGCTCGCATCATCTCATGGCAAGGAAAGTGGGCCGAGTCCGAGGCTGAGTATCGCAGAGTTCTACAACACGCCCCTACAGACGTCGATGTGCTACTTGGTCTGGCCGATGTCACTTTCTGGCAGAGAAAGTATGCGCAGGTACTGCCGATATTAGACCGCGCAACTGCCGCCGGCGCACCGCAATCTGAAATCTTGATACGACGCGCTCGACTACTGACGGCGCTTGATCGTAAAACCCAGGCTAACGGGTACTACAAACAGCTTCTATTGCTTGATCCCAACAATGCAGAAGCTCGCGTCGCATTGGCGAACGAGAGCGAAACCAGGTTCGAGCTTCGCATAGGCAACGATACCGATTTTTTCAACTTTACAGATGCGGCGAATTCGCAATCGCTATCACTGCTTTCTAAATGGAATTCCCGTTGGAATACATTGTTCACAACTCAGGCATTCCAGCGTTTTGGGACTATTGCAGAAAAAGTCGGCGTGGTTCAAACTCTCAAGCTGGGAGCGAAAGACTCCATAACGGTTGGCGGTGCCGTAGCAAACAGGCAACCCGTAGTTTCCACAGCGGACCAGTCCGCAGGCTACGACCACGCCTTTGCGCTTCGTCTGGGCGTTGTGCGCGGAATAGAAACTTATCTGGAGGAGCGCTCATCCTGGTTTACCACATCGCAGGTCACGACTTTCCAAGCAACGACCATCACCTATTTTCCTCGCGACTGGTATTGGAGTTTGGCTATTATCGCTGCACGAAGTCGATTTGATGGCGCTGGCTATAGCTGGACGCCTGCGGGGTCCTCCCGAATTACATTTCCGATTCGGTCGAAGCTGCAAGGCAACCTATTGTTCGCCGAGGGAAGTGAAGACTATGCAATTCTCGACCAGGTCGGGCAATTTTCAGCGCGCACGTATGGAGGTGGTGCTCGCCTCAAGTTAACCCGCTCGCAGGATATCTCCGGCTACGGCGCGTTCCAAAGCCGTTCGCATGGCCTGACTCAAACCACTATGGGATTCAACTATGGAATCCGCTTCTAGCTGGTTTTGGGCCAACGCGCCTGCAGAGTTCGCATTTCGAGCGACCTTCTTTGCAGTTCTGATCATATCTGCGCTGATCTTTTTTATTTGGGTACGCCGTTCGTATAGAACTCGGATGTTCAGACGGCGAGACAGACGGGCTTTTGAAATACGTAAAAACTGGAAGCAGATCGTGTCGATGGAGATCCCCCCAGAGAGCTGGCGACAAAATAGCTTGGATCGCCAGCTTGTTGAGAGCATCCTGCTGGACCAAATCGATGTAACCACAGGTGACGAATTACAAGCTCTGCTCCGCTGTTATCGAGATTCGGGATTGCTGGACATCCGCATATATCAGGCAAGAAGTTCTCACGGCTGGAAGCGGCAAGCGGCTCTGGCGGCGATTGGCCGCACGCGTGAACCGGAGGCAATCGGTGCATTGTCTGAGGCGCTGAGTTCACCGCAGCCACGTGAGGTTACGTCGGCAGTACGCGGCCTAGGTCGAATCGGCTTGCCTCAAGCAGCTATTCCAATCCTCGACAGACTTGCCGAAGGCCAGCTCAAGGTTCCGGAGATTCCGTTGAAGAGCGCGCTCGTAAACTGTTGTCGGGAGCAACCATCGCTACTCCTAAACTATTTAAGGAATTGTGAAGACAGCGTACGAGAAGTTCTGACGCGGTCTCTCGCAGAGGTCATTTCTCCCGAACTCGGCGATGAACTGGCGCTCCTGTGCCAAGATCCGTGCCCGGAAGTTCGTGCCTCGGTAGCACGCGCTCTGGGAAAAATTCGGCCGGAGTTTGGTGTGCCAATGCTAACGACAATGACGATGGATGAGGTCTGGTTCGTACGGTTGCGCGCAGTTGTTTCTCTCGCTGCATTTAAAGATCCAAGTTCGATCGATGTTCTAGTCCGCTGCACATCTGATCCGAACCGCGTCGTACGTCAGCGCGCTGCAATGGCATTGGTGCAGTTCCAGAATGAACAGCGATTCATCCTGCAACAAATTATTGACTTGAACGACAAGTATGCGTTGCACTCGTTTGTTTCCGAGCTTCAACGCTGCGGACATTACGGAAAGTTGATCCATCTACTGAAGGCAAACCAGTGGAAGTCGGGATATGAAGACCTGATCAAAGCAGTCGACTACGCCCACCAGGAACTGTCAATGAAGGCCGTCCAGGCTCGACCATCTATAAAGGAAGCTACAGTCTCATGAGTGGAGTCCTCAATTTCTTCAACGAGAGCTTCTTTGTTTACTACCTAACTTCAAACTTAATCTACTTGGGTTTGCTGATTACGGCTTTGGTTGCTACTGTGAAGCACCAGTTCCGACTGGCGGAGATGCGCATCGATCCTCTTTACGATTCTCCTTTCACCCCCCCCATTACGATCCTTTGTCCGGCGCGCAACGAGGAAAAAAGCATCGTCGAAAGCGTCAGGGCTCTTCTCGACTTGAAATATCCGGAACTGGAGATCATTGTCATCAACGATGGATCCTCAGATCGCACACTGGATCGACTGATTGAAGAGTTCAGTTTAGTCCCGGTGGAGATGCTCTACATACAACAGATTCGTAGTGCAGCTCTTAAGCACCTTTACACGAGCGCAACAGAAACGGGGCTCCTGGTAATCGATAAGATCAGCGGGGGTAGTAAGGCCGATGCAATCAACGCCGGAATCAACGCTGCAACCAGTCCATATATCTGCATCATCGATGCCGATTCGATCTTGGAGGGTGATGCACTGTTCAGGATCATGTCGCGCGTGTTTACGGACAGCACGAACGTTGTCGCCATAGGCGGCATTGTTCGTGTGCTCAATGGGTCAACGGTTGAGAGGGGCCGTGTTACCGAAATTAGGTTGCCAAAGCGTCCGATTGAAATCTTGCAGGTTATCGAATATTTGCGTGCTTTCTTGATTGGCAGGGAAGGCTGGGCAAGTTTCGGGATGCTGCCGATCATTTCCGGCGCATTTGGTGTATTTCGTACCGACGTGGTGCGCCGCGTCGGCGGTTATCGCGCTGATTCAGTCGGAGAGGATCTAGACCTGGTTGTGCGCATGCAGCGAGATTTATTGGAACGAGGGGTAGAACACAGGGTGGTTTTCGTGCCAGATCCAACTTGTTGGACAGAAGTTCCGTCGGATTTGCGAACACTCTCTAGGCAGCGCTCCCGCTGGCAGAAGGGACTTATTGACGTACTCTGTGTTAATAGCGACATGTTGTTTCGCCGCCGTTATGGGCTTATGGGTTGTCTCATGCTCCCCTATCTGTGGGCCTTCGAACTGTTAGAGCCTGCCATTGAATTACTCGGGTATGCAAGCATGATCATAGCGGCATGTTTGGGAGTTCTAGGTGCAGATTTCTTCTTCAAGTTTTTGCTGTTTGGGTATGCCTTTGCCACAATGATCTCAGTTGGCAGCGTGTTGCTGGAAGAGCTTACCTATCGCCGCTACACCGACTGGTCGGAGGTGGCAAAGCTGCTGGTGTACTGCACACTGGAACACTTTCCGTACCGCCAACTACACATGATCTGGCGACTGCAGGGCATATGGCAGTACCTCCGAGGCGATTTGCATTGGCGCGAAATGCGCAGAGTCGGCTTTCAGCCTACATCAGAGACAGGCGAGCATGTATAAAACTCGCTCATTGTGGCTTCACCCCATACTAATTCTGATCTTTTGCCTGTGCGCTTGTAAGAGGGATAATTTGGCAAACCTGAGGGTGGCCGACATCCAGGTGCACGAACTCGTTCACCGCCGGCAGGATCCTACAGCCGACTATCCTGAATCCTTCCCCCTTCAAGTCGCCGTTTATTGGTCAAAGCCCGGGGAAGACATTCTGGGGCTTGTTCATGCACTCCACGAAATGGGAATTCCTTTTTTCGTGACACGCAATCTTCACACGGCTCTGCGTCACCGCTTGCTCATTATTGAACCAACAGTTGACGCAACAACTTTTAATAATGTTCAGATCGAGCAGCTTAGTGCACATGTTAGAGAAGGTGGGAGCATCTTTGCGACAAATGTTTTTGCAGACGCTCTAAAATTCATCTTTGGGTTTCGTTCATTTCAACCATCACGACACCATTATCGTGTGAACTTTGCTAGCGGCGCCCATCATATTCTCCACTACCTGAACCGTCCCGAAGAACAAGAGATAAGCTTGGGAAATCGACAACTATCGGAGGTTATCTGGAGCAACGGATACCTGCCAGAGGACAACGCTAGGGTCCTAGCTCGATTCGAAGATGGGACAGCAGCACTAGTTAGCAAAAATACAGGCAAAGGGACGACGTTCCTCTCTGGTATCGGCTTTCAAGACAGCATTTTGCGCGATCAGGTAGATCGAGATTACGAAGCACAACGACATTACGTTAACAACTTTGAACCCAGTGCGGATGTCTGGATGCTCTTGCTTCGAGCATGGTACGAATCCGAACAGCCTGGCGCGATTCGCATCGCCACCATTCCAGACGGAAATCGTTCCGTCCTTCTTCTGTCGCACGACATAGATTGGGAGAATTCGTTTTCCCCTGCACTAGTCTATTGCCAGGCAGAGAAGCAACTCGGAACAAGCAGCACCTTTTTTGTTCAGACAAAGTACGTTAGCGACTATAACAGCAAGGCATTTTTCTTCGGAAAAGACCTCGACTATTTACACCAGTTGCGTTCGCAAGGATGCTCAATCGGTAGTCATTCCATCATTCATTCGCGAGCATTCAACAAGTTCGAACTGGGAATGCCGACTGTCAGATTCGCCACCTATCACCCGCGAGCTACAGGGTTTGAGACCGCAGCGCAAGCGACAGTATTCGGAGAAGTAGCGGTAAGTAAGCAGTTGCTGGACGGTGAATTGGAGCAGCAGACTGTATTTTTTCGGGCCGGGCACTTGCGTGTTCCTTCAACTTTACCGGAGGCGCTTCAGCGCTCTGGTTATCAGTTCGATTCGTCATTTACTGCCGACGATGTGCTTACCAACTTTCCATATGCATTGCCACTTGGGTTGGGATTCAGCGAAGATAGCGGAATCTACGAATTTCCGGTAACGCTCGAAGATGAGGAATCGCCCCCTTTAGTGCAACGCATTGACCGTGCTCTCGAGGTGATCCGCGCAAACGCGGAGAATGGCGCCATCAGTGTCATACTAATTCACAGTAATGAGTATCAGACCAAACTTCCTGCTGAAGAAAAGTTGATCGCAGAGTTGCCGCCCGACATCCCGGCTAAGGACATGTTGTCGTTTGCAAGGTTTTGGCGCGCACGCGATCACCTGGTTTGGAGCGTTCATTCTGCGAACGCTCGATCTGATGTCTTGGACTTTCACGCCGGTGAAGCAATCCAAGGTTTGACGGTTGAATTTCAGCGTAAAATTGCGACTGTGAGTGCCGGAGTAGCTGTCATGCCGGATCGCCATCGAATTGTATTACCTGGAATGAGGGCAGGAGAGCAAATGCAGGTACGAGTGGCGTATCAACCAGAAACGGACAAGTGTCATCACGCCAGAAGCACATCTCGCGCGGAAGAACGATTTCGGGGCCCGGTGAAACACGCTGCGTAAAGAAGGTCAAAATTTCCGGGCTTCTGAAATGGCCAGCAAACGGGGACTGGTCCTTGTTCGATGCGTCGAAACTCAAACTAACAGCTCTGCAGTGATCTCATCGGCCAGGTACTACACAACAATCAATCGCTCCCGATGGTACGACTGCTCCGGAAGTGTCCCGATTCTAGACTCCCCGTTTGCTGGATAGATTCCTAGTCGCTACGTGCTATTTGTCTCCCAATAAGTCGAATTGAGTCAACAAGCTGCTGCGGCACCTCACATGCATGTGATTGGTACGACTGCTTCGACGAGAGAAGCAGGAGCTCAGCGATGTTCTTGAAGGTTCGACTAACGAATGATAGGAGGTTCGTTTTTCTTCTGGCTTGTTTTGTCTGCTATCTATCGGTGACAGCTTCAGCGAAAAATCCACTATCGGCGTCGGCTACGGTCCGCATCATAGCGGTTCTTCCGGGCTGGATAACGGTGAACGTCAGCCGCGTTCCGATCACTTTACGCTTCGACCCAGAAGGGAAGAACAGCGACTCGATGTCTGTACCAATAGAGGCATCTTGGAATTTGAACCCAAACGATGTGCGCGGAGTGGAAGTGTTCAGCTATTTTGAGAAATCGGATGCAGCGGTCGTCGGAACTCAGGGCACCAATGTGCCCGCATCTCAATTGCAAGGATCTGTAGGACAGCAGGCATTCCGTCCTTTTTCGGAACCAATGGGCAATCACGCAGGAATGACGATGCTTAGAGAAAGCCTCTCGCACGCAAACGCGATAGGTCATCGCAGCCTGCCGCTCACTGTACGCGTGGCACCCTCTGCGACAGTTCCTGCGGACATCTATAGCGGAATCCTTGTCGTCGAGGCGCGCTACTTTTGAAGAAGTACTTCTGTCCCGCCAACAGAAGGCCCAGCCCACCTGAGATCGTTCGAATCGTGCGTTGTCACCGATGGGATGTATCAGCAACCAACTCGGCGACGGTAGCCGCGCCCCCATTTTTTGTGCCAGTACAAAGAATCGACAGTGCGCGTTAAAGTCGCTACGCGCGATTGGCTGCTGACGATCTCTTGTAAGCGGATCGAATCAAAGCGAATCAATCCGCCAACGCGGACCAAAGGAAGCTCATACTTGTGCCGGTATACCCAACAGGTCGAGCACTGCAAAAATTGCGCAACTTGAGTGACGGTCCAAAGCATGCGGCGGATTATACGCAGAGAATAAGGCGCCACGGAGCAGCAGAAGTACCCTCCCAAAATTAGAGAATGATCGGCGGCAAGGAGTACCTGGTACGTTGCCAGGGTTTCTTTTCCACTTCGGATGAACCCCTGGTTAGGGTTGCCATCCGAGGGTTTACATTTGCTCCAAACTGGCGTGATTGAGCAGGAATGAGAAGGTCGAAGCGCCACTGTATGAGATTGAAAACATTCAGCACGACAACCTAATCCCATTTTCGGGACCAGGGGGTCGGAGGTTCAAATCCTCTCTCCCCGACCAATATTTTCAAACAGATGCAAGCCTTTCTAAGATTGCCGAAAATCCACTGTAGTCGAAATTGTGGCGGCGAAATCCTCGAACTGCAACAACAAGGCTTAGTGTTTGACGTTTGCCGCAACGGGCGACCCCGACGTCTCATTTTCCGAATTCATCGTTCTCCGAGACTAATGATTCCGCTTTGACGGGCGGCAACAATGCACTTCCACCAGTACATCAATTCTCGCTGACATTCGCTCCAGACGGAAACATCACTGCGTCGAACGACAACGTGAATGCCAACTGGACTTACCAATACGACCAGTTCAATCGTCTATTTACCGCCGTTGCCTCCAATGGTGAAGGCTGCAGCTTCGCGTACGACCGCTACGGAAACCGCTGGCAGGAGAGTCCCTACAACGGCAGCTGCAACAATGGCAGCTTTTCCTTTTCAGGCGGTAACAACCGAATCGACACTTATAGCTACGATGCTGCTGGCAACCTTCTGAATGATACGCAGCACAGTTACACCTACGATGCTGAAAATCGAATCATCCAGGTCGATGGCGGAAACACGGCGACGTACGTTTACGATGCAGACGGCAGAAGAGTCAAGAAGACGGCGCCGGGAGTCACTGAATATCTTTATGATTTATCCGGCCATGTCATTACAGCGCTAGACGGATCTGGAAATTGGGCCCGTGGGGAAGTCTTCGCAGAAGGTAAACATCTCGCGACTTACTTTGCCGGTACAACCTACTTCGCGCATCCTGACTGGATTGGTACCGAACGCGCACGCAGCAGCGTCTCTGGAGCAACTCAAGAGACCTTCACAAGCCTTCCATTTGGAGATTCCCTAAGTAGCATAGGATCGAGCCCACTTCATTTCACCGGCAAAGAACGTGACTCCGAGTCAGGCAACGACTACTTCGGGGCCAGGTTCTATTCCTCTACGATGGGAAGGTGGCTGAGTCCAGATGAATCCCTTGATGGGGCCATCATGGAGTTGCCGCAAACTTGGAATAAGTACAGCTACGAATACAACCGTCCGCTCTATGGGACCGATCCAGACGGGCGGTGCCCTCCATGTATCGGGGCAATCATCGGTGGCGTTGTGGAAGGCGGGTTCAATCTTGGCGAACAGCTCTACCACAATGGTGGAAACTTCTCCAAAGTCAGTTGGCGTGAAGTTGGGGCAAATGCGGCGGGTGGTGCTGTAGCGGGCGCGATTGCCGGGGCTACGGGTGGAGCATCGCTAATCTTGGATGCTGCGGCAGGAGCGACAGGAAACATCGCGGGAGGAATAGTCACCAGAGCTGCGAGCGGCGATAACGCCGATCAAGTGCTCTCCGCAGGTGCCGTTGCTGACGATGCTGTGTCTGGGTTTATAGGAGGTGGGGCCGGGCATATAGCGGGTGACTTCGTTCACATCCCAGACGAGCCAACGTTCCATTTCAATGGACGTAATGGCCGATACTACAACCAGGCTTACCGAGCTGGTCTCCGCGCCCTCAGGGGTCGCAGCACACAAGCGTTTATCAACCAAGGCGTCCGAGCAGGAGTGGCTTCATCCGCCGCCAGTCACGCAACGGATACGCTTTGGAATTGGGCAGAGCAATGGTTCTTCAACCAAGACCCACAGCCTGCGCCGCAGCCACACGTGACGGTAACAATCATCGGTTGTCAGGATATGAGCGGGAGACCTTGCCAATGAGTTCAAATCACGACTTAGATGACGAGTCCTTTCCAAGCAGAGAGGAACTGGCTGGGGCAAGGAAGGATGCGGAGGAGTATCTGCATCTGTGGCAGAGACGGGCGCTATATTCGACGGTGGCTTTCATCCTAAGCTGCGCAGCCGTATACCCTTTCTTGTACGGGCACTCGCTCCATGCTCACTGGGAGTCATTCGGCAAGTATTTAATTTTCCTCTCAATGGCTCTGTTCGTTCCCTTCGTGATCTGCATGGGGATAGCAATCAACTCATGGATATCATTGCGCAATGTGCGAAGGGGTAGGTTTTAGCTTCGTCTCTCGCAACCATGCAGGGCTGTCACCGGGGCGGCCTCGCTGTCTGTGGTGGCGCTCGGTTCCGTGTCCCGGCGAGCATCCCGAAGAGCAACGCCGCTAAAGCGTCGGCTGGAGTAGGGACACGTCACCCCCAAATGGGAGCTGCAGAGTTACCGCGCGGTAACTCTGCGGGAACGTGAATGGAATGAGCGCCATGCAGCGCGCAACCGCATAAACACTGGCGTTTACGTGTTTACGTGCGTCAACATGTATGGAATCAGCAGCTAAGAAGAGAATGGGCGGGTGCGCGGTTTCTGCGGGAGTAACCAGGGTTGCTGCGGCGTAAACCTGTTGAAAGCAAAGGATCGGGGCTGGAACCGGCGTCCCGGCGCGCTGACGCCGCGTAGCCTCCGCTGCGGTGGCCGTCAAGGGTCTGCGCTTCGCTCCGATGAACGCGCCAGAGAGCGGCGCGCCCTTGACCGCCGTCCTCGCTGCGGCTGTTTTGCAGCTATGAGAAAAATGTATTTTTCTCATGTTCCACATGACCAGGGCCACGGGGCCGACCACGGCGGCGATCCGCGCGGCGGCGCAGTTCAGGTCCGGCAATGAAGCGCGCAGCACCGGGGCGCTGTCGGGCATCCGTGGCGCATCCGGCGATGTGTTGGAGCATAGACACCATCCCTAAGCCTGACGGCTTAGCGGGCCGGTTCCCGGCCCTGTCATCGGACGAAAATCGAACGCAGCTGGCACGGTGTCCGGCCTTGTCCGAGCCGGGTCCGGCCATCGTTCGAGCCGGTCCGAGGGCGTTCAGCGGTAGGCTTCGGAGCGGTGCAGGACGGCGTGAATGTAGAGTGTGCCGGGCGGGTTCTCGATGAAGCGGATGCGGTAGTCGCCGACGCGCAGGCGCAGATCGTTGGTGTTGCCCTGGAGCTTCTTGACATCGCCCTCGCCGGTGCGGGCGAAGTGGTCGAGCGCGGTGAGAATGTGACCTGCTCCCCTAAATCCGCACACAGCCGAGTATGATTTCGGATTCTAAACAGGTCCGGGAAAGGGCGGAAGCATGTCTAAGGGCAAGCACACGGAGGCGCAGATGTCCGAGTCACCGAAATCGCAAATGTCGGATGCGGAAGTGAAGAGATGAACGCTCAGTCGGACTCTCCGAGTCGTCCGAGCCGCCTTGGACGCAGTATTGTGGCGCTGTTTGCGGGATTCGTACTGGGAGTTGTCCTTTCAGTCGGGACAGATATTGGACTTCACAAACTTGGACTGGCTCCTGCGTTGAACCAAGTATGGTCGAACCACCTATTACTATTCGCCACTGCTTATCGAACGGTGTACAGCGTGATTGCTAGTTACCTGGTTGCGCGGCTCGCTCCTAATCGACCAATGGGCCACGCGCTGGTCGGTGGTGCCGTGGGCTTTTTATTAAACGTTCTGGGGGCAGTAGCGGCGTGGAACAGCAATCTCGGGCCGCATTGGTATCCTGTGGCCTTGGCCATGATTGCTTTGCCAACCGCCTGGATAGGTGGAAAGATGCGGTTGATGCGGTTGATGCAGTTGCAGACACAGACCAGCACCCGCGTAGCGCCAGAAATGAGCCGATGATGAAAGCTGTGAAGGCAAAGAAGACTGCACCCGTCAGAGGAAAGCTATAGTGTGTAGACGATTTTGTAGCTGCGAGAGCACCTGACTTCAAAGGAGTTCAATCAATTTCAAATCGAGCCCGCAACAGGTTCAACACCAATCAGTTACGGATGCCAATTTTCTATAGATTTCAATAAGTTCTAGAATCTAGTTCGGGACCAGGGGGTCGGAGGTTCAAATCCTCTCTCCCCGACCAATAAACCCAAGTGGCTCATTGAATTAGCGTTGAAGCCAATTCTGCAGTTTCCAAAAGTTGGGTCCGATTGGGTCCGATGGTTTGACCTGTCCTTCGCCAAAACTAGATCGTCTTCAATTGGTTGACTTTTCAGCGACATAGCAGCAAGAATCACGAGCTATGCTCGGCGTCCTCTTGCGCCTGTTTCGACTTGTTTGGCTTTTTGGAAAGGGTCATCGCGCCATCGCGCTGGAAAATTTGGCTCTTCGACAGCAGCTCGCTATTTACAAACGTAAGCAGAAACGTCCGCGCCTGATCGGATGGGACCGCTGGTTTTGGATCAGGCTGTCCCATGTGTGGAAAGACTGGCGTCGTGCTCTGGTCGTGGTTCATCCTGACACCGTGGCGCGCTGGCAACGAGAACGCTGTCGACGGTACTGGTCAAACCTCTCCAAGCGCACCGCGAAACGTGGACGCCCTTCGACGCCGCGAGAGGTCCGGGCGTTGATTCACACTATGGCCCAAGCGAATCCGCTCTGGCGGGCGCCCCGCATTCACGGAGAATTGCAGAAGCTCGGCATCGAGATATCAGAGCGAACCGTCTCACGCATCCTGCGGCGCGTTAAACGGCCACCCTCACAAGCCTGGAGAACCTTCCTGCAGAATCATTTGAATGAAATCGTTGCCATTGACTTCTTCACGGTGCCCACGATTCGCTTGCGAGTACTGTATGTATTCCTGGTGATCGAGCACCAACGCAGAAGAGTTCTGCATTTCGGCGTCACTGAGCATCCGACGGCTGAATGGTCGAGCCAACAAGTGATCGAAGCCTTTTCCGACCGCGATGCCAAGCGTTATTTGATCCGTGATCGCGACTCGATCTATGGCCAGGAGTTCCGTAATCGAGTCCAGTCGCTTGGCCTGAATGAGGTCATCAGCGCGCCGAGGAGTCCGTGGCAAAACGCTTACGTCGAACGGCTGATCGGGTCGATTCGACGGGAGTGCCTGGAGCACGTAATTGTTCTCAGCCGGCGGCACCTTGGCCACCTGCTGAAGAGTTATTTCGTCTACTATCATCGATCGCGCACGCATTTGGCACTGGCCAAAGATGCTCCCGAATCACGCGCAGTGCTGCATCGCGGCGAGATCGCCGCCATTCCACAAGTCGGAGGCTTGCATCATCGCTACGAACGACGCGCTGCCTGAAAGGGAAGTACGTGGACCAAATGCGAATGGCTTGCCCGGCCTCATGGCCACCCTGCGGAATTCGAACTCAGTTCCCATCTCCTCCAAGACTCCTCTGATGCTTCAGGTTTTCGAGTCTAATGCCGATCTCCATGGAAGACCGCTGTCTCTCCGTAGCTTCAGCAGCTCAATTCCTCGCGGCTACGAACGCAAACACCGCCGAACCGTGTTTCCGGGCTGTCACCTCAGCGCTGTTTTCGGGCGATCTCGCCATCGTCCGAGTTTGTGGACCGAACGGCATTACGGACATCACATACGCTCGTGATTGCGATCACTTGCTCGTAGGACATACTCACCATACACTTACGTCATGCGTCGTTTTGTCATCATAGCGTTTGCGCTGCTGGCCCTTTCATGGACCGCCGCTCCGCTTTTGGCATGCGTTACGTCTAACGGCGCCATGACTGTCCAAGAACGCGAATGCTGTACGAAGATGCCGGAGATGTGCGGTTCGGCGCAGATGCCGCAATCCCACTCCTGCTGCAAGACCGTTGTTCGATCGGGCAACACGATGATGCCTGCGGGGACCCAACAACGGGTTCCAGTTCTCAATGCCATGGGAACCATTGCAATTCCGGTGACGGCACCGATTGAGCGCAGCGCCGGAGTAGTCAGGGATCATCACCCTCCTGGCGAATTCCTGCCTGAAGTCATTGCCTTAAGAATCTAGATCTCTCTCCGTCCGTTCCGATCGGGCTTAGGCCCGCGTGTATTTATTCGACGGAGAGACATCATGAAAGTTGTATTCGCAGTTTTCCTGCTCTGGAGCTGCGCCGTTATTGCTGCGGCCCAAAATCCATTTTCCGGTGCCGATGCGTTGCTGCCGCAAGATCAGCACGCGGAAGCCAATGGACCGGCGCTCATGCTCGGCGAGATCGAGCAGATGGCGATGGCCGGCAATCCTGAAATCCGCGTGGCGGCGCGGCAGTTGGCGGTAGTAGAAGCGAAGATACCGGCTGCGGGCGCTTTGGACGACCCGTCCTTTATATATCGAGGCTGGGGTGTTCCTCTGCGCCGACCCTGGGACTACAACGCCGCACAAAACATGTTCATGGTGAGCCAGACCTTTCCTGGATTTGGCAAGCGTGGACTGCGCACCGACATTGCGCGCACGGATGTAACCGAGGCGAAGGCGGCGCTGGAAAACACGCGCCTAAGTGTACGGGTGCAGGTGCGCAAGGCGTTTTACGATCTGCTTCGCGCCCAGGACGAGTTGCGCATTCACGATGAGCACGTTGCGATTGCGCGGCAGGCCGTTCAGGCAGCGCGGATCAAGTACACGGTCGGCAATGTTCCCCAGCAGGACATTCTGAAAGCCCAGGTTGCGCTGACCCGGCTGGCGGAGCACTTGATCCATTTTGAACAGGATGCCGACCTCGCACGCGCGCGGCTGAACACGCTACTTGGTCGCGATCCCGCAGCTTCGATCAATGTTCATGGAAACTACGCCGTTCCCCAACATTTACTCGGCATCGAAGACCTGGAAAAAATAGCGCTCGCTTCGCGCCCCGACCTGGCGCAAGCCCAGGCTGCGGTCGAAAAGAGACGACAAGAGCAAGCGCTGGCCGCGAAAGCGTATTCGCCGGACTTCACCGTTGCCGCGGGATACATGCTCATGCCTTCCGGCTCCGACCACCGGAACAACTACATGCTGGAGGGCTCGATCAATTTGCCGTGGCTGAATCGTCGCAAACACGACTCCGAGGTTGCCGAAGCCAAAGCCAAAGCCAGCGAACAAGACGCTGAACTCGATGGCATGCGCACCGCCGCCTTCGGTCAGATCCAGGAGGCGCTGGTGCGAGTGAAGGCGGCGCAACGTTTGGCGGACGTTTATCACGAAGCTCTTCAGCCCCAATCCGAGGCGACTCTCCGCTCGACGGTGATCGCCTACGAGAACGATCGCACGGACTTCCTCAATCTGCTCGACAGCCAGACCACGGTCGTTGATATCGACCTTGCCTATTTCCAGGCACTCGCGGACTTTGAAACGCGATTCGCCGATCTGGAGCTAGCCGTGGGAACGCCGCTCCCGCGAAACGACAAGGAAAAGACCACGCCGAAGGTGACGCAATGAATGAAAACAAATACAAGATTGGTTTTGAGATTGCTCTGATCGCCTGCTTTGCTCTCGCCGGCGCTTTGGCCTATGTCGTCTTGGGCAAAAGACACGCCGCGACCGAGGAGACGAGCATTGTCGCTGCGCAGGGACCGAGCACGCCGGGGCAACCGGCTTCGATGGCAATGCCCCCGTCTTCCACAACCTCCGCCCTGCCGCTCACTCCCGTGCAGTTATCGCCGCAACGAATGCAGGCGATCGGGGTGACGACCGCCGTGGTCGAGCAGCAAGCGGTCAGCAATGATCTGCGCGTACCCGGCAATGTTGAGGCGAACGAACGGCAGCTCGCGTATGTGCAGACACGTTTCCCCGGCTGGATTCAGAGGGTGTTTGCCAACGCGAGCTATCAATACGTTCGCAAGGGTCAACCGCTCTTCACGATTTACAGCCAGGAACTCGTGAGCACCGAACAGGAATATCTTCTTGCGAAACAGAATCGGCAGACCTTCGCGACTGACGGGCACGGCACGGCTGTCAAAGAACGCGACTGGCTGCTCGAAGCCGCAGCGGACCGGCTGCTGCAGTTCGGAGTGCCCGCCAGCGAATTAACGAGGCTAGAGCGGACCGGCAGGGTCCAGCATGACATCACGATCGAATCGCCTGCCTCCGGCTACATCACCGAATTCAACGCGTTGCCCAACCAGTACGCGCAGGCCGAGACCAAGCTGTACACCATTGCAGACCTTTCCAGCGTGTGGGTGTACGCGAACGTATATCAAACCGATGTCGGTCAGCTACGGCCCGGGATGCCCGCCACAGTCACGGTAGACGCATATCCCGGCCGCGAGTTTCGCGGGCGGATTGACCAGATTCTTCCGCAGGTTGATCCCACGACGCGCACCGTGCGAGTGCGGTTCGTGTTCAGCAATCCCGGCCTTGCGCTCAAGCCCGGAATGTTCGTGAATGTCGGCATCCACGTTTCACTCGGGCGCCAACTCGTTATTCCTGCCTCGGGCGTACTCCAGGCGGGCACGCGAGAAATTGCGTTCATTGACCACGGCGGCGGATACCTTGAGCCCCGACCGATCGAAATCGGACCGCGGCTCG
>Ga0209062_1001716_pt1 | contig 34982 bp, 27 predicted proteins | sample Coa_R2_2_FD_187158 | JGI IMG/M metagenome (GOLD analysis project Ga0209062, IMG submission 187158) | Surface soil microbial communities from Centralia Pennsylvania, which are recovering from an underground coalmine fire - Coalmine... | ecosystem: Environmental > Terrestrial > Soil > Unclassified...
CTTTGAAAGGTGTCCACCACGCTGAAAATGTGCAAGCGTTGACCGCTGGCCGTAACATCGCTGGCAAATCAATGCCCATTTCCGATTCACCGCCGAAAGCGTGGTCAGCCTCGTATAACTGCGCGTCAGGCGCTTGCGCCGAATCCGGCGGACACACAGCTCAGCAGCTCTATGCACCCGTTGCACCCGCTTGTGCTTGATGCGCTGTCCGCCGCGTTGCAACACAATGTGGAAGCCGCCGCTAGCCAAAACGTGGCTTCTCACGCGCTAATTGAATCAGCCGCTCCCGCAAGGCCGTATCGTCTCACCGACTCCGATACCGTCAGCTCGATCGCGGAATATTCATGAGCTCGCAGGCATGCCGCTCGCCGGTTTCAAACTCCCTCTCAGCCGCTGCACTTCCGCCCTCCACACTGTGAGCTCAGGCAGTTTTTGGGATCACCGATTTGGACCGGCGAACATTCTGAAGTCGCTTGGCGGCGGTCTGGTGGTGATCTCAGCGGGGATCGCATCCGAGGCGTAAGAGACCGGCGGGCGGGGAGCACAGCCACCAGCTTCTTCGGCCGTGCATTCTCCTTCCGCAGATGCTTCGGCTCCTGTGCTTCGCTTACTTTCAGGCCGCCATATTTCGCTTTCCAGGCCTATATCGTGTGCTTCGATACTCCGTATTCGCGGCCTACATCCGCTGCGCTTCGGCCAGCTTTCACCTGCTTCAGCGTTTCGACGATCTGAGCTTCCGTGTGACTGCTCTTGCTCATCTTTCCCTTTCATGTGTCTCAAATCGTATTGTGATTCGGACGAATTTCGGAGCTCACGACACAAGCTTGACGTCACCGAGCTTTGACTTTTACACCGCCATTGATACTTTCGTGATATGATAAATGCAACAAATATTGCGTTTTATGCAATAAGGGCCTACTAAGGCAGAAAGGAATAAAGGACAATGAGTGTGCTGGAGCCGACCGACAATGCGGCTCTGAACTGCGTAAACGGAGCCTGGAGTCGTAGCGGCACATCTGAGTTTGTCAAGGTTTTCGATCCCGCGACTTCTGAAGTGCTGGCAACCATACCGCTTGCTGGGCGAGAGGAAGTTAATGCTGCAGTCGCCGCGGCGTCTGCCGCGTTCCCCGCTTGGCGTAGCACGCCGCCACAGGAACGCATTCAATATCTATTTAAGTTTAAACAGCTGCTGGAGAGGTATGCAGATGAAATTGCAAGACTTACTACCCGAGAGAACGGCAAAACGCTCGCTGAGTCTCGGGCAGAACTGCAGCGAGGTATCGAAAACATCGAGGTAGCATGCGGCATTCCCACGTTGATGCAAGGATACAACCTGGAAGACATTGCCCGTGGCATCGACGAAATTTTGATTCGTCAGCCGCTTGGCGTCGTCACGGCAATTACCCCTTTCAATTTCCCTGCGATGATTCCGCTTTGGTTCCTGCCTTATGCAATTGCATGTGGGAATACATTTGTTTTGAAACCCTCTGAACGCGTGCCGCTTACTGCCCGCCGATTAATAGAACTGCTGCACGAAGCTGGTTTGCCGAAAGGAGTCGTAAACATGGTAGTGGGTGGCAAGGCTGCGGTCGATGCACTATTGCGCCATCCAGATGTGCGGGCCATCAGTTTCGTGGGATCAACGCCGGTTGCAAAATATGTGTATGCAGAAGCCTCGGCCCATGGGAAACGTGTGCAATGCCAAGGTGGGGCCAAGAATTATGTAGTCGTCATGCCAGATGCCGATCTGGATATGACCGCACAGATTGTAAGCGACAGTGCTTTCGGATGTGCAGGCCAACGCTGCCTAGCGGTATCGGCGGCGATCACGGTAGGCCAGGCTAGGAATAAGTTCACTGAAAGAATCACAGAAATCGCAGCAAGTCTGCGTGTCGGAAATGGGCTGGATGAGCATGTCCAGATGGGTCCTGTTATCTCGCCTGTAAGCAAAGAACGAATCGAGAGTCTTATTGACAATGCAGTAGAAAGTGGTGGAAAGGCGATTCTTGATGGACGGAGGCCGCAGCTGCCAAATGGTTCGCAAGGCGCATTTCTAAAACCCACCATTCTGAGCGATGTTAATTCAAATAACCTGTTACTTACAACGGAAGTATTTGGCCCGGTGCTTGTGTTACAACCTGCAAGGGATCTGGACGAAGCGATCGAAATTCTATCCCACAGCCCGTATGGGAACGCGGCATCTATTTTCACTTCTAGTGGAGCATCTGCGCGAAAGTTTCGTTACGAAGTGCCCACCGGCAATGTCGGCATCAACGTAGGAGTAGCGGCGCCGATGGCATATTTCCCGTTTAGTGGTTGGAAGGATAGTTTTTTCGGCGTTCTACACGGACAAGGACGCGATGGAGTTGAATTCTATACAGATAAGAAAGTCGTGATCGAGCGCTGGCCTAGAGAGTGGTCGCGCAAGTTTTGAGCTACCTTTTAGTGATTTAAGGCTATGAGAAAGAGAACAGTAGTTGGGATTGCGCACTCGGATGCTGATCTTGGGAAACCAGCTGAGTACACTCGAAATCAACTGAACCTGGTCAAACAGATGATTCGCGACATCGCTGACCAGACCATGGGCGGGATGCATAACATCGTTAAGCCGGGCGATAAAGTGTTGATCAAGATCAATACGGTTATTCCGATTCCAGCGAATGCTGGATTTACAACAGATCCAAGAATGCTCGAAGCATTGATCGAATTGGTAAAGGAACAGAAGCCCTCGTGTATCCAGATCGGCGAGCGTTGCGCAATGGGGGGGGACACACGCCATGCAATGGAGGTGTGCGGCATCGCGGACATTGCGGAGCGAACTGGCGTAGAACTATATCCATTCGATAATGCGCCCTTCGAGATGTATAAGATCGATCGACCGATTCCCTTCAATGAATTTCCCGTCCCTCGCGCGGTACGCGAGGCTGATGTTTATATTGGGCTCCCTAAATGGAAGGTCCATTTGCACACAACATTTACGGGTGCAATGAAGCTGCAATTTGGGAATCTGCCAGATTATGATTGGATGGTCCGTTGCCATCGTGACGACATCTACCAGAAAATCGTAAATTTGACGCGTGCGGCAAACCCGAAATGGTTCGTTACAGACTCACTTTATGCATGCCAAGGGAACGGACCTTTTAGCGCGGTGCGGGATGATCTGATTAAGGATTTCAACACAATCTGCGGTGGTCCTGACCCCGTAGCCGTTGATACCATTTGCGAAGCTCTAATGGATTGGGAAAATCCGGGAACAAATGTTCCCTCGACTGTTCTAGGCGCCGCGGAGGGTCTGGGTACGAATCGGATGGACGAAATCGAAGTGGCTGGGGTGCCAATCGCGAAGGTGAAGCGGAGATTCAGAAGGCCGAATTCGATTCTGCAGGGTCAATTCAAGAATGTGAACTTGACGATGGGCAACTGCTGTGAAGCTGGATGCCGGGCGATTGTCCGGATTCAGTTGGACCAGCTCGCAGCAGACGGGACGCTTGAGAAGCTAAAACGCCCACTTCATATCTTTACAGGCTTACAATTTCATGACATTAGAGAAGTTGAAGGCGATGTGATCGTGGTCGGTGATTGTGCAAAGAGCATGTTGGAGCGCTTTCCCAATGCTAAGTATTGGGGATCAAATGAAAAGTATCCAAACTGCACACCCATTTGGGCTAATCTTCCGGATGCCGGGATTGCGGCCTACGTCCGGCATCTCGCCGACGTGCAACAGGCAAGCGAAGAGGATCCGGAGAAGTGATTTACATGACTGCCAACCCTACGATTGCCAGCCAGTCTCATTTGGCATCTCATGTGTCTACGGATGAGTACCTGTTACGCCAGGGCATTGTGAAATTGCTCGAAATCAAAGATTCGGATATCCGCATTTGGAATATCGAGCAATGTAGGGACGCGGTCGACAAGGGTCTACATTCAGGTGGTGCGTCCTCAGCCGTAATTCCACTCGTGGCGCTCTATTATGGGGGCTTCATTAATATCAATGTCTCCAATCCAACCGAACGCGGCCAGGATCTTTTTGTTTTGAGCAAAGGACATGCGGTGGCGACTTTGGCTTCGATCTACGCCGATCTCGGTTATTTCGATCGGAGCTGGCTTAAAAATTCAAGGTCGTATGAAAGTCGGCTGAACGGGCATCCAGGACCGCTATTGCCCGGCGTTCACATAGCAACTGGGCCAATGGGCCAAGGCCTTTCGGTCGCGCAGGGTTTTGCGATTATAGGACGGAGCAATCCCCATTTTGACTGCTACTGTCTGGTCGGTGACGGCGAAATGCAGGAAGGCGCCATCTGGGAGGCGGTCATGTATGCGGGCCAGAATCATCTCGATAATTTGTGTGTTTTGGTAGACCAGAATAACGGCCAGCTCGATGTCGTAAATCGCATGGTGTTCCCCATGCCGAGGCTGGAATCTGTTCTTGAATCGTTCAACTGGCGTGTTTACAGCATAGATGCCACTCAATATACTTCAGTCTATGCCGCCTTGGCAAACTTCAAATACGAAGCCCGCAATGGCCAGCCGAGCGCGATCATTTGTCACAGCACCAAAGGCTACGGATCATTTTCCGATTTTATGAACCGGCACAAGGTGACGGTGCCGGATAACCTTATCACGCAGGAACTTAAGTTGCATTTGGAGCAGCGTCGGGTCCGCGTTGAAGAGTTTACCGCATTCTACAAAGGCCTGGAGGGAGATTCGAGGAGTGCCCGGATTCAGAGCAGGCTTCGGGAATTAGCCCATGCGATGCATTTGAAGATTGAAGGCGAGGCGTGGGGCGACGTGGCGGTGCGAGCACAGCCCGGACCTGTGTTGCTACACCGTGCGCCCGAGCGCGACAAGGCGATTCAGTACGATGCCGCCATGCTTCCGAAGATTGACCGTACAAAGGAATACACCACGGCCGAAATCGTAACCGCCGCGATGAAAGTCTTCGCCACAGATCCTCGGGTGATTTCAATCGATGCGGATCTCGCCTCAACAAGTGGTCTTGAGGCAGGTGTGGCGGCGGTGGACCAGAGGCGGGCACTGAATGTGGGTGTAGCTGAGACCAATATGATGAATCTTGGAGAAGCTTTTGCCGCGCTCGGATACAACACTTGGATCAGCACATTCTGCCCCTTTTGGGATTGGAAAGCATTTCGAAGGATTGCTGTCGGATACCAGGAACGGTTGGAGGCAATGGGAGCGGAAGATGGCTGGCTGAGCCAAGGACATGGCCTGGATCTCACGTTCCTGTCCACGGCGGCGAACTTTGAAACCCGTACGAATGGGGCTACCCACATGGGGAACGATGATGTAACTATTTTCGATGGGCTTGCGCATTTGAAAATGATTGATGTTTCGTGCCCCCAGCAACTACTTTCCATCATGCAGTGGATTATGGAAGGCAATCGCGGATTAGTATACGTGCGAGTGATGCGGGCACCTTCGACTGTGATCTACGGGCCGGACTTTCGCTTTGAATTTGGGAGGGCATATCTCGTTCGAGAGGCTAGGGACGCGCGGGCGGTAATTGTGAGTAGTGGTCGAGGAGTTCACGAAGCAATCGCTGCAGCAGCGGAGTGCGGTAAGTATGGCATAGAGGTAAGTGTGGTAGATATGCCATCAATTGACGAAGATTTTCTAATGAGTCTGCACGATTCAGGTAAGCTGTTATGTATTGCTGAGCAAAATAATGGCTTTATTTTGCAGAACTATCTGAAGGCCCTCTTCCGTCGACGGAAAAACGCGGAATGGTCTCTGCGTAATCGTGTGCTTCCGATCAATGCTCTAGATACGGATGGGAAACCACGATTTATACATTCTGGTAATTACGATGAATTACTTAGAGCATTTGGCCTCGCTCCCGAACAAATTGCGGCGGCCATTCTAAATGCAATCGAAATAGCGAACTGAAAGGTTCCTATGCCCATAACTCTTATTCACGAAAATGATGTGGAAGAGCTTGCATTACCGGGCCGAAGTCTGCGCTGGCTGGTCACGAAGCAACGGCTGAATGCCAAATACGCATCCATGTGTGTGATCCGTGTTCAGCCAGGCCAGACCGTCAAGCCCGCGCACGCTCATCCGAATGGAGAAGAAATTATCTATATTCTCTCTGGTTCCGGCCGCGTGTTTGTAGATGGCGAGGTCGACTCCGTTTGCGCAGGTACGGTTGTCCTGTTTCCGCAGGGATCGATACATATGTTGCAAAACAACGGGAACGGCGAAATGAAGGTAGCCTGCTTCTTTGCGCCGGCATCGGACCTTAGTACATATAAGTTTTTTGACGACGTCGAGTTCCCGGAGTAAGAGTATTGTGGGACAAAATCCGATTCTCAATTTCCAAATTGATAAATGCGACATACGTTATGTGGGATATGCTTTGCAACGCCCCGAGTGTATCCTTGCGGAGCCAGATGGGACCTTGTGGGCTGCTGATGCACGGGGTGGCGTTGTGAAGATCAATCCAGATGGCAACCAGCAGGTGATTACACAGAAATATTCCGATCACTTCATATCGAGCGTCACCGAGGCCTCCCGTTATCTGGAAGGCACGCTGCCGAATGGTCTGGCGTTTACGCGCAACGGCGACATTCTTATCTCGAATTTTGGAACGGACCGGCTTGAAATTATGTCACGCGATGGCAAGTCGCGTGTGCTCGCCGACAGCATTGAAGGGGCGCCAATAGGAAAGGTGAACTTTGTCCTTCGCGATTCGCAAGACCGAATATGGGTCACGGTTTCTACCAAAATTAAGAATTGGATGCACGCTCTCCGGACAGACCTGTCGGATGGCTACATTGTCTTGTATGAAAACGGAACCTTTCGCATCGTAGCAGATGGCTTCCGCTTCACAAATGAAATTCGTATGGATGCTAAGGAACAATTCCTGTATGTCGCCGAGACGACTGGCGGCTGCATTAGCCGGTTGCGGGTTACGCGCAAAGGTGAATTGCGCGACAGGGAAATCTTTGGGCCGTCCAAATTAGGAGCTGGAGGATGGCCGGATGGAATCGCGTTCGATAGTTATGGGAACCTTTGGGGTACAATGGTCTACTCAGATAAGCTTTTTGTTCTTACGCCAGATGGAGATTTAAAAATTCTTCTGGACGAGGGGGATCCAGAGAAGGTTGAGGCGCTCGAGCAAGCTTTCATGCACAATGCTGTGACAGAAGAGGTACTGTTTGCCACCGGCCGCGGTATTGCGCCTTGGATGGCGAGTGTTACCTTCGGCGGGCCGGATTTGAAAACGATCTATATTGGTTCCCTTAAGGGCTCTCGGATTCCCTTCTTCCGCGCGCCAGCGGCAGGCTTACCAATGGTGCATTGGACGGAGCGAGCGGACTCCAATGATTGTTGAAATGACATTCGGCTGCCTCGCTACCCAATTGAGGGCAACCTGAGCTGAACTTCTATCCAGCTGCTTGGCCATCGCTCGCACCACTTCGCCACTTCGAGTATTTTTCAATTTCGGCCCCCGTAAATTTTTGAAAGAGGTGATTTTCGCTCTGCTTTAGAATCTCCAGGCGGCTATTCTGTTCGGCGGGCTGCCGGTCACGATGATATTTATCCCGAGAGAAAACCGCCGGCTCACGGACTCCAGAGGCAAACGCCGATGCCGAGCTCCTTTGTGGCGGGAATGTGGTCAACGCTCAATGGTCCGTTCCGGGAGTGCGTTCAGCACTGAGGCGTTTTAGAGAACCTTCGAGTACTCGGTAGATGTTCTTGCGGCCATTGCCGCTGAGTTCGGATCCCCATCCGTCGGATTGAACGAACGTCAACTTTAGTTGCAAGAACCACGCCGTTTCGTGCCTTCATTTCACGGATGAAACCGCCTACGAGTTCCTCGCTCTTGCCCACTGGCGTATTCATCAGGGGTATCTACGACGTTCCCGCCATCCTCCATAAACATTCAAAGATATAGTACGCTTCCGTATCTTCGGAACCCCACCGAGAATTGCCGAAGGCCATTGTTCCCAAGCAGAGCGGGCTTGCCTTCAACCCCAAACGACCGGAGTTTGTGTAGTAGCTCGTCATGTGAATCATTTTGCGCTTCTCCGTTATCCCGACGCAAAAAATCTCTTGCATTCTAATAGGAATACGAGTACAATTTGACACGAGATAGATATTGCATAATACGCAATATAAAGAATCGTGTGAAAGGAATTCTCGATGTTGCAGCGGGTTTATGCACACTTCGGCTGGGCTCTAGTATTAATACTTGCATTTGCCTCTTTGGGGTATACGCAAATAAGGTCGGGAACAATTACGGGAACTGTTACAGACCCAAGTGGTGCCATTGTTCCTCGAGCGATTGTTGTTGTGATCAACCAAGCAACTCAAGCGGAAGCCACGACACAAACGAACAATGCCGGCCAGTTCACCGTTCCCTATCTAGCTCCTGGTGACTATACGGTCCAGGTGAGCGCCACCGGGTTCACCCAATACGTTGAGAAAAACATCGCTCTAGCTGTGAATCAGACTATAGGCTTGGACATTCACTTAGCAGTCGGAACCTCAACGCAGCAGATTGTCGTAAGCGCCGAAGCTGCACAACTCCAAACGGAAAGCAGTTCTGTCCAAACAGCAATCGATTCTCACACGATCGAGTCGATTCCAAACATTACAATGGATCCGTTGTTGTATGCACGACTGCAGGCCAATGTTCAACCGACCATTCAGTCTGCTGACACTACGAGCATTAATTCTTTTGGAATCGGAGTTAACGGGCGACGGCAATACTCTGCGTTTGCCGTCAACGGCGGTATTGCCTTCTGGAATGATATTCAACTTGACGGATTGCCGATTATGGGCGGTGGCTACAATGAGGCCGCCATCGTTCCCAACCCTAGTGGTCTAGATGAAGTTCGTGTGCTCAGTAACAATTACGGAGCGCAATACGGTCACGGGCAAGGTGTCGTGCTCATGACAATCAAATCCGGAACAAATCAGTTTCATGGTCAAGCCTCTTACCAGTTGCGAAACGAAGCCTTTAATGCAAATACGTTCGCCAATAATCAGGTGGGTGTGAAGAGGCCGCCGTTTAAGGAAGATGAGATCGGTGCCGATTTGGGAGGACCCATCTTAAAAGATAAGTTATTCTTTTTTACAAGTTATGGCTATTTAAGACACAACACCGGAATCGTGAATCTGTTGAATGTCCCGACCGCGTTGCAAAGAACAGGCGACTTCAGCCAGTCGCTCATTCCCGGCGTAAATGGAATCCCTGTCCTTGTACAAATTTATAATCCTTGGAGCGTTACCCAATTGGGCCCGAACCTGTTTCAGCGGGCTCCGTATCCAAATGCGATTATTCCAGTGAGTGAAAGCAATCCGTACGCCTTTAAGATGATTGCCAACTACCCTTTCCCGAATCGTACTCCAATCGATCCTTTTGGCGATCAAAATTATATTGCAACTGGTATTCAGACTATCAGGCGACATAGTTTGGATAATCGAATTGATTTTATACATGGTAAGAACTCATTTTATGGCAGCGGCGGATTATACTATGGCGTGATCACAACTCCTCCGATGTTTGGCGCCGGCTCGGTCAAACCGCTTAATGATGCACCAAGTGTGACACAGGATAAAAATCCGTATGGGCAGTTCGGGGACACGATTGCCCTTAATCCGACGACTGTATTGGACATCCGGTACGGATATTTCCGCATTAATACGCTTGCATTCGGGGGAGACAAAAATGGTTGGACACAATCGGATTATAATTCCTATGGCATACCGCAAAATGTGCAAAATCTATTCGTCACTTATGGTGCTGCGCCAATCATAACGCCAGGTGTCGCTAGTAGCGGCACCAACGGAATATGGTCTCCGCTCTCAGGTGGTACGTTTGCAAACAAGCACGAACGCCAACAGGGCCACAGTTTGGAGGGCAGCATGACGAAAGTTGTAGGGAAGTGGACGACGACAGAAGGTGCAGATGCTCGAATCGTACTCTCCAACTATAATGACTTTGAGGAAGCGACAGCTCAGCTTCCATCCGTTTTTTACAATCAAGGTGGCAACTACACTCAACAGTACATTGATGCTTCCGGGAACACGGTACCGCAGGATGCTCTCCCGCAGCAATTAGGTTACAATAACGCGTTCCTGTTCACCGGTGCGGACACATGGTTCGTGCGCCCAGGCGCAGATGTTCAACCGGCCCTGGCGCAAAAATATTTCGGGCTGTACACGCAAAACGACTGGCACGTCAACAATAAGCTCACCATAAACGTCGGTCTACGGTGGGATCTTCAGCCTGGTCCAACGGAACGATACAACCGTGTGTCGTCGTATGACTTTAGTGCGCCGAATCCTTTCTACGGAAATGGCCTGATAGCCTTCCCGGGCACGCATGGATATAGCCGCAATATGTGGAATACAGAGTGGACAGACTTCCAGCCACGTGTAGGTGCTGCATATCAGCTGACCTCGCACACGGTTTTGCGCGGCGGCTACGGGATCACTTACTTACCTACCAATACAGGCTACTTTTCAGGTCCTACAGATTACGGTTCAGTTACCTTCTCTAGTGGCGTCAACGTTCAACCTTACGGTTCAAATCCACACGGAGTGCCTGTCGCACACTTTTGGGATCCTGCGCAATTGTTGATCGCGCCGGGCGCGAGTTACACAAATCCGCAAGTTTACGGGCAGGGTGGTAATCAGCGCCTTTTCACTCGGGACATGCAGAATGGCCGCGTGTATCAGAGTAATTTCGAAATTCAACACCAGTTTGCAGGAAACTGGATCGCATCAGTTGGCTATAACGGCGCGTTTGGAAGACATCTCATGAATGTTGCGCAGACGTTTGAAGACTTGCAAAGCCTACCTGCCACGACGCTTTCTGCATGGAGAAGCCAATACATCGCAAGTAATGGTACACTAAATCCTGCTACACAGATGGTTGCTAATCCCTACTACCCGACAAACTTTGCGGGTGCACTAGGAGCCCAAACGATTCAGCAGCAAATACCCCTGATGCCGTACCCGATCCTCTATGGTGGGGTGTTGACTCATTCCAATGGCTTCTCTAGCTATAATGCCTTGGTCCTACAGCTATCTCGTGCTTGGACGAGCGGGTTTGAGTTTAATGCAAATTACGTGTGGTCTAAGTCCCTCGATTATTCGAACTCCGACGACGCTGATAACCAGGGCTTTAACCCAGGAGGGCAACAGGTATCGACGACGCCCGATCTCGTGAATATCAATAATAACCGAAAGTACTCGTTTAGTGACATCCCAAACCGCTTTACCGCCACGCTGACGTACGCTCTTCCCATAGGTGTTGGAAAGAGATTTGCGATATCAAATCGTTTCCTGCAGGCTATAGCAGGTGGATGGTCAACGGGCGCAGTTGTGATCGCTCAAGGTGGTTTCCCAGTTGCGATTACCGGAGCGTCAAACGGATCGATCCTGAATAGGCCGAACAGGATTCCCGGCGTTGCAGTTGAGGTGCCTGCTTCGCTTCAGCACTGGTATGACGGTAAAACAAGTGTTACACTCCCTTGCGGTATGGTCGTAACTCCGCCTGCAAACACATTTCTTAAATATAGTGCGTGCGCATTCGCGGGGGAAACGGTGACGACCCCCAGCGGCACCGTAGTTCCGGATGTGTATTGGATTGGCAGTGAGCAGCCGACGGATGGTGACATCCGAGGACCGGGACGATTTAACATCGATCTAACGGTGCGAAAAAATATAAAATTGACTGAACGGTTCAATCTCGAAATCGCTGCTAATGCCACGAATCTTCTGAACAGCACCGAGCTCAACGGACAGTATACCGGTGCATTAGGAAACACAAATACCGTCACGAACTCCAGACTAGGACTGGTACCCGGAGAGGGGACTAATAATGCATACGGCACGATTGGAAACGCTACATACGACCCTCGCCAAATAACATTCGATGCGGTGGTTCGGTTCTAAGCTAACGACATCGTTGATCAGTTGAAATGGCTGCTTCGGAGCACCCGATTGGAGACAATGGACAGTAAGAATAGATGTTGACTCTAGCTAATAAGAAGAGAGTGCATTCGCACTTTAACTGTGTAAGTCGCGAGCTCCTTCGATCAAGTCGGGGAGCGTCTGGTACTTCACGTGATATCCACGGGAAAACGGCTTCGCTAACACAGCTTCGCAATACCGCTTCGACCATTTAGTCAAGTTAGTTATGTCTTATGAAATAAGATCCGTACTGTCGAAACACGATGGTTTTAGACTTCAATGGGAACCATTAAAAGAAATGCGATGTTCACGGGAATCAATCGTCGCTCCTTCATTCAAAGTTTGACTGTTGGCGCGCTGTCGCTAGGATTTACGCGACCTAAAGAGACTCGCCACCTCAAGGTTGGCCATACAGGCATTACTTGGTACTATAAGCCAACGGATGCTCCACGGGCGATTAAAGATTGCGGCACTCTTGGTTATTGGGGCTTCGAGTCTTTTGGTAATATCTTGCAATATTGGGAATCGAGAGGCGGGCTTCAGTCTCTGTTTAGACAGTACAATATACCTCTTTATTCGGCATATTGTCCATACGACATGATACATCCGTCGAAGTTGCAAGACGAGATCACTAAAGTGGTTCAGTGGGGGCGGCTGATTAAGAAATATGGGGGCAAGGTGGCTGTATTAGGCCCCACCAGTGTAGATCGCCACACGTTCGATTATAAGGTGCACAAGCAGGCCATCATAAACGCTCTGAACGAGGTCTCCAAAGCGTTATCGGATATCGGTATTGTCGGTGGCCTTCATCAGCATACCGGCACCTGCGTGATGTCCCGTCATGAGGTCTATGCCACGCTGGATGCAGTAGACACGCGGTATGTAAAATTTGCTCCTGATGTTGGTCAGTTAACGAAAGCAGGCAGCGATGCAACAAAGATTGTTGAAGATTTTTTGCCGATCATTGAGCATGTTCATTTAAAGGACTACAACGGCAGTAATGTTTGGAACGGTTATTGCCCGCTTGGCGAAGGGGAAGTCGACATTCCAAAGATATTAGATCTTCTGGAAGCGTCTGGGAACGATCTGATGATTATGGTTGAGCTAGATCCGCCGGAGATATCAGATCCCCCAATTACAGCGTTGGAAACAGCCGCGATGAGTAAATGGTATCTGAAGGAGCAAGGATATACGTTTCAGCCCTCGCGGGCGTGGGTAGAACTAGGGTGAGTTGTTGTAGCCGTTGTCTAATCCATTGACGAACTAATAGGGGTAATAATGAAAATAGACGATTGCCCGCACTAGGGATATCACCCAGCCTGGTCGAGATAGTTGCCAGGTTAGCATATATATCCATTTAACTTCTTATTGTGCGTCGCACTTAGACCTTAGATCTCGATTCAGTGGTCAGCTTTCGCTTTGACGTGTATTCCTAGAAGGTTTGGACTTGGCGCCAAACGCGCTGGTTCTCAAGTCTGTCCGAGTATTTCTCAAGAGTCTTCATGGATTCGCGGAATCGTGCTCATGCTATCGCGTTCTCGTGAGCCCCGATCCGCCGTTCTGTTAGGCGTCAGCGGGAGGCAAGTCTCGTCTTGTGGTGGATCGAGGGCCTCAGTTCAGACTGCTGGCTCCGCCTTGGTGTGAATTGCGCTCGGTATCCGGGTTGAGCTATTTCGATGGGTGCTAAATGGCGGCATCTTTCACTCCTCACGACGTCGTGTAGCAGCCTTTCGCCTGTGCAACAGGCTGGTGCCGCTTTTCAGGCGTCACGTCCTTACCTCATGCCGCACTTTTGCGATGCCGAGGCGGGGTGTTAGCGTAGGGCTCGCGCGTAATTCCTCGCACTTTGGGGAGCTCTGTTGTCGAACGGGTTCTTGGCTCCAATTTGGCTCCATTAACGGATGCGGTTGGACCAAAGACGCAGAAGAAGCCGCGACTGCGAGCGCTAGGTTTCCAGCGCATAAAAGTCGTTGACTTTAACGTTATTGCAAGCTAAAATCAACTCGAAAGTTCGGTGAGTGGGTTCTCGCCGGGATTGAAAGGAGGGATATCGTGACTCAACGTGACTCTGCTCTCAGGGCTGCGCTGGCATTTCTTATCTTTGCCCCCGCGATATCGATGGCTCAGTTCACTACTGCCGTTATTAATGGGACGGTTCGGGACCCAACGGGCGCGGAAATTGCGGGCGCTACTGTGGAGCTCGAGAACCGTGATACAGGACTAAAGCGGACAACAGTTACGAGCGCCTCTGGAACCTATACTTTTACTCAGATCCACCTGGAATTTACTCGATCGCGGTCACAAAGCAAGGTTTTGAGACCATACGCGAACAGGGCGTCAAACTGACGGTCAATCAAAGCTCCACGTTCGACTTCACGTTGCGGCTTGGCGCAACACAGCAAAGTGTGACAGTGGAGGCACCGGCCGTAGCTCTACAAACTTCGTCTGCCGACTTGGGAGTGGTTATCTCAACAAGGTCGGTTAATGACCTCCCACTCAACGGCCGAAATTTTACTCAGCTACTAACGCTGACGACTGGTGCGAGTCCGGTGAACGTGTCACAAAGTTCTTCCGGCTGGCGAACGAACGCAGTTGGGGAGTTCACCCTTTCCCTCCATTAACGGCCAAACAAATCGAAGCAATTACTGGCTGCTAGATGGCGTGAACAATACAGAGGCGATCACCGGCTCAGTAACTGTGACCCCCATTGTGGACGACATTCAGGAATTTAAGGTCGTCTCACATGATGATGCACTCAATTTGGCGGAGCGACCGGGGGCTATATCAATGTAATTACCAAATCGGGTACAAACCAGCTTCAGGGCGAGCTTTGGGAATTTGTACGCAATAGCGATTTCGACGCTAGAAATCCATTTTTTACTTCCGTAAACCCGTTACATCAGAACCAGTTTGGCGGGAATGTTGGTGGCCCGGTTCTGCTCCCAAAGCTGTATGACGGCCGCAATAGAACCTTCTTTTTTGCGAGCTACGAGGGATTTCGGCAGAGCCAGGCCAGCCAAAACTTGTACGCGGTTCCTACTGCGGCGGAACTATCCGGAGACTTTAGCAGGGTCAGCGGACAAATCTATAACCCGTTCACGACCCAGCCAGATCCGAATCACCCAGGTCAACTTATGCGGCAGCAATTTTCAGGGAATATTATTCCAGCGAGCGATTTGGATGCCAACATGGTTAAGTACGCTCAACTAGTATTTCCAAAGCCGGTTCCAACAGCCGTTGCGGGTTATAATGGCTTGGATAATACCCCGGCTATCCATAATGGCAACACATATAACTTCCGTGGAGATGAGTACTTAACCCAACACGACCAGATGTGGGTTCACTTCATGAATCAGACAAGCCCAACTAGCAGGTCTGGCGGCTTCCTCGGATTGGTCACTAACACAGGTTATGATGCGTACAACCTCGGACTATCTTGGCCCCATACCTTTGGGCCGACTTCCTTATTAACGGTATCGTTTGGAAGAAATCTCGGTGAAATCGGCCCAAAAACCATCTTCAAGGGGGGGACGTTCAATCGATTATCAACCAGGTTGGATTTTCGACGTCTTTCGCCTGTGGCTTTACCCATGGGTTTAGAAACTGCATGTTGCCCGGTATGACTATTCCTGGATATGCAGGTGGGGGTGAATCGGACGGGTCTCCGAATTATAATTCAGACGTCTATGAATGGAAGGCCGATTATTCCAAGGTAATCGGAAATCATACGCTTTATAGCGGGTTTAATATCGATACAAATAATCAGGGCGGCGCAGCCAGTGTCAGTGCAGGAGAGTCCTTTGCTGCATTTGAAACGTCAGATCTGGAGACATCGCAAGGAGGAAATGCGTTAGCATCATTTTTGTTGGGTGTGCCTGATTCGGCGAATCGCGGGAATATTCTCAACTATGAACACAGCGGGTTTGTAGATGGGGGATATTTTCAGGATCAATGGAAAGTCACAGACCGGCTGACGTTAAATCTCGGTTTGCGATACGATGTTACACTGATCCCGGTGATTGCTCTGAGCGGCGTCGGCAGCTATTACGGAGCAACAGATTTCTACAATGGCACATATATTATCCAGCATCTGCCTCCACCATGTAGTCCGACGCAATTTGCGCCGTGTATTCCTGGTGGAATCCTGCCAGCCCACGTAGTTGTTTCCAGCAACGGAAAGCTATATCAAAACGATTATCACGACATACAACCACGTGTCGGGATCGCATACCGCGTGGATTCGAAGGATGTGATTCGGATGTTTTATGGCCGCTTCTATGATAATTGGGCCGCTGTTGATCAATCAGCACAAAATGTTCAATCATGGCCTACGGTCGCCTATCGATTGGCGCAAAATCTGAATCCTGGATATCCTACAGTTCCAGCCGAGAATCCATTCCTCGGTACTACCGATTCATATCCAGCGCCTACTCCGTTCAATCAGCTAGGTTGGAATAATGCCCCGCAATTCCGCGCACCGTACTCTGATCAATGGAATTTCGGGATACAACATCAATTTGCCACGAACACGATTTCAACTCTTAATTATGTGGGTTCTCATGATCTTCATACAGATATTGGGCCGGAGATGAACACTGCCGTGACTCCCGGTCCGGGCAATCCACGAGACCGCGCTCCTTTCCCCTACATTACGCCGTCATACTTCGATCAAAGCATTGGCCGGGCGTCTTACGAAGCTTTGCAATTTTCGGTGCAGCAGGCCACGACGAAAGGCCTTACCTACCTAGTTTCGTACGCGTGGTCAAAGGCCATCGATATCGGATCCGACGGATGGTATTGCTCGGAAGGATGCAGCATTGAGAATCCATACAACTTGGACGCAAACAAGAGTGTTGCGGGGTTCGATCTCCCGCACACTCTTACGATAAGTGCGACTTACCAGGTGCCCGTGGGAAAGGGACACGTTCTTTCTACTGGGAATCGATTCAGTGACTATATTCTTGGTAATTGGACGTTGAATGGCATCTCTTCGCTGCATTCCGGCGTTCCTTATACACTGACGGTCTGCAGCGACATCGCAAACACGGGGAATGGCGGATGTTATGAGCGACCTAACCTGGTTGGGAATCCAAGTTTGCCTAATCCTACTACAGCCGAGTGGTTCAATACGAGCGCGTTTGCCGTCCCCGCTCCATATACATTTGGCAACCTGGGCAGGAATACGCTGCGCACACAGGCCTTCAAAAATCTAGATTTTTCGTTGTTTCGCGAGTTCCCTATATCGGAATCGCGCCGTTTTGAATTCCGCGCGGAAGCCTTTAACGTTTTCAATCATCCCACTTGGGGAACCCCTAACAGCGTTCTGAATCAGAACAATTTCGGTGTCGTGCACAGCACACAGAGCACGGAACGCCAATTACAGCTCGCACTGAAATTTTATTTTTAGACAAATGTTACGAAGAGAAATGCTTAAACTTATGGCGGTTGCAAGGGGCGCGACATCTCTGTCCAGTTCGGACCAGGCAACAACGGACAACCAGCTATCGCTGCTCAGCGGATTCAATCAGTACACTCGGAACTACGCTCAATTTTGTGCGTTGCCTCCAAAGGATAGGTTTTTCTATCATTTGAGCGGCGATAGGATCGTTGAGGAAAAACTCGATAATGATAGCTGGAAACCGAATGGGGGTGATCCGCCTAGGATACCGCTTCCGAGCAGTTGGTGGGATAACGTCCCTCTGCAGTCACCAATACCCAATCGTGTCAGCAATTTGGGCCCGAAGGATATCCGTTTCACGCGCAACAAGGCGAATACAGTGATCTATGCAATTGTGCTGGGTTGGCCGAGGGAGACCTTCATTGTGCAATCCCTAGGTATTTCCGCCGCAACGGCGCCGGGCCGAATTGCTAGGGTGGAGCTTCTCGGAACTGGGGATAGGGTGAGCTGGAGCCAGAACGCCGACGGTTTGCGAGTGCAGTTACTTAAGGACTACCAGCCCAAAGTCGATTACGCGGCCGCGCTCAGAGTGACTGTAAGCTGAGAAAGCCCTCACCACGTGGTGCTTACGATAAATTTTTGTAGAATCGTATTGCATTCGAGCCATAGCTTTAGAGGAATGGAAACGACCAAACACCTGCGCATAGTATGGATGAGGGAGGGCAGTGGAGCTGGGCCGGCGGCGACTTTGGATGATGCCGTAATGACGTATACTGGCCCGGAGATCGGGCTACATGCACTGAACTCGGTGATCATGCATTCGGTAGGGCTATGCTAAAAACCGACATACTGAATCTGCACGCTCAGTCCACGCCGTTGACCGATCACCGCGGCGTGGTTTGGGCGCCGGATAACTATTTCATGAACGGGCGACTAAATCCTCAGTTGCATCCCCTTCTGGATTCGCCTGATCCGGACTTATTTTCCGGAGAACGGTTTGGGCATTTCACCTACGCCATCCCGACCGATCCTCGCGATCGTTATACATTAGTGCTGCATTTTGTCGAGCTCTTTTTCCCGCCCACAATCCGGGGAGCGGGATCGGCAGCCGGATTTTCAATGTCTGGTGCAACGGTCAAACCCTGCTGAGCCACTTCGATATCCTCCGGGAAGCGCCTCGTCTTCATGAGATCACCAAGACCTTCCGTCATTTAGAACCGAGCCCGCAGGGGAAGCTGAACCTCACGTTCGACCCCATCACTGATAACGCCACAATCTCCGGTATTGAGGTTCTAGACGAGGGTCCGTGAAGAAGGCTATTCAGGCGCCCAAGCGAACAAGGATACGTCTAAGGCTCAGTGGCACGAGGGTTCTGTCGAATGCGGGAAACGAATTGGAACTCTACCGCTTTCAATTTCATTCTCCTGCTGTTCGCGCATCTGCCTATGCAGTTCAAACTGCTCTTTGACCAATGCTGGCTCTCGCATACGGATATAGAGCAGCAAAGCTGGCGTTCGCATCAAAACCGTATACCTTTCGAACGGATAGGATGTGGTTAGGATTGATAGTCTTAATCCCAGCTAGTGCTTTGTTGGCCGCGGCGATAGCTTCCTTTTGTCGACGAGGCCAGCATCGATCGATCAACCCGACCGATACACTCGGAGCAGCGGGGTCCAAAGACAACTGGACAGATTTTGCGGGAGGGGTCGTCGTTCCCGGTAGTATTATTTCGACAACTGAGCCGCTCGGCGCTTCAACAACTTTTGCGATGCCGTCTTGCCACTCGCTGCGGATCGACTGAAGTCTTTTTCAATGAAGCGCCGTAAGTCTTCAGAATTCCCAACTTCGCTCTTGGCACCGTAACGGAAATAAAAGGGTGCCGACCAGAAAGGCGTTTTTGTGCTTTCCTGACGAGTCTGCGTAATTACCCGTTTGGGAGAACACCACTGGAACCGACACAGGTGGGATAATGATGGCCCACACCTGATGGCTTCCTTTCGGCACTCTCTTTAGCTCAAATTCCTGAAACTGACAGTCAGTGTATTTGTAAATGGCGTCCGTAATTTTCGCTGGGTCGAGCGCTGCGACACCGCTCAAATCCGCTCCGCTTGGTGCGCCATCGTTCAACAGCCGAAAAAGAATAATCCTACCGCCGGAGTTAGCGATGGCAACGATGTCTTTGATCACCTCTAAAAAGCCCTTTTGGTTGGGATCGAACGTAGATTTGAATTCGAGCCTGCATGTCTCACAGGTTGCTTCCAAGCCTTGGTCGATTTCTGATGCGGGTAACCCGACACATCCTGTTAGCTGGCCAAGACTGTTATCCGGTGAGGATGGGGTGACGTGTAGCTCCCATTCGAGACACTAGTCTGAGGTATTATGCCTCCTCCGATCAGGCCGGAAAGGCCTGTTCAGCTAATCTTTGCAGCCCGAGAGCTGACCATCAAGGGCAGACAAAGTTTGGTTCCATTTTACTGCGACCGCTCTTTGCTTTATGTTTAGACGCTATCCACATAGCGGCAATTCGCCAAGTCCCGCAAATTCTCGTTCCTATCGGGATTCCGTTCAAAACGGGTGGAGCGAGCGTGTCCGCATTCTATGCGCTGCGGATTCCGGGATGCTGTATGTCGTATGGGCCTCTTTTCGCCCCATGCGGATTTTTATTACGCCAGGATCGTCTTTAACCAGCTTGCGGATTGTCTCCCGGTCCAGCCCCGACATGCGCGCAAGTTCCCCAACTCGGTAGTGTTTTTCGAATGTGGGACTCTCGACCGACATTGCAGCGCACTCCACCTAAGCTTTTCGCCTCTCCTTTGTTGCCGCAGCGAAGCCATTCACACCGGGGCCGTGTGCGATGGTTCGCGTTTTCGGATCTACAGTGGCTCGCGAGCCTTCCTGAAACCGCCGCTCAGCCGTTTCAAGCCTCTGGAGGGCATCGAGCAGTTGCAGGCCCATCTCCTGCATCTGATCTGTGTGAGGCGCGCACTGCTCAGCGTGCCCTGATTGCAAATCTGATTCGATCCATGGCCACACGGGCCTGGTACGCCAACTCAAATTCCATCGGCGTAGGCTGAGCCTGCGCTTTCGTATCAATGATCTGCTTAATCTGGCTCATCACTTCCGAATTCATAAATCCTTCTTCTCGCTAAGCCATTTATGAAGAGTGCTGTTCGCTAACTCCGTTACCTTGCAGCCGCGATGCCGCGCCGCGCTACGGCGGCGGGTGTTGGCGGCCCGTGAAATTTCGGCTGTCAATCCGCGAGTGCTGTGGCCCACGGCAATTGGAATCAGATCGATACTTCGCAAATCGAAAGACTACAGCGCTTGATCGACGTATTCCGACAGCTCGCCGTGATAAGCGCATCAGTATTCGCAGCCGGTTGTTAACCTCAGCCGTCAGGCGTAGGAATAATCGCGCTTTTCGTCCGTTCACTTCGGCTCCTTTCATCAACGTCTCGCGGTGTAAGCGGTCGGTGTGAAGCTGCTCCTTTGACGTGGCGGCATGGATCCTTAGTAGGGCCGACCCCTTGGCGGGCAACCAGCCTAGAATGGCAAACCTCCTCGCCTCCGCCAAAGCACAACTTCGAGGTGACTCCTATTGTGACCCACAAGGCTTACGATTATGAGGGCATGAAAGAGGAGCTGCGCCTTGTCTAATCCTGAAAGCCTGGCTCTGCGAGAGCAATATCACAGCCCCAACAGCAGCGCGATACTTCGACCCTAGGAATGTGGATGTTCATGGAGACCGAGGTGATGTTCTTCGGGGGACTGTTCACCGCCTACGCCCTCTACCGAATGTATTACACGCTCGGCTTTCAGGAAGGCAGCCAGGAGATGACGCTTCTAATCGGCACCATCAATACGGTGGTTCTGTTCATGAGTTGCCTCACGATGAGCCTGGCAATTCACGCAATTTCAAAGGGCAAGCAGGCGCGCTGCTATTGGCTGTTACTTGTGACAGCGGTAATCGGTCGTCTTTTCTTGGCTCTCAAATTTCCTCGAATAATTTTTGCATTACGACGAACATCAAGTTCCTGGAATCTGGTTTGAATAACATAAGCCTCAAGCAGGCGCCGAGCAGCTCTTTTTTTCTTCTATTTTGCGCTGACTAGGCTGCATGCAATTCACTTGTCCATTGGAATCGTTCTGGCGTATGTCGCTCTTATCGTGCTTATGCTAATTAATATCGGGATCGGGTGTAAATCTCGGCTGGGCAAATATGTTTATAGCAGTCATTATCGCCACCATCCAGGTAGACGTTCTGGTCATGATCCTCATGCAGGCTTATTGGGAGAAGTCCCTGATTCATATTGTGATGGGTGGAGCAATCCTGTGGTTTATGATTTTGGTCACTCTCACATTTACCGATTACATCACTCGCAACTGGTTGCCGGTTGCCGGCAAATAAAGGGCTAGGAGCGCACAATGGAACAACAAGATAGTGTTTCAGCCGCAGGTGGCTAGCGAAGCCCGTGCGCTGAAGGAAATTGTCGCCGATATTCTGCGGGATACGGAAAATATATTTCGCGCCGAATTGCGGTTAGCGGCCAGTGAACTGACAGAGAAATTTCGCAAAAGCGCCAAGGCAAGCGGATTGTTGGCTGGCGCTGGGCTTCTCGGTTTTTTTCGATCGCTTGCATCATCGCGACGTGCATTGTAGCGTTGTCAATTGTATTGCCCGTCTGGCTATCGACACTGCTGATCGGCGTGATGCTTGCCTTCGCGGCCGGAGGAGCTTATCTGTTGGGGCGTATGGCATTGGAGGAGGTGGACCTGATTCCGCAGCAAACAATGGAGACGATGAAGGACAACATCGAATGGGCCAGGAACAGAACAAAGACGTAAGGTCGTTCGATTCATTCAAGCCGCCTTGTTTGCTAAGGGCTTGAAGGCCCCGACACGGATTTTCAGTTCTTAAGCAGTATGCGGGCTGGTCTACCAGAAATAGGATTTGACGATATCCGGTGGCCCAGGTATTTCGTCAATGATCCTAGTGTGCAGCAGAATCTGAATGTTCTTCTTAGGCCAATCGCGCGGCGCTTTGCGGGCGAGCGACTTCATTAAAGGCAAGGAGGTAAGAAATTCACCGGCGGCTCGAGTGCCGTACTGCGTGATCCCCGCGGCAGTGATCAGCAACTCGCCGCTCTTCGAATCGAAAATGCGTGAAACGATCGCGTAATCGTCCGTTGTGCGTCCGTCCTGCTGTAAGTCTGGCGGGGTGTATACGCGGTGATCGGACCGGTCCCGGATGGTCGGATGGTTTTCGAAGACGAAACGCAGTTCGTTGGTCATCTGAAGCGTCCAGGCATTGTTGAAGGCACCAATCAGAATCGATGGCTGGTATCTAAGATCGCCAAAGGTAAGATCGGCTCCATAACGAAGCTGGTAGAGCTTCCCCTTTCGGGCGAAAAGCGAAGCGAGCACCGCAGCCGCATAGGCGTCGCCGATACAGGTGTACTGGCCGCGGATGGGGAGGAGATCGCGCGATTCGCCGGCAAATTGCGAAGAATGAAAGACCGTTGTGGTCGCATTGTAGATCAGGATCGGCTTCGGGCTGGCCAGCGCAGGCGCCCAGAACTGGTCCAGAGCCGTAGGAGTCGCGGGGTACAAGCTGCGTATCACGATACCAATGGTCGCTGCCGCCAAAACGGCGAACACCACCCAGCGCCATAGAGAAGCCGGAGGATGTCTGTCAGTCTCGATTGCCGGTGTCGGGATTCGATCAGGTCTGAATCGGAAAACTGCTCGATACGAACCAGCCGGGATCTCGATCCGGACAGCGCTATCGGCGCGATCTTGGTAGTACTGCGCTAAACGTTTTCGCAAGTCTGCGGCCCGAACGCGGACAATCGGATCCTCCCCGGGTTCGTAGTCGCAGCTACGGCCAAATACCTGAGTCCCAATAACCCTTTCCCGGAGAAGTTCGTTCTCTCCAGAAAGCGTGTGGTCAATCACATAGGTAAGAAGAAGCTGGGATTGACGGCTACCCCGGAATGGTGCGCTCTGGAGGATATCGGCCAAAGCCTCCCGGATCCGCAGAACTTCCGCCGGGGAGAAGGGGACCGGACGCGCTTCGGCTACCGAAGACCTGATTTCCAACTGAACTCTCCGAGGTATTTTACCGTTACAGTAACTGATTGTCAATGAACGAAGCTTTGCAATTTTAACGCGTATTGCACAGTAGAGTACCTTCAAAAACTCATTGAAATGAATACACTTCGTTTCAAAGAAGGTCTTCCATGTTGAGAAAACACTTCCGGGTGGGCAGCTTCGCCCTCCACATTAGCTTGGCAGCCACGGTCGCAATCCTCCCGCCAGTTGCCCGTTCCCAGACCGAGGCTTTTAGCGCTTCCCTTGCCGGGGAGGTCCACGACGTTTCTGAGGCGGCCATCCCGGGGGCCACAGTCACCGTGGCGAGCAAGGATAAGGGCATCTCCAGAACATTTAAAACCGATGTCCAGGGGCGCTATTCGTTCGCCTTGCTCCCGCCCGGAACGTACTCGCTTACTGTGGAAGCGCCCGGCTTTTCGCCTTACAAGGAGGATGGTATCCAACTTACCGCCGGGCAGGCGTCCAGCGAATCGATCACCCTGCAACCGGGCCAGGTGCAAACACAAGTCACCGTTTCTGAGAGTCAAGCGCCTCTGCTAACGACAGAGAACTCCAACGTCTCCACCGACCTGAATGAGCAACAGATTCAGCAATTGCCGGTCGACTTTCGCAACGTGTTTGGCCTGGTTCTGCTGAACTCCTCGGTGAACAACTCGACCCAGTTACAACTCCTAAACGGTGGCGGCCAATCAGGAACGGCGGACCAGGACATCTCGTTTCTGAACTTTGGTGGCGGCTATTTCGGAACTAGTGCTTATCTGCTCGATGGCCACTGGGATACGGCAGGCGATTGGGGCGGAGTCATCTACGTACCGTCGATGGATTCGGTGCAGGAAGCGGAGATACAGACCAATGGATTCACCGCTCAGTATGGCTGGAGTACCGGCAATGTCTATAACGTTGTCACTCGGTCCGGAACCAGCAGCCTACATGGGGACGCGTTCGAATTCCTGCGCAATAACGACTTAGACGCCAACTTCTTCTTCAACAACGCCGCCGGGATTCCACGCACGCCGTTCCACCGGAACCAGTTCGGGATCGTCGGCGGCGGACCCGTATACATCCCGCGCCTATACCCGCAACGGAACAAGACATTCTTTTTCGCGGCTTACGAGGGGCTGAGGTTGTCGACGCCAGTGCCTTACACCACGACAGTTCCGACTCAGGCCGAGCGGAACGGCGATTTTTCGGCAATTTCGAAAACTCTCTATAATCCCTTCTCCACGGTGCAAACTGCGAGCGGATTCACGCGGGCTCCTTTCCCTGGCAACTTGATTCCCGCTTCGTCGATGAGCAAGGTGGCAAAAAATCTGATCACCTACTATCCCACGCCCACCAATAGCGGCCTGGCCAACAATTTTGTAGCATCCGCTGCAGCGCCAGCGGGCTCCAACGAGGGAAGTATTCGCCTAGATCACAATTTCACCGATAATATTCGGAGTTTTGCTCGCTGGTCAGACAAGCACGAGTACAAGGTTGGCAATCCAGCGTACTATGGAGCCAACGACCCGGGTGGCCCGGGCCTTCGCCAGCCGAATAACCGCTTCGACGGCGCCCTCGGCTTGACATACGTCATCAACCCGACCACCGTCCTGAGTTTCAATTTCGGTGCCAACCATTGGCTTGAAGGCAATGTGGTGCAGGGCTACCCGTTTGACATGACCACGCTCGGTCTGCCCGCGTTTATCAATCAAACTTCAGACCAGTTCCCGGTCGTCAACGTCGCAGGCTATGCGCCTTTGGGCCCCCAGAACGGTTCGGGCGAGGGTGGATTTCCCAGAAACACCTATACCGGGTCGGCCAGTCTAAGTAAAACGATCGGAGCGCATTCCCTCTCGATGGGCGGCATGTACGTGGTTTTACAAACCGGCGGGGGGCGAATTTATCCGACGACGTTCAACTTCAGCCAGACCGCAACTGCCGGCCCGAATCCCGAAACCGCTTCGCCATCTACGAGCGGCGATGCTTTCGCTTCATTACTTCTGGGAGTTGGTACAGGCGGCTCGACCGGCATTTCGGTATTCCCATACAATTCGAAGCACTATTATGGCGTCTACTTTGAGGATGATTGGAAGGTCACTCAAAAGCTCACGCTGAATCTGGGCCTTCGATGGGAATACCAGACTGCTCCGACTGAACGCTTCAACGAACAGTCGTTTTTCGACTTCAACGCCGTCAATCCCATCAGCACAGCGCTCGGTTCGACAGTTCGCGGTGCGGTGGTTTTCAACGGCGTGAACGGTGTTCGCCGAGGATTGTATAATCCGCCGGATACGGACTTCGCTCCGCGCATCGGACTAGCCTATCAGGCCTCCAGTAAGCTGGTGGTCAGGTCCGGATTCGGCATGTTTTACGTCCCGTCCTTTCTTGGCGGAGGGTCCACGCAAGGATACGGCCAATCCACACCGTGGGTGGCAGTCCAGTCAGACGGCTTTACGCCGCAAAACACCCTAGATAACGCTTTCCCAAGCGGTCTGCTTCCGCAAACCGGAAGCAGCCTTGGCGCGCTTACCAACGTCGGTTTTGTAACCAGCGGCACTGAAAGCACGCGGCCCGATCCCTACATGATCCAGTACATGGGAGGCGTGCAATACGCTCTTACCGGCAATGACATGATTGACATCAGCTACGTTGGAACCCATGGCCTCCACATACAGCAAAGCAACATAGACTTCGATCAGTTGCCCACAGCAGATCTCGCGCTCGGAAACCAATTGCTGCAGCAGGTGCCGAATCCGTTTTATGGCAAGATCTCCAGCAGTGGTTGCGGCCTCGCCAGCCCGACCATCGCCTACGGGCAATTGTTGCGCCCGTACCCTGAGTTCTGCGACGTCAATATCGGGCAGGTAAATGAGAGTTGGTCGAGGTACAACGCTCTCGAAGTAAACTACACGCGCCGCTGGAGCAATGGTCTCCAAGTGCTTGCCTCCTATACGTTCTCGAAATTTATGGACAACACCAGCGGAACCAACGCATGGGCTGAAACGAACTCAGTTCCCATTCGTAACAATTACGATCTCGCTGTCGAGAAATCCGTCGATGCCGCCGACATTCCGAACAGTATGGTTATAAGCTACATCTATGAGCTCCCGATTGGCAAAGGCAAGGCGGTGGGCAAAAACTTCAACGCGGTTGAGAATGCCGTGCTTGGAGGGTGGCAAATCACCGGCGTGACGACACTCAAGCAGGGTTTCCCGATTGGTGTTGTCGGGGGCGTCAACAATACAAGCTCGTTCGGAGGGAATCAAAGGCCAAACATTGTCGGCAATCCGACTCTGAGTAACCCCACGCTCGCAGAGTGGTTCAACACCGCCGCGTTTGAGCAGCCGGCGCCGTTTACGTTCGGAGATGCTCCTCGCTATATGTCGAACGTGCGGGCCCCGGGACTGCAGCAGTTTGACATCGGATTTCAGAAATGGTTCTACTGGCGCGAGTTGCTGAAGTTTGAGTTGCGCGGCGAAATGTTCAATGCATTCAATCGCGCAAACTTCTATGCTCCGAATGCGACGTTCGGAAGTCCGTCTTTTGGGCGGATCTCGGCCACGCTTCCACCGCGCGACGTGCAGTTCGGGTTGAAGCTGTACTGGTAAATGCGGCTACTGCTCTTGATTGCTCTGGCAGCTCGCCTTTTCGCGTCGCAAGATCCAGCCGCCGAGTTGCGCTTGCTCCTGGTCCGGGCAAGTGAAGCCCAAGCCAGAGGCGATTTCAGTAGCGCAGCCGCCTCGTACCGGCGGGCGGTTGCAATCCGTCCCGATCTGCCCGAATTGTGGAGCAACCTCGGGCTAATGCAGTATCAACTGCGCGACTATCGGAAGGCCGAAGAGTCCTTCAGACACGCGGTTGCGATTGACAAGTCGTTGTTCGTGCCCAACCTCTTTCTCGGTCTCGATCTTCTTGAATTGAAGCGGCTGCGTGAAGCAGTCGGGTCTCTACTCGCCGCGGAAAAACTTAATCCAAAGGATACGCAAGTGCTACTTGCTCTCGGACGCGCTTTCCATGCGCTGTTCGATCCTGCTCAATCGCGGGATTGGTACCAGCGTGCGATCGATATCGCTCCTTTGAACGGCGACGCGTGGTACGGGTTGGGCGTGGCATATCTTGAACTCGCCGTAAGAGCCGACAGAGACACTGTCCAGCGCGAACGATACCAAACGTTGGGGGCTCAGGCTTTGGCGCACGCCGGCGAACTGGAACCCGATTCGCCGGGCATGCATGCGTTGTTGGGTGATGTGTATCGCCAGAAAGGCATGTTCCAGGAGGCTGAGCGCGAGTATTCCAAGCTGCTGGCGCTCCAACCCGGCAGTCTGGCGGGCTTGGCGGGACTGGCTGCAGCCTACTCGGGGACTGGGCAGTTGGATGCCGCCGAGGCCACGGCGCGGAAAGCTCTAGCACAGGCGGCGCAGGACGGCGACATCAATCTCCTAATGGGCGAGATTCTATTGGCGAAACGCGAATATCGCGCCGCGGAACCGTATCTGAACCGCGGGCTTCACGCGCGCCCTGAAGATCTCCCGCGGGTGCATGCTCTACTGGGCCGCGTCTATGCCCGGACCGGTCGTCCAAAAGAAGCGATTCGCCAATTGACCCAGGGCGCCTCCAGTGACGACGACGGTTCGGTCTATTATGAACTCGCGCGACTGTATCAGAGCTTGGGTAACTCCAAGGCTGCAGCTGCAGCGTTTGAAAAATCACAGCAGTTGCGTGCGAACCGTGACGCCCACATCCGATTAAATCCTTAATCTGAAATACATACTCGACATATGAAAGGTAAATGTGTGCCGCGCTCCTTGAAGAACTCACTAAAGGCGGGCACGGTGTCAAGCGCCTTGCCCAAAGGGCCAGAGAATTTATGTACTGCGTGGAAGCGCATAGCCATGCTCTCTGCGCTCTGGTACTTTTCATTTGGGCTCGCGCTGTCTGCCGCAACAGTCGAGCGCAATGATGCTGGCGTAACGATGCGGAATGCTGGAGAGACGGTGCGGGTTGAAGTCTGCGGCGCATCTCTGATTCATGTGGTTGCCGGACCGGGCGCTCCACGCGCCGGGTCGCCGCAACAGCCATGGCTTGTCCAACCTTGCAAACCGGCTCCGTTCCAATTTCAAAAAGACACGAAAAGAGCTTCTCTGTCAACTTCGGCTTTGCGAGTGTTGTTTAACCTCAGCGATGGCCGCCTGGCGTTTCAGGATGCTGGCGGCAAGATGCTGCAAATGGAGTCCGACCGGGTGCCACGCCGTTACGATCCTGTCGAGGTGAATGGTGAAAAGCTATACCGGGTCACCGAGCGATTTTTTGTGGGCGCCGATCAGGGGTTGTACGGACTAGGCCAGCACCAGAATGGCGTGTTTAATTACCGCGGAACCGTGATGGAACTGGGGCAAGCCAACACCGATATAGCCTTGCCGCTTCTGCTGTCTTCAAATGGATCAGCGATTCTCTGGAACACCGCTTCACGGTCCTGGTTCGACGACCGTTTCCCTCCGGAGATGAAGCTCGTCGCCGATGCTGTCAATGCGATTGACTACTATTTTCTGTACGGCCCGGGGTTTGACTCGCTCATCCATCAGTACCGGGATCTGACCGGGCACGCGCCTCTCTTCGGAAAATGGGCCTATGGCTTCTTTCAATCGAAGGATCGATACAAATCCGCCAAAGAGTTACTGGATATCGCGGCGGAATATCGCGCGGCGCACGTGCCTCTTGATACGGTTGTCCAGGACTGGTTCTGGTGGAAGCGCCAGGGCGACCCGGAGTACGCCGAATCGTACCTGAAGCCCTACCCGGACGTTCCAGGCGCCGTACGCACACTGCACGACGAACACGTGCACGCCATTATTTCCGTATGGGCGATGATGGATCCGAAATCTACCAATTTTCACTATTTCGCGCAGCATGGATTCATCATTCCCGGCACGTACGATTACGACGCCTCAAACCCCGCCGCGCGTAATGCGTACTGGAAAATGCTCATTGCGCCGCTTCTGCAACAGGGTTGGGATGGCTTCTGGCTGGATAGTTCGGAACCGGAGATTCTCAACGGTCGCAGCGATGCTGTGTTATTTGATAGGAAGATTTTCCTCGGTAATGGCGCGCAATACACGAACATCTTTCCGCTGCTGCATACGGGAGGCGTGTATCAGCATTGGCGGGCAAGCGGAAATGAGAAGCGCGTCTTTATTCTGACTCGCTCAGCTTTCCTCGGCCAGCAGCGAAACGCAACCACAGTGTGGTCGGGCGATGTTTTCAGCACGTTTCTGGCGCTCGCGCGTCAGATTCCGGCGGGCCTGAATTTCGCGCTTTCAGGTATGCCGTATTGGACCACTGACATCGGCGGCTACGGTTGGCCCAACTTTCGCGATACGCGCGACCCAAGCTATCAGGAACTGTACGCGCGCTGGTTTGAGTACGGCGTGTTCTGCCCGATTTTCCGAACTCACGGCCATCGCTCAAACGACACCAACGAGCTGTTCTCTTACGGAGCTGTCACTCCGATTCTGATTCGTTACGATAAGCTGCGATATCGCTTGATGCCGTATATCTACTCCCTCGCTTGGCGCGTGACGAATGACGACTATACAATTCAACGGCCGCTAGTGATGGATTGGCGGAACGATCGGCGAGCCGCTTCAATCGGGGACGAGTTCATGTTCGGACCTGCGATTCTGGTAAGTCCCGTGGCCGAAAAAGGTGTGACCAGTCGTCCGGTCTATTTGCCCGGGGCTAGCGCCTGGTACGAGTTTTGGTCCGGCAAAAAGCTCGCTGGTGCGCAGAACATCATTGCCGATGCCCCGCTCGATCGGATCCCTCTGTACGTTCGGGGCGGCTCCATCCTGCCGCTTGGCCCCGACATCGAATATGCCGCACAGCAAACGGGCGAGCCTATCGAGCTCCGTGTGTACCCAGGGGCTGACGCGGATTTCAACCTTTACGATGACCAGGGAGACACATATGCGTACGAGAGAGGCGAGCACGCGATCATTCCACTGCATTGGCATGATAAATCGGCGACTTTGACGATCGGCGCGCGTCAGGGTGAGTTTCCAGGCATGGCGCGTGACCAGAAATTCCGGGCTGTGCTGATAGGTGGGGCTAAGACGCCGAAAGAGGTGCTGTACTCGGGACAGGAGATTGTCGTGCATCTCCACTGATGGGCTGAATCGCCGAACTTAGAACATATTACCGTATGCGCTTGAGTTCCCGTCGGCTTCGCACAGGTACATCTTCAGAGATATGAGTGAATTGCAATCTATCGGCGCAGTCGTTTTTTGGGCTCCAGCTTCAGTTGCCCGACGCTGTGACTCCCACGCGCCTCGCGCATTTACTCAGAATCTCGCCACCTTTCCAGCTACATGTGCAAGTTCTCCGACCGGCCTGGGCACCATTCAATGTGCGATAGAACAGTGAATTTTTCCTATGAAGAACGACCCGTTTAAGCGCTCTCTCACAAAGGTTGTTATCCAGTGGGGCGTTCGGCTCTCGTAGAAACGCCGTCAATCCGCGCCAATGCCGGAGCATGACGGGCCACTGGGCTGTTGATGAAACTGGAGCCGCTCTGTGGCGGTCAGGCCGCGTTCCCGGGCTTCCGCATCGAAGCCATAGACCTGACCCAACATTTCAGAACGTATCAGCACTCGGCGGGGCGGTTCTGCACGATCTCAACAAACTGCCGCCTTCAGTGCGCCAAGCAATTGGCAATCAGAGTTTGCACTGCGCCAGGCAACTCGGCCACGTTGCGCGAGAGTGTATCCGACATCTGAATGGGAGCAGGCAGTTCTGCCGCTCGCTCCTTCAAGACGTCAGCCAGATTTTCGCCGGCGTGCTGGCGACCGGTCACCAGCGGCATTGTTTCCATCCCTCAAGGACGGCAGGTCGCACTGTCGTACGCTTGTCTGACGGTTCGCGCGCCAGGCGCAGTACGCGCATACCGGTGTTGTCGTTTCCCAAAACCTCGCCTTGTGCCACCTGGCAAATCAACTCTTCTAATGCCGGTTTGATGATGACCGCCACTTCTTCGACGATCTCCCAGTGTGTAACGGCCGGCAGCGGGATGCCCAGGCTGCCCTCCAGTTTTTCCAACCGGTAAAAGGGTACACCCAAGCCGTACTTGAGCTGCGCAATCATGGTCCCGGTAGTCTCGTCGTACTTGTCTGCTTCGATGCCTTCGGGCTCTTCGGCCGCCCCGGCGTGTTGATATAAATATACTTAAAAACGTCGCCGTGGAAGAAAGAATATGAATCGGAAGCGGCAAAACAAGCACGCGCCGCTCTGGCATTGGAGCCCCGCCGGCCGGAAGCTCACTTTCTTCTCGCCGAAATCGAGCTCGCCCGCTGCGAAATTGCACCAGCCATCACGGATCTCCAGCGCGAGCTGGATTTGAATCCCGGCTTTTCCATGGCATGGTACCGGCTAGGCGACGCCTATACGCGGCAGGAAAAGTGGGGCGACGCCATTCCTGTTTTGCAGCGCGCAATATGGCTCAATCCCGATTTCAGCGGGCCCCTTTCATTTTGTTGGGCAAATGCTACCTCAAGGAAAAGAATTTTGCCAACGCCGAGAGAATCCTGCGCCGCGCGCTGGCAATCGATCTCAGAAATACTTTGGCAACCTACTTGCTCGGCCAAACGCTCTTGGCGGTGGGGAAAACGGACGAAGGCCGTCAAGTCCTCGAGCATTGGCGCTCGTTCAGCGAAAGCAAGAACAAACCTTTTGAGTAGGCGCTGAAAGCCCCGCTAAGGAGCCGGGTCCACACGCAGAGTCTCTTTAGCGTCGATCCGGGTGAACTGCATGGGAAAGCTTTGCCGGAATAGCAGACTTTCCACTGGTAATGAGCGGACGCCACACCGCAGGTGCGCTCTGGCTGGCGCGCATCCAAACCATTCACGCACAAGGCATCGGCCGCCGGCAAATAGAGGCAACGGTAACGGGGTGATCGATCCGGGCGATAGCGTCTATGACAAACTCCGAGTGTGGATCGACGCAAATCATAAAGGGTATCGAGTTGCGCCTACTGGAGTTGCTCGCGAAACGGATATAGCCCCAGCGCTCATCAATTTGCTCCGTGTTCCGTGTAAAGATCCATGGCGTCCGCCTCCATGTTCGTCACTCCCCAAGCGATTTGCGCGTTATGTCCGGCGATCACTCCCGCAACTCCGGGTAGCGTGGCGCCTTCCACATCGAGCCCTGGCGCCTCCAGGTGAACCAGATACCAGGCAATGAGTAGGCGAGATGCGGGTCATTGGCCAAGATAGGCTTGCCATCCAACGTATTGGCGCCCGAAACAGTCCAAGCGTTTGAGCCGGGGCTCACATAAGCACCCTCGGCCGAGGGAAACAGCAGATGCGCCTTAGCCGGATCGCGCGCATTTTCGAAATGACGCCCCCTTATCAAAATCAAACCGCGGAAAATCGGTCAGGTCGCGGTACATAACCAGTCCGACCAGAACCGAGTTGGCCATACGCCACGGCCGCGGGTCGTAAGAATGGCCGGGAAGAGAAAATTCCAAAGGATAGTCCCCTCGATGGAAGTCGATGAATGCGTTCACGCCGCGCGCAAAAGCGGCGAATACGGCTCGGTCTTCCGGCCGCAGCCGGGAAACACCGGCTTCCGCAATCTCGTGCATACGCATCCGGCATGAGCGCTCATCCAGCAGCAGTGCGGCGCGGCCGAAAACTTCTGACACTTCACGCCATTGCGATACACGTACCAGCAGCATTACGGCTCGGCTGTCGGTGCTAACGGCCAGTACGCTCTTTCCGTCCGGAGAGTAACGCGGACTCCATAGCCCGGTAGTCCCGTTTAAATCCCGAATCTGTCCGCTCGCCAAGCTCAAAAGGTGTAGACACATTTGCCTGGCTGGACGATGGCCCCTCCGCTCACCAAACAGCAGACTGGCGTCGTCGGGCGACCAGGTCGGCACACCCTGATACCCGCCTTTAGGCTGGATCTCAACAGCAGTTCCGCCCTCCGCCTGTAACGAAAATGCGACAATGGTCGATTTCATCCCTTGCCATGAACGTGATTCTTCGTCCATCACGTGACCAGTGAGGCTGGTGGGCTCGGCGGGCGAACGCGCCAGCTGAACGCACCCACTATGATCACCTCTGCACTTCCAAACCGTTTGATTGGGCTCATGGAAGAATGTAATCCACTGGCGATCTGGGGAGTAATCCAACTCAATATGCGGCGTGCCGTTCCACAGATCGCGCCACTCATCTGTATTCGCATCAAAATACACGAGCTTCGGCCGGTTTCTTCATGGATCGCGAATACTGTCTCATCCGGCGCAGGCAGTGGCCACCTCCAACTGGCTGGACCGTGCTTAATTGCTCGGGTTTGGACTGAAAAAAGTTCGGTGAAGCGACTTTTTGGAGCCAAATGTCCCGGTTAAGGACTCCTTCGGCTTCATAAAAATTCCTTCGGCTTCATAAAAAAGTAGCGCCCTTTAAGTTCTCAGACAACGGCACACAGGTTCCTCTGATCGCGCTCCAACTCGCGGAGGCGGACTGGGGGCCGCGCAAATTGCCAGAGCGCTGTGTTTTCGGCCTTACGATCATCGACAGCAAAGCGCAAAACACCCCTGGCTTGGGACCATTTCAAGTCATGGGCATATCCCACATGGCCAATAAACTGGGGTTTTACGGGTCCCTTCAAGCGTGTAAACAGTAGATCTCCGTGTGAAACAAAGAACATTTCCATCTGTGCCTTTAAAGCTCGCAGCGGTGCCTAGCGAGTTCCCGTCTCGATCGGCCCACCAATGAAAAATCCGTGATCCGCCCCTCGCCGGATCCGGCCTCGGGAATGAGTAGGAGGTTGCTACCGTCGGGGGTGATGTCCTGTAGTTCGGCTCCACGGGGATCGGCAGTGGCGAGATGTAACCCCTGTTACAGGAACGGAAACAATCCGAGCAAAATCCTGTTTGTCTTCGGCGAAATACAAACGGCTGCGATTGCTAAGAATTGGTCCGTACTTAGGCTGCCCGTCGTTTATCAATTCACGAAACTCAAGGAGAGTCGCCGTTTTGCCCCCGTTGAGGACAATTGCAATCAGCGTCAGCGCTGCTGACCCGACCAAGATGCTGCTCCAAAATATCTGCGGCTCCAGGTGATTCCCGCTGTTCGCGGTTACCGAAGGCATTGCGAAACAGTCCGGCAGATTTTGCGACGAACCCAATTTAATGGGATGAAGAATCCCGAACTTTAATAATTGGGAGGCGGTCAAACAGCTTGAAAGGAATGGAAACGACCAAACATTTCCGGATAGTATGGGTGCGTGAGAACGCAGGGGTTGGGTCCGCAATTACTATGAATCCGGATCTTGTGATTACGTATCGTGGCTCGGGGATCCGTGTTCACCCGCCGAAAACAGCATCGGTACGCTCCGGTATTCTTCAGTAAGGTCGATGTTAAAAACTGGCATACTGAATCCTCATATTAATTCATTACTGAGTCGAATCCGTCACACGAACACCATCGTCATCGCCGACCGGAGCTTTCCGTTTTGGCCCCAGATCGAAACGGTGGACATTTCCCTC
>Ga0209062_1001718_pt1 | contig 34865 bp, 28 predicted proteins | sample Coa_R2_2_FD_187158 | JGI IMG/M metagenome (GOLD analysis project Ga0209062, IMG submission 187158) | Surface soil microbial communities from Centralia Pennsylvania, which are recovering from an underground coalmine fire - Coalmine... | ecosystem: Environmental > Terrestrial > Soil > Unclassified...
TGAAGCAGGTCGCGGAGTTTTTCCAGGGCCGCGAGATCGACGGCAAGAAGGTCTATGGCGCCTACATCTTCACCGAGCGCGGCTCGGAAGGCATCACCATGGGCGTGACCAACGTGCTCTACAATTACGGCTTCCAGTATGAGAATCCGAAGAAGCCGTACCAGATGCAGGGCTTCGTCAACTCGCCCGACGCGGCGAAGGGGCTCGAATTTTACAAGGAGCTCTACAAGTGCTGCACCGCGCCCGGCATGACCAACGCCTATATGCAGGAGGGCCTGGACGCCTTCAAATCCGGCCAGGTGGCGATGCAGATGAACTGGTTCGCCTTCTTCCCCGGCCTCTACAAGGATCCGAACGTCGGCGGCGACCGGATCGGCTTCTTCGTGAATCCGGCCGGCCCCAAGGCGCACTTCACCCAGCTCGGCGGGCAGGGCATCTCGGTGGTTGCGACCTCGGACCACAAGGACGACGCGCTCGCCTACATCAAGTGGTTCGCGCAGCCCGCGGTGCAGCAGAAGTGGTGGCAGATCGGCGGCTACTCGGCGCTGAAGGCCGTGGTCGATGCGCCCGACTTCCCGAAGAGCGCGCCCTTTGCCCCGCAGTTCCTGGAGTCGATGGCGATCGTGAAGGACTTCTGGGCCGAGCCGTCCTATGCGCAGCTGCTGCTCGACATGCAGAAGCGCGTGCATGACTATGTCGTCGCCGACAAGGGCACGGCGCAGCAGGCGCTCGACCTCCTGGTCAAGGACTGGACCAAGGTGTTTGGCGAGCAGGGCAAGAAGGTCGCAGCCGAGTAACTCCGCGAACCTCGCTTCCCCGGAGCGGGCATCCTCCGGGGAAGCTGGAATTGGCAAGTTGCAGCAGAAAATGACCACCATCATTCATCCTGACCACGCCTCGGCAACCCGCGCTCCGCCAGCGAAATCCAGCCCCGCCTGGCGGGCGCGCGGCTTGTCGGACCGCGCGATCGCCTGGCTGTTCGTCGCGCCGACGATCGCACTTCTGCTCGCGATCAACATCTTCCCGCTGATCTGGATGATCCGGCTGTCCTTCACCAGCCTCAACCTCAGCATGTCCTATCTGCCGCTGCGGTTCGTCGGCCTCGACAATTTCCAGGACATTCTCACCGACGAGGACGTCTGGGCCCGCCTGCAGACCACGGCGCGTTTCGTGATCTGCTCGGTCGCGCTGCAGGTGTTCGTCGGCTTCGGCCTCGCGCTCCTGATCAACCGGCGTTTCCGCGGCCACAGCTTCTGGACCACCATCATCCTGCTGCCGATGATGCTGTCGCCGGCGGTGGTCGGCAATTTCTGGACGCTGTTGTTCCAGCCGCAGATCGGACCGTTCAACTACCTGGTCAGCCTGTTCACGGGCATCGCGCCGAGCTCGTTTTCCATGACAGGCGAGGTGGGGCTCGCGCCCTGGACCATCGTGCTGGTCGATACCTGGATGTGGGCGCCCTACGTAATGCTGATCTGCCTCGCCGGGCTGCGCTCGATCCCCGACTACATCTACGAGGCGGCCGAGGTCGATCGCGCCTCGCCCTGGCGGCAATTCTGGTCGATCACGCTGCCGATGACGGTGCCGTTCCTGATGCTCGCGGTGCTGTTTCGGGCGATCGAGAATTTCAAGATGTTCGACATGGTCAATCTGTTGACCTCGGGCGGGCCGGGCTCGACCACCGAGCTGGTCTCGATCACCCTCAAGCGCGCCGCGTTCGAGAAATGGCGCACCGGCTATTCGTCCGCGCTCGCCATCATCCTGTTCGTGACGGTGTTCGGCGCGGCCAACATCTATGTCAAGGCACTCAACCGGGTGAAGCAACGATGACCGCGCTTCGCACATCCACCGCGCATTCCATCGTCGAGGCGACGCCGCGCGCCAAGGCGATCGCCGGCACGCTGGTCATTCTTTATGCCGTGATCTCGATCCTGCCGCTGCTCTGGATCGCCGCGACCGCGTTCAAGTCGCAGAGCGATGCGATCGCCTATCCGCCGAAGGTCCTGTTCCAGCCGACGCTGGAAGGATATGTGAACCTGTTCACCGTGCGCACGCGGCAGACGCCGGATTTCATCGCCAAACTGCCGCCGGCCACCACCTGGTACGACAGGCTGGTGCGCCGGCATGACATGGTGATCGCGGGCCCGTCGAAGGTCGTGCCGCGCTTCATCAATTCGCTGATCATCGGCTTCGGCTCGACCTTCCTCGCGGTGGTGCTGGGCACGCTTGCGGCCTACGCTTTCTCGCGCTTCAAGATTCCCTTGGCCGACGATCTCCTGTTCTTCATCCTCTCGACCCGGATGATGCCGCCGGTCGCGGTCGCCATTCCGATCTACCTGATGTACCGGCAGCTCAACCTGACCGACACCAGGCTCGGCATGATCCTGCTCTACACCGCCGTGAACGTCTCGCTCGCGGTGTGGCTGCTCAAGGGCTTCATCGACGAGATCCCGCGCGAATATGAGGAGGCGGCGCTGGTCGACGGTTACACGCGGCTGCAGGCCTTGCGGAAGGTGGTGCTGCCGCAGGCAGTGACGGGGATCGCCGCGACCGCGATCTTCTGCCTGATCTTCTCCTGGAACGAATACGCCTTCGCGGTGCTGCTCACCAGCGGCGAGGCGCAGACCATGCCGCCCTTCATTCCCTTCATCATCGGCGAGGGCGGCCAGGACTGGCCGGCGGTGGCGGCTGCGACGACGCTGTTCGTGGTGCCGATCGTCGCCTTCACCATCCTTCTGCGCAAGCATCTGTTGCGCGGCATCACCTTCGGAGCGGTGCGCAAATGACGGCGACGGCAGTCCGCAAAGGCAGATTGGCGCGCTGGTTCCGGCGGGGGCCGTGGGAGACGCTGGCGATGGCTCTGATCGCCGGCGGCATCCTCATGCTGGTGCAGCCCTTCTCGCTCGACATCTACAGCTATTCCTTTGTGACGATCCTGGCCGGCACGCTCGGCTTTGTCGTCGTCAGCCATTTTCCGGAGTAGGGCGATGGCCGAGATCCGCGTCGAGAATTTGCGCAAGTCCTTCGTTCAGTTCACCGCCGTGCAGGGCTCGAACTTCACGATTCCCGACGGCACCTTCTTTGCCATGCTCGGTCCGTCCGGCTGCGGCAAGACCACGACGCTGCGGATGATCGCAGGGCTGGAGCTGCCGACCGACGGCTGCGTGCTGCTCGACGGCGAGGACGTCACCTTCCGCCGCGCGGCCGCCCGCGACATCGCCTTCGTGTTCCAGCTGTTCGCGCTCTATCCGCATATGAACGTGGCCGAGAACATCAGTTTTCCCCTGAAATGCGCCGGCATGAGCCGCGCGGACATCCGGGCGCGCGTGACCGAGACCGCGCGGCTGCTGCGCATCGAGCATCTGCTGTCGAGCAAGACCTCGAAGCTCTCCGGCGGCGACCGGCAGCGGGTCGCGCTCGGCCGCGCCATGGTGCGGCGGCCGAAGGCCTTCCTGATGGACGAGCCGCTGGGCGCGCTCGATGCCGAGTTTCGCCATCTGATGTGCGGCGAGCTGCGCGACCTGCACGACCGCATCCACGCCACCACCATCTACGTCACCCACGACCAGCTCGAGGCGATGTCGATGGCGGACACGATCGCGGTGATGAATGGCGGCCGAGTCGAGCAGATCGGCGCGCCGCAGGAGATCTACGACCGGCCGGCCAGCCTCTTCGTGGCCGAGTTCATCGGCTCGCCGCCGATGAACTTCCTGAAGTTCGAAGGCGGCCTCAGGCCCGGCGACCGGGCGATCGATTTCCACGACACCAGCATCGTCGTTCCGGAGGTTCGCGAAGCGCGCGCCGCGGGTCCGCTGGTGCTCGGCGTGCGGCCCGAGCACATCCGTTTCGCAGATAGCGCGCCGGTGAGGGGCCGCGTGTTCGGGGCGGAATATCTCGGCACCACGCAGATCGTCACCGTCGACACACCTTACGGCCGGGTGGCGGCGCGGCTGCCGTCTCATCTGCAGGTTACCCTCGGCGAGGCCGTCGGCCTCGATTTCCGGGCCGAGCGGCTGGCGCTGTTCGACGCGACCAGCGGCTCGGCGATCCGCACCGCGAATTTCGGAGGTGTCGGCCATGGCTGACGTGACCTTGCGCAACATCGGCAAGCGGTTTGGCGCCGTCGAAGCGGTGCGCGATTTGTCGTTCACGGTCGATGACGGCGAGTTTGTCGTGCTGCTCGGGCCGAGCGGCGCCGGCAAGACCACGACCTTGCGCCTGATCACGGGGCTCGAGCAGCCCGATGCCGGCGCGATCCTTATCGACGGCCGCGACGTGACGCGCGATCCGCCGGGCAGCCGCGACATCGCCTTCGTGTTCCAGCAATACTCGCTCTATCCGCATTTGAGCGTGTACGACAACCTGGCCTTTCCGCTGCGCTCGCCCGCGCGCCGGGTGAGCGAGCCGGAGATCAAGAAGCGCGTCGAGCAGACCGCGGAGCTGTTGCACATCTCGAACAAGCTGAAGAACCCGGCCACGCGGCTCTCCGGCGGCGAGATGCAGCGCGTCGCGATCGGCCGCGCGCTGGTGCGCGACCCCGCGATCTATCTGATGGATGAGCCCTTGTCCTCGCTAGACGCCAAGCTGCGGGCGGAACTGCGGCTGGAATTGAAGCGGATCCAGATCGAGCTTGGCGCGACCATCCTCTACGTCACCCACGACCAGGTCGAGGCCATGACCATGGCGTCGCGGATCGGCGTCATCAGGGACGGGCAGCTCTTGCAGCTCGGCTCGCCGCGGGAGATCTATGAAAGCCCGGCCGACAGCTATGTCGCCTCCAGGCTCGGAACGCCGCCGATCAATTTCCTGCCTGCGCGACTGCTGCCCGGCGTGGCGATGCCTGCCGGCACCGAGACGATCGGCATCCGCACCGAGCATCTCGAAATCGGCAAGAGCAATGGCGGCAATCTGATCGGCCGCGTTCACCGTGTCGAGCATCTCGGCGAGCAGAATCACGTTCATCTCGCCTATAAGGGCGAGATGCTGGTCACATTGGCCGATCCGCACCAGACGCTCGATGCCGGCGAGGAGGTCGAGCTCCATTTCAATCATCCGCTCTATTTCGATGCGGCGGGATGCCGGATCCCCGGCCCACGAAGCAATGAGGTCCAGGCTCGATGACGCTGCAACCCGACATCTTCAAGTCCCTGGTCAAGGTGGCCGCCGAACAGGTGATCGCCAGTGCGGGCGAGCTGACCGCGCTCGATCAGGCGATCGGCGACGGCGACCACGGTACCAACATGAAGCGCGGCTTCGAGGCGGTGCTGAACAAGCTGGATACGATCAGCGCACAGCCGCTGGACGAGGCCTTCAAGACCATCGGCAAGACGCTGGTGATGACGGTCGGCGGCGCGTCCGGGCCGCTCTACGGCTCGTTCTTCCTCGCGGCGGGCGAGGCGATGGCCGGCAAGACGCTTCCCGAGGATCTGGCCGATGTGTTCGGCAGCGGCGTCGACGCGGTGAGCGCGCGCGGCCGCTCCCATGCGGGCGAGAAGACCATGCTCGACGTGCTCGTCCCGGTGCTCGAGACCTTGAAGGCGGATGCCGGCCGCCCCGATCTGATCGAGCGGGTGCGGGCCACCGCGGCCGAGGCCGTGGAGCGCACCGTGCCGATGCAGGCGACCAAGGGCCGCGCCTCGTTCCTCGGCGCCCGCAGCATCGGCCATGTCGACCCCGGGGCGAAATCGAGCTGCGTCTTGGTGCAGGCCGTCTGCAGCACGCTGGAGGCGCGGCAATGAATGACACGGTCGGCATCGTCATCGTCTCCCACTCCAAGGACATCGCCAAGGGCACCGCCGACATGGTGCGGCAGATGGTCGGCAGCGAAGTGAAGGTCGCCTTCTGCGGCGGCAATCCCGATGGCGGGCTCGGCACCAATGTCGGGCTGATCATGGAGGCGATCAACGACGCCTGGTCGGCGAAGGGCGTCGCGATCCTGGTCGATCTCGGCGGCGCCGAGACCAACAGCGAGATGGCGGTGGAGATGCTGGAGCCGGAGCGGCGGAAGATGGTTGTCGTGTGCAACGCGCCCATTGTCGAGGGCGCGGTGATGGCGGCAACGGAAGCGGCCGGCGGCAGCTCGCTGGAGCAGGTGAGGGCGGTCGCCGAGGAACTGACTGCCGGTTGATGCGGTGAGGATAGCGAAGATTGGATATGGATATGCTTGAGACCTCAGCAGATGGCCCATTCATTACCGGCAAGGTGAGGCTGGTGCATGCCGCCGGCATGCACGCCCGCCCGGCGGTGAAACTGACCAAGCTTGCCAAGCGGTTTCAGGCCCAGATCTCCGTCCGCGCCTCCGAGTCGGCCGATTGGATCAATGCCAAGAGCGTGGTCAAGGTGATGGCGCTGCGCGCCCCGCGCGACGCCACCATCGAGTTCAAGGCGCATGGCGAGGATGCGGAGGCGGCGGTTGCCGCGCTGGTCGATCTCGTCGCCGCCGATTTTCCGGAGACGGGTGCATGACCATGCGCGCGGACATGGCAGGGCTCAGCTTTCGCGGCCGAACCGCTTCGATCGGTTTTGCACGCGGGCCCTTCATCCGCATCGGTGCCGGTGAGAACCACGAGCGCAAGGCGGGCACGCCGGAGGACGAGGCTTCGGCATTCGGCGCGGCGGTCCAGGCCGCGGCCGAGCAGATCGCCGAACTCGCCGCGGCCGCCGGCGGTGAGGCCGCGCAAATTCTTGAATTCCAGGTGGCGCTGCTGGAGGATGAGGATTTCATCGATCCGATATTCGCCGACATCGGCCATGGGCGGGCCGCCGACAAGGCCTGGTCGACAGCCCTCGACGCCCAGATTGCGGATTACAATTCGGCCGATGACGAATATCTGCAGGCACGCTCGTCGGATCTTGCCGATCTGCGCGACCGCGTGCTGCGCATCCTGCATGGCGGCGAGAAGCAGGCGGTGAAAATCCCCGGTGGCGCCGTGGTCTGCGCCGACGATTTGCCGCCCTCGCGCTTTCTCGAGATCGACTGGTCCGCAGGTGGCGGCCTTGCGCTGCTGCGCGGCAGCCCGACCAGCCATGTCGCAATGCTCGCCCGTGCCCGCGGCATTCCCATGGTGGTGCAGCTGGGCGGCCTGCCCGATGCGGCATCGGCGCTGCTCGACGGCGAGTATGCCACGCTCGAGCTCGATCCCGGCGCCGAGCAGGTCGCGCTGTTCGAGCGGCGGCGCGAGGCGCATCGCAAGAGCCGGGCGTCCGCGCGCGCCATCCTGCGGCGCCCGGCCGCGACCTGGCGCGGCGAACGGATCAGGCTCATGATCAACATCCAGGAGGTCGACGACCTCGATCATGCCGACGCCCAATATGCCGATGGGATCGGCTTGATGCGGACGGAGTTTTTGCTGTCGGGGCCGGGCGGGCTGCCGGACGAGGACACCCAGTTTCGCGCCTATGACGCCGTCTTGCGCTGGGCCGACAGGAAGCCCGTGACGATCAGGACCTTTGACGCCGGCGGCGACAAGCCGGTCGCCGGCTTCACGCCGGAGGGTGAGGCCAATCCGTTTCTCGGCCTGCGCGGCTTGCGGCTGTGCCTCGCTCGGCCCGATCTGTTCAGGGTGCAGCTGCGCGCGCTGGCGCGCGCGGCCTGCCGCGGAAATCTCAAGGTGATGTTCCCGATGGTCACCGTGCCGGGGGAGCTCGAGGCGGCGCGCGCGCTGTTTGCCCAGGCCGTTGCGGACTTGCAGGCCGAGGGCATCGGCGCGATGCTGCCCGAGCTTGGAATCATGGTCGAGGTGCCGGCGGCCGCGATGGCGATCGGAGATTTCAAGGCGGCGTTCTTTTCCATCGGCTCGAACGACCTGGCGCAATATGTCCTTGCCTGCGACCGCTCCAATGGAGCTCTCGGTACATTGATGGACCCGCTGCATCCGGCCGTGCTGGAATTGATCGTGCGTACCGCCGAGCACGGCCGGCGGGCGGGCATTCCCGTCAGCCTGTGCGGCGACATGGCGAGCGATGCGGCTTGCGTGCCGCAGCTGCTCTATTGCGGGCTGCGCGAGCTTTCGGTCAATGCGCCCTCGCTGGCGCAGATCAAGCAGACCATCGACCGGCTGGGCCACGGAGGCAGCAGTGGCTGACGCGGCGGTCAACGCAGAGGGCGATGCCGGCGCAGTCGCGGCCTACAAGCGCATCTTCAAGGACGTGCTGGACAGCCGTCCGTCCGGCATGCGCATCCGCCTCGCGCATGCCATGGGCAAGAACCGCAGCTTCGTCAGCCAGATTTCCAATCCGGCCTATCCGGTGCCGATTCCCGTGCAGCACCTCGCCACCATTTTCGACGTCTGCCATTTCCCGCCGCAGGCCAAGTCGCAATTCCTGCGCGCCTATGCCCGCGCGCATCCGCGCCGCATCGGCCGGCTGAGCCAGGGCTCGCATGAGCGGATGCTGACGCTGCATCTGCCGGATCTCGGCAGCGCCAAGAAGAACGCGCAGCTCGATACTCTGTTGCAGGAGTTCACCCGGCGATTGATCGCGATCATGCAGGACGAAAAATAGCTCCGCCAAGGAGCAGCGAGACAAATAAGGGAAGGTTTGGAGGAACGCGTGAAGAAATTCATCAATTCCGTCGACGCCATGCTGGCGGAGAGCCTCGATGGCTTTGCCGCAGCGCATGCCGAGATCGTGGCCCTCGGCGCGGATCGCAAATTCGTGCGGCGGAGCGCGCCGAATCTTCAGAAGGTCGCGCTGGTCTCGGGCGGCGGCAGCGGCCACGAGCCGCTGCATGCGGGCCTTGTCGGCAGGGGCATGTTGGACGCGGCCTGCCCGGGGCAGGTCTTCACGTCGCCGACCCCGGACCAGATCGTGGAGGCCGCGACCGCCGTCGGCGGCAAGCCCGGCGTCCTGTTCATCGTCAAGAACTATGCCGGCGACCGCATGAATTTCGAGATGGCCGCGGAGCTGTTCGAGGGCACTGCTGCAACCGTGATCACCAATGACGACGTTGCGGTCGACAAATCGACCTACAGCGAGGGCCGGCGCGGCGTCGCGGGCACCCTGGTGGTCGAGAAGATCGTCGGCGCCGCGGCCGAGCAGGGCATGGACCTGCAGGGCTGCGCGAAGCTCGCCGGGGAGGTCAATGCGAGGACGAAATCCATCGGCGTGGCGCTGACCAGCTGCACGGTGCCGGCGGCGGGCACGCCGACCTTTTCGCTGCCCGAGGACGAGATGGAGATGGGCGTCGGCATTCACGGCGAGCCGGGACGCAAGCGCGTGAAACTGACGGAGGCGGGCGACATTGCCGAGCAGATGTTGGGGGCGATCCTCGGCGATTACGAAAGCGGCGCATCGGGTCCGGTGCTGCTGCTGGTCAATGGCTTTGGCGGCACGCCCTCGCTCGAGCTCTATCTGATGTATGAGATGGCGCGGCGCATTCTGGGCAAGCGCGGCATCACGATCGCGCGCTCGCTGGTCGGCTCCTATGTCACCTCGCTCGACATGGCCGGCTGCTCGATCACGCTCACCATGCTCGACGACAGGCTCGCTTCGCTGTGGGATGCGCCGGTGCATACCGCTGCGCTGCGCTGGTGATGGCGAGGGGCGACCTCGCGACAAAGCCGCCAAGCGGTTTCGCGCTCGACGGCTTCGCCTTGGGTGGGACCGGACGTTTGGGGAGCGTCCGGCATCCCGACGTTAGAGATCCGACCAATTCGTGCAATACAAGCCTGTTGTTAGGCTAACCGATCAACCTTAACGTGGCGGCGCAGCGTCGGCTGGCGACGCGTGCCAAGGGCCTGCGCGATGAGTGCTGAAGCGCCCCCCATTCACTCGCGCGCCTGCACCGCCTTGCGGATGTCGGCTTCCGACAATGCGGTTGCGCACAGCTGGATGAAGCGGCAGGCATAGTTGCGCATGAAAGTGCCGCGCCGGACGGCGACGCGCGTTGTGTTGGCTTCGAACAGATGCTCGCTCGGCAGCACGCGCAGCCCGCCTTCGCCCTCCGGCTTGACGGCCATCGCTGCGACGATGCCGACGCCGAGCCCGAGCTCGACATAGGTCTTGATCACGTCGGCGTCGATGGCGGAGATCGCGAGGTTCGGCGTCAGGCCGGCCTTGGCGAAGGCCTCGTCGACGCGGGCGCGGCCGGTGAAGCCCTCGCTGTAGGTGACGATGGGAAATTCGGCGATGCTCTCGATGGTCAGGGGATCGCAGCCGAGCAGGGGGTGTCCGTCGGGAACGATCACCGCATGGTGCCAGCGATAATAGGGGAAGGTGACGAGTTCGGGGATGCCATCGAGAGCCTCGGTCGCGACCGCGATGTCGGCCTGGCCCGACGTCATCAGGGCGACGATCTCGGCCGGGCCGCCTTGGTGCAGCACGAGCTCCACGCCGGGAAATTCCCGCTTGAATGTCGAGACGATGGACGGCAGCGAATAGCGTGCCTGGGTGTGGGTGGTCGCCAATGTCAGCCGACCGACGTCCTGCCGGCTGAAATGCGTCGCGATGCTTCTGATGTTCTTGAGGTCGACGAGAATGCGCTCGACCAGCGGCGCGAGCTCCTTGCCCGGCTCGGTCAGCCCCACGATGCGCTTGCCGTGGCGGACGAAGATGGCGACGCCGAGCTCCTGCTCGAGATCCATGATGTGCTTGCTGACGCCGGACTGCGAGGTGTTCAGTGCCTTGGCAACCTCGGTCAGATTGAGGTCGCGCTGGAGCGCTTCGCCGAGAATTCGGATCTGCTGCAGGTTCATTCGCCCGGAACTACCCTAATTCGGCCTCCATTTGGGCCCGACCATATGCTTATCACATATAATTGGAACTGCAGCGGCAGGCATTCTGTTAAAAAGCGATTGGGGCGGGCCAACCAAGCCAAGCCAAAGAGGGCCTGTGGTGAGCGATACATCCGACGTTACTACTCTTGCGCTGCTGAACATGATCCGCCTGTTGGCTGCGGAACTCGTAGCCGGCGAGCACCGGGACGACGTCACCAAGCTGGTGCAGGCGATTGATCGGAAGCTTGACGCAACCCCGTTTCCGAGGGGCATCGATGTCAACGACGCACGTGCCGGAATTTCTCGGGCCCGCGAGCTTCTGCGCCCGCACATCGCGCGCGTCAGGGAATTGGCAGAGGCGGCGCAGGCGCATGACCAGGCCGCCGCATCGTTCCTCGGAGGTGAATCACTCCCGATGTTGGTGCCGTCGAAATTACTGCAGTAGCGGCTGGCGCGACTGAACAGGACGGTCCTTGTTCTCGCTTCGTCGATCTGGCCGGAAAGAGATCGGAAATTGTTTCTGAAGATGTCCTGAGGCTGGACCGCAACCGGGCATCGGCCTTTGCAGCGATCGGGGCCGAGGAGATGCCCGCCGGGCGAGCTTTGCGCCCGCTCTTTCGGCTTGATGAATATTCTCATCGGTTATAATTGGAACAATACGGACCGTTGTTCGGCCGTGAGCAGTTCGGTGCAGGCCAACGGAAGCGAGCCTGCGGTCCGGGCCATCGAGAGACAGCTTGACGCTACGCTGATACCGTCTGGTGTCGACGTCAAGGATGAGTGCGCGGGGATTGCCCAGGCGCGAGACCTGCTGCGCCCCCATATCGCGCAGGTTCGCCAGCTAGCCGAGGCCGCACAGGCGCGTTGATCAGGCCGCCGCGCCAATGGGAGGGGAGGGAGCCCCGACCCCGCGGTCGTCGAAATATCTTCACTGAACTCTCAGGAGGCCGCGCAGGCTTGGCAGAGCGCGCCTCTATGGTGCCGTCTCGACCGGCAGGTAATCGTCTTCGTCAGAATAAACCGGGGCGATCGCCCGAAGGACCTGATCGCCGAGCCTTGCGAGCTCGGTCGATACGGTTTCGCCGGTGGGAAGGACGCCTGCCGAAAAGGCACGAACATAGGCAAGGCGCGAGGCGACCGGGGCGCAGACGATTTCGCCCAGCTCTTCCAGCGCTTCCACGATCTGCTGACCTTCGAGCATCCGCGGGTCGACCCGGTTGGGCAGCAGCAGTGCGGGAACGTCGACGCCGCGTTTGTCGCGGGCATAGATGATGGCGGCAATCGCCTGCTCGGTGGCGCTGAGGTCGAGACCCGATGGCGTACAAGGCAGAACGACGACGTCGGCCACGGCGACTGCGGCGCCGACCGCGTATTCATGCGGCGGTGTATCGATGATCGTGGTCGCGCCCGGCATTGACCGGATTATGTCCGCCCATTGCGCCGCGCCGCCCACTCTGAGCGGCAATTCCGAGACCCTGAATGGCAATCGCCCGGGAGCCGCCCACTCGGCAGCCGACCGCTGCGGATCGGCATCGATGACATCAACCAACAGGCCTCGCCGATGCAGCTCACCCGCCAAGCTGATTGCAATGGTGGTTTTGCCAACGCCACCCTTGCGCTGGACCACGGATATGATTGAGCGCACGTACCCTGACCCCTCTATCGCCGTACTGCGCCGACCCTCGAGCTTCGCAGGTACCTTTTGCTCAACGGAGCCGTGCAATCAAGTCTTTCGCGAGGCAGAGGCGGTGATTTGCTGCAGGTATTGCAATCCTGCAGCAAAGGGATCAGATCGGCGTGGTGCTGATCAACTCGCACGTCCCGACTGCGACCGGTCTCCCCTCGCTTTCGGAGAGATGCCGCGTGCCATCGACACACTAGGTCCTCGCCGGCTTCGAGCCGAATTGGGTCTACAAATCTGCTGAAAAACCTTGAATTGGAGTGTTTGGCTATTCTCGCCTGTCTTTGTTGGGGCGACGCGGCGGAGTTGGATATAACTTTCCAGCCCGGTGTTAGAGCCCCAGACGCGGTGTGGCTAAGCGGCAAGCGGTTTGGGAATGCGGATCAGATTAGAGGCGATCAGATCGAGCGGGAAGTCGGCGGCAACGCGAACGATGTCGCGATGTTTGGTCTTGCAAATGCCAGTCTCCGCAAGTCCGGAGCGGCGCCGGAAAACATCGAGCGCGGATTTGGGGTGGGCCCTTCGGGACGATCGCCGCATGGTGCCGGCGAAATAGGGAAAGTGACGAGCTCAAGGAAGCCATCGAAGGCTTCGGTCACGACTGGGATGTCGACTGAACCTGACATCATCAGGGCGACGATCTCAGCAGGGCCGCCTTGGTGCAGCACGAGATCCACGCCGGGAAACTCCCGTTTGAATTTCGAGACGATGGAAGGCAGCAAATAGCGCGCCCGGCCGTACCTCGAAGCGATTTAGGTGAAGCGAGGGCCGCAGGCTCACGCGACGTCTCCGACCGCTGTGGTGCCGATCGATCCCGACGCTCGTGGTTGATCCGGCGCCGACGCATGCCGTTTTCACGATGCATTGAGCGAAGATCAGTCCGGCGACCCGAGGACAGATCAGGCCATTGTCGCCTTGGCAGCATCAGCTGCAGCTGGGGCCAGTCGATGGCGGTTCACAACGCTGAAGTGGACGTGTCATTAAATCTTCAATTCGATCGCTCATAGATTTTTAACGATACCAATTCTGATCGGCGTGCCCTGCGCCTTACTGGGTCCGATGGGAATGAATCCCGCAGGTCGGAAGTCCCCTGGATTTTCGGAAGAGTACATAATGGCCACATACAGTTATGATGAGACGCAATTTAACACCCTGATTGGCCCCCACGTTACATCCGAAACTCTAATTGCGATTGATAACTACCTGATTGGGAAGGGTATTTTCACATCTGCGCGTCCTGACATCGTGATTCAAGGCCTCAGTGGCTATCCGTCGGTTGATCCGACCGCCAATTTTCTGGCCGAGGAGGACTCACCGAATGCCATTACTGACACTGGCACCCAAGCCAAGATGATTCTTGTCGGACCGGATGGAAATCTTACCCTTCACGGCAACAATGATATGGCCGTGATGATCGGGGATCAGGGTGGGGCAAAGGTGTCCCTGCAAGACACTGGAAATGACCTGGTGATCGCCAACCACGGCGACAATACGATTTGGGCCAGCTCCGGACATGATACGCTCGAGGGTGGCACCGGCAATGACGATCTGATTTCGGACCAGGCAGGTGCCCACACCACGATGATCGCCGGAAGTGGCAATGGCACCTTATACGCCGGACCCGGGACCACCGTTTCAATGATTGGCGGTGCCGGCCACGATACAATGTATGCAAATGGCGACGGCAACGATACGATGATTGCAGGGTCCGGTCCGACGCTTGTCTTTGCAAACGGTAGCACTGGCCACGACCATGTTGATCTCTTTGGCGCCGATACGCTCTTTAGCGGCACCGGCATCAACGACGTCTTGGTGACGGGCGATGGCAACCAGCTACACCTTTCCGGCGGCTCGGACCATGTCACCATTGCGGGGGCCGGCTCCGATACCGTATGGACGAGCTCTGGGAACGACACGATCAATGCCAGCGCGAGCACGGGCAACAACGACTTCATTCTCGGTTCGGGCGCGGCTTCGATCACAGGTGGTACGGGCGACAATTCGTTCGAGTTCAGCGCCGGGTTTGCAAACAGCACTATCGCTGGCGGCGCTTCCGACAACAACGTCGCTTATTTCGATGGTCTCAAAGCGAGCGACGTTACAATCGAAACGCATTGCGCGACGACGACAGTCACCTTCGGCACAAGCACCGTTACGCTCACCAATGTTCAGGATCTCATCTTTACCAACGGCGATCACAAGATCTAAGCGGACCTGTAAACGACACGGAGATCGAGGCCGTCGTCCTCGGGGTGCTTTCCGTTGCGGATAAGATGCCCAGGCACACGCGCAACTCAGTGCGAAGCGATGTGCTGCCGTGAGCGCCTTTCAAGTCGCTGGTGCCGCTTGCCTTCTCGGGGCGAGGCGCGTCACTTGCTCTATTGAATCGCGAGCAAGAGGCGTCCTCAGATCAGGAAGTCGAGACCACCGTTGCGCAATTCGCCCAGGATCTGATTTTTATCCGCCTCTGGCATCAGGGCCAATGCAAAAAGGTCGTAGGACCTGCCCTTGATCACCAACACTTCCTCGAAGTGGGCCTCCAAGAATAGCCTTGCTATGCGATCTTCGGTAAACCCGGTCTTGTGAGCCATGAAATGGTTTCCGGCAGCAATCGACGCAGCATGGCCGTAAAGCATATCGAGCGCAGTAATCGGTCCCACGGGCGACTGGTAGGCAACGTCTTCGGCACGCCCCTGCACAATCAAAGCAGCTATGAGTTCGAGATCCGGTGTCGTTGCCAGAGCGAAGCCGTTGCGCTTTAGGATTCGGGCGATACCGCGTATGGCTGAGACAACCTCGTGCGGATGAAGGTGTTCCAGACTATGAGAGCAATAGACGGCCTCGAAGCTCCTGTCCGCGATGTGACCCAAGTCATCGAGCGAGCCGAGGAGATCCGGCGAAACACGCGGATCGATATCCATGCGCACCTCCTGCCAGGTGCCATTGCGAAAAGCAGAATGCAAGCGGTCGGGAGCCGCCGGTCCGCTTCCTGCGTTCAGTACCCGCTTCATCATTCCATCTCGTTTTTCAATTCTGAAAATCAACAGCGTCTCTGATCTTTCCAACGCCCATAGTTTTAGTGTGCGTCGTCGCGCGGGCGCCTGTGATCGGAACTCTCGACACATTCGGCTTAGAGTTATGTGGAGAGACGGCAAGCATTTCAGAACCCGGGCGGCAGACTGACCGGCCGTGGCGGCTGATTAAGGCGGGCCACTCTACGGCGCGGTGGCCACGCCAGTGCGGAAAATGGTACAGGATCAAGCGACAACGCCGGATGGTAGTAGGGATCCTCCATCAGGTCGTTGCCCCATTTGTTTCGTAGGTTGCGCAATTCTCGCTCGAAGCGTGCTGCTTTCGGGCCGGCGCGGTCGAAGCCTCGGCTTGCTGACTCTTGGTGATATAGCCGCGCGTAGGGTGTCCAGACTATACGCTTGCCCTGGCTTCGCAGCTTCAGGCAGTAGTCGACATCGTTGAAATTGACAGGAAACCCGATCTCGTCGAGACCATTGACCGCAAGATAATCACTGCGTCTCGTCAGCAGGCAGGCGGCTGTAACGGCTGCGCATTCCCGCGCGACCCTTAACATGTCGCCGTAGCCAGAATCATTGGCCAAGCGGTCGTTTCCGATGTGAGTGGCCGCAAAGTTCGACCCCAAGGTCACGCCGGCGTGCTGGATCATGCCGCTCGGCCACAACAGACAGGCTCCGACCGCGCCGACATCCGGCTCGACGAGTCGATTTCGCATCTCAGCGAGCCAAGTCGCATCGAGGGCCGCAATGTCATTATTGAGCAGCAGCACTTCTTCGCTGTCGCAGGCGTGCACCGCAAGGTTGTTGAGTCTTGCGAAATTGAATGGTCCGGGCGCTGACAGCACCTCCGTTCCGCTGTGCTTGAGCGCGTCGAGGTAAGCGATCATGTCGGGGTCGCTTGAGTCGTTGTCGACGATCAGGATGCTCCCGCGCGCGGCCGTTACCGCCGGCGCGATGCTGGAAAGGCAGGTCTGCAGTAGCGGCCTGCGGTTTCGCACGGGAATGACGACCGTCAGCGAGGCCGGTTTGGTCCGCCGGATCACGCGCGCTGCGGGCAGCGCAGCGCCGCGCTCGGCCGTCGTGTCTGCAGTCATGGCGCGCGCGGACAGGTGAGCCTGGCTCGCCTGGGCCAGCAGCCGCCCATGGGCTGCGAGATCAATCGATGGCAGGCGTCCAAGTGGGACGGGAATATGCGCGACCCGTGTGGCCGTTGCGGCCTCGTTGCCGTCAAACAGACTGTTGAACAGGCGATAGAGATTGGTCGGACGCGTCACTAGCGCGGCCTCGACCGCCGCCCGCGTCATCGCGAACAATTGCGTGCAGTAGCCTTGCTCGAGCATCCGCTCATAGTCGAAGGCCGGGAGCGCCAGCGGGTAGTGGCGACCATCTTCTCCGCGTACCTCAAGGTCGCCATACACGGCAACTGCCTGTGGCATCAAGTCAAAGGCTTCCTCAATATACGCCAGTGCGCGATCGGCGAACTCAAATCCCGCGGACGCAAGCACCATGATTTTGGCCTCGCTGGCGTCGTTGGCCAAGAAATCGCGCAACTCGCGCCAATCGAAACTGGCGGGCCCATCCTTTGGCGGAAGCACCGCCGCAATCCAATGCTCCTGCGTATCGAGACTTCGCAGGGAAGCCTCGTCGTCTCCGCCGGAAACTAGCAGAACCGCCACGCCTCGCTTGGCGTCGGTTGGCGGCGGGCTATCCCATCGCGCAAGCCAGTCTTCATAGCTTGTGAAGGGCACGGACGCCGGCAGCAGGCGGTCCAGCATGCGTCCGCGCAAGCGCTCGGAGGTTATTTCGGCAAAGCTTGAGAAGAATTGCTCCACCCCGTCGGGAAAGGCAACAAAGGCCAAGGGCATCGCCGTCAACTGCACTTCCTCCTCGGTCACGAAGTAGGCGCGCCTGACTCTGCCGTCCGCGCAATCTCGCGGCAAATGGAGATCGAAAGCCTTGACGAGCTTTGCGTCTTCGATCCCGCCGATGTGTCTGAAGCCGCTCGCCCGTGCTTCGGCAATCGCCTCGCCGTCCACGACGGCGCGGACAAGGGGCGATTGCGTGGGGGCGCATTGAACCCAGCCGCGAAAGCGCAGCCCTCCCATCCATTCGACACCGCCGGGCCCACGGCTGTCTCCGGCATCCTCGATGGCCATGTCCAGTTGCACGGGCTGGCCAACGGGCTCCTGGCTGTTGGCAAGCCGCGCTTCGGCAATCTGGCCGTCGGCCATAGTTGCCGGTGTGAGAGAAAAGGAGAAACCATAGCAGCCATCACCGAATGGCTCCGAGGCCAATGCCGGAACATAGCTGTCAGCCCGCGCTAGCCGCACCGGCAGGCCATCAAGCAACAGCTCGACGACGAACCTCCTGTGAGGATCGAGCGGATCGCAAACGAAACCGGAAAATTCGCCCCCGTCGCTGTGGGAAAACTGCGTTCGCAGTGCCACCTTTGTGGATTGCTCCGCCGCGGACGCGGCCTCGCGGTTCGGTCGACCCGGTCTTACCATTGTGCGCTCCAAGCCAGCAGGTCCGCGACGACGGCGTTCTCGCTGCTGGCGGGCGCGATCGCCAGATCGCCGTTCGCAACTCGGGTGCTACCGAAGGACCAATCCACAAGAGCCAGCGGGACGTCGGCACAGCAAAAAGCTGCCGCGATGACCGGTTGTCCAAACAACGGCGCGCGCCGCGCAACAGCGAGGCCTCCGAGGCTGTAGCTCTTGGCGAGAGTTGGCAGCTCGTGTGGGGTAAATGCACCGGTCACGGTGACGTTGCCAAGCCTCATCAGCGCGAGATCATCGAGCGTCTCTCCAAAGATCGCGATCCGGCTTCGAGGCCGCGCCTGTCGAATGCGACGAACCACTTGAAGCATGAGCAAGAAATCAGCAGGCGCACGTCCTGCTGCAAGCAAGCCGAAAGTTGTGCCTTGTGACGCGACTTTCCTCGGTCGCCGCATTCTGCGAAATCGATCCGCAAAATCCGCCAAGTGAATCTGCTTAGCCCAGGTTAACGGCAATTTTCGACGCAGGAAGGCCAAGGCGATGGAATCAGGCGCGATGATCTTGCTTTCAGTTTTCAGCCCCGTGAGCCAATCATCGGGCCTTCCGCGACCGAGGTCATGGCAGCCGCAGGTCTTGCCGCGAGCCAGGGCGACACAGGGATTGCGATGGAGATCGAGGCCCCCGCATCGGCACCACAATCCACCGTCGGCGACGAGCAGGTCGATGGGGGTGCCATTTGCCGCGAGGTCTTCGGCCACCTGTTGTGGAATGCGGGCGGGGTCGGCGACCACGACACGAGAGAAGGCGAAGCATCGCACAGCTTCCGAAAGCGCGAATCGTTGGGCCGGAAGAGCGAAGTTCAACGATTGCGGGAAACCGTTGCCTACGTCGCGCAAGCTAAGGACCCCACGTTCAAGCGTAGCGATTAGTGCACGCTGGCTACAGCTCTCCGCAAATTGGACTGCCGCATCTGCGAGCGCTCCCGGACCGGTCAGGACGACCAAGGCACCCCTGTGGTCCGCCGCAAGGCTGGGTTCAATTGCTGCGCGTGCGACCTTCAGCGGATCGAGCGCCTTGAAGGCCGCGCTCTCAGTTCGATAATAGGGAAAACGAAGCTGAAGCCGATCGAGGTTCAGCACCACCAGAGCGCGTTTCTCGGACTTAAAGGAGGCGGAGCCCGCGTGACCCACGTAGACCGAGGTTGCGCATACATTGCGAAAACCATTTTCGCGCGCGCGCAGGCAAAGATCGACATCCTCCAGATAGCCGCGATGGTAGTGTTCTGAGAGTCCGCCAACCGCGTCCAGGCAGGCGCGTTTGATGTAGAGACAAAATCCGATGCCGTCCGGCATGTCCACGATTCTGCCAGCATTCGCTCGGGCTGCGATGGAATCAAGTAGGCGAATTTCTGCCTCGTCCGGCAGGGGGTTGGGCGCGAACGGGCGCGGAAGACTTGTGGCTTCGCCATTGTTCGATAGCGGTGTGACGGTGCCGATATCGGACGCAGCATAGGCTGCCGCCATCAACCGCGAAACAAAGTCGTTTGGTACGATGGCATCCGAGTTGAGCAGGATGACATCGCCTGTCGCGATCGTCCGGAGTGCGCGGTTAACGGCACCGATGAACCCGAGATTGTGCTGATTGCGAAGCAACTGGACCTTTGCCTGCGACGCCAGTCTGTCCAGCAGTTCCGCGATGTTCGGATCCGGCGTGGCGTCGTCGACGAGCAGTATCGTCGCCTTGCTGTCTTTGTTGACCGCGCGCATCAAGCTTTTGAGACAGCGCTCGGTCAAGTCGAAATTGTCGAAGATCGGCACAATGATGGTGACCTGGTCCGCTCGTCCCATTGGCGGGGTAGCGTCTGCGGGGACTTTCAGCCGGCGAAGCGGCGCGGGAAATACCCTGTAGGCGATCTCGTGCCGCCCCAGCAGCAGGCGCGCTACGCTGCGCGACGCGCCACGGACAAAGAATATATCGAAATTCGCCGCATGCTCTGCGGCGCGGGCGAGAGGATGCTGCGGGTCGCTTTCGATCAAATGGCTTTCGATCCGCTCGTCGTGCTCGATCCGGAGGCAAGGCTGGACGTGTCCTTTCCAGGCTACCCAGCCGGCGAGCCTGTCCCCGATGCGTCGAATGGCGCCGAAGCCTGGGTCATCGGAGGCTTTCAGAGCGAGAACTACGGCGGCAAGTGCGTCAAAGCCGTGGTCGATACCGATTAGTCGGCGGGCAGCAACCTCACGATTTTTGCCTTCGTCCCATTGCATCATACGACGGTTGGCGGCCCGATCCTCGGGAGCAAGTTCGAGTGCCTTCAGGATGTCGTTACGCGCTTCTGCGATAAAGCCGCGGCGGTAGGCGATCTCGGCCCTGAGGGTGTAATGGCGCGCCTGCGCCTTCGGCAGGATCCGGCAACGGCGGTCAGCCAGATTGTAAGCCAACGTCAGATCCCCGGTCGAAAGCGCAGCAATCGCCGCACGCTCGAGTGCGCTCGGGTGCTGCTCCGGATCAGCCAGAGCTGCCAACTCGTGATAGTCTGGCGCCGCCTTCATGTGAATCTTACCGTTTCCGGGCAATACGCGCGCGGGCGCTTCTCATGGTGCGCGCCGAGCGTGAAATCCGGTAGAAGTCCAGGAGCCGGGGCAGGCAGACGCTGCTGAGATCGTAGCGGCTGACGACGGTTTCTCGCGCTGCCTGGCGCATTTTCGCGAAACGGCGTGGATGCGCGAGGGCCTCAACCACGCGATCAGCTAACTGGGGTATGTCGAAGAACGGAACGAGCATGCCGTTCTCGCCGTCGATCACCTCGCGGACCGGAGGCGTGTCCGAGCCGACAATCAGGCAGCCGGCGCTCATGGCCTCCAAAAGCGACCACGACAGCACAAAGGGATAGGTGAAATAGACGTGGACGCTGGAGATCTGCAACGCCGTGATGAACTCTGTGTGGGGCAGCACGTCCACGAAATGAAGTCGGGCCAAGTCCACTTGGCCCTCGATCTCGCGGAAGAACCACGAACGCCAGCTATGGCCCTCCGGCGGGGCGAGCCCATATGGTCTTCCCGTGCTGCCTATTATGAGAATCTGCGCGTTGGGCCGCGCTGCCATGATCCGGGGCAGGGCCCGGAGAAAGACGTGGAATCCGCGGAGCGGCTCGTGGCTGCGGGTCGCATAGGTCACGATCTCGTCCGCCCGCGTCAGGACCCGACCTGAGCCCAGCGTCAGCGCGGCGTCGTCGCGCGGTTTGATCGTTTCGGTATCGACGCCGTCATGGATGACCTCAATCTTGCTCTGCCATGCTACCGGGTAGGTCGAGCGTTGCCAAAGGGTCGGAGAGAGTCCGGCGTCGCAGTCGTCGAGGGCCAGCAGCGTTGCTGCATTTTTCAGCTGGATCCGCACATGGCCGTCGATCCCCATTTCCGGGAACTCCGGATCGAAGCCCACGTCTTGTCCGTGGAAGCGGTAGTAGAATTCGCAATAAGCTGCCATACGTGCCTTGGGGAAGACAGCGCGGAGCGGCAGCATTTCGCCCCACCCCGGATGGGCAACCACGAGATCGGGCTCGAAGCCCGCCTGCTTCAAATTCGATGCGGCATAGAGCACTTGCTCGGCGCGGTGGCATTCTGCGTCGAAGCGTCGTGCAAAGGGATGGGTGGTGACAACCTCGCCGTCGGGGATCACATATTTGGCCAATTGCACGCCGGGGAGGGCGCGGGCGGTTGGCGACCCTATGGCTGCGATTTCGATATCGCTGCGCTCGGCCAATGCCTTTGAGAGGGCAAGGAATTGCGCGGGATAATTGTTATGAACGAAAAGGATCTTTTGCATGAGCTCTTGGCGCCGACTGTGACCTTTGCGCAGGCGATCTTTACTTCTAGCACCGGAATGACGCGCCGGCAGAACTGATATAATTCAACGGTAAGTATTGTATGAAGTGTTTGCTCGGTCTGGCATATTGCCTGGACTGCGGTGCGCTCGTTATAGTCCAAAAAACGACTGGGGATTGGCCATGAGATCGCTTGGACAGCAGAAGCCGCTCGATCTGCAGCGGGGGCTGTTTCTTATCAGGTATGATTCGGCGGAAGATCCCGGCCACCCTCCTAGGGTTGCCATAAGCGTGGATGCGGCGAATGCGGGAAATGTCGAGTTTCTTCTACCTCCAGGTGTGGAAGAGCCGATCTTATGGTCGACGGGAGCGTCGTTGGTGTTGCGGATTTTCGCGCCGACGCGTTTGTTTGTTGAGGTAACCCCGCGTTCGCCCGGCGGCTTAGTCGCCGCGCGCATCCAAAGTTCGCAGCTTTCCACCGATCCATTGGGGCTCGCTTGGTCCGACAAGGTTGGGCCGGTTGATCTTTCGAGCTTCCGGCTGCTTGGCCATCTTGCAGGAAGGGGGGACACCATGGTGGGCCTCGGCGAATGGCTAGGCGGCCCGATGGCCCCGATGCGGATCGAGGGAATTTCGATCGAGTGGCCCGGGCGTCCGCTGAATTTCAAGCTGAGGCACGCAGTGCGCGTGGGCGGCACAGGCGAGCCAAAGGTGACGGACTTTGTGGAGGTCGGCGCCTATTCCGGCACCCGCGGACGGGCTTTGCCTTTGGTCGGGGCGAGCTTTGAGGTGTTAGGCCCGGCCGCTTCGGGATACGAAATTACGGCAGACGCCTTGTTTCTCGGGTCGCCCCAGATGCGCGTCACAGGACAACGCGTGGTTGTTTCCGGCCCCTCCGGGCGGGAACCGCTGGTGGGGCTGCGGCTGCAGATCGCTGCTCCCAAAGTGGCACTGCAACCGACCGCAGCTACCCCAATAGCTGCGCTGACCTCACCCCCAATACATGCTTCGGCTGGAATCGAGCGATCCAACAAGGGACGGGTGCGTGTTTTCCGCAGCCGCGCGGCCGCCAAGGCTTGATATTGGAGTCCGGAATTACAGCAAACCGCAGTTTGCTCAGAATGACGGCGGCAACCGTCTAATTTCTGAGCAGCGGAAGTGGCAAAACGGCATTTAGGACCAGCCACGTAGGATGTCCTGACGTTGGGGGACGATCCAGTAAAATGGTTGGAATCGTTAGCATGTCGTTTGTTCTTCGCAATTGAAAGATAATGCGGAGAGTGGACAAGCGATAAGGCGCCTACGTTAGGTCCGTCGATTGCAATCAGAGGTTTTAATGGCTGTCGATGCATCACCCATCGCCATCCCCGTCGTTGCCCCACAAACGGAAGATTACGAGCCGACGGGACTCGCCGCGCTGGTGATCGTCGCGCGCCGGCACGGGCTGCATCTGACGGTTTCGCAACTGATCCATGACAATGTGTTAAGCGGCGGGGAAGTCTCGGCGGCCAATATCGTAAAATGCGCCAACAATTCCGGTCTGCGCGCAAAGGTTGTTCATCTCGACTGGGGCGGTCTTAGTCATCTGAAAAAGGCGCTGCCTGCCATCATTCGGTTCAAGGACGGAAGCTGCATGGTGCTGCTGCGGCTGGAGGGCGACGAGAACAGCCCGCGCGTCGTCTTACGCGATCCCAACGTGGGTGAGGACGCGCTCCTTGTCATCGATCGTATCCGCTTTGAGGAGGTGTGGACGGGCGAAGTCGTGCTGGCCAAGCGCGACTACGACATTGCCGACGAGACGCAGCCTTTCAGCATGGGGCTCATCGCGGCACTGATCTTTCGCGAGCGCCGCACCGTGAGGGACGTCGTGGTCGCCGCTCTGGTCTTGGGACTGCTGGCAATCGCGCCAATCATGTTCTGGAGGCTGATGTCCGACAAGGTCGTGTACTACAAGGCGTTCAGTACGTTCGGCGTCCTGTGCGTTGCGATGGCGGTGATCATCGCGTTTGAGACGATCCTCTACTTCCTGCGCCAATACCTTGTGCATCATCTGACTACGCGTCTGGACGTCAAGCTTTCGACCTACGTCTTCGATAAGGTCCTCAATCTGCCGATCGACTTTTTCGAGCGGACGCAGGTCGGTCATGTCGCGCACGATATCCGCGAAATTTTCAAGATAAGAACGTTTCTCATGGGGCAGCTGTTTGGGGCGGTTCTCGATTCCACGACGCTGATTTTCTTTCTTCCGGTCATGTTCTTCTTCAGCCCGCTGATGACCTTCATGGTGCTCGCCTTCTCCGGCCTGATTGTCGCCTGGCTGATCCTGATGCTGCCTCAATATCGAAAGGCGCATAAAGCGGTCGTGATAGCTGAAACCCAGCAGGGCGCCTTCATGATCCAGAATTTGAACGGCATTCGAACCGTCAAATCTCTCGCTCTCGATGCGCGCCAGAAACACATGTGGGACGTTCTGGTCGCACGCGTGGCGAAGGCCAGGTTTAATGAGGGGCTGGTGGGCGTCTCTATTCAAACCGTAGTGAAGCCGCTTGAGAGGCTCGCCGTGAGCGCTCCGTATGCGGTCGGCGTGTATCTGGCCATCAGCACTTCCGATCCTGTCTATTTGGGGGCGCTGTTTGCCTTCCTCATGCTGTCGCAGCGTGTCGCGGCGCCACTGATGCAGATGGCTCAGCTCGTCAATCAACTGGACGAGGCTCGAGCTGCCGTTGCTACTGTTGCCTGCCTCGTCAACCGCGAACCCGAAGAGGGGAGATCCGGCAACGGCGTGCGTAAGTCGTTGGAGGGCCGCGTTGAATTTGCCGGTGTTACCTTCAAGTACAAAGGAGCCGTCTCGCCAGCACTCAATGGCGTTTCCTTCGAAATTCCGCAGGGTGCCAGTTTGGGAGTGATGGGCAAGAGCGGATCGGGCAAAACGACGGTTACGCGACTGCTGCAGCGACTGCACTCGGATTACGGCGGGCTGATCAAGATCGACGGCATCGATGTACGTGAGTACGACGTCGATCATTTGCGTCGTAGTATCGGCGTGGTCCTGCAAGAGAACTTTCTGTTCAGCGGCACCATTCGCGAGAACATCACCGCGGCCAAGCCCGATGCGACGTTCGATGACGTTGTCCGCGCCGCGCGGCTTGCCGGCGCCGAGGAGTTCATCGACAGGTTGCCGCGCGGCTATGAGACCTACATCTACGAGGGTTCGCCGAACCTGTCAGGCGGGCAGCGGCAGCGGCTCGCCATCGCTCGGGCGCTCATCGTCAACCCGTCGATCCTCGTTCTGGACGAGGCGACGAGCGCGCTGGACGCCGAGAGCGAGGCGATTGTCAACGCCAACATCTCGAGAATCGCCCATGGCCGCACCATGATCGTCATCTCGCACAGGCTGTCATCGCTCGTAAATTGCGATACAATACTTGTGTTGAACCGAGGGTCCGTCGACGACATCGGCAAGCACGAGGAGTTGCTGGCAAGGAACGATATTTATTCTAGTCTTTGGTACCAGCAGAACAGCCACGCGATAGCAACGCGGCGCCCGCGCCCGAATTACGGAGGGCCGACCCTTGTCTCGTGAAGCGGCGCTCGCCACAGTCCGTCAGTTCCAGTCCGAGACGGATGCCATCCGCGAGGCCGCCGAGCCATGGTTCGCGCGCACCACGTTGTGGATTCTGACGGTCTTCCTGATGGCCATGGTCACCCTGATGTGCGTCACACAAATGGACCGCGTCGTCACCAGCGTCACCGGCAGCAAGATTGTCAATGTCGATCTTGTCAACGTCGTCCAGGCGCTCGACCCCTCGATCATCAGGACCATCGATATCGGTGAAGGCCAGCAGGTCGAGACTGGCCAACAGCTCGCTACGCTTGATCCGACTTTTACAGCTGCGGATCTCACCCAATACAAGCAGCAGGTTGCAAGCCTCGAAGCGCAGATTGCCCGCGACGAGGCGGAGCTCGCCGAACAGCCGCTGGTCTATCCCAGCAGCCAGGATCCCGACGTCTTGAGGTATCAAGCCATCAACAAGGCGCTGTATGACCAGCAGACGGCGCAATATAGGGCGCAATACAATAGCCTCGACGGCAAGATCCATCTGAATGAAGCGACGCTTGTCAAGTTGCAGGGCGACGACAAAGGTTATCGAGACCGCGCTGACGTCGCCCAGAAGATCGAGGATATGCGCTCTACGCTGGCCGAGCACGGAACGGGCTCGCAGCTCAACTTGTACCTGTCGCAGGATAACAGGATGGAGCTGTTGCGGCAGATCGAATACACTCGCAACTCCCTGCTTGAAACGCAGGCCGCAATTGCCTCCGCGACGGCAGATCTCAAGGCCTTCAAGGAACAATGGTTCGCTCAGGCGAGCCAGGATCTGGTCCAGGCCCGTAACAGTCTGGATCAGGCGCGGGCGTCGCTCGACAAGGCCGCACGCCATCAGGACCTGGTCCGTATCACAGCGGCCGAGCCGTCCGTCGTTCTGACGCTCGCAAAACTGTCGGTGGGATCGGTGCTCAAGCAGGGTGACCCGTTGATGACGCTGATGCCACTCAAGACGCGGCTGGAGGCTGAATCCAGGATTTCATCACGTGACATCGGTTTCCTGCGGGTCGGCGATCCCTGCACCATCAAGATCGACGCGTTCAACTTTGTCGAGCATGGCACTGCCGAAGGCAAAATCCGCTGGATCAGCGAAGGCGCCTTCACGACGGACGATCAGGGAAATACCGTCGATGCCTATTACAAGGCGCATTGCTCGATCGACCGCACCAATTTCAGGAGCGTGCCGGCAAACTTCCGGCTGATCCCGGGCATGACGCTTACCGGGGATATCCACGTTGGTACACGGTCGGTCGCCATGTATGTGTTCGGCGACATGCTCAGGGGCATCTACGAATCGATGCGTGAGCCATGACCTCGGTTGCGAAAATGCTCGGTCGGTTCAAGCCCAGGGCTTGGAGCGACTCTGCGGCACTCACGGAGCGGGGCACCGAGTTCCACCGGCGTGGCGCTTATATTGACGCGTTCCGGGTCTGGCGTCGCGCGGCGGAACGCGGCTCTTCGGAGGCGGCGTTCAGGCTCGCTGAGCTTTACCTTAAAAGCCAGGGTGTCCTGTATTCGGTTCAGGACGCCTTGGCGTGGTATCAGCGAGCTGCGGAGGCGGGACATGTGGACGCCCAGCTGCAATTGGGAAGGATGTTGCTTCAAGGCGTTCCGGCGCCATCAGGCCCGGCGAACTTCTGGAAGTGCGCTGTGGAGGCTCGGGCAGGACAGCAGAAATCGGTCGCAGATGTAATCTTCCCACGGGGGCTTGCCGTTGAGAAAGACCCCGCCCGCGGTTTTCACTGGATTCAAGCGGCGGCTTCGGCAGGGAACGGCAACGCACAGACGTTGCTTGGGGACCTGTTGCGCAATGGTCAGGGCTGCGATCAGGATCTGGAGGCTGCATGCAAGTGGTACGAGAAGGCAGCCGAACAGGGAATCGCATCGGGGGAATTCGGCCTCGGCGATATATTCTACCAGGCGCTAGGCGCGCCTCAGGATGCTGGGGCGGCTGCAACCTGGTATCGCAAGGCCGCGGACAAAGGCCATGTCAGGGCCCAGGTCGCGCTTGCCTTCCTGCATCTCAACGGCGACGGCGTAGCGCAGGATCGCGCGGAGGCGGCACGGCTGTTTGCCGAGGCGGCCCGGCACGATGATGTGCTCGCGCTGTACAACATCGGGCTGCTGTATCTCCGCGGCGACGGCGTCGCACGCACGGTGGACAAGGCGGAGACCGCCTTGCGCAAAGCCGCGCGCAAGGGACACCTGCCGGCGATTCAGGCGCTTGGCGAGTTCTATTCCAAGGGGGTCGATAGCGAGCCCGACTTGCGAGAAGCGGCCCACTGGTATCAGCAGGCGGCCGAGCGCGGCGATGTGCAGGCCCAGTTCTTCACCGGGCGCTTTTACGCGACCGGCTCGGGTGGGACGCAGAGCGTTCGCGAAGCCGCTAAATGGTTCTTGAAGGCGGCCGAGAACAAGCATCCGACCTCCGCCTACTACCTCGCGGTGTCCTATCTCAACGGCACCGGACTCGGGCAGGACGTCGCGGCCGCGATCAAATGGTTCGAGTTTGCGGCCGAGGCAGGAATTGCCGCGGCTCAGGTGCAGCTGGGGCGGCTCTATTCGACAGGCAGCGGTGTCGACCGCGATCATGCGCGCGCCGAACAGTGGCTTGTGAAGGCGGCGAGCGGCGGCGATCCCGAGGCCAAAGTGGCTTACGCGCTGTTCCTGTTGCAGGCCGACAAGAGAGCCGCGACGCTCGCCAAAGCGAAGTGCCTGCTCGATCAGGCAGCGGAAACCGATCATCCGTCCGCCAACCTGCAGCTGGGCAATCTGCATGCGGGGCGTTTTGGTGGCCCTGTCGCCTTGGACGAAGCCGTCCGCTACTACTCACGCGCGGCCAGCGCTGGTCTTCCTGATGCGGCACTCGCGCTGGGCGGGCTTTATCTGGATACACGGAACGCCATTCACGACGCGAAACTCGCTGCAGGCTGGTTCGAGAGGGCGGCTCAGGCAGGGCAACCGATGGCGCAATTCCAGCTGGCTGTCATGTATTGCACCGGCAATGGTGTGGAGAGAAATCTCGAGCAAGGTGTCGCCTGGTATGAGGCCGCAGCCTACGAGAGGCACACGCTCGCGCAATATAACCTCGGCGTCATGCTTTCCAAAGGACTGGGCTGTGTGCGAGACCCTGAAAGGGCGGCTGAATGGTTTGCGAGAGCAGCGGAAAACGGCTTGGTGGATGCCCAACTCGCTTTGGGCGATGCGCTATATTTCGGCAGTGGCACGGTCAAAGATCCTGCTACTGCAAATGAGTGGTATGAAAAAGCTGCAAGCCAGGGAAATGAAGCAGCTACTCAACGCCTGAAGAACCTGTCAGTCCTGGTGTCCGGCTGACGAGCCCTTACAGTTCTCTTTCCGATGAGGCGTATTTCAGACGTCGTGCGTCGTCGATACGATGACTACCAACGACGTGACCGGCAACACCATTCCGCAGCTCGATTTGCATGCGATGGACATACAACTCTAAGCGTGAAGCCTATCCTGGTGTTTTGACAGCTCGATGACACCGCGCGAAAATGAAACATTCTTGATTCGCGCATAATGCGCTTTCGCCTTCATGTTAATTGCGGGAAACTGGGCTAACGTGCCCGACGGCGCTTGTTCTGGGGGAGGTCCTGGACAATAGCTGCCTCCTCGTTGGAGTTCGCAGACGATGTATCTCAAAAAGACCGCGCAGCCGATCGCGCCCGCGACATCCGGTGGCGGCGTGTCGGTCTACCAGGCGCTCGACCGGGACGAGAGAGCATCGGGTGCCGCAGCCCTGCCGCCGCTCGCCTCGGGAGAGGCTGCGCTTTCACGGACCGAGAAGGTGAGGTCGCAAGTCGATCATGAGGAAGCGCGGAACGATATCCCGGCATCGAACGACAAGCGATATGCTTACCTTATTTCCTATGCGCGGTTGCGCGAGTTGTTGGGCTATGGTGGCGGTGATCATCAGTCGGTCGTGCTTAGCCCAGATCGGCTTGAGAACGCTGTCAAAATGCTGCTCCGCGCCGTACAAGTCGACGAAGACTGGTATCTCAGGCAGCATCCAGACGTGAGAGAGGCCGTCGCCAAGGGCGTTTTTCGGTCGGCAAAGCATCATTTCATCGAAAGCGGCTATTTCGAAGGTAGAAAGCCCGCTCGCGTTTTTGTCGATGAAGAGTGGTATGGGCGCGTATATCCCGATGTCAGCGAAAGTGTTGAGTTTGGAGAGTTGGGGTCCTGTCAAGAGCATTTCGATCGCTATGGAGAACGCGAGGGACGACTGCCTGCTGAGGACTGAACTGCGCTGCTGAAATCATCGATTCCTCTAGTTCTCGAGTTGACTGTACGTCCTATGAGTTTGGCCGAGCAAAACGTCCAAAGCGACTACAACATCATCGCCGATAGCGGCCTTTTCGATCGGGCTTACTATCTTCGCTCGAATCCGGACGTTGCGGAGGCGTTACTCGATCCACTCGCCCACTTCTGTGGCTATGGGTGGCGCGAGGGCCGCGATCCGAGCCCTTTCTTTTCGATGCGCTTTTATATGATCGCTGCAGCTCCGACGGGAAAGATTTCGGGCAATCCGTTCGTTCACTACCTCTTGGAGGGGCGCGCGAAGGGGCTCCGGACGCGGCCGGAAGCCATCGGTCCCATGGAGCCGATTCCCACGATCCGGGCTGCGCAATGGAAGTCGCTCTCGCCGCGGAGCGGAGCCTGCGGCCTCGATGTGGTCATCCCCGTTTATCGTGGACTGCGCGATACAGCGGCATGCATTTACTCAGTGCTCGCGGCAAGGGTGCAAACATCGTTTCGCCTGATCGTGGTGAACGACAAGAGCCCCGAGCCGGAAGTGACTAGGCTGCTCAACGCCTTGGCGCGCCGAAAGCTCTTTCTTTACATCGAAAATATCGAAAACATGGGCTTTGTAATCTCGGCGAACAAGGGAATGGCCGTCGATTCGTATTCGCACAAACTTCTGCTCAATTCAGATACGATCGTCTACGACGGATGGCTCGATCGCATCTGCGCGCATGCTGAGAACCGCGTGGGCACCGTCACGCCCCTGTCGAACAACGCGACGATTTTCAGTTATCCGGATCCGAACACAAGCAACAATTATTCTCTCGAACTTTCGCTGCGTGATCTGGACTTGGCCGCCTCTGTTGCGGGCAAAGGCTCTAGTGTGGAAGTCCCGACTGGTGTCGGATTTTGTATGCTTATCCACCGAGATTGCTATCGCGAGGTTGGAGAGCTGGATGCCGAGACGTTCGCCAGAGGCTACGGGGAAGAGAACGATTTCTGCGTTCGTGCGGCTCAGATGGGATGGAAAAACATCGCGGCGACCGATGTATTTGTGCGGCATACTGGCGAAGTCTCATTCGCCCTCGACGCCGCCGCACAACAGAAGTCGAGCTACATTTCTCTCCTGAAGAAACATCCTCGGTACGAAGCATCGGTCAAGCGGTTCGTGAGTCGGGACCCGCTAAGGGCGGTCCGGCAAAGGCTAGACCTGGCGAGGCTCTCGTTTGCCCTAAATCGGGACAAGGTGGTCCTGCTGATCTCTCACAATCAGGGAGGTGGCATTGACACGCATATCAAACGGCTATGTCAGATGCTCGACGACGATTTCGGCGTGCTTATTCTCAGGCCCAGTCGGGTCAAGCAGGGCGAGTACGCGCTGAATCTGCAAAAGAATCCACTTTATCTTCCCAACCTCGGAGCACTCAACGAGAGCGAGCTTCTCAAATCGCTAGAAGTCTTGCTCAAAAACGAGCGAGATTGTGTCGTCCATTTGCACAGTGCGATCGGATTCAACGTTAGGAAGCTTTCGTCCGTGCTTCGGACGCTTAGCCGCTGGGGAGTGAGGGTCGTTAGCACCATCCACGACTATTCTCCGATTTGTCCCAGAAACCAGCTGATTAACGACTCCGATGACTATTGCGGTCTTCCGGATCCTGCGGAGTGCAACGCTTGCGCCAAGATCAGTTTTTCATCGAGCCTGGCTCAGGAGTTTTCGAGCATTGCGACTTATAGGGCTGATTACTTGGAACTATTGGCCTGTGCGGAGCGTACGTTCGTTCCCTCCGAAGACACGCGCGGAAGACTTCAGCCTCATCTGAGGACGTCCGTGATAGAAACAAAGCCCCATCTGGAGCCTGCATTGAAGGCTGGCAAGCGGCGACGGCGATTGAGCAGTTCATTGCGGTCGACGGGGACACTCCGGGTAGCCGTCATCGGCGCGATCGGCCCGCACAAGGGTTCGTTGGTCCTGTTTGGATGTGCCTCGGATGCCACGAGGCGAAAACTGGAGTTGGACTTTCGGGTGATGGGTTATACCGATATCGACGATCGTCTGCGAAAGCTTGGCGTCTCCATTACAGGCCCCTATTACTGCCAGCAGGCGCTTCAAACCCAGGTCGAAGACTATGCACCCGATATTGCATTCTTCCCGTCGATCTGGCCGGAAACTTATCTCTACACGCTATCGGATGCGTTCAATCACCGGATTTTCCCCGTGGCATTCGACATAGGAGCCCCCGCAGAGCGCATCAGCGAAGCGGGGTGGGGCGCACTCATCGATTTTGATGAGCGCTACAATTTCAGTTTCATCAACGACAGCCTGCTGGAGTTGCGGACCGAAAAGGGGAAAGGCGGTCCGATCATGCGGCGCGTGACGGAAGATGCCGCGCAATACTATGGCTATCCGACGCAGGCGAAGGGTAGGGACGACACGGCATTGCTCACCGTCATCGACAGCGACTTATAGATTGTCCTCCGTCAACGATCGCAGGGAGATCTTGGCTGGCGCGTAGGGTTTAATTCCGTCGGCTATCCGGGTCTCGACAAAATCGAGAAAAGCTTTCGGGTCGGCTACCGGCGCGCCGGGCAAATCCCAGAATGCGTAATCCCACCATCTGATATGCTCCATTCGTTCGATGATTGCATTGTCAAACCGCATGCTTTTCACGCGCGCTGGATTGCCAGCGACGATGGCAAACGGAGGGACGTCCTTGGTGACCACGGCGCCGGCGCCGACTACGGCACCATCGCCGATCGTCACACCTTGCACGAGAAAGGCACCATGGCCGATATAGACGTCATTACCGATGGTTGTTGTCTTTGCTGCGACGTAGGGGGCGTCCATTTTGTAGTTTACCGCCTCAGGTACCGAAAAATTCAGGAGGGCCTCGTAGTTTTGATAGAACACCGGCGACGTGCTGGCCCATCGCACCGGATGACTGCCGCGCCCCACCTGGACCTGCTCGCCGATTGACACGTAGCGCGCAATGGAGGCGCCAAAATAATAGCCGCTGACGGCGTAGGAGAAGGCGCCGAGGCGCAAGCTATGCTCTGCCCGCATCCACTTGATGCTGCAGGGGGGTTCGAGAATGGTATCTGCCGGAAGATCAAAAACGCCGCTATGCAGAGTTGAGACCCGGGCCGCCTGCAATTTCGACCGCAGGTCGCTGTCTATCCTTACCATTGCCTTCCTTCTAAACTTTTGCGCAAATGGTCTACGCTAAAATGCACGATTGGCGCGGGAAAGTAAAAACAGTAATGTTCTGGCTCTATTGTGACCGGATATGGCCATGCGGCTTAGCACTTCTTCCGGCGGATCGTCGCTCGGAGGGCGTGTTTCGCGGGAAGCCGTGCTGGGGTCAAGAGACGGGGTAATTGAGGGGACTATGCGCATTCCAAAAGAGGTTTACGATTTGAAGAATGTGCACGTCGATCAACTGCGCCCATACCTCGTTCCGCCAAAAAAGACCGTCCGACCTGCTCGGTGCGAGAAGATCGTATTCCTGTGCTTTACAAATAGATCAGGATCAAACTATCTTGCCGAACTGCTCGGCTCGACGGGGCAGATCAATGTCGGCGGCGAGTTTTTGAACTTTAATACAGCTCTGACGCACATCGGGAAGAACGGTCTGAGCAGCGTTTATGACTATTTCATTGGCTTGATCGACAAGCAAAATGTGAAAGGTAACTTTTCCTGCAAGGTTGCGATCACGCAAATCGTGTTGCTTCAACAAGCAGGCCTCTTGGATGAGCTGCTACCGTATTCCAGGTTTGTTATGTCCGAACGGACCGATCTGCTGGGGCAGGCGATTTCGCTGGAGATCGCTTCGCGGACGGGCAAGTGGACTTCTTACATGCAGCCGACGGGTTCGGTGTCCGAAGCTGACTTCGACCGCAATCGACTGGAGATGATCATACGTCACATCGCCTACGAGCAGCAGTTGTTTCGCCTCTTCTTCGCGATCAATGGGCTCGAGCATTTTCAGGTCAATTACGAGCAATTGACATCGCACACGGCTAACGTGATGGGGATGATGTGCGATTGGCTGGAGATCGAGACCTTGCCCGACTGTTTGGAGCGAACGGTTACCGAAAGGCAGTCGGACGCGCTTAACAACGCCTGGAGGCGCAAATTCCTCGGCGTGGCCGTTAACTCATGATCCGCAAGTCCCTGATCAGTCTCGCGCTGGCTGGGCTCGGCATCTTGATCATCGGGACCGCCGTAAGGTGCGATCCGGTGTTCGATCCTCCGGGAGGGAAGCTTTCCATTCACCCATTGGCGCAACGCGGCGAGTTGTATGGGGCCTCGCGGGATCTGGCCGCCTGGCACGTCGCGCAGTGGAACAACCCCGGCGGTGACGTCGCCGATTTCAAGGACGGGCGGGCCGCGAACGAAGGCCTGACCGTCGAAATCGAGCCCGGCGCCGAGCCGCATTTCAAGATCTTGCAGAACGGGGAGCGGCTCCGCTGCGAGGAGAACGGCACGCCGCTCGAGTTCGACGGCTTCATCGGAAGCAACACCAAGGCCAACAATCCGAACGTGCCGAGCGCGGAACGCGGCGGCATGCGCTCCGTTCCACTCTCAAAGCTCGGCTCGCTCACCCAGGAGATCAGCCTGAAGCTGAACCAGGCTAGTCTGGTCGGCAGCTCAAGGTGCGCATTTTCAAAATCGCTGTCGATCGTCTGCATCGTCTTCACCAACAAACAATCGAAGCAGGTATTCTTCTACCAGATGGCGCTCTACGGATTTAACGTCAATCCAAAATCGTTCTGGTGGGCGAAGGGCAGGCCCAACGGCCGCTTCGGCTTCAACCAGGTTACCGACATCGCTGCAGGGCTCTGGGCAGTTGGCGATAGCCGCAAGCTCAAGCTCGACATCCTGCCGGCCGTCCAGAGCCTGATCACGACTAGCGGCGTGGGCATCGACCCAAATCTGGACAACTGGTTCTTGTCGGCGGCCTATTTCGGAAACACGCTTTACGGGCAGGTTCGCCTGGAGACTGAGTGGAGTTCGTATAGCCTGGAAGCGATCGCCAAATGACCGGCTACCTGTCTTCACAGCGTGAGCCCCGACGGGTTCGTCCCTCGTCGTCAGCAACAAGGGACCTCAAGCCCCCCTTAGAGCGGTTCACAACTTAATTGAATCGGGAGGGATTCCCGATTTCGGGCGAATATGATTCAAGATGCTGGCTGGGCTGGAGGCCAGCATCGATGGTCCGACCAATTTCCAATGATCTGCGTAAGCG
>Ga0209062_1001720_pt1 | contig 34794 bp, 30 predicted proteins | sample Coa_R2_2_FD_187158 | JGI IMG/M metagenome (GOLD analysis project Ga0209062, IMG submission 187158) | Surface soil microbial communities from Centralia Pennsylvania, which are recovering from an underground coalmine fire - Coalmine... | ecosystem: Environmental > Terrestrial > Soil > Unclassified...
CACTCTGCGGATGGACCGGCTCGCCCCACTCCATCGCGCGCCACCTCCCTTCGGTGACGCTTGTTCTACCATCTCACTAGAGCAGTGAAAAGCCCTAGGCAGGGATCGGGGCAGGGCGCTGGCCGCTTGCGCGCCGCCGGTTGACGGGAGCGGTTGGTGCAGCCATGCTGAACGTATCGCGATGGCGGTGGGAGGCGGAATGATCGCGGCGAACCGGGTGCGGGCGGCCAGGCGGGCCGACGCATGGTGAGCCGCGCCGGCCCAGGCGGGGGCGCGAGCGACCGGCCGATCCCGCCGCTGGACGAGCCGACGGGCTGGCGCGGCGTGGCGGCCCGCGAGTGCGGCGAGCCGCTAGTCGCGCTGACCGACTACGCGCCGGACCGAATCGCCGTGGACGCGCGCTACCACGCGGCGGGCTACCCGGGCGCCCTGCCTGATTGCTACGCCCGGGTGGGCGTGGCGCGGCGGCTCGCCGCGGCCGCGGCACTGTTGCCCGCCGGCTGGCGGCTGGTAGTGTTCGACGCCTGGCGTCCCCAGACCGTGCAGCGACACCTCTTCGACCGCTACCTGGCCGATCTGCGGCGTGAGCAGCCAGAGGCGAGCGACGCCGCGCTGCGCGCGCTGGCAGCGCGCTACGTGGCGCCGCCATCCGCCGACGCCGCCCACCCCTCGCCGCACGCCACCGGTGGCGTGGTGGACCTGTCCTTGCTCGACGCCAGCGGCGCGCTCGTGCCCATGGGGACGGCGTTCGACGCGTTCGAGGCGCGCGCCTACACGCGGTACTTCGAGGAACGTCGGGAAGCTGACGAGCCGCTCACGCTCGCGGAGGAGGGTTGCCTGCGCAACCGGCGCATTCTCTTCCACGCGCTGCGGCGGGTCGGCTTCACGAACTATCCCGCCGAGTGGTGGCACTACGAGTATGGCGGCTCGCGCTATGGACCGCTGTGCGGGCTGGAGGACTGGCAGGCGGCCGGGGAGCGCCAGGGATGACGAGAGGGGGCGCGGGCGGTGGCGCGACAACAGTTCTTTAGCAAAGGCGCAACAGGTCGAAAACAGTCGGGTGGGAGCCTCGAGGTGGGAGGGAGGAGATCAATCGCGGAGGTGCCCGATGGTCTGGTACGCCGTTGCCGTGGGCCTGTTTCTGGGGGCGGCGGTCGTCGTAGTGTTGCTGCTGCACCGGGCGCTCCTCGCCGAGGATGCTCGCTACTGTGAGGGCATCACGGCCGAGCCGGCCCCGCCCCCGGCCGTGGAGCCGACGCCGCCGCTGAACCGCGCCGCCTAGCCGGCGTGGTGGCGCCTGGCGCTGCGGCCGCTCAGGGCGCGGCTGGTGCGGCGGGGAACAGCGCCGGCTGAGCGAGCGCGGCGCGGCGGAAGCGCAGGCCAGCCTCGTACACCGCGACGGGCAGCGGGGCGTCGCGCGGCGCCCGGTCACGGTCGCTGGTATCCACTTTCGCGACGATCAGCCAGGGGCCGGGCTCGGCGAACGCGCGTTGGAGGGCCGCGCGGGCGGCCGGCAGGTCGGCGACCGTGCATGCCTGGACCAGCCCCGCTGCGCGGCCGAGCCCTTCGACATCGGTCCCGTGGCTCGTCGCGGTGGTGGCTCGGCCGCTACCCGTCGTGAGGTACGCGCCGTTGTCGAAGACCAGGACGATCAGGTTTCGCACCTGGTAGCGCGCGATGGTGGCGAGGACGCCGGGGCCGGCGAGCAGGGAGCCATCGCCTTCGACGGCGACGACACGCCGCGCCGGCCAGCCGAGGGCGATGCCGAGCGCGGTGGGCGTGACGTACGGCATGTCCATGTTGTAGATGGTCAGCGGGTCGTCCGCGAGAGCGGCGATTGGGTAGTTGGCCAGGCCCGGTCCGATGACGAGCGGCACGCCGCGCCGAAGCGCCGCCAGCGCCTCCAGCACCTCGAGGCGATTCACCAAGGTCCTCCTGCACGCGGACTTTTCGCCGGCGAGGCGGCGCGGGCGGTGTCGGTGGATCGCCCGCTAGGCCTCCCTGATGACGAACGGCGGGACCAGGAGCGCGACGGGGATGCGCTGGCCCTCGACCGTGTGCTGCGCCTGGACGACGGCCGTGCGGATCTGGCCGACATCCGCGAGCACGTGACAGGGGATGTCGAGCGCGCGCAGCACCGGCTCCGCGACGAGCCGCGTGGCCCCGTGGTAGTCGTAGCGCTCGCCCAGTGTGCTGCTGTGGCCCGCGACGATCAGGGTGGGCGTGCGCTGGACGATGCCGCGGGCCAAGATCAACGCCGACAGGCCGATGCCCGAGCCCTCCATGAGCGCCACGGGCCTCTTGCCCACGAGGAAGGCGCCCATCGCCATGGCGATGCCCTCGTCCTCGCGCGAGCACTGATAGCAGGGGATCTCGCCGCGCGCGAGCAGCGCCTGCTCGATCCCGTCGAGCAGGCTGTCGGGGAGGAACACGGCGAAGTCGATGCCCGCCGCCCGGAAGCCGTCGTCGAACGCCTCTAGCGCCTCGGAGCGGTAGCGGGGGCCAGGCGCGGGCGGACGCGGCGCGCTGGGCTGGGCGGCCATGGTGGCGCTCCTCGGACGGGGGGCTGTCAGGATCCGGCGGCGGGGCCGGGCAGCGGGGCCGGCGCGTCGTGGCGCGCGACGACGCGCACGAGCAGGCAGGTGACGTTGTCCAAGCCGCCATGCGTGTTGGCCGCGTCGACATATGCGGCGGCCGCCCGCTGCAGGTCGGGCTCCGCGCCGATCGCCAGCAGCTCGTCGTCGCCGACCATGCCGTGCAGGCCATCCGAGCAGAGCAGCAGCAGATCGCCTGCCTGAAGCGGGCCGACCTGGAACTGATCGGCCTGCACGGTCGGCTGATGACCGATGGCGCGCGTGATGATGTTGCGCTGGGGGCTGGTGCGCGCCTCCTCGGCGCTCAGCACGCCGGCCTTGAACTGCTCGTTAACAAAGGAGTGGTCGTCGGTGATCTGCTGCAGCCGGCCGGCGCGGAGGAGATAAGCGCGGCTGTCGCCGACGTTGCCGACGATCGCCTGGTCGGCGACGACCGTGCAGGCGACCAGCGTGGTGCCCATCATGCCGGACACCACTTTCAGGCTCTCGCCGTACACGAGGCCGTTCGCGGCCTCGAAGGCGGCGCGCAGGGCCTCGGCTGGCGACCGAGCGGGATCGGCCTGCTTATCGCGCGCGTAGTACGTGGCGAATAGCGCATCGACGGCGAGGCGGCTCGCCACCTCGCCCTTCTCGGCGCCGCCCATGCCGTCGGCCACGGCGAACAGGTAGCCGCTCGTGGCGCCGAACTCGTCGTAGGCGTCTGGGCGCAGACCGAGCGCGTCCTCGTTGTGCGCGCGCCGCAGCCCGACGTGGGTGGCGCCGGCCACCTCCAGGCCGAGGCGCCCGTTGTCGAGGCGCAGCAGCGGTGGCTGGCTGGCTGCTTCCAACGGCCCTCCTCGCAGCGCGCGCCCGGTGAGGGCGGCCGGCTGGCGCGATCGGGTGGTCGTCGCGCCCGGGGCGCCGTTGGCGGCGCGCGGGCGCCCCGGGCGGGCGCGGGCGGCGGTGCCGGGGGGGCGCGATCCCGCGTACCGCTGCCGTATAGGCGCCAGCCAGCACGATACCAGGCGCGTCGCGGCAGTGTCAACTGCCGCCGGGCGCGTGCTGGGGTCGGGCGCGCGGCGGCGGGGGGGGTCAGGTCACCGGGCCGTGGCCGAGGGCGCGGTCGAGGTTGACGGCCGCGCTGATGAGCGCCAGATGGGTGAACGCTTGCGGGAAGTTGCCGAGCGCCTCGCCCGAGGGGCCGATCTCCTCGGCGAAGAGGCCGAGGTGGTTCGCGTAGGTGAACATCTTCTCCATGATGAGGCGGGCTTCCTCGGTGCGGCCGGCGCGCGTCAGGCACTCGACCAGCCAGAAGGTGCAGATGCTGAAGGTGCCCTCGCGGGCGCCGCCGAGGCCGTCGTCGCAGACGGCTGGGTCGTAGCGATAGACGAGGCTGTCGGACACGAGGTCTTCGAGCGTGCGGTCGAGCGTGGCCAGGATGCGCGGGTCGGTGGGGCCCATGAACTTCACGAGGGGCATCAGGAGGTTGCTGGCGTCGAGGATGTCGCTGCCGTAGTACTGGACGAAGGCGCGGCGGACGGGGCTCCAGCCGCGCGCGACGACCTGCTCGTAGATCTGGTTGCGCGTCTCGCGCCAGGTGTGCTCGTCGGCGGGCAGGCCGCGCTGCCGGGCGATGCGCAAGCCGCGGTCGAAGGCGACCCAGGACATCACTTTCGAATGAACGAACTGGTGGCGGCCGCCCCGCACTTCCCAGATGCCTTCATCCGGACGGTCCCAGTTGCGGGTGAGCCAATCCATCAGCCGGCGTAGGTTGTTCCAGAGGTCGTAGGAAATGGGCGAGCCGTGCTTGTTGTAGAGGTAAACCGAGTCCATTAGCTCGCCGTAGATGTCGAGCTGCAGCTGGCAGTAGGCGGCGTTGCCGATACGGACGGGCCGCGAGTCGCAGTAGCCGTCGAGATGCGGCAGGATCTCCTCGGGCAGCGCGTGGCGCCCGTCGATGCCGTAGACGATCTGGAGGGAGCCGTCGGGGTCCAGCTCGCGGGTGCGGGCCTCGAGCCACTCCATGAACTGGCCCGCCTCCTCGGTGAAGCCGATGCGGAGCAGGGCGTAGAGGGTGAAGGCGGCGTCGCGGATCCAAGTGTAGCGGTAATCCCAGTTGCGGGTGCCGCCGAGCGTCTCCGGCAGGGAGGTGGTGGGCGCGGCGACGATGGCGCCGGTGGGGGCGTAGGTCAACAGCTTGAGCGCGAGCGCCGAGCGCAGGACCATCTCGCGCCAGCGGCCGCGATAGGTGCAGCGGGCGAGCCAGCGGCGCCAGAAGCGGACGGTGGTCTGGAACGCCTGATCGACCTCGCCCTCGACGACGGGCGGCAGCGTCTCGGTCCCCCCGGCCGGCGCCAGGATGAACGAGGCGCTCTGACCGGCGCTCAGCGTGAACTCGCCCGCCACGCCGTCCTCGTACCGGGTGAGCGGGACGTTGGTGCGGAGGGCCATGCGGAGGTCGGGCGCATCTGGGATAGCAGCCGTGGGGACGAACAGGGCGCCGGCGGACTGGACGACCGTCTCGTGGCTTGCGCGCGCGTAGTCGAACGCCGGCAGGCACTCGGCGCGGAAGTGGAGCGTGCCGCGCACGACGCAGACGCGGCGAACGATGCTGCGGGCGGCGTGCTCCTCGGCGCGGCCGAGCGGCATGAAGTCGGTAAGCTCGCCGACGCCGTCGGGCGAGAGGAAGCGGGTGATGAGCACGTTCGTGTCGGGAAAGTACAGCTGCTTGTGGCGGGCGGCGGTTTCGACGGCTGTGATCTGGAAGTGGCCGCCGCGGGCGGCGTCGAGAATGGCGGCGAACATGCTGGGCGAGTCGAAGCGCGGGTAGCAATACCAGTCGATCGAGCCATTGATGCCGACCAGCGCGACGGTCTGCAGGTCGCCAATGACGCCGTAGTGCTCGATGGGCAGATAGGTGGACCCGGTAAGCTGGACGTCCGTCATTCAGTGCTCCGCGGGCCGCTGGATGGGTGGCCGGGCCAGTGTAGCGCGCCCCGCATCCCCGGGGCTAGCACGCGGTGTGCCGAGCGGCGGGCGCTCGCCCCGCGTGGGACGAGCCGGGGGCGCGGCGGGCGGGCACGGGGCGCTAGGCACGGTGATTGGTCGCGCGCTGGGGCGGGCGCGGCGGCGGGCGCGCGGCGGGGGCCGGGGTCAAGGCTCGGGCCGGTCGCGGGGCCAGCGGCCGAGGTACTCGGACAGCCAGGCGATGGTGCCGCGCGCGGCGGTCAGGCGGGACTGGTTGACGAGGTGGGCGAAGCTGTCGGGCGGGGTACGCGCCTGGCGCTCCTCCAGCGTGCTCACGTAGTCGCGACAGGCCGCGACTTGCCGGCGGAGGAGGTCGTCGGTGTCGTGGGCCGGGATGCGCGACGAGAAGAAGAGCTTGAGCAAGAAGTCCAGCCGAATCTCGCGGATGCGGGTCACCGGCTGGTCGAGCCAGCGCCAAAACTCGGCCTGGCCCTCGGGCGTGATGTGGTAGACGCGGCGCGGCGGGCGGTTGCTCTGGTGCTCGGTCGTGCCCTCGACGTAGCCGAGGGTTTCGAGGCGCTTGAGCTGGGCGTAGAGCAGGCTCATGGGCAGCTGGCACACCATGCCGAGGTCGCCCTCGGGGCCGAAGTGGGCGGCTAGCTCGTAGCCGTGGCGCGGCCCGAGGAAGACGAGCCCGAGCATCGCGTGCTCGGCGGGGGTGAGCCCGGCTGGTGGCATCTTCTCGCTCCTCGCTGGGCGGCCGCGCGGCCTCAGGTCGCCGCCGCTGGGAGGGCGACAGCCAGCCCGGGTGGCGCGGCGCCGTGCTGCGCGGCGCGGGTTGCGGCAAGCTGGAGGACGCTGGCCGCGACTGCGGCGGCGCGCTGGCCGATGCCCGACTCCTTGCGCCGCCAGTCGCCCGGATGCACGGCGACGAGCTTGGCGCCGGCAGGCACCGTGACGCCGTCGTGGACGAGCCCGCGCAGGCATCCCGCCACGGGCGCGCGGAGGGACGCGGCGTCGAGCCAGCCGAGCCGCTCGCCGGCCGCCACCTCGTCACCGATAGCCCGGTCCGTGCGCCAGAGGCCGGCGTGGGGGGCGCGCACGTACTCCTCGGCGGCGCTGCCCGCACCGCGGGGCAGGGGCGCGTGGGGCCGAGCGGCGCCCACGCCGATCACGCGGCCGAGGTCCGGCCCCGGGCAGGTCTCGATGACCCAATCGACGTCGCGGCCCGCGACCAGCTCGGGGCCCAGGCCGACGACTAGCGGCGCCTCGTGACGCTGCCGCTCGGGGGCGACGCCGCGGCGCATGCGCGCGTCGACGACGAGGGCTGGACGCCAGCTCCGGAGCAGCTCGGGGAGCGGGCCGACGTACAGAGGGAGGGATTGTGGCACACGGAGCAGCACGACGGCCTCGGCGGGCGCGGCGACGCGCCGGGCGCGGACGCCGTCACGCGTGACGGCGCCGCAGAAGGCGGCCTCGGCGAGGCTGAGCTGGCGCCGGAGCACCGTGGGGCGCGGCAGCTCAGCGACCACGACGCGCCAGCCGGCTCGCCAGAGCGCCAGCGCGACGGCGGTGCCTAGCTCGCCGCCGCCCTTCACGAGCGCCGCCGGGCCGTTGGTGGCGGGGCCGCCAGGGGGGTCGACGAACGAGGCTGTCATTGTGCCCTCACTCGCGCGCGCCACGTCGGTCGGCCGCGCTCGACGCCTGCAGCGGGATTGCGGACGGTTGAGCCGGCTCGGCGCCCGGGCGGCAGGGGACGAGCCCCTGCCCTACCGGCCGGCCGGGCGCTAGCGGCGCAAGTGCTGCGAAAGCCGCTCTAGTGCGCCGCGCCATTACTCATTGGCAAGAATAATGATACCACAGGGCAGCCGTGGCGGGCGCGGATAGGCACCGACGTGATCCGGCGAGCGGGCGCACGGCCGCCCCGGCCCCGGCCCTGGCGGCCCGCCGGGGCCGGGGCCGGGTGGTACAATTTACGGGGCAGGCAATAGGACCTGCCCGTTCTTATGTGGTTTTGCGGTGCTGGAAGGCGGCAATTCCAGGGAACTATGTGGCTGAAGCGCCTGGCGCTGACCAACTTCCGCAGCTACGTGCGGCTCGGGCTGGAGTTGCCGGCCGGCATCGTCGTGTTTCACGGCGCGAATGGGCAGGGCAAGACGAATCTGCTCGAAGCCGTCCACGTGCTGGCGACCACGAAGTCAGCGCGGGCGGGGAGCGACCGCGAGCTGGTGAACTGGCTGGCGCGCGGCGAGCCGTCCGCGTTCGCGCGCATCGCGGCAAGTGTGAGGCGCGCGGACGGCGAGGTCCACGTGGACCTCGTCCTGCGGAGCGAGGCCGACGGGGAGGCGACGAACGGCAGCGGGCCGACGGTGAGCAAGCAGATTCGCGTGGGCGGGCTGCCGCGGCGCGCGGTGGAGTACGTCGGCACCGTGAACGCGGTGCTATTCTCGCCCGAGGACGTGACGCTGGTCGGCGGCCCGCCGGCGGGCCGCCGCCGCTACCTCGACATCACGCTCTCGCAGGTGAACTCTCGGTACTTGCGGGCGCTCCAGCGCTACAACAAGGTGCTGCTGCAACGGAATCACCTCCTGCGCCAGGTGCGCGACCGCCGACAGCCGCCGGGGCTGCTGGAGCCGTGGGACGCCGAGCTGGTGACGAGCGGGTCCTATCTGGTGGCCGAGCGGGGGCGCCTGCTCGCGGCCTTGAACGCGCGCTTGCCGGACCTGTACCGGGCATTGAGCGGCGGGAGTGGGCGGCTGGAGGCGGTTTATCGGTCGAGCCTCGACGGCCCTCGCCCGGCCGCCGCGGTCCCGGCGCCGGAGCCCGCCGTCGCGCGGGTCGCCGAGGCGCCCACGCCGATCTGGAGCCCGACGAGCGTGGGCGCCCTACCGGCGGGCCTGGCCGATCGCTTTCAAGCCTGCCTGGTGGCGGGCCGCGAGCGGGAGCTGGCGCAGGGGGTGTCGCTGGTGGGACCGCATCGCGACGACCTGGAGTTCCTCGTCGACGGAGTGCCTCAGGGAGTGTATGGGTCGCGGGGGCAGCAGCGGCTGAGCGTGCTGGCGTTGAAGCTGGCCGAGGTCGAGTTCATGCGTGCCGAGACTGGCGAATCGCCGCTGCTGCTGCTGGACGACGTGCTGTCCGAGCTAGACCCGGCGCGGCAGCGGTTCGTGCTCGAAACGCTGGGCGATGACGGTCAGACGCTACTCACCACGACCGACCTCGGCAACCTCGACGCCGGCTTCCTCGCCCGGGCGCGGGTGTATCGCGTCGAGGACGGCACCCTGCACCCCGCGGCGTGAAGGCGCGCGTCTGCTGCGCGTCCCGTCCCTGACCGCGACTCGTTGGCAGTAACGCGGGTTGCGGGCGGGCACGAAAACTGCCTAGGAGCGGCCAGCTGCTCACCGCGCGGCCTGGCGGCCCGATCACGGTTTGCTGGCTGATGGAGCCGTGCGGCGTCGGCCGGGCGGCAGGGGACGAGTCCCGGCTCTACGACCAGGCGAGAGCCGAGGCCGAGCGCCGGGCGGCGAGGAGCGCGGGGCGGCAGGGGGCGAGCCCCGGCCCTGCGACCAGATCTGACACGGAGCGCCGGGCGGCAGCGGATGAGCCCGTGCCCCACGCGCGGTTCGGCGGATCGGCGCCGGGAGGAGCAGACCCGCCGGGCCGAAGGGCACGAGCGTGTGCCCTACGACGTGCTCGCTTGATGGGCCGGTGTTAGCACGCGCACCGGCGGGAGGGAGCGAGGCCTTGTTCTACCTCAACTGGTTGTTCTCCGCGGGGCTGCACGGCTAAGCACTCGGCCAGGGATAGTGTGTAAGTTTGGCGAAGTCAAACCTACACACCAACCTGGGCCGGCAGTTTAGGAAAACCACGACAGCGTGTCAGTACAATGACGTTAACGAGGTAAAGGTCGGGTGAACCCGCGCGGGACTCGACGTTTGAGACGGACGGGCACGTCCTGACGGGTTTAGCATTTGTATGCCAGCGCGCAGTACGGCCAAAGGCGTCCGCGATGGGTCAGAGCAACCGCATGGATGAGCCATTCTTGGCGCCGAACGCGGGCGACTTGTTTACCGTGCGCGAGACCGCTACGGACGGCGCGATCGGCGGGGGACGGCTGGGTCGCTGGCGGCTCGCGGGCCGCTGGGTGGGCGGGGCGCTCGGGCGCTGTCTCGGCGCCGGGCCGGCCGAGCCCGCGTCCGCCGCCGGAAGCTCGCAGGCGCGCGATCGACTCGAGCTTGAGCGGCTGGTGACCGCGCTGCGCCTCACGTTCGTCGCGGTAGCCGTGCTGCCCCTGCTCGCCTTCGGCTGGCGGGCCGCTCCGTACGCGGCGCTGATCGCGCTCGCGGCGCTGGGCTCCGCCGGGCTGACCTACGCGCTGATGCGCCGTTGGCCCCAGGCACTGGTGCGGCACCAGCTGGCACTGCGGGCGCTCGACTGCCTGCTGGTTCTGCTGGTACTGGAGGCGTATCACAGTTTCCTGGGCAACGCCTACTACGACGCCGTCTATGTGCTGGTCGTTGTCGCGGCCGCGGCCACGCACGGGCGGCGCGGCGCCCTGTTCATCGCGCTGGTGGGCGCCGGCTTCGTCCTGCTCGGCCGGGTGCTGTTGATTGACGCGGGCGCGCTGCCCCCGGACGCGCGGCACTTCACGGATGCGGGCTTCTACTTGCTGTTCTTTGCGATGATCGGCATCGCGGTCGCGTTCCTGATGGCGCGCAGCCAGGAGGCGGTGGAGCGGCGCGAGCAGATGTGGCGCGCGGTGCTGGAGCGGCTTCCAGCCGGCGTGGCGATCGCCGAAGCAGGGTCGGGGCAGCTTATTCTCGGCAATGAGCGGCACGATCAGCTATTCGGCCACGGGCTACTGCCGGCCGGGGACGTGCAAGGCTACGCGCAGCAAATGCTCTGCCGGCCTGGCGGACAGCCGTACCCGCCTGACGAGCTGCCGCTGGCGCGGGCGATGCGCGCGGGCGAGGTGGTCGAGGCCGAGGAGGTCGAAGCGCTGAAGCCGGACGGGAGCCGCGCCATCCTGCAAGTGAGCGCGGCCCCGATTCGCGACCGCGAAGGTCGCATCGTGGCCGGGGTGGTGGCGTGTCACGACGTGACGTGGCGGAAGCGAACCGAAGAGACTCAGCGCTTCCTGGACGACGCTGGGGAGCGGCTCGCGGGCACGCTGGAATACGAGGCAACCTTGACGAGCCTGGCGCGACTTGCCGTGCCTACGCTGGCCGACGTCTGCATCGTGGACGCGCTGGCGGCCGACGGCACGATTCGCCGCGTGGCCGTGGCCCATCGGGACGCGCGGAAGCAAGCACTGGCGCGGACGCTGCAGGAGCGATTCGCGCCGGACCCGGCAGCGCCGCTAGGAGTGGCGCGAACGCTGCGCACGGGCGAGCCGGAGCTGACGCCGACCGTGACGCCTGAGCGGCTGGCGGCGCTGGCGCGTGATGCCGAGCACCTGGAGGTGCTCCGTCAGCTTGGTGCGCGGGCGTCGATGAACGTGCCGCTGGTGGCGCGCGGGAGAATCCTGGGCGCCATCACCTGCATCGCCACCTACGCGGGGCGACACTACGGACCAGAGGACCTGGCGCTAGCGGAGGAGCTGGCGCGGCGCGCGGCGGTAGCGGTGGACAACGCGCGGCTGTATCAGGAGGCGAACGCGGCCATCCGGGTGCGCGACGAGTTCTTGTCCAGCGCGTCCCATGACCTGAAGAACCCGCTGGTATCCATGAAGGGCTACGCTCAGATCCTGGAGGCGCTGGTGGCGGACGACAGCGCGTCGACCAGCCGGCAGGTCGCGGCCGGGCTGGCGAAGATCGACCGCGCGGCGACGAAGATGTCGGGTCTGATCGACGAGCTGCTGGACGTGGCGCACTTGCAGGCCGGGCGGCCGCTCGAACTGCGGCGGCGGCCGACCGACCTGGTGGCGCTGACCCAACAGGCGGTCGCCGAGCAACAACCGACCGCGCCGCGCCACGAGCTGCGCGTGGAGCCGCAGGCGACATCGCTGGTGGGGCTCTGGGACGCCGGGCGGCTGGACCGCGTACTCGGCAACCTACTGTCCAACGCGGTCAAGTACAGCCCCGCCGGCGGCACGATTACGCTGCGGCTGGCGCGCGAGCAGGACGCGATGGGCGCTTGGGCCGTGCTCCAGGTACAGGACCAGGGAATGGGCATTCCGGCCGCCGACGTGCCTCACGTGTTCGAGCGATTTCACCGGGGCGGCAACGTGACCGGCCAGATTCGCGGGGCGGGGATCGGCCTGGCCGGCGTGTGCCAGATCGTCGAGCAGCACGGCGGCACGGTCGGCGTGGAAAGCCAAGAGGGGCAGGGCGCGACGTTCACGGTGCGACTGCCGCTCCTGGCGCACGGTTGGCGCGACGACGCGCCCAGCGAGCGCGTGCCGCCGCGGGCGGACTCACCCGCGGCGGGCTCGCGCGGCCAGCTGGCTGATTAAACCGCAAGCGTGCTCGGCGCAAACACTTCCTCGATCGCCACGCGCCGGGGCGTCAGCCCTTGCTCGTGCGAATACTCGGCGACGGTGTCCAGCACCTTCCGGTTCGCCTGGATCCCGTAGGGGTACGGGTCCTGGGCGAACGCCCGGCGCGCTTCGGGCGGCAAGTAGCCACAGCGGAAGTAGGGAGCGGCGAGCGCCTCGGCGCGGGCGCGGACGGCCTCCTTGGCCGCGAAGAACGCCTGGTAGAGGTTCATCGGCACCCAGGGGTGGCGCTCGGCGATCTCGCGGCGGATGACGACCGTATGGTTGATGGGCTGCAAGCCGGTCTTCTCGAAGTAGCGCACCGCCTCGGCCGCGGGATTCGGGAAGAGACGACGCGCCTTCGGATGCCGCGCCAGATCGATCGTGCTGCGGTCCACCAGGTTGGCGTGCCCGGCGTAGAACGCGGTCGCGTCTAGCTCGCCGTCCACGATCATCTGGCCGATGTTCTTGTCGGGCGGAATATACTGGAAGTCCACGCCCGGGGGCGGACGAAAGCCCGTGGCGCCGCCGTGGCTCGTCTCGGGCGTCCGCTCCATGTACCAGTGCATGTCCTCGGGCCGCACGCCGAACTCGTGCTGGAGCGCGCCGCGCGTCCACAGCGCGGCCGTCTGCTGGTACTCGGGTACGCCCACGCGCTTGCCCTTCAGATCCTCGGGTCGCTCGATTCCGGAGTCGGCGCCGACGAAGATCTCGGTGTGGAAGAAGCGGCGAATGGGGAACACGGGGATGGCGACCCAGGGGGAGTTGCCCTGCGCCGTGACGATGTAGAGCGACGACAGCGACATCTCCGACACGTCGAACTCGGCGGAGTGCAGCTGCCGCCAGAAGATCTCGCCGGGCGTGGACGTGGTCGTGGTCAGCTCGATGCCCTCGGGCTGGACGGTGCCGTCGAGTAGCGGCGACGAGCGGTCGTTGGGCGACATGATGAGGCTGAGCGGTAGCTTGGCCATTGCGCCTCCCGCGGGGGACTGAGGGCCCCGCCGCAGCCATGATAGGGCGCGACGGCCGGCGCGTCAACGCGCGGCGCGCTCGACCGGATTGATCTTCGCCGACTCACGGGCGCAGGCCTCGTCCAGCAGGGTGCTCGCTTCCTGGTGCCACTGCCCGACCAGGACCTTGAGGTCGTACGAGACCTGCTGTTGGGACACGCCCACGCGCCGGGCGATCTCGGCCTCGGTGTGGCCCTTGCCATATAGGGCGGCCACTTCAGACGTTGCTGGTGGCGCTTCACCGAATGCCGTTTCCGCGCGGCCATTTACCAACACCCCGCTACAAACATGGACGGCAATCGCTACGGCTACCGGGTCACCTCACCGCGGGGGTCCCGGTCGCTCGGCGGCGCCGCACGTGAGTCGCGCAACGCTGGTGCGGTCGGGAGGCTGGCCGGGGGCGGCGGAGCCGTGGGGCGTGTGGGGACTGCCGGGAGGTCCACACGCTCTAGGCGGGGGCCGGCGATGTCCTACCGCCTGGCGACCACGCGGTAACCAAACGCAATGCTGCTCGTGCCGCCCTGTTGCTCGCGCACCTCAAAGCCGGCCGCCGTGTGGCCCGTGACGTACAGGCCGCGCGAGTCGCCCTTGGGCGTGAGGAAGACCTCGTAGTCGCCGCTGTGGACCAGTGCGGCGAAGTCGCGGTCGAGCGCCACGCTGGCCCGGCCGCCTGTCAGCTGGCCGTGCCCGATGTCCTCGAACCACGACTCCGGGCTCTCGACGCAATACAGGCGCCGGTAGGTGCCGTCCGGGTGCGGCACGGCCGCCGACTTCGGCCCGCCGAGGACGGTGAACGCCCCGTTGACCTGGACTGGCCCATCGAAGCGCGCGGCGAAGGCCGAACTCGGCCCGGTCGCGTAGAGGCCAGTGCTCGTGCTCGACGAGAAGAAGCCGCCGATGCTGCTGTTGGAGGTGCCCAGGACGCCGACGTTGCCGTTGGACGTGCCGTAGACGCCGGTGCCGCTGTTCGAGGTGCCGATGGCCGCGTAGTTGTTCGGGGAGGTCGCATAGAGCCCATACTGATTGAGCGAATTCGCGTAAACGCCCACGCTCGCATTCGACACGCCCAGCACGCCGACGTTGCCGTTCGAGGTCCCTTGCACACCCACCCCGGTGTTCGTCTGGCCCAACACCCCTGTGTTGCTAACTGAGAGGCCATAGACGCCCACCTGGTTGTCGGAGTTCCCGACGACGCCGGCCGTAACCGTGGGGGTACTCGTGGAGTAGTTGCCCGCGTATCCCGCGACGCCCCAGGTAGGGTTGACATCGCCACTGAGCCCGCGGATGCCCGGCCCGGGTCCGCCGAACCCGTCGCCCTGAACGGCAGGGCCGGTCGCCGATAACCCCTGTATCGCGAAGCCGTTGTTATTCCTCACGACCAGCCCCGTGAGGAACACGTTCGCGTTGCTGCGGTCGAGTTCGGTTTGCCCCGTCTCGGTATTCACCTGCCCCACGATCAAGGCGGTGTTGTCGGTCGCCTCCGCTATCTGGTCGCTCGCCTTGGCCAGCACCCCGGCCGCCAAGGCTGCTATGCTCGCCAGTGCGCCCCGCCGCGCGATGCTCCCGTTCGCTCGTACCTGTCCTTGCTGTGCACTCATGGTCTCCCCTCCCTCTGTTCGCCGGGTACCGGCCGGCTGTGGCGCTGAGTATGGCCGAGTAGGGATTTGCTGTCAATGCTCGTGCTCGCCGCCAGCGTGAACATACCTCTATACAAAGATGCCGTTTTCGGCGTATGATCGACGCATCATCACGGCAACGGGTAGCGAGGCTGGTTCGCGGAGCGGAGAGAGCCGGCCGGCGTGCGCGGGCTCGATGCACCCGCCGGTCAGAGCGGAGGCAGCAATGGCAGTCAGCGAGCCCGTCGACTCGGCAAAGCTGCAGGCGTTTATGGGGCAGGCGCTGGGCGACCTGGGAGGCCTGGTGTCGGCCTCGCTGGTGGTGATCGGGGACAAGCTGGGGCTGTACCGGGCGCTGGCCGAGGCCGGCCCGCTCACCTCAGCGGAGCTGGCAGCGCGGACCGGCACGACGGAGCGGTACGTGCGCGAGTGGTTGATAAACCAGGCGGCGGGCGGCTACCTGGGCTACGACACCGCCAGCGGCCGGTACAGCCTGCCGCCCGAGCAGGCGCTGGCGCTGACCGATGGCGAGAGCCCGTTTTTCCTGGCGGGCGCGTTCCAGCTCTTTGTCGCGATGTCGCGGGCGACGCCGCGCATCCTCGAAGCCTTCCGCACGGGGGCGGGGATGACCTGGGGCGAGCACGACGCGGAGCTGTTCGAGGGCACGGAACGGTTTTTCCGCCCGGGCTACGCGGCGAACCTGGTGGCGGCCTGGCTGCCGGCGCTTGACGGCGTCGTCGGCAAGCTCGAGGCGGGCGCGACGGTGGCCGACGTGGGCTGCGGCCACGGCGCGTCGACGATCATTCTCGCGGAGGCCTTCCCGCGGTCGCGGTTCGTGGGCTTCGACTCGCATGCGCCGTCGATCGCGCGGGCGCGGGCGGCGGCGGCCGCGGCCGGCGTGGAGGGCTATACGCGCTTCGAGGTGGCCAGCGCCCAGGACTATCCGGGCAGCGCGTACGATCTGGTCGCGTACTTCGACTGCCTGCACGACATGGGCGACCCCCTGGGCGCCGCGCGCCACGCCTACGAGACGCTGGCGCCAGACGGCACGGTGCTGCTGGTCGAGCCGATGGCGGGGGCGCGAGTCGAGGAGAACTTCAACCCGGTCGGGCGCGTCTTCGCGGGCGCATCCGTCCTGTGCTGCACGCCGAACGCCGTGGCCACCGGCAGCACGAGCACCGCGCTCGGCACCATCGCGACGGACGAGGCGTTGCGCGACGTGTTCGCCCGGGCCGGCTTTACCCGCTTCCGCCGCGCGACCGAGACGCCGTTCAACCGAATCTTCGAGGCCCGCAAGTAGCGGCCGGCTCCCGCCCGGCGTTCAGGGCTCAACTTCCAGCGGCGGGAGCGCCTCGAGCGCCTCGGCTGGCACCTCGTCGCGCGTGTACAGGCCAGCGCGGCCGTGCGCGCGGATACGCCAGAGGTCGCGCAGCATGCGGAAGGAGTCCTGCACTAGCTCGACGCTGCTCTGCTCGCCCAGATAGAGGAAGTAGACGGGCAGCTCGACCAGGCGATAGCCACGCGCCCGCGCCACGTAGAGGGCCTCCACGTCGAAGGCGAAGTCGTCGAGGCAGAGGCGGGCGAAGACGTCGCGCGCCACGGCGCCGCGGAAGGCCTTGAAGCCGCACTGGGTGTCGGTGACGCCAAGGTGCAGCAGCCAGTTCACGACGGCGATGTAGGCGCGGCCGACGAGGTAGCGCTGGTAGATGTAGGAGAAGTGGCGCGGGTGCAGGGCGAAGAGGGTGCCGGCGTGGCTGCGCGAGCCGATTGCCACGTCGGCGCCCGCGCGGAGGGCCGCGAGGAAGGGCGCCGCGCCCTCGATGGGATAGACGAGATCGGCATCGGTGTAGAGCACGTATTCGCCGCGGGCGTGGAGCACGCCGTTGCGGATGGCGTAGCCCTTGCCGCGGTTGCCGGGATTGCTCACCAGGCGGACGCACGGATGCTCGGCGGCGAACGCCTGGACGGTGCTCGCCGTGGCGTCGCGGCTGCCGTCGTCGACGACGATCAGCTCGTGGTTGCCGCTGGCCTCCAGGTACGCGGCCACGCGGGCCACCGTGTCGCCGATGACGGCGGCCTCGTTGTACGCCGGGATGACGACGGACAGCTCTACAGCGTGCTGGGTGCTGAGTGCTGAGCGCTGAGCGGGTGCGGGGTACGTGCTCATGTGGCCGGAACCCCGCGGGTGGCTGGACGGGCCACGAAGAGGACGTGGGGGTAGGGTAGCCAGGAGTCGAGGCGGACGGTTTCGGCCGCGAAGCCGGCCATCGCCAGCAGCGCGCGATTCTGCGCGGCGCTGAGGAAGTAGAGGCCCTGCCCCTCGGTGAACCCCAGCCCGGTCATGACCTGCTCCTCGACGCGCGCCCACAGGTATTTCCAGCGAGGGTGGCGGTCGTTCGTCTTGAGCAGCAGCAGTCCGCCGGGCGCGAGCAGCGCGCGGCACCGTTGCAGGAGCGCGAGCTTTGCGGGCCGCGGCAGCAGGTAGAGCACGTCCAGAATCGTGATGACATCGTACGGGCCATCGGTTACGTCGGCGGCGCTGCCGACCGCGTAGCGCGCGTTCGGCACGCCGCGTGCCACGCGACGCGCCACGGCGATCTTGCTGGCCATCGGGTCGACGCCCAGCACCTCGCGGGCGGGCGACCCGAGCGCGAGGAGGTTGGCAAACAATCCGTGGCCGCAGCCCACGTCGAGCACGCGCCCGACCGCCGGCACGTGCGCGGCGATGCGCTCCAGGGGGCACAGCCAGTGCCGCGCCTGCACGTGCAGTCGCACGCCGGGCGCCTCGTCGGCGTACAGCGCGAGCGCGCGGGCCAGGGGCGAGCGGGCCGGGGTTGACAGGGCCGCGACGGGCATGACAGAGTCTCCGCGTGGCACAGGGAATCGCCACAGGGCAGTATACATGACCATTTCCACTCGCTCCGCCCAATTGCCCACGCTGATCGTCAACGCCGACGACTACGGCCTGAGCGCCGGGGTGAACGCCGGCGTGCTGGCGGCGCACCGTGCGGGCCTGGTGACGAGCGCCACGCTAATGGCCAACCTGCCGGCGGCTGCCGGGGCGGTCGCGGCCGCGCCGCCGAGCCTGGCGCTTGGACTGCACCTGAACCTCACGACCGGCGAGCCGTGCGCGGGCGCGGCGCGGGTGCCGAGCCTGGTGGACCCCGCCGGCCGTTTTCCGCGGCTGGATCGGCTGCTGCTGCGGCTCGCGCTGGGGCGGGTGCGGCGCGGGGACCTGGAGCGGGAGATCGCGGCGCAGCTCGAACGGGCGCTGGCGCTCGGCGCGCGGCTGGACCACCTCGACGGCCATCACCACGTCCACCTGCACCCCGCCGTGCGCCCCATCGCGCTGCAGATTGCCGCAGAGTACGGCGTGCGCGCGGTGCGCTGCCCCGCGGAGGCGCCGCCCGGGACGGGGCGCGAAGCGCCGCGCGACCGGGCGCGGCGGCTGGCGCTCGGCGCGGCAGCGCGGCGGCTGCGCGCCGCGCTGCCGGCGGCCGGGCTGCGCACGAGCGATCACTTTCGCGGTCTGACGCTGGGCCTGGCCTTCGACGCGCCGTCGCTCGTCGCGCTGCTGCGGCGGCTGCCGCCGGGGCTCACGGAGCTGATGGTCCACCCGGGCTATCCGGACGCCGAGCTGCACGCGCGCACGAGCTACGCCGCCGGGCGGGAGCGCGAGCTGGCGGCGCTCACCGCGCCGGAGGCGCTGGCGGCCGTGCGGGCGCGCGGTATCGTCCTCACCAGCTACCGCGACGCGCTGGCCGGCTAGGCACTACAGCGGTTTGCAGCGAGACCGAGCGGTCAGCTGACATCGGGGCGGCGGCAGTGGCGCTTGCAGTATTCCGCGCCCCAAGCCCCCGCGGCGCCGGCCCTCCCGGTGGCTCCGGCGTCGGCACGGGGGCAGTGGCGCTTGCAGTATTCCGCGCCACAGGCCGCGGGCGACCACGAGAGCCGCCCCTACGACACTACGACACGCCGGCCGCTCCCCTTGCGCGTAAACGGCTCTAGGTCTCGCGCCAGCGGGCGAGGCGCGTCTCCAGCAGGCGCACGAGCTGGGTGGCGACGACGCCGAAGACGACGATCACTAGCATCGGCACCAGCACGTCGGTGGTGCGCAGGCGGGCGCCGTAGTAGGTCATGCGGAAGCCCAGCCCCGCGTTGGCGCTGAACATCTCGCCGAGGATGACGCCGATCAGCGCGCGGCCGATGCCAATGCGGAGGCCCGCCAGCACCAGCGGCAGCGACGCCGGCAGCAGCACCTTCGTCACCACGTCGGCCGTGCTGCCGCCAAAGGAGCGCACGGCGCGGACGAGGAGCGGATCGACCGAGCGGATGCCGGCGAGCGTGTTCACGGCGATGGGGATGGCCGTCAGGAACACGGTAATCGCGACGACGGTCCAGAAGCCGAAGCCGAGCCAGACGATGATCAGCGGGTAGAAGGCGACGAGGGGGGCGGCGTAGAGGAACCAGATGAACGGGTCGAGCGAGAACTCGACGTCCTGGTAGAGGCCCATGAGCACGCCGATCGCCACGCCCAGGGCCACGGCGATGCCGAAGCCGACGACGAACTCGACCGCCGTCACCTGGAGATCGCGCGGCAGCTCGCCCGAGCGGGCCTGGCGCAGCAGCGCGTCGCCGACGCGGCTCGGACTGCTCAGGACGACCGGGTTGATCCAGCCCAGGCGCCCCGCCAGCTCCCAGAGCGCCGTAAAGCCCGCGAGGCCGAGCACGCCCAGGATGGCGGCCTCGTGGCGCAGGTAGACGCGGCGCAGGCGCAGGCCCGGCGGCGCGCCTAGACTTCCAGCTCTCGCCGCCACGGGGCGATCCTCTCCTCGATCAGTCGCAGGGCCGTAATGCTGACGAAGCCGAAGGCGGCGGTGACGACGACCAGCACGACCAGCTCGGCGGCGCGTCCGGCGCCGCTGTAGACCTGCACCAGCCGGCCGACCCCCGCGACGGCCACGTACATCTCGCCCACGATCACCCCGATGATGGCGCGGCCGAGCCCCAGGCGCACGCCGGCCATCACGGCTGGCAGGGCCCCGGGCATGACGACCTTGGTGACCACCTGCCACTCGCCAGCGCCGAAGGAGCGCACGGCCCGCACCCAGAGCGGGTCGATCTGCTCCACGCCGGCAACGGTGTTTACGAGCACCGGGAAGACCGCGCCGAGGAACACGACCGCGACCTTCGACTCCATGCCCACGCCGAACCAGATGACGAGCAGGGGGATGAGCGCGATGCGCGGCGCCGTGTAGAACGCCATGATGAGCGGGTCGAGCAGGTAACGCACGCGGCGGAAGCGCCCCATGGCGAGCCCGAGGGCGATCCCGAGGACGACCGCGGGCACGAAGCCGTAGACGAACTCCTGGAGACTGACGAGCGCCGCGCCGCCCAGCTCGCCCGAGGCCGTCATCTGGGCCGCGGTGGCCAGTACCTGAGTCGGATAGGAGATGAGGTCGGCGGACACCGCGCTGTGCGAGCCGACGAGCTGCCAGACGAGCAGGAAGACCACGACGGAGGCGGTGCCGAGCAGCCCGCGCCGGTGGCGGCGCAGCGCGAGCGCGAGGCGCGCGCTGGCCGGCCGCGCCGGCGCCTGGATGCCGGCCGCGGCCGGTCCGACCGCATCGCTACTCACCGGCCACCTCACTGAACTGCCAGGCCAGCGACTTGCGGACCTCCTGCTCCAGGCGCTCCCAGATGCGGCGGCGGTACTCGACGAAGGCGGGGCTGTTGCGCGCCTCGAAGTCGCGCGGGCGCGGCAGGGTAATGGGCAGAACCTCCAGCACGCGGCCGGGGTTGGCGCTCATGACGACCACGCGGTCGGCCAGGTAGATCGACTCGTCGATGTCGTGGGTCACGAACAGGATTGTCTTGCGGTCGCGCTCCCAGATGCGCAGCAGCTCGGCGCCCATGATCTGCCGCGTCTGGGCGTCCAGCGCCCCGAACGGCTCGTCCATGAGCAGCACCTCAGGGCCGACGGCCAAGGCCCGCGCAATGCCGACGCGCTGGCGCATGCCGCCCGAGAGCTGGTGCGGGTAGTAGCGCTCGAAGGCGCTCAGCCCAACGCGGCGCAGGTTCTCGCGGGCGAGCTCGCGGCGGGCGGCGGCGGGCTTGCGGATGACCTCCAGGCCCAGCTCGACGTTGTGCAGCACGGTGCGCCACGGCAGGAGCGCGAACTCCTGGAAGACCAGCGCGCGGTCGGGGCCGGGCGCGGCGACGGGCCGCCCGTTGAGGAGGATGCGGCCGCTTGTAGGGTGCAGCAGGCCGTTGATCAGCAGCAGCAGGGTGCTCTTGCCGCAGCCGCTGGGGCCGACGATGGCGACGAACTCGCCCTCCGCGACGGCCAGGCTGACGGCGTCGAGGGCGAGGAACTCGGAGTCGTCGAGCGGCCGTCGGTAGGTTAGCCGCACGTCGTCGAGGACTAGCTGCTCCATCTCACCTGCCCGCGCATGTCGTGATTATACGCGGAGCTAGCGGCGAGCGTCGGCGCCGCCCAGCGCGGGGTGGCGGCTGGAGCGGCTCAGGCGGCCGATCGCGCGGCGGCGACCGCCCGGGCCGGGCGCTCCTCGGCCAGGAAGGCGAGCACCGCGCGATTGAACGCGTCGGCGCGGTCCCACATGGGGTTGTGGCCGGCGCCCGGGAGCACGACGAGCCGAGCGCGCGGGAGGGCGCGCGCCAGGCGCTCGCCCAGCTCGACGGGAACGATCGCATCGCGCTCGCCCCAGATCAGCAGCGTGGGCGCGGCGACCCGGGCGAGCTTGGCCTGGATGTCGGCCGCGAGCAGCTCGTGGGCGGCGCGCAGGATGGTCGCCGGCCCGGCCCGGTGGGCGTCGGCGAGAAGGATGGGGAGGAAGCCGACGGGGAGGCGCCACAGGCCGTGCAGCAGGCCGACGGCCTGCCGCCAGCGCGTGCGGCCCAGGGGCAGCGCGACCGCATCGACGAGCACGAGGTGATCGACTCGGGCTGGCACGTCGGCGGCGAGGTCGGCGGCGATGAAGCCGCCCATCGAGTGCCCGATCACGCTCGCGCGGTCGAGGGCCAGGCGGTCCATCCAGCGGACGAGGTGACCGGTGGCCTCGCGGAGCGCGAAGCGGCTCGCGGCCCGACTGCCGCCGAAGCCGATGAGGTCCACGACGTAGACGCGGAAGCGCTCCGCCAGCGGGCCGACGTTGCGCGCCCACCAGCGTGTGGAGCCGGACAGGCCATGTACCAGCACCACGGGGCGGCCCTCCCCGGCCACCTGATAGTGGATCGTCGTGTCGCCCATCTGGAGGTAGCGCGACTCCAGGCGCGCGCGCTTGTCAGCCGTCACCGCGTCTGCAGCTCCCGTGTACCTATCAAGGCTACCGGTCCGCTCCAGTGTAGGGCGGGGTGCAAGTCTCGTACCCCGCGTCGTGCCCGAGGATGAACGGCAACGTGACGCGGAGGAGCCGCCGCGGCGAGTTGTAGTTGAGCGTGTGGGCGGCGCCGGGGATGACGACGAGGCGCGCGCGGGGCAGCAGGCGCACCGCCTCCTCGCACCAGCGCTGGGGCACCGAGGTGTCGTGACCGCCCCGCACGACGAGCGTCGGCGCCTGAACGCGCGGCAGCTTCGCGGCGACGTCGTCGCGCAGCATGTGGCGGAAGGTGGCGAGCGCGCGGGGAATGCCCATGTCCCAGACGTCGCGCGCCACCACGAGGCCTAGCCCGAGCGGCTCGCCGGGCAGGTTGAGCAGCCAGCGGCCGACCTGCTGGTGGGCCGTGCGGGCGCGCGGGTCGGTGGTTGGGCCGACCAGGATGGCGCGGGCGACGCGCTCCGGGTAGCGGACGGCGAGGTCGACGACGACCTGGCAGCCGAAGGAGTTGCCGAGTAGGACTGCCCGTGGGAACCCCGCGGCCACCATCCAAGCGGCGAGCGCGTCGGCGAGCTGCGGGACGTTCAACGCGCGGGGCGGCTTGGCACTGTGCCCGTAGCCGGGGAGGTCGGGGATGGCAACGCGGCAGTAGCGGGCGAGCCGCTTGGCGGTTGGGACCATGTAGCGGCTGGAGACGACCAGCCCATGCACCATGACGACTGCGGGCGCTTGGGGGGGCAGCGGCAGCGCCGAGACGCGGGCGAACAGCGATAAGCCGGCCGCTTCCGTATGGGTATTGACCAGCGCGTGGCGGGCATCTTCCGAGGTCATGGGACGCGGGCCGGCGTGCCGGCTGCGCGGACTGCGGGCCGCGCGATCGGCGCGGGCGCCGGGCGCCGCCCGAAGCTATCGCGTGTCCGGCGCATCACCTATTGCGGCGCCCACTGGTCGAAGGTGTCTACGAAGCGGCGGTCGAGCAGCTTGGACTCGGGCCACGGCTCGGTCACGTCGCCGGCGGCCACCGCGATCTCCCAGAAGACGGGCATCCACTTGGTGGGCAGGTTGCCGCGCTCGTCGAAGTCGTCGGCGACCTCGCTCAGCGCTCGTTCGGCGTCGGCGTGATTGTACTTGAGCCACTTCTCGAAGGACGCCACGGCGGCGTCTGGCTCCGCCTTCGCCAGGCGGAGGGCCCTCACGTGCGCGCGCAGGACGGCGCGTACCGTGTTCGGGTTCTCGTCGAGGAAGCGCTCCTTGGCGAGGAAGATGTGCTTCGGCCACTGCTCGCCGATCTCGGTGGCCTGGGTGCCCAGGGTCGTGAAGCCCTCGTCGGCCAGGTTCCACTTGAAGGGCGGGGACAGGATCCCCGCGTCGAGGCGCCCGGCCCGCAGCGTTTGCGCCGCCTGGGGCGAGCCGCCCGCCTGCACGATCTGCACGTCGCGCTCCGGATCCAGGCCGTGCTTGCGGAGCGCGTAGCGGGTCAGGAAGTCGGTGAGCGCGCCGTAGGTGGAGATGCCCACGCTCTTCCCGCGCAGGTCGCTCCACGTCTTCACGTCGGAGCGCGCGATCCAGGCGAAGTCGGCGGGGAAGAAGCCGGCGTAGAAGCCCGTCACCGGCTGCCCCGCATTCAGCATGTTGATGAGCCCGTTCAGCGACGCCACGTTGATGTCCACCGAGTCGGCGGCCAGGGCCTGCGCGACGTCCGCGTCGCCGCGGAAGCTCAGCAGCTCGACGTTCAGGCCCTCTTCCTGGTAGGTGCGGTCGGCTGCGAGGTAGACGGGCATGAAGCTGGTCGCGGCGACCGGCAGGCCGATCTTCAGGTTGGTCTTCTCGGGCTTCGCCCCGGGTTGGCCGATCGGGCCGCCGTTGGGCTGGGCCGGGGCGCTGGCGCTGCCGGCGCCGCTCGGCGGCGACGCGGCGGGCGCGCAGGCGCCGAGCGCGAGCGCCAGGGCGAGCAGGAGGGCGCAGGCGGCCGCGCGGCGCCGTGCCGTGTACAGCGCCCGGAAGGTCGTGTTCATTGGCTGGCTCCCTGAAAACCGCCTGGCGTGATACGGCGCCGCTACTGCTTGGGCTGCGCGTCACCGACGTAGGACTGGCGGTACTGGCCGAGCGTCTTGCCGCGCAGCTCGTAGAGGTACTCGACGACCTGCTGGTTGGTCATGTACTTGGACATGTCGTAGTGGTCGTGGTGGACGATGGCGCTCACGTCGCGCCGCACGCCACGCATCGGCTCGACGGCGGGATAGCCGAGCGGGATGATGAGGTAGAGCATCAGCAGATCGGGCACCCCCAGGATGCGCTTGAACGGCTCCTGGATGTGGATGGTGACCCACTGCGTGCCGAGGCCGAGCGAGGCGGCGGCCAGGTGCATGAGCGTGCAGGTGTTCGCCAGGCCGTCCGTCAGGTGCGACTGGTCGCGGCCGAAGGTGTGGGCGCCCTGGACGGTGCCCCACTGCCGCCGGCCGTCGCCCAGCACGACGATCAGCGCGGGCGCCTCCGACCAGCCGGCGGAGGTGCGCTGGCGCTGCACGATCTCGTCAGCCGTCATCTGGTACGACGGGTGGCGCAGCTCGAAGACGCGCTGCTGCTCCATCCAGTAGATGAAGTCGGCGTTGATCTCGGAATAGGCGCGGAACAGATCCTTCTTGACCTGCGGGTCCTTGACGACGATGTACTCCCAGGGCTGGGAGTTGGCGCCGGACATCGCCCAGTGGCCCGCCTCCAGCACGAGGTCGATGTACTCGTCGGGGATCGGGTCGGGCTTGAGCTTGCGGATACTCGCCCGCCGCGTAATCAGGTCCAGCAGCAGATCGTAGTCCCGGGTGTGGCTGGCCGGCTCCACCGCGCTCATGGGGTCCTCCTCGCCGCGTCGCTATCCGATTCCACCGCGATACCGTAATCCCGCTCTGCCGCCTCCGGCGTCACGTAGCCGCGCTGCACGTCCTCGCGCACCCGCGCTGGGTCGCGCGCCGCGGGGTCGCCCCAACCGCCGCCGCCGGCGGTGAGCATCGTGATCACGTCGCCGGCAGCCAGCGGGTAGCGGTTCAGGCCCTTGCTGATCTCCTCGCGCTCGCCGCTCGCACGCTCGATCACGTTCAGGGGCGGCGCCCCGGGCTGGCCGCCGCGCAGGCCCCAGGGTGGACAGCCGACGCGCTCCATGCTCCGGTTGGCGAACATGTCCTGGAGCGCCCGCACGCGCAGCTCCAGCCCCAGGCCGCCGCGGTGCTCGCCCGCGCCGCCGCTGTCGGGGCGCAGCTCCATGCGCTCGACCAGGATAGGGTAGTAGGCTTCCTGCAGCTCCAGTGGCACGTTGCGCACGTCGCCCTGGCAGATGGAGACCGCGGCGCTCACGCCGTCCTCGTGGGGCCGGCCGCCCCAGCCGCCGCCGAAGATGCTCATGCCGATGAAGCGGCGCCCGCGCTCGCGGTCCATGCCGTGGAAGGTGTAGCCGCCCATGTCGGCCTTGTGCCCGGCGGGAATCAGGTCGGGCAGCGCATCGGCCAGCGCCCGCAAGATCGTGTCCACGACAGTCGGCAGGGCCAGGCTCCAGTTCCCGACAGCGGCGGGCGGCTGCGCGCTCAGCATCTTGCCGGGCGGCAGGATCACCCTCAGGGGCCGGAAGGCGCCCTCGTTCACCGGCAGGTGGGGGAGGGTCACAGCCTTGAAGGCGACGCGGGCGGCCGCGACGCCACCCGACTCGCCCGAGTTCAGCGAGCACTCCAGCTGCTCGGTGAAGTCGGTGTAGTCGACCGTCAGCTCGTCGCCCCGGACCTCCACGCGCACCTTGATCGGGATCGGCCGCGGCGGGTTCAGCATGTGCCCATCGAGGTAGCTCTCCGCCTCGTACACGCCGTCGGGAATACGCGCGACTGCCTGGCGGGTGAGCTGCTCGGACTGGTCCCAGATCTCGCGCACGCAGGCGTGGATCGTCTCCTTGCCGTAGCGCGCGAAGACCTCGTGCAGGCGGCGCTCGCCGACGCGGCAGGCGGCGATCTGGGCGCGCAGGTCGCCCAGCGCCGACTCGGGCAGGCGCACGTTGTCGTGGATGATCCGCTCGATGCTGCCGTTCAGCTTGCCGGCCTCGTAGAGCTTCACGGAGCGGAACTGAAGGCCCTCTTGGTAGACCTCCGTCGTGCCGCCCGGCCCGAAGCCGACGCTGGAGCTGCCGATATCCACCCAGTGCGCGCGCACCGCGGGGAAGGCCAGCAGCTCGCCCTCGAAGAAAAACGGCGTGTAGACGACGACGTTGTTCAAATGCTGGCCGCAGATGTACGGGTAGTTCATCAGGACGACGTCGCCCGGGGCGAAGCCGTCGGCGCCGAACGTCTCCATGCCGTCGACGATGGCGACGCCGAGGTCGGCGAGGAAGATCGGCAGGCCGCCAGTATTCTGGGCGATGATCTGGCCTTCCGTGTCGATCAGGCCCACGCAGTAGTCGTGGACCTCGTAGATCATCATGTTGTACGCCGTGCGGCTCAGCACGGTGGACATCTCGTCGGCGTAGGCCACCAACGCGCTCCGGACGACTTCGAGCGTCACCGGATCGACGCGGCCGGCGGGCGGCGTGCGGGGCGCCGGAGGCGGACTGGACTGCGCGCGCGTCTCGACGCTCATCGCGGACTCCTGGCGTTCAGGCTCATGGCACGGCCACCGTCACCACGAGATGGCCCTGTGGGCTGACCTCGGCCACGTCGCCCGCATGGAGCAACGTCGCGGAGCCGTATTCCTGGATCACGGCCGGGCCCTCGACCCGCGCGCCCACGGCCAGCCGCTCGCGCGCGTATACCGGACAGTCTACCGCGCCGGCCTGCTGGTCAAAGACGATGGGTCGCGTGCCCAATTGGGGGCTGGAGGGTTGGGGATAGGGGTTAGGGCTGGCGAGCCGCTCCCCGTCGCGTGCTCCCCACTCTCGATCTGCCGAGCTGGCCTGGGCGCGCAGGCGCAGGTTGACCACCTGGACGGGCTCGGCGGGCGCGTTGTGGCCATAGCGCTCGGCGTGCAGCGCGTCGAAGCGCTCGCGGAGCGCCTGCGCCGCGCCGGCCGCCAGCCGGCCCGCGACGGGCACCGACAGCGTATGCTCCTGGCCCACGTAGCGCAGGTCGACGAGACGGGTAAAGATCATCGCGTCCGGCCGTGCCCCCTCGCTGGCCAGCGTGCGCGCCGCCTCGGCCTCCAGCGCGTCCAGGCTCGTGTCCAGCGCCGCGAGGTCGAGCCGAGCCATGTCGCCGAGGGCAGTCTGCACGTAGTCGTGGCGCAGCGGCGCGCTGAGCAGCCCCACGGCCGAGAACACCGACGAGCGCTGCGGGACGATGACGACGGGGATGCCGAGGTCGCGGGCAATGCCGACGCCGTGCAGCGGGCCGCCGCCACCGCTGACGACTAGGGCGAAGTCGCGCGGGTCGCGGCCGCGCTCGACCGACACGGCACGCACGGCGAGCGACATGCTGGCGTCGGCGATCGTCACGATGCCCAGCGCGGCTTCTGTCGTCGTCATGCCGAGCGGGCCGGCGATCGTCGCCAGCGCCGCCTCGGCGCGCACGCGGTCGATGCGCAGCTCGCCGCCCAGGAAGTCGCCGGGATCGATACGGCCCAGGACGACGTTCGCGTCGGTGACGGTCGGCTCGGTGCCGCCACGGCCGAAGCAGGCGGGGCCGGGCTGGGCGCCCGCGCTGCGCGGCCCCACCTTCAGCGCGCCCACGGGGTCGAGCCAGGCGATGCTGCCGCCGCCCGCGCCCACCTCCACGATGTCCACCACCGGCAGCATCATCGGGTGGCCGGTGGCATAGCCGCCGATGTAATAGGTCGTCGTCACCTCTAGCTCGCCGTCGCGCACCAGGCTCGTCTTGGCGGTGGTGCCGCCCATGTCGAACGAGATCACGTTGGCGAAGCCGAGCGCCTGGCCCACGGCGGCCGCGCCCATGACCCCGGCGACCGGGCCGGACTCCATCATCGCCACTGGGACGGCGCGCGCGGTGGCGACCGACATTACACCGCCGTTCGACTGCATGATGAGCGGCAGGCCGCGGAAGCCGGAAGCGGCCAGCAGGTCTTCGAGGCTGGCGAGGTAGCGGCCGACGACCGGGGCGATGTAGGCGTTCAGGACGGTGGTCGAGGTGCGCTCGTACTCGCGAATCTCGCGCACGATCTGGTGCGACAGCGAGACGGCCCACTCGGGGTGCCGCGCGGCCAGGTAGCGGCCGACGGCCTGCTCGTGCGCCGGGTTCGCGTAAGCGTGCAGCAGGCAGACGGCGACCGACTGGACGTCGGCGGCTTCGAGCGCCGCCACGGCGCGGGCGAGCGACGCCTCGTCGAGCGGCGTCAGCACCTCGCCGCGCGCGTTCACGCGCTCGCGCACCTCCAGGCGCAGATCGCGGGGCACCAGCGGCTCGGGCTTGTGGAAGTGGACGTTGTAGGCGTCGGGCCGATTGCCGCGCGCGATCTCGTACACGTCGCGGAAGCCCTCGGTGGTGATGAGGCCCGTGCGGGCGCCCTTGCGCTCGACTACCGTGTTGATGGCGATGGTCGAGCCGTGGACGAAGAGGTCCACGGCCGACAGGTCCACGGCGAGCTTCGCCAGGCAGTCGCGAATCCCCTCGACGTGGTTGTCGGGCGTGGTGAGCGCCTTGGTGGTCCGCGTCTGACCCTCGTCGCCATTGGCGACGAGGTCGGTGAAGGTGCCGCCGATGTCGACCGCGATGCGCACGAACCTAACCCCCCGGCCCCCTTCCCTTCGAAGGAAGGGGGTGTGCTTGGGCTTGTCTTGGCCGCCGTGTTCCTAACCGCACTCCACCAGCGTGGGCGCGCTTTCGGCGAGCAGCGGGCGGGCGCCGGACCCGTCGAGGACGATCGTCTGCTCGGCCAGCGCGCCGCGCCCGTCGCGGCCGTGCAGGACGACGTGCAGCGCCAGCACGCTCCCCTCGACCAGCGGCGTATTCTCTCCCGGGCGGGCGGCCGGCGGCTCCTCTACGTCCAGGCCGATGCCGTGCGCCAGGCCGTAGTGAGTGCTGAGTGCTGAGTGCTGAGTGCTGAGTAAGGGCTGGACGCCCTTCAGCGTGGCGAGCGCGGCGTCGGCGAGGGCGCCGGCGGGGGCGCCGGGGCGGGCGGCGGCCGTCATGGCGGCCACGGCACGCCGGGCCGCGTCGGCAAGCGCGCGGGTGTCGGCGTCGGCGGCGCCGAGCACGAAGGTCTGACCGCCCTCGGCCCAGTAGCGCTGGTACTCGGCGGCCACGTGGAGGAGCACCACGTCGCCGGGCTCCAGAGCGCGGTCGTCGGGCGGGCGCAGGCTCACGCCGGCGCGTGGCCCGCTGGCGATCAGGCAGCGCGCATCCTCGGCGGCGCCGCGCCGCATCGAGCGGTCCACCGCGGCCAGCAGCTCGCGCTCGGAGATGCCGGGCCCCAGCGCCTCGCGCGCGGCGGCCAGCGCGTCGCGCACCAGGCCGGCCGCGTGCCGGAGCACGCTCAGCTCGGTGGCGTCCTTCCGTGCCCGCAGGCGAGCCAAGGTGTCGTCCGCTGGCTCCCAGCGAACGTCGGGCAGCCCGGCGCGAATCTGGTCCCAGTCGCCCACCGCCAGCGCCTCCTCGATGCCGACGAGGCCGACGCGGCCGTGGGCCAGCCCGCGCTCGCGGATCAGGCTCACCGCCTCGCCGGGCAGGCGCGTGTAGGGCCGCACGTCCTCAACGCAGGTGAGCGTCTTGGCCGCGGGGATGTCGCGCGAGCCGACGGCCACGAGCAGCGTCGGCTCGCCGGCGGCGGGCACGAGCAGCAGGACGCCGCGCACGCGGGGCAGGAAGTGCGTCAGATACGCCACGTCGCCGTAGCGGTAGGCGTCGCCGTAAACCAACCAGGCGTCGTGGTCCGCGGCGCGGATCGCCTGCTGCACTTGCGCCAGCCGGGGCGGGAACAGCGCCGTGGGCACGTCGTCCTGGACCCACACCAGGCCGCCGCGCTTGAGGACCGTGTGAAGCGTCTGCATGCCGCTAGGCGTCCTTCCAGTACAGCCGCACCGGTGTCTGGGTCAGCGACTCCGGCCCGTCGGCGCGAATGACGACCGTGTCGCCGAGCATCATGTAGCCGGTGTCGGGCAGGTACTGGTTGGGGTGGATGATGAACGTCATGCCCTCGACGAGCACCGGGCTGGAGTCGTCGGTGAGGTCGTAGGGGACGACGGCGCCCAGGCCGAGGCTGTGGCCGCGCGTGCGCATGTAGGGCGGGCGGCAGTACTCGGCGTAGCCGGCCGCGCCGATCACCTCGTTGATGGCGCGGGCGATCTCGCCGCTGGGCCGGCCCGGCACGGCGGCCGCGCGGCCCGCCTCATAGGCGCGCATCAGGAGGTCGTACTTCTCGCGCTGGAGCGGCGTGGGCTCCCCCAGGATGAACGTGCGGCAGAGCTGCGCCAGGTAGCCCTGGTAGCAGGGCGTGATCTCGCCGACGATCACGTCGCCGCGCTCCAGGGCGCGGTGCTGCGGCGCGCGGATGGCGATGTTGTGCGCGCCGGCGCCGATCAGGCCGAAGTTGTCCTCCGCGCCCGCACGGATCATCGCCGCCTCGACCTCGGCGGCCAGCTCGTGCTCGCGCAAGCTCGGCTCGGCTGCCTGGCACAGCGCCTGGAAGCCCTGGTCAGCGATCGCCGCCGCGCGGCGGATGCGCTCCAGCTCGACGGGCGTGCGGGCGGCTGCCAGATCGGGCACCAGGTCGTCGGCGTCGCGCGGCTCGCGGCCGAGCGCCGCGCCAATCGCCCGAGCGAAGGCTGCCGGCATGCCCTGCTGGCCGCCCAGCCCGAGTGGGTCCTTAAGGTCGCTGGCGTGCAGCGCAACCCGCTCGGGTAGCTCGTCCGGCTCGACCGCCTCGACGGCGGCCAGCCAGGTCAGCTCGCGCACGCGGGCGTAGTCCCAGGCGGGCGTGACCAGCAGCGTCGGCTCGCCGCGCGGCGGCACCACCAGCACGCCATGCGGGCCGAGCACGCGCACGTCGGCCAGGTACATGATTTGGTCCATACGGAGCATCGTGTGCTGGCCGCTGGCGTAGAGCAGCAGGCCGCCGAGGCCGCGCTCGGCCATGGCCGCTTGCACGCGCCCGAGCCGCGCGCGCAGGTCGGCGACGACGTCGTTCTGGGCAAGCATCACGGCCCTATCCTCTCCGCGCGTGGCGGGCGCAACTCGCCTTGGCGCGATCCCTCGTGGGCATCGTCACTATAGCCGGGCTGGGCGCCGCGATGTCAAGCCGGCGCGAGGCGGCTACTTGTGCGTGGCGACGTAGACGCCGTCCCAGGACGCGGGGGGCGGCGCGGCCAGGTACTCGTCGGCGCGCGTGCGGTAGAGCAGGCTCGGGCCGTCCGACGGGTCGAGGGCGAGCGCGGCGGCGAAGGCCTCGTGGGCCGCGGCCCAGTCGCGGGCCTGGTAGGCGGCCAGCCCGCGAGCGTAGGCCGCCAGCACGGGCTCGCGCTCGGACGGCAGCGCGCCGGCCGGCGCCAGCAGCTCGTAGATCGCGACAGGCTCGGTCTTGCCCTTCACGGCGACCAGATCGAGGAAGCGATACAGGAACGCGTCGCCGGCCGCCGCGCGCGTGCTCTCGCCGACGATGATGCGCGTGCCATACTCCTTGTTCAGCCCCTCGAGCCGCGAGCCCAGGTTCACGCTGTCGCCGATGACCGTGAAGTCGGTGCGGAGGACGGAGCCCATGTTACCGAAGATCATCGGACCGGTATTCAGGCCGATGCCGATGTCGAGGGTGGGCACGCCGCGCGCGGTCCAGTCGCGGCGCAGGCGGTCCAGCGCGGCGCCCATCGCCAGGGCGGTGCGGCAGGCGCGGGCGGCGTGGTCGGGCTGCGGCTGCGGCGCGTTCCAGAAGGCCATGATCGCGTCGCCCATGTACTTGTCGAGCGTTCCGCCATGCTGGAACAGCACGTCCACCATCGCCGTCAGGTACTCGTTCAGCAGGGCGACTAGCTCGCGAGGGGGTGTGCGCTCGGAGAGCGTCGTGAAGCCGCGGATGTCGGAGAACAGCACGGTCATGGTGCGGAGGTCGCCGCCGAGGTACACCCGGTCGGGCTCGCGCGACACCTCGGCCGCGACGGCGGGCGACAGGTAGCGGCTGAGCACGCGGCGGAGGGCCCGCTGCTCGGCCTGCTCGAAGACGACCTGATAGGCGTTCAGGACGACGAAGCCGAGGATCGCGGCGAGCGGTGGGTAGAGCATGTTGAGCACGGTGCCCTGCTGGAAGGCCAGGGCCGCGGCGACCACGTAAGCGGCCAGTAGCGCCAGTGCGGCGAGCCCGGCGAGGGCGGGCCGCAGCCGCCAGACGGCGAGGGCGGTCAGGAGCGCGAGCAGCAGGACCGAGGCGACCGTCAGAGTGATGGGCGCGGGTACGAGGAAGGCGCCGCGGAGAAGCATCTCGGCGGCGTTGGCGTGGATCTCCACGCCGTACATGGTGCCGAGCGGCGTCAGGCGGTCGTCGCGCTCTTGCTGGGACCAGGGGCCGACGAAGACGATGCGGTCGCGCAGCAGCTCGGGGTCGGCCGTGCCCTGCACCACGTCCAGCATCGGCACGACGGCGAACGCGCTCTTGCCACGCCGGTCCGGGCCGCCAGCGTAGTTAACCAGCGCCTGATAGAGTGAGTCCACGGGGACCTGGCGGCCGGCGAGCGGCAGATAGCCGCTTGTGAGCGGCTCGTCGAGGGGGGCGGGCCGGCGCAAGTAGCGGGCGACGGCAGCCAGGGCAAGGGCGGGGACCTGGCGGTCGCGGTACTGGATCAGGAGGGGCAGGCGGCGCACGACGCCGTCCTGGTCCGGCGAGACGTTGGCGTGGGCCTCGCCGGCCGCGGCCGCGACTATGGCGGGTACCGACTCCTCGAGGACCGGGTAGGCGACGACGCCGGGGCGTTGGGAAGGAGCCTGGGGGTTGGCGCCGACGGCGCCGACCAGCACGTTGCCGGCGCGGCGGATCGCGTCGGCGAGCAGGTCGTCCTGGGAGTTCTCAACCTCGAAGAGGAGGTCGAACGCGACCACGCGCGCGCCGGCTGCGGCGAGCCGGTCGACTAGCGCCGCGAAGGCCTCGCGCGGCCGGGTGGTCACCGGGCGGTCGCCAATGAACGCCCGGCTGGAGCGGTCGTCGAGCGCCACGATCGTGACACGCGACGAGGGCTCCACGGTGCCCGGCGCGTAAAGGAAGTCGGCGAGGCCGGCCTGCCACACGTCCCCGCGACCGCTTCCGGCGGCGAGGCCGAGCAGGGCCGCCAACGCGGCGGCGCCGCCTAGCAGGCGCAGTAGCCGTCGTCGTTCGCGCGGCGACATCGCCGCTCTCCCTCCGCGGATGGCGGGCTGTCGGAAGGCACGGGCCGGCTCCTGCCACCGCGCCCGCATTCTAGGCGTCGCTCCGGTGATTGACAAGCGCCGGGAGGCTGCTTACTATCGCGGCAAGCGGAATAGGGCGCTGGCAGCGCGACTCGGCACGATACGGCTGGGGCGGGCCTGGCGCGGTGTGGGCGGGCGGCGGGGGCGCGGAGAAAGAGGCTACCCATGAGGCTAGTGTGGCGCGTGGCGCTGCTGGCGGCGGCGCTGCTGGCACCAAACGCGGGCGTAGCGGCGGCGCCGTTGCGGCAGGCGAGCACCGCGACGCTCACCATCATCACGGGGCAAGCCCAGGTGCAGCCGCCGGGTGGCAGTGGGTTTGCGCCGGCGAGCGATGGGCAGCCGGTGGGCGTTGGGGCGCGCGTGCGGACCGGGCCGGGCGATCGGGCGGTGCTGACGTTTTTCGACGGCACCACTGCCACGCTCGATCCGGACACGGAGATCTCGCTGGATCGCGTGGAGCCGAGCGGCAATCCGGGCGGGCTGCTCACGGGCGTAGGGCTGGCCGCCGGGCGGGTGTGGGCGCAGGTCACGTCGCTCGTCGAGCGCGGCTCCAGCTTCGAGGTGCAGGCCGGCAGCGCGACCGCAATCGGTCGCGAGGGCGTCACAGGATACCGGGTTTTCCCCGATGGCACGGTCGTGTGCTGGGACATCGACGGGGCGCCGATGCCGGTGCGCACGCCGAGCGGGGAGGTCGAGCTGGTGGCCGGGCAGCAGATTACGTTTCCGCCCGGGCAGACGAGCGCCAGCCCCGTTCCCCGCGAGTTCGGCCCCGGCGTGCTGGAGGTGCAGACGAGCGGTCCGGTCCTGGCGCGCCTCGTCAATCCGGATGGGCTCACGACCGGCTTTCCGCTTGACGACCTGGTCGTCAACCAGCTGGTGGACGCCTCGACTAGCCTGCCGGGCGCGGAGCCGCGTCTGGTGCGGGTGCATGGCCCGCTCCCGGGGCGGCACCAGTTGGTTCTGAAGGCCGACGGTAGTGGGCCGTACACGGCGCGCGTGACGCTCTGGCTCGACAACACGCCGCTATTTGACCGCCAGTGGGCGGCCACGGCCACGCCGGGGGTCACTTTGCTGGCCGATCTCACCATTACGGCGCGGGACGGTGTGCCATCGGCGGCCGAGGTTGACGAGCCGCGGCCGCTCAGCGACGATCCGCCCGGACGGTTCGTCACTCCGTAGGCGGCGGGGGCGCGGCTTCAGACAGGCCGAGAGGATCGATAGGGACGTTAGCCCTCACCCCGGCCCTCTCTCAGGGGAGAGGGGGAGGGACCCGTTCACCCCGGCCTGCTTCCAGGGGGAGAGGGGGGACGAGGGACGCACCCTCACCCCGGCTCTCTCGGAGGCGGGGTGGGAGGAGGGCTCGCCTTCCCTTGACGTTTTCTGATACCCGATCCGGCGGGGCGGTTCGCGTAGCGGGGCGTGCCCTCACCCCGACCCTCTCCCAGGGGGAGAGGGAGTAGGCGAACCGTAT
>Ga0209062_1001721_pt1 | contig 34731 bp, 31 predicted proteins | sample Coa_R2_2_FD_187158 | JGI IMG/M metagenome (GOLD analysis project Ga0209062, IMG submission 187158) | Surface soil microbial communities from Centralia Pennsylvania, which are recovering from an underground coalmine fire - Coalmine... | ecosystem: Environmental > Terrestrial > Soil > Unclassified...
GGCGCCGGCGGTGGATCGCGCGCCGACATCGAAGGGCATGGTGGCGGCGACGAGCATCGCGCCGGTGGTTTGCCAATTGAGCTTGGCGGGCCAGTGGACGATCCAGGCGACGGAAAAAAGAATGGCGAGCGAGGCGACAAGCGAGGGCAGCGCGGCGGAGAAGGCGGAGGGTCCGAAGAGCAGGAATGCGGCGCGGATGGCCAAAATGGCGGGGATGCGAAATTCCCACCAGTTGATGGGCGGGCGATGAAAAAGAAAAGCGTAGCGGGCGTAGAACATATCGTCCGCGCCGGCGTAGCCAACCCAGAACAGGGCGGTCATCGCGAGCCAGACGGAAGCGACGGCGGCGATTGCGACGGGGCGGCTCCAGATTGGCCCGGGGACGCTCTGCATCGGTCGATTATAACAGCCCGCGAAATTGTTACGTCCGCTGAAGCAAGCAGATGGCATTTCGAAACGGCATGCGGCGGCGAGTTGGCGTGCTGTTCTGAGGGCGAGGAGATCATGCGCAAATTCAAGACTCTATTGCTGACATGGGCCGCGGGAGCGTTCGCGTGGGCCCAGGTCCCGCCGGAATCGGCGATCGGCCACTCGAATTTTTCGAACTTCACGGGCACGCGGCCGTTTCAAGTGGGGTCCGTGCTGCCGGGGATCTGTTCGGTGGGGCAGATGTTTTTCGAGACTTCGGCGCCCAGCGGGCAAAACGTCTTTGCCTGTACGGCGGCGAACGTATGGTCGATGATCGGCGGAGGCAGCGGAGGCGGCTCGGTTTCGGCGGGCGGAGTGGGCGCGGCGCTACTGGTCAGCGACAGCGGAACGGCGAACGCATACAAGGGCTGTCCGAATCCCAACACGACGCTTTCCGACGGCGTAATCCTGGTACTGCGCGCGCTGGCGACGAATACGGGCGCGAGCACGATTTCGATCTGCAACGGGACGCCGGTGCCGATTGTGCACGCCAACGGGTCTTCGCTTTCGGCGGGAGAGATTATCGGGGCCACGTCGGCCAATCCGGCGCAGGCGATTCTGCTGTATCACGCGGCTTCGAATCGTTTTGAGCTCGCCAATCAGCCGTATCCGATTCTGCCGGTGCAGAGCCTGGTGAGCAAGAACGCGATGCCGGTGACGAACGGAGCGGCGTTTACCTACATGCACGCGATGCTGAATCCGGGGGAGGGGCGGCGGACGGCGATGTGGCTGGCCAACGGATCGGGAATCGATCAAATGGGCGCGGCGTTTACTTCGACGAGCTCGGGCGGATCATCGGCGGCGGTGGCGCCGGCGGGAAGCGATCCGGTGATGTGGAGCACCACGACGGGGGCGACTTCGGGAAATTCGGCGGCGCATGCGACCGGATCGGGCGGGACGAATAATTTTATTTTTCGCACGGGCCGAAACCTCGCGTTCAACTGGAACGGAAAGTTTGGATCGGTGAGTTCGGCGCGGCTGTATGTGTGCATGACCAGTTTTCCGGCGGCGAGCCTGGCGGCGACCGACAGCCCGCAGACGGCCGGAGCGGCGATCTGTTTTCAATATTCGACGTCGGCGGGCCAGTCCACCTGGAACTGCTATGTGAGCAACGGAAGCGCGAGCAGCACGATGGATTCGGGCGTGGCGCCGGACACGAATCCGCACGAATTCGGGGTGATCGTGGACGATGCCGGCGGAACTCTGCACTTTTACATCGACACGGTGGAGGTTTGCACGAATTTTCCGACGGCGAATCTTCCGGCGGGAACGAACCTGTCGTTTTCGGCGACGGCGACGACGCTTGCGGCGCAACAGAACTCGGTGGCGACCGCGCATCTTTTCGTGGGATCGGATCAATAAGATGAAACGGGCACTTCTGCTTCTGAGCGCGGCCTTAATGGGGTGGGCGAGCGCGCCTTATCCGGTGATCGCGTACGGGTCGGCTTCGAATTCGACGGGATTCGGCGGATTCTTAGGGGCCGCGACGGTGTTTGCCGGCTATGACACGTATTATTCTCTGATGCTGCGGTGGGCGGTGGACATCACCTGCGATCACACCACGAATACGTGCGACACCAACGGCGGCTACACGCCGACGGGAAATGAAACGCTGGGGCTGCCCAATCTCGGAACGGTTCAGGGCGTGACGGTCACCTCGACGGGGCTGATGCCGGGCGCGGCGAGCGGCGGCACGTGCGGCTCCGGTACGGCGATGTGCAGCATTTATGGCGGCGCGACGGCGTACTATCACATCTGCAACATCAACGGCACGCAGTTCACGCTGAATCAGGGGCAAACCTGCTCGGCTCCGCAACAAACGTTCGCGGATAACGGCACGGGGACGCTTTCGCTGATCTTCGATCAGAGCCCGCTGGTGTATCTTTCGAGTTTTTCGGGGTACCCGCCGGGATCGACGATCAATTACTGGAATATTCTTCCGGGCGGGATTATCGGGGCGGAGTATATGTCCGGGCCAACGCCGTTTTTCCTGTATAGCGGCGCGGTGATGGGCGTTCAGATCCATGTTCCGGCCAGCGCGAGTCCCGGGGCTTACACGCTGTCGTTCACGGTATCGACGAATGCGTCGGGCGGCGGCGCGAGCAGCACGTTCACGTTTCCCATCAACGTGGTGAGGATCACGCCGGTGGCGACGAATCAGGGGCCGTCGTCGTTTCCTCCGATTCCGGGGCTGACCGGATCGTCGCTGGGCGGCGGACCATCATGGACGACGGCGCAGACGGCGGATTCCTGCTCGACCATCGGCGGCGGGTCGTGCTGGTGCGATCCGACGACGGGAATCACGAATCCGAATCCGATGACGACGTTCGAGGGAAACGTGTGGTATTACGATGGACCGCGATCGTATCTGCAAATTGAAAGATACACGAACCAGCCGGGGTGGCTGCTGTGCTCGAAATCGCTCGCGGATTTTTACTACAACTATGTTTCAACAAGTCAATCCGCCATTCCGGGATACACGATTTTTCCGCACGGGCTGGTGTACGAGACGGGAATCACCGGCGATACGCGCTATGCGGCGGCGGTGGAGCAGTTCGCGTTTCCGCCGACGGGATTTCCCTATGGCGGCGGCGGGTACGTGAAAGGCGGGTCCTGGATCGATCCGACCTACATTCGGGAGACGGCGTACGCGCTGAATGTTTATAACGTGCTCGAAGCGGACGCGGGCGAGCCGCGTATCTATGAGGATCCGGCGAACAATTACAACAACCGTTACGGGCCGCCGCCATCGGGCGCGGTGATTGATCGCGCGCAGCAGACCACCACGTACCTGCTGGAGATCCTGACCGAGGACGTGGACGGGATCAAGGCGCGGCAGTTCGCCAAACAGCCGTTTATGGACGGTCTGGCGATGGAGGCGCTGATCAAGCGGTGGGGGATTACGCACGATCCGCGGATTCCTTACGTGATCGGGCGGGAGCTGGATGATTTGTACGGCAACTGGTACGATTCGGCCAATCACAGCCTGCTGTACAACACGGGCGCCGATGGCGTGGGCTGTTCGTTGTCGGCGACGTGGTTTGCGGGTCCGAATTCGTCGATCTGCGGGACGCCGAACGCGCAGACGCCGATTCTGAACGATCTTTACGCGCACGCCTGGGCATGGTATTGGCGGCTGACGGGGCTTGCGCAGTATCAGACGCAAGGCGACGATCTGTTCGGCCACGCGCTGGATGGAGCGATATTTGATGGCAAGGAGTTTAACCAGGTTTACCGGTTGAGTTTCGATTATGTCCGTTGGAGGAGCGGGCGGTAGGGTTGGGATTACGGGCGCGGGACGCCGCTGTTGCTGGCCGCGGTCCGGCGCCAGAGGACGAAGCACGGGCGGCGATCGGTGGGGGGCTCGAAGCGGAAGGTCCAATCGTCCAGGCGCGCGGCTTCGCGGTAGTTAGGAGCTGGCGCGCCATTCGATGCGGCGGCGCAGTCGATACCGTCGAGGACGAATTCCGGTGAGTCATCCAATAATTCCGACACATTTTCGTTTGAGCGCACCACGCCGGAGCGGAAGTAATAGGTGTTCAGATCCGATTGCGGTCCGGTGAGGAAAATCGAGCGCGAGCCGACAAGGGAAGCCGTCTCGCGCAGGGGCGGGTTGCCGATCGTCCAGTACGGCCAATAAGCAAATCCGGAGTTTATTAGAAACGCAGTGGCGATGATGGCTGCGGCCGCGCGCCGCAAGGAGTTCGCCGGCCAGTTCCGGGCGAGAAATAAAGCCAGCCCAAGGAGGAAGGGAAAAATTACAGGCAGCAAAATGCGAGGCGCGGTCTCCTGTCCGGTGAGGAGGAACGCGGCGAGTTCGAGCGCGGCGGGGGAGGCGATCGCGGCGATGAGCGATAGATTTTTCCGCGCGGAATAAAGGCCGAGCAGCGCGGCAGCCGAGATCACGGCGCTCAGCAGGACCTCCGGTCCACCAGCGGCGAAATTGAGAAGCGGCAGGTACAAATCCTGCAACGGCAACATATCGACGCGGGATCTTCGCGAGTACTCCATCACCTGGGGAATGGCCAAGGCGCCGATGAGCAGTCCGCCTAAAGCCCCCCAGACGGCAATCAGAAAACCGCGTAACGACGCGGCGGTGTCCTGACGCGGGGCGCGTGAAAATCGCGCGAAGAGAAACCATACGGCGGCGGCGGTTGCGTGGGCAATTGGAAGAACCAGCATCGGCAGCAGGAATCCGCAGGCCGCCGAAGACGCGATGACGAACGCGGCAGCCACCCGCGCATCGAACTCGCGCCAAACGGCGCAGATCAGGAAACATGCGATTAAGCCGAATGTGAATGCGCCGGCATAGCCCCTGGCTTCGTCCGCATAGGACACGCAGCGGAAATGGATCACCGCGAGAGCCGCCATTAAGACCGTGATGCGCCGTGGCAGCGCCAGAGTTCCGCAAAGATAGATAGCCGGCGGCGCGGCGCATCCCAGCAGGAGCGAGGGAAGGCGCAGTTCCCACTCCTGCGCGCCGATAAGTTTCGCCGAGACGAACATGAGCAGCGAGTTCAGCAGGTGATTGTTTCCGTCAGCGGAGAAGGCGAAGATCACCGGAATGCCGCGCTGAACGACGCGGACGTACGTGTTCAGTTCATCCCACCAGAGGGACTGATTCAAGGACGGTAAGCGCAACAGCAGAGCCGCCAAGAAAAGGCCCGACGCGGCGATCCAGTCGCGGTTGGTGAAGCTGAAATTTCGCGGCGGCCGATTGAGTTGAGACGCCGCGTACAACCGCCGCCAGAGAAAGAAATTGGCAATGGAAAAACAGCTTATCGCCAGGAAGGTAAGCCGCGCCAGCTTAACTCCCTCGATCAGACGCTGCCTCAGGCCCTCGGCCATGGCGGGCAGATGCGGCTCGATTCTCGTTCGCGTGAACGCAGCCGCGAAAATGGCGGTTACGATCGCCAGAATGATCCAGAGGGCTCCGCCGGAGCGGCTGCGCGGTTTCAGCAATCCTCCTTGAGGCAATCGGCTGCCTCCGGCTTAGATCCAGCCATGCAAACGATAATAGACGATCTTAAAAGCGGGGTTTGGTGGTGGTACATTGAGCGACTCGATGCCTGATTCCGCGCGGGAACGACGCGATGGTCGTTTGACCCGAGCGGTTAGGCGCTCGACGTCGGTTGCGCCGCCGGCTCCGGCCGCCTTCACGTCATACGTGGTCTGGCGCCTTTTTCACCGCCGGAGGGCCCGGCTCCGAACACGCGCAGAAAAACAACACCGTTACCGTGGCGAATAACAGCGGGATCCGCCGCATAAGCACCCTGCTACTGTTATATACTCACGGATGCGCCATGCCGGACCTCAGACTAGGCGACGTTATCGATGATTATTGCGTAAAGTGCCGCCGCTTGACCAATCATTCGATCGTGTCGCTGATGAACGGGAGCGCGGCGAAAGTCCGCTGCCGGACCTGCTACAACGACCACGATTATCGAAATGAACAGGCTCCGCCGACCAAGAAGGAGCTGGCGCGGCAAAAGGAGCTTTACAACGAAGTTCTGTCCGGGGTCGCGCCGGCGGCTGAAGCGGCTGTAGCGGATCCGCCGCCGCCCGCCGACAAGAAAAAAAAGAAGTAGCATCATTGAGGCCTCCACGACGACCGGCGCAAGCAGAAGCGTGGAGAAAGTGATCCAATCGACGTCGCTGATGTTTATCTTAAACCGGGTCGAGCAGGTGCCCGAGTTTTTCTTTTTTGGTTCGCAGATAATCTTCGGCCGATTGGACCGGCGTCACCAGGCACGGCACGCGCTCGGCGACGCGCACGCCGGCGCGCTCCAAGGCCTGGATCTTCTCCGGGTTGTTCGACATTAAACGCACCGCCGTTAACCCGAAATACTGCACGATCCGCGCCGGCAGCTCGTATCCGCGCAGATCGGCGTCGAAGCCGAGCTGCTCATTGGCCTCCACCGTATCGGCGCCGTTGTCCTGCAACTCGTAGGCGCGGAGCTTGTTCAGAAGGCCGATCCCGCGGCCTTCCTGATGCTCGTAGATCACCAGGCCCCGGCCTTCCCGGGCGATGGTTTCAAGCGCCAGCTCCAGTTGCGCCCGGCAGTCGCAGCGCAGGCTGTGAAAGACGTCGCCGGTGAGGCACTGCGAATGGATTCGCAGCAGGGGCGGCGCGCCGGCGCTTAAATCGCCCATTTTCAAGGCGACGGCCTCTTCGCCCAGGCCGCTGAAGCCGAAAATGCGGAACTGTCCGAAACGGCTGGGGAGGTTAGCTTCGGCGACCTTCTTCAATAATGGGACGGCGCGGGACATGAGTGAGGCAGGTACTTTCATTATAATGATGCGTGGCGGAATATGGTTTCGCAGCATCTGGTGGTTCTGCTGGTGAAGCTCGCGGTGGCGGCGTCGCTTGCCAGCATTCTCACGCGGAGCGGACGCTTCCAGCGCATGCTGATGCGCGAGGAGCGAACGCTGGCGCAGCGCGTGCAGATGGCGCTGGTGTGCTCGGCCATCTTCGGAACCGGCGTTCTTGCTCGTGTAATCGAGCCGGAATCGTATCAGGCGCTGGATCTGGGTTTGGAAGGAAGCCTCGCCATGGGGATGCTGGGCGGTTACGTCACGGGACTGCTGGCGGGCGTTCTGATCCCGATCCCCGCGGTTCTGCACGGCGAATGGATGTCGCTGATCCTGTTTGCGGCGGCGGGCGTGCTGGGAGGCTTGCTGCGCGATGTCGCGCCGGATAAGGAAGCGATCTGGCAGTTTTCGCCGTTTCCGGATCTGAGCCTTTGGCGGCTGGTGCGCCGCCGCGATCTGCGGCTGCCGGCGTACAGTCTGGGCTGCGTGCTGGTGATTGTGCTGGCGGAGATGCTGCGGCAGATCGTCTCGCGGCATTTCAAATCGGCATTTTCCCTGGAGCAGCAGTTTCACGACGGGCCCTGGATGATTGTCGCCATCTACGCTTCGACGCTGTTCGCCACGGCGCTGCCGATCAAGATCTGGAACAGCAATCGTAACGAAAAAAAGCTCGAGCAGCAGCAGTTGCACTTGAACGAAGCGCGTCTGTCGGCGCTGAGCCGGCAGATCAATCCGCATTTCCTGTTCAACACGTTAAATTCGGTGGCGTCGCTGATCCGTCTGGATCCGGACCAGGCTCGCCAGGTGGTGTACAAATTGTCGAAAATTCTGCGCCGATTGTTGCGTCAACAGGACAATTTGACTTCTCTGGGTGAAGAATTATCGTTTGTGGACGATTATCTTTCCATTGAGATGGTGCGCTTCGGCGAGAAGCTCCGTTTCGTGAAGGATATCGATCCGGCGACGCTTGATCTGCTGGTGCCCAGCATGCTTTTGCAGCCGCTGGTGGAAAACAGCATTCGCCACGGGCTTTCAAGCAAAGTGGACGGCGGCACGATTCGCATCCGCAGCAGAATGGTGGCCCGTCGATTGCAGATTTCGGTGGAGGATGACGGGGTGGGAATCCCGGAAGCGAAGTTGGCGACGCTGTTTCAGCAGGGCATCGGCGTCAGCAACGTGAACGAGCGGTTGAAGGTCCTTTTCGGCGATGATTACAAGATGTGGATCGATAGCCGGCCCGGAGAAGGAACCAGCACGGGTATCGAGCTTCCCGAGCAGGCAAGCGGTACGCTACTGGCGGAAACAGTGGTGAACACATTCGTGAACGGCGGGAGCCGCATTTGAGCGATTGGAACTACTCCATTCTTCTTCCGCGGGCGGAACAGCAGTTGCCGCGCACCATCGCGGAACGCACGCGCCGCGTATATGACAGGCTGGCCTCCGTCTATCCGGTCAGCACGTTCTTTTTTCATTCCAAGGCTCACGCCTGCGCCATGCGCCATGCCGGAATCCGCGATGGGATGCGCGTGCTGGAGCTGGCCACCGGATCGGGGGAGATGTTCCAGCGTTTGGTGAAAGCCAATCCGAGCGGCAAGACATTCGGCCTGGATCTTTCGCCGAGGATGGCGGCGCGAACGCAGCTCCGGGCGCGCCGCGCGTTTCCCAAGGCGCAAGCGCACTGCGGAGCGGTCGATGTCCGCAGCATGCCGTTTCGCAATTCGAGTTTCGACGCGGTGGTCTGCTGCTATCTGTTCGAATTGCTGGCGCACGACGATATTCGTCTCACGCTGCGCGAGATCCGGCGTGTTCTCCGCCCCGGAGGAAAATTCGCGCTGGTGGTGATCGGCCAGAACGCGACCGTGTTCAATCGTCTTTATGGCGTCTGCGGGAAGCTGGTGCCGGCGTTCTGGGGACGGCAGATCGAGCGCTCCGTGCCCGATCTGGTGGAAGAAGCCGGGCTGCGAATCGTCGATGCGCATTCGGTCCGGCAGACCGGTTATCCCTCGCGCGTGCTGATCGCCAAGCGATAAACCTTAAATTTTCGAAATTTCCTTGCCACCTCCGCCGCGATGGTGGATATTGAAGTTAGGCCTCGTGCCTTATATGGGCTTGCCGGATCCAGCATGGCGGAGCAGCAGATTCTGTACCTCACCGAACTGCGCGGCCTCAAGGTTTATGACCTTAAAGGGCGCAAAATCGGTGTGCTCAAAGACGCCGCGCTGGTGCCGCTGATCGATCCGGTCCGCATCGACCGATTTCTGATGGGCGGCGGAGGCTGGACCTGGCTGACGATCCGCCACGACCAGATCCGGTCCATCTCCCTGGACGGGATTTATCTCAAGGATGAAAACCTTACCCCGTATCATTCCGACGAGTACATGCTGCGGATGGTGCGCGATCTTCTCGATCAGCAGATCATCGACGCGCAGGGCCGCAAGGTGGTTCGCGTAAACGACATCACCTTCGAGGTGCGGCACGAAAACGGCGGCGACGAGCTATGGGTGCTGGAAGTCGATATCGGCATCCGCAGCATTTTCCGGCGGCTGCTCGCCGGCATTTTGCCGCCGCGCTGGGTGCGGCGCTTGCAGGTCCGAATCCCGCCGCATTCGATTCGCTGGGAGTTTTGCAATATCCTGGAGCCCGATCCGCAGCGCCGGCTGCGCCTGAATATCTCCAATCGTTTGCTGGAAGACATGCACCCGGCCGATCTGGCCGATATCGTCGAAAAACTGAGCCCGCAGGATCGCGAGGCGATTTTTGAGAACATCGACCACGAAGTGGCGGCCGAAACGCTCTCCGAAGTCGATCCGGGCATTCAGGCGAGCATTCTTGAATCGCTCGAAGCTCAAAAAGCGGCCGATATTGTGGAGGAAATGCCGCCGGATGAAGCCGCCGACGTGCTGGCCGAGCTCGAGGAGGAAACCAGCGAAGGAATCCTTCAGGAGATGGAAGCCGAACCCAAATCGGAGGTTTCCGAGCTTCTCGAATACGAGGAAGACACGGCGGGCGGAATGATGAACACCGAATACGTCGCGCTCCGGGAAGATGCGACGGTTGCCGACGCGCTGGCGGCGCTCAAGAAAAATGAGGAGTTGCTCGAAAACCTGAATACGCTGTTTCTGGTGGATGCCGAGGATCGTTTAAAAGGCGCCGTGCCGCTGGCGCGGCTGTTCCTGCATGAAGGCGCCACTCCGCTGGCCTCGCTGGCGGCCGGCTCGCTGATCGAGGTCCCGGTTTCCGAGCGTCAGGATCGCATCACGGAGCTGTTCGATAAGTACAACCTTCTCGCGCTCCCGGTAGTGGATGAGGACGGAAAACTGGCGGGCGTAATCACCGCCGACGATATCATCTCCGTGCTGCGGCAGAAATAATTTTTTCAGCCGATTTATTCTCCGGCGGATCGGCTGAATCCCAGCAGCCGGGCCGCGTTGCCGCCGAGGATGCGCGCGCGATCTTCCTCGGAGATCTCCAGCGCGCGAATGCTTTCGAGCATCAGCGTAGGGCTGCCGATCTGATGCGCGTAATCGCTGCCGGCCAGCAGATGGTCCGCGCCGGCAAACGCAATCGCCAGCTTCAGCGCATCGGGATCGAAGTTCACGGTATCGAAGTAGAATTTCTTCAGATACTCGCTCGGCGGGCGCTGGATATTTTGACGGCATTCCTTAAAGGCGCGATGCCCGCGGTCCAGCCGCTCTGCCAGATATGGTATCGCCCCGCCCAGATGAGCCAGCGCCCATCTGATGCGCGGGAATCTTTCCGGCAGGCCGGCGAAGACGAGTTTTGCGGCGGCCAGCGTTGTATCGAACAGGAATCCGACCAGGGGCATCAGCCAGAAATCCGTCATCGCTTCGACGCCCAGCGGATGCGTGGGATGAATGTAGAGCACGGCCTCCAGCTCATCGGCGAGTTCGTACAGCGGCCAGTACCGGCGATCTGCGAGCGCGATGCCGTTCACGTTGCCGAACAGCATGGCCCCGCGCAATCCGAGCTGGCGCATGGCGCGTTCCAATTCTTTCACCGATGCGTGGGGATCGTTCAACGGCAGCGTGGCCAGCGCGGTGAAGCGGCCCGGATGCGCGGCGATCCCTTCGGCGAATTCGTCGTTCACCAGCGAAGCCAGGCGCGCCGCCGCCGCGGGAGTTTCGACATGCGTGCCCGGCGTGGTCATCGTCAGCACCTGCATATCGATACCCAGATCATCCAGCATCTTTTCGCGAATCGTCAGATCACGCTGGCCCGGAACGGCGATGTTGTAGTCGCCCGGATAATGCAGAAGCGGATTGCCGCGATCGTCATAGCTCACCCGCACCTGGCTCTGGCCGGATTGGAGCGCTTTTAAATATCCTGGCGGATAGTAGTGATTGTGAAAATCAATAACCGGCATTATTGGTGAACCTCAATCATGATAATGCACTCAGGCTCGCAAACGGCGAAGCGCCGGCATGGACTTCGAAAGATCGTGGTTGCGCACATCCTCTGCCGTTCCGGGTTTGATCGCAGGCGCGGGCACGGCGAGCACTGTGTTAAACTCAAACAGTCGGCACGCTGCCGGCATCCAGGACATCTCATGCCAAAGTTAAAGACCCATAAGGGTGCGGCCAAAAGGTTCAAAAAGACCGGGACCGGCAAGATCAAGCGCCGCCACGCGTTTGCGCGCCATATTCTGACCTCGAAACCGCGCTCGCGCAAGCGGCGGCTAGGTCAGAGCGATGTCGCGGAACCGGCCAACGCGCCCGAAATTAAAAGAATGCTGCCGTATTAGAGCGGCGAATTCGACTGGACGGGCCAAAATCGCACGTGCCTGATCCGGCGTAATAGCAGAAGGAGAAAACGTGCCCAGAGTCAAACGTGGAACCCACCGGCGAGCCAGCCGGAAGAAAACTCTCGCTCGCGCCAAAGGCTTTTTCCTCACCAAAAGCAAGCTGCATCGCTCCGCGCAGGAGGCGGTGGAAAAATCGCTGCGCTACGGCTACATCGGACGACGCCTGAAGAAGCGCGATTTCCGTTCGCTGTGGATCGTGCGTATCGGGGCGGCCTGCCGCTCCGCCGAAATTTCCTACAGCCGCTTCATGGATGGATTGAAAAAAGCCGGCATCGAGCTGAACCGGAAAATTCTGGCTGATCTGGCCGCCAACGATCCCGCCGCTTTCGGCGCGCTGATCGCGCAGGCCAAAGCCGCATTAGGAGCAGCGAAGTAAATGAGCAGTCCCGCGCCTGAACAGGATTCGCTATTCGATCTGGAAGAACGTATCCGCCGCACGGTGGATCTGGTTGCCTCGCTCCGCGCCGAGCGCGACGCCGCCCTTGCCGAACGCGATCAGGCCCGGCAGGAGCTGAAGCAAGCCTCGGCCGCGGCCGGTTCCGAGATCCAGAAGCTGCGGCAGGAACTCGAGGAGCTTCGCGGCGAACGCAAGCAGGTCCGCACGCGCATCGAAAAGTTGCTCGGACAGATGGATTTGTTAAGCGGGTCGTAAATGGACCCGGCGCGAAACGCGGTTCGAGTCACCATCTTCAACCAGAGTTACTCTCTGGTTACCAGCGGCGACGCGGCAGAGGTCGAATCGCTCGCGCATACCGTCGATGAGTTGATGACCGAGATCGCGCACCGCATGGGTACGGCCGATTCCAACCGCGTGGCCGTGCTCGCCTGCCTGCACATGGCCGATCGCCTGAAAGCCATCGAGCGGGAACTCACCGAGCTCAAAACCCGCGTCGATCAGAAGACGCGGCAGTTTTCCCTGCTGCTCGATCAGGCGGCGAACTGCGGCGAGTAAACTCGCACTTCAGAAAAGTGGATCTGCTGGCCTCACAACTCCTGTGCCGCGTCCCGCGCGTCGAGCACGGCTTTGGTACTCGGACTTCAGCCTTTGAGCAGGACGGGTTTGCAAGTCTTCGACAGATTCATTCCGCCCGGTGGATCGCCGCCTGCACGCCGGGGCCGGCCGGCGAAGGCGATGCATTAATCACCAACGTTCCCAGCCTGGGAGTTTCGATCCGCACCGCCGATTGCCTGCCGATCCTTTTGGCGGATCCGGTGAAATGCGCGGTCGCCGCGGTTCACGCCGGATGGCGTGGAACGGCGGCGCGGATCGTGGCGGAAACGATCGGCGCCATGCAGCGGCAATACGGGACCAGGCCCGAGGATCTGATGGTAGCGATTGGTCCGGGAATCGGCGCCTGCTGTTATCGCGTGGGTGAGGATGTCGGCCGCCGGTTCGGATTAAACGGACCGGGGTTTGTCGATTTGGCGAAGGAAAACCGGCGGCAGCTTGTCGAAACCGGTGTTCCGGAGCCGCAGATCGATGTTCTGGGATTCTGCACCTTCTGCGACGGCCGCCGCTTTCATTCCTTCCGGCGCGACGGCGAGCGCGCCGGGAGAATGATTTCCTTTATCCGCATGCTCTAAGGCGCTATCGCGCGCCGGCAGGATGGCATAATGCCGCCGTTTCGAGAAAAAATTTGTATAGAGGTGAATACCATGAAAGCTCTATTTCTTGTAGCCGCGGCCGTGCTGGCCGCCGCTCCCGTGTGTTTCGCTTCCAACACCGCTCCGGCTAAGACTGCCGCCAGGAGCGAAATCCGCGGCTGGCCACCGGAGGATCTGTCTGGCCGCATCGATCAAGTCGACGTGTCGCAGCATCTACTGATCGTATCGGGCGACGGAACCACTTTTGATTTCGTGGTAACGCCGAGGACAAAAATCCGGCAGGGCAGCGCGCACCTCAGCCTTGGCGATCTGAGCGCGCACAAAAATGTGAAAATTCATTTTCTCCCGGAACGCAGAGGGGATGTCGCCGAATCGATCGAAGTCCTCAATTGAGTGACCCCTTCTGGCGACGGCCGATCCGACACCAAACACCCTGGGCGCGGTGAAGCGGAAGCGTTCCGCGCCCGTTAGTTTTCTGACGACGAATCAAGCCGCGTTGACCAGCAGCTCGTCCAGGCTCTCCGAGCCTTCGCCGTTCTGGTTGCGGTCCGCCATCTCCTGGCACTGAATGCAAAACGCCGTCCACGGCACCGCCGCCAAGCGCTTCGGGCTGATGTCCTCTTCGCAGTGCAGGCACACGCCAAAGGTGCCCTCATCGATGCGCCGCAGCGCTGCGCGAACGTTCCGCAGCAGGTTGGACTCGCGGTCCAAATTGCGGATCGCCAACTCACGCTCGGCGGCGTGCTGCACCTCGTCGAGCGCATCGGGACTTTTCTCGATCGCGATGCCCTCGCGGTTGCGGACGAACTGCGCCAGTTCTGCCTGCTTCGCCTCCAGAATGCTCTTAAATTTGTTCAATTCAGCTTTTGTCATTTCTGCCTTCTCCTGTCTCTTTCTATCTTGTTTTCTTCTAAATATCTAATGCTTCAATCGGGGTCAACCGCGTCACAAGGCATTAGACGCGAAGTTACCCAAAAAGGTTCAATCATCCATCTCGCTAAGATCGGTACCCTGTTTGTTAGGGAATTCGCTATTTGCAGTTCAGCAAACAGCTCCTGCTGTAAGGCAGGTTCTTGGCTGACGCCTTTGTCGCCTACGCGATGCCTGCTCCGAGATCGCTTTCTCCAAACCATAACACAATCGACTGCCTGACGCAAGCAACTTTGTGACCAACCGAAAACTTGCCCCGACCAAGTTGCTCACCAGGTCAAACTTATCGTCCACATCCCTTAAAAGCATTACGTGTTGCGGCCGATTTCCCGGATCTTGCCATTCCCTTTTCAAAGGAGCCTCTAAAAACGGCTGGCTCCGGCGCTCGTCCCGTTTCGTTTTGGACTCGGCAACGAGCCGCTCAGAAGTTATACTGGATGGCTACACGGTAATTTTTCCTCGCTGCTGTCAGCCGTGACGATTCTTAGCACAGGTGTCAAGAATTTTGCTCCCGCCGCAATGTTCACCCTCCTCGGCGCGGCGCTGATCCCTTACGCCGGGGTGCAGAACGACGAAGCGTTGTTCGCCGCGCCCCTTTACGAGCAGATGCCAAAGGAGTTTTGCATCCGCGTCTTCCATCACACTATCCCGCTGATGGTGATGAGTTATGTCGGTAATCTAAAGACCCTTCTTTATCTCCCGATTTTTCATTTTCTCGGCTCAAATCTCTGGACCATTCGTTTTCCCATGGTTCTCGCCGGGGCGATAACAGTATTTATTTTCTATAAGTTGCTGGCGGAAAGCGTGGGCCGCGCCCCGGCCTTGATCGGCGCTTTCCTGCTTGCCAGCGACCCCAGCTTTATCCTCACCAACACCTACGATTGGGGACCCGTTGCGCTAGAGCATCTTTTGCTTGTGACTGCCTGTTTTTTCCTGCTCCGTTTCTTTAGGAATGGTTCGATGCGCTACCTCGCCGCGGGATTCTTTTTTCTGGGACTGGGGCTATGGAACAAGGCGATTTTTCTGTGGGCGCTCTCCGGGCTGGGCGTGGCGGGCGTGGCGGTTTTCCACCGCCAGTTGGTGAAATTGGCGCGGCCGCGCGCGATCGCGATCGCGGCGGCGGCTTTTTTGATCGGCGCGCTGCCTTTTGTGATTTATAACATCCGAAAACCGAACGCGACGCTCGGATCGAACGCTCATTTTGACTCGCCGCAAAAGGCGATGCGCAAAATGCCGATGATGATCGAGACCCTGAACGGCCACGGATTGTTCGGCTTCCTGTGCCGGAGCGATTGGGAAGAACCCGCCAAGCACCCCGGGACCATTCGCGGCCGCCTGGCATGGCGCATCGCGGATGCGGTGGGCGGCCAGTATCAGAATGGTTTCGAATTCGCCTTTTTGTTGTGCCTGGCGTGCGCCGCCTGGTGGTGGCGAAGGCGATCGGCGTGGTTTTCGTTGATCTTCATCGCGGTAACATGGACCGCGATGCTGTTTTCGCGCGACGCCGGAGGCTCGGTGCATCACACCGTGCTGGTCTGGCCCTTTCCGCAGTTGTTCATGGCGGTCGCGCTCGCCTCGCTGCCCTGGCCGCGAATCGCCGGCGTGATCGCGGTCGTCATGGTCGGGATGAATCTGCTGGTCATGAACCAGTACATCGCCGAATTCGAGCGCAACGGAGCCGCCGGAACGTTCGATGACGCGGTGCTGGCGCTGGCTAAATCCATCCCGGACCCGCCGCGCCTCGAAGCGGAACGGATCTATATTCTCGATTGGGGAATGCTGAATACGCTGGCGCTTTTTCATCAGGGCAGGCTGCCGCTTTTTGTGGCCGATCCGCCGTTCCTGAGCGATCATCCCGCGCCCGAGGAACTGCGAGACATGGAATTTATGCTGCATGATCCGCAAGGCATGTTCCTCGCGCACGTTCCCGCGGCGGAGGTGAATCGCGGCGTCGGAGCGCGTTTTGATAAGGAAATCGCGGCGCGGGGATTGGAGAAACGCGTTTTAAGGACGGTTTACGACTCAAACGGGCGGCCGATGTTTAAGATTTTCAAGTTGCAGCCGGCTACCGGGATGATGTGACGTTCTGTCCCAAACCGCGTGTCCAAGGTCTACAATCCCGAGCGTTAGAGGTACGCTAAGTAACGTAACATCAGCAATTTACGTTTGGGTTCGGAACGTGCTTTGGATGGCCTTGAGCGAAATGCGATTGATTCTTGCCAGCGCGCTTCTAATACTCGCCGCGGCCGGTTTAGGCGCCACGACGCTGGAGCAGCTTACGCTCGATCAGATGATCCGGCAATCGACGGCGATCGTGCATGTGAAGGTAACCTCGTCCTCGGCCGCCATGCGAGGGCGGAACGTCTATACGTTCTACCAGCTTCAAACTATCGAGACACTGAAGGGCGCGGCGGCGAGTGAAGTCGCGGTTCCTGGCGGAAGCACGGCCATGATTCGGCAGGAGGTCGCGGGGGCGCCGGTGCTGGCTTCCGGCAGCGAATACGTGATCTTTCTGTGGAGCGGCAGTTCGGCCCTGATGCAGGTGATCGGCCTGTCGCAGGGATTGTTTAAAGTGGCCGAGGATTCCTCGGGGAATCCGGTGCTGGTGCGGGCGGCGCTCAGCGGCGTGAACGTGGTGAATCAATTGGGCCAGGCGCAAACTCCAGCGGCAGTGACGATCACGCTTGCGGCCTTAAAAGACGAGATCCGGAAAGCGATGGGGGCGAAGTAATGCGGACGCGCGCGCTGGCGGTTGCAGCTTTACTTGCGGCGCTTGCTCCGTTTTCATCGGGCTATTACTATTACACGCTTTTGAACAATGCAGGCGGAGTGTGGACGCCGATTCCGGCGCGCTTCGATTTGAATCCCGCCGATTCTTATGGGCTGCCGAACAACACGGTGACGTACCTGATTTCGAGCCAGGGTCCGGCGAAGCTGATGCCGGGAGATTCGTTCCCGGCGGTGATCAGCCAGATCCGCGCGGCGGCCAATGTTTGGAACTCGGTGAGCACGTCGGGAATTCGATTGGCCTTCGGCGGATTATCCTCGATGAGCTCGAGCGGGGCGACGCCGCAGATCGACGTAGTGTTCACCAACGATATGCCCCCGGGGCTAATCGCGCAGACGCAGGTGACGACGATCCAGAACGCGGCGCCGCTGATCGCCTCGGGCGCGACGTTCGTGCCCATCATGAACTCGACCATCCAGATTCGCAGCGATCTGACGAATCCGTATCAGGAGCCGAGCTGGAGCGACGCATTTTTTCTGACGGTGGCCCATGAATTCGGCCACGCGCTCGGATTGCAGCACACAAAAACGTCAAGCCTGATGACCACAAGCCTGACGCGTGCTGTGACCAAGGCGAAGCCGCTCGCCGCCGATGATGTTGCGGGCATTTCGCTGCTTTATCCGGCGAATGGATTCGCGGCGGCGACCGGCAGCATCACCGGAACGGTATCGGTGGGCGGCAACGGCGTGAACCTGGCGACGGTGGTCGCGCTTTCAACCAGCGGCGCGGCGGTGAGCACATTGACAAATCCGGACGGCACGTACTGGATCGCAGGTGTTCCGCCGGGACAATATTACGTCTACACGCAGCCGCTTCCGCCGGCGCTTTCTGGTGAAGCGTACCCCGATAACGTAAAGCCTCCGGCCGATCTTTCAGGAAATGTGTATGCCGCCAACACCGGATTCGCGGGCCAGTTCTATGGCGGCACGACCGACTGGACGCAGGCGCAGCAGGTGACGGTCACCGCGGCGAACACCGCCACAGGGATTAATTTCAATGTTGTGGCGACGAACGGGCCATCAGTCTACGATCTGGTGGTTTTCTCCTACATCGGAGGAAATCCTGGAGTGCCGGTACAGGCGCCGCCGCTGGTGCAGGGAACCTCGGCCGCGCTGGAGTTCTACGCCTGGAGCACGACCACGGCGAGCGGATACATGCAACTTGCGCCGGGGCTGAACATCAGCGCCATCGGAGGAGCGGCGCAGGTGGTCCCGAACAGTCTGGCGGCGCTACCCAACGGCTACCCCTATTTGTACAACGACGTGTGGCTGGGATCGGTGACCTCGCCGACGCCGGTGGCGCTGGCGGTGACAGTCAACGGCGATTTGTACGTCCTGCCGGCCGCGTTTACCGTGACGCCTTCGGGGCCGGTGACGATCACCTCCGTTTCGGGCAGCACGGATGGGAACGGCAATGCGACGGTGACCATCGCCGGATCGAACCTGAGCGCGAGCTCGCGGATCGTTTTCGACGGCGCGCCCGCCACGCTGATCAGCTCGATCAACGGGTCCCTGACGGTTGCGGCTCCCCCGGCCGTGAATGGATACAGTGCGACGGTGGAGGCGCTGAATCCGGACGGGCAGACGTCGCAGCAGACGCTGGGATCAAATCCGCCGCCGCAGTTTACCTACGGCGGACCCTCGTTTCCGGCGATCCACATTAATCCGTCGGGACTTACCTCGGGGACCGATCAGGTGCTGACGGTGACCGGATTTTCGACGAATTTCGTGAATGGACAGATTGCCGCGGGATTCGGAACAAGCGACGTGATTGTGAAACAGCTGTGGGTGGTAAGCCCGCAGCGAATGATGCTGAACGTTTCAACGGGGGCGGCGGCGCCGGCCGAATCGACCACCGTGAGCATCGCGAGCGGCTTGCAGCTTGAGTCCTTAACGGCCGGATTGCAGGTGACGCCGGGAACGGGAACACCGATGAGCCTGCGGACGCCGATTCTCAATCAGGCGACGAATCTGGCGGGCGTCCCAGTGGGCGGCGTGGCGCTGATCAACACGTCCGGGCTGCCGGGGAACCTGGCCGGATGGATGCTGACCATCGGCGGCCAGACGGCGCAGTTCACTTACAACGGCAGCCAGATTCTTGCGATTGTGCCGAGCGGTCTGGTAATCGGCCCGCAGGTAGTTCAGCTTACCTCGCCGGGCGGATCGGGTCCGCCGCCAGTGGCGATGCAGGTGGATGAAGCCGCGCCGGTGATCGCCGCGGTGAGCAGCGGCTCGGGAGCGGAAACGAACGCGGCCCTTAGCGTGAGCCGGGGTCAGATCATTCTGCTGACGGTGGACGGTCTGGCCGATCCTTTCGGGATTTTGCCCGCGCCTTCCGACATCACCGTGACCATTGGCGGCATAAGCCAGAATCCGGCGCAGGTCACCGCATTGAACGCGATCGCGGCGCAGTTGCAGGTGGCCGTCCCGACGACGCTCGCGGTGGGAAACACGCAGGTGACGGTGCAGGTCGGCACGCGAATTTCCCAGCCATTCACCATCGGCATACAGTAGCGCCAGATATTTCGAATCCTCGCTCACCTGGGGTGATTTACTGGCTTTTTCAGCATTCAGTATCTTTTTAGAGATCCCAGATGGGGCCGATTGCGAAAAAGATCTCGATGGTGCGGTGCGTTCCAGCGCAGACGCCTATACGCCGCAGAAGACCGGTGCGGTGTTCCGGAGGGCCGCCGCCGCGGCCGTAATCGCCGGCGTATAGGTAGTTGGTCCAGGAAAAGCGGATCAGATGCGCGCGATACGTCATTCTCACGTCATAACCGGCGCTGGCGAGGCCCACCGGATTGGGCGGAAATGCGCCGGCGTACTCGCCCGATTGCGTGAGAAACTGATAGCCGAGCCGCAGTTTATTGTCGCGGATGGACGCAATATCGTGCTCAATATAGGGAGAAACCAAGGGATGCCAACCCTGCCCGAAGGAGTGCTCGGCTTTGATCGCCTGTTGCAGGTTCGAAGTGGAGAACGGCGCCGCGGTTCCCGCCGGAATCACCGCGTTGCTCAATGTATATAATCCGCCGGCGGACAGATCGGCGCCCACGCTGACGCGCCGCAGCGAACCCGGCAATACGATAGCGGGACTGGCGAAAACCATCAATCCCGGGGCCGCGCCGGCGCCGGAGTAGGCGAGCTGGCGGCCGCCGTTCAGGGTAACCGCCGTCTGATAATCGTAGCGGACCCATGGCAAAACGGTCACGCCCAAGCCCAGCGCCAGACGGGGATGCGTGTCCACCGGTTGACGCGGAGGCTTGACCTGTTCGGGGCGGCGATCGGGAACTGGATCGCCTTGACCGGCGATGGGGGTGGCGCAGCCGGCGCACAGCACTGCGATGACGACGGTCGGCCAGTGCACTAAAATTTTAGACGCCCTGGTGCGGGGCCGGTGTTCCAGGAGTTCACGCCGATGTAGCCGAAACGCAGGGGCCGGCCCGCAGTCTAAAACTCTATATGATGCCAGTGGCGGCCCTACGCTGGGGGATCGCGGTGCTGGCGTGCGCGCCCGCACTTGCCCAGGACCGCTGCGCGTGTCCGGATGGCCGTATTTTTTCGTTGGGCGCCGCGATGTTCGGCCAAAACAGCACCCGCGTGATCGTCGCCGGATTTGAACCGGAGCTGCCCGCCTCGGCGATGCTTCCCCGATGCTCCGCGATCCAGGCGTTGGGCCAAACCGTGGAGCTGCATCGCTCTCCCGACGGCCGTGTCTATCTCAAACGCGAAAATCGCAAGCGCGGCGTGATTCGTGATATTTGCCGGACGCAGATTCGCTTTATTCAATCCGCTAAGTCGTACGATTTTTTCGCCGACGACGGCAACGCGGTGACGCTCGACGGGGCGACGCCGGTGGACACCGCGCCCGCGCCAGCCGATCCGCCGGAAGATCTCTCGCCGGACCTGACCGGCAAGGACCTTCTGTTATTCGATTCGCGCTCGCGCCCGTTGAATCCCGCGGCGGCCGGCTTCGATCAGGAGGATCTGAAGGAAACGGCATACGTGATCGTGCGCAAGCGCGTGAAGGCGAGCGTCTATAGCGATCGCGGGACGGCGGCGGGAGAAGTGAGCGTCGGCGCCGGCTTACTCGGGCGGATCGAGAAGCGCGCCGGCAACCGTTCGGAACCGCTGTGGGCCGTCGATCTGTTTCCGGATTCGGCGCCCGCGCCCTTCTGGCGAACGCTGGCCGCCTCGCTTCGCCGCACAAGTCCTGCTTCGAATCGCGTGATCCTTGCGTCCAGTCAACTGGTCGAGATTAATCATTTTCTCGACCGTTATCACATCGAAACCACGCGCTTTGCCGATTCACGCCGCGCCCCCGATCCGGGCACGATGGACCTGCCCGCGATCTTCGCCCCGCGGAAGCTGCCGCTTGAGGAAAATATCGCCGAGGCGCGCGCTTCGGGGTCGCTGGCGCGCATTCAAGCCGAACTGGCGCGGCTTGCGCTGGTTCCCAAAGTACGGCAAAACGGGCTGGTGATTCTTGACGAGTCCGGCGAAGCGCCGCGCGCCAATCTGCTTCGCCGCCAGTGCTTCATCGAAACCAACGCCGCTGGCGAACGCCTGAATGTGACCGATGCCGCGGTGAAGATTTTTCGGCCGCGCGCGACGCCGGCCGCGCCGGATTACTATGCAGTCGATCTGCAAATGTCGCTGCGTTCGGCCGCGAATCAGGCTCGCGTGGTATGCCGGTTTCCGTTCGAGGCCATCGACGTTTCGCTGGTCGATCGCGCGCGGCGAATTCTCTCCGGAAAATTTAAAATCGAGCCATGAAAATCATCCTGCTCGCGTGCGCGATTACCGGACTGGCCTCGGCCGGCTGCACCTGCGGAGCGCGCCAGGAATTGGAACCCGGCATGGTCCGCTATGAAAGCAACAGCGACCGCCAGACGATCATCAGTACCGAATCGCAGCCGGGCTCCAATCGCTGCGCCGCGCTATGGGCCGGCTCGACGGAGATCAAACCCGCCGGCACTCCCTATCGCTTTCACCTGGAGAGAATCAAGCTGCGCCCGCGGCGCATCGAGACCTGCGGCGGGTTCGTCCGGCGCGATAAAAGCTATGAATTCGTCTTCGACGCCGATTCGACTTCCATTCGGGAAATTCGTCCCGCCGCCGGACGCGGAACAGACCCGCGCGGCGAATCGAATCGCAACCTGTGGAGCGCGATCGCCGCGCCGGAACACAAGCGCGCCGGCGCCGCTCCGCCGATCGATCCCACGCGTGAGCTGAATCGCACCGCCTGGGTCCTGGCGCGGCGAAAAATCCGCGGATATTACGTCGGCCGGGTCGATGACGCCGGCCAGAATGAAAAACTCGTCGCGTTAAAAAAATCGCGCGTCGTTGAGGCCGGGCAGATCGGCCAGGTGGAAGCGGTCGGGGAAAATTCGGTCATCGTCCGCTTCTACGAAGGCAGCCGGGCGGAGGCGTTCGGAACCGCCCGGGACGCCTTGCGCCGCTGGTATGCGAACGTCGGCGGCCCGTATTCGGAAGTGAAGGATGATCTTTTCACCGCAATTCGCGCTGAAATCCTCGAAGTGAATATCGACGATGTCATCGAAGTGAACGACTATCTCGATCAGAAAAAGGCCGACCGGACGTGAACGATGCTTCGCGCAATTTTCCTGTTTCCGATTCTTCTTTACGCGCAAGACGCCGTTTTCAAATCGAACGTGCGCGAGGTATCGGTGCTGTTTCGCGCCGTGGATCGCGGCAATCAGCCCATCCCGGGGATCACCGCCAGCGAAGTTCGCGTCGAGGATGAGGGGATCGTGCGGCCGATTCGCAGTTTTCGCGGCGACGTGGCGCACGCTCAAGTGGTGGTCCTGGTGGACGTCAGCGGCAGCATGGCGTCGGTTTTCGGGCCGCTTGAAGCGGCGCTCGAAAATTTCGCCGATCTGGTGACCGAGGATTACAATCACGAACCCGGCGATGTTCTGCTGACCCTGATCCCATTCAGCACCAGCGCGACCGTGCTGGTGGATCGCACTTCAAACACCGCCGAATTTAAAGAAGCTGTGCGCCGCCTTCGGCCGGGAGGCACTACCGCGCTGGTCGATTCCGTGATGGCGACGATCGAAAATGCCTTCGACAGCCGTCCCGTCGCGCGGCCCCGCCGGCCGGCGTTATCGGGCGGGGAGGGCGAAAGCGGTCCTTTCGTGAGCAGCCCATCGGCGGCGCCCGCCGCGCCCAAGGACGAAACCTCGCGATCGAAATTTCTGGTGCTGTTCACCGATGCCGGAGAAAATTCGTCGGCGCATCCGTGGTCGGAGATTGCATCCACGATGCTGGGCCGCGATATCACGGTGTATTCGATCGCTTTCGAGTCCGGTTCGCCCGACAGCGATTTTTCGACGCTGTCGAAGATTACCGCGCAATCCGGGGGCAAGCTGCTGCACGCCGGAGCCGGCCAGCTCCAGCGCGTTTACGCCGAAATCGCGCGCGATATCCGCACGCACTACCAGCTCACCTTCGCCGCCACCGATATTACGAATACGCGGATGTGGCGTAACCTGCGGGTTACCGTGAACCGGCCTGGCGTCATGGTTTATGCGCGCGCCGGATATTGTCCGGAAACGCCGTGCCAGAGGGAAGACGGTACGTTTGTGGGGCGCCGGCCCGCCAGTTGGAACGAAGTTCTCTCGCTCAGCCGGGATCCCGTGCTTGTCGACGCCCTGCGGCGCCGTTTCAGCGAGCTGAAATTCCAGCCCACGCGCGAAACCGAAAATGTTTTGAGAAATCTGGCCTCGCGGCCGCTGCTGGTCGAAAAAACCTGGACCGGCAAGAACTCGGCGCCGCAGCTTGTATCCCGCACCGGGAGCGCCCAGGTCGGAATGGACGCCGAGGTGTGCGGCATTTCCGCGGATAAGCCGCCGCCGTCCGGGGAGCTGGCCGTCGCCGATCCGGAGATTCGCCTGGCGCGCCGCCCCGGCGCGTCGGGAAGCGACGAATCGTATTTTCAATCGCAGGCGGTTTTTTATCTGGAAACGGCAGGCGGCGGCAGAATTCGCGTGCAGTGCAACCGGCCGAATTTCCTGATCAGCGAGGGCCTGGTCGATTTCGCCGCGCAAGCCGTATCCGCGGGACTGAAAGTGCGGCTGCTTCCCTCGCCTTAGGGATTGGTCTTGATTATTCCGCCCGCAGCGCGATCGCCGGATCGATTTGTGTCGCGCTGCGCGCCGGCACATAGCAGGCGATCAACGCCACCACGCTCAGCAGCAGCGCGGCTCCGATGAACGCCAGCGGGTCCGGTGACATTGCGCCCACCAGAACGGACTTCAGCCAGAACATCATCGATATTGATCCGGCGAGCCCGAGGCCGATGCCGATCAGCGTCGGCAGCAGGCCCCGCCCGATCACTTCGCGCAAGACCGCGCCGCGGCTCGCGCCCAGCGCCATTCGCAGCCCGATCTCGGCGCGGCGCTGCGCTACCGAATAAGCGTTGACGCCGTAGATTCCGATAGCCGCAAGGAGCAGCGACAGCAGCGCGAAGCATCCCATCAGCCTGGTTTCAAAGCGCGGCTCGGCAAACAGAATCCCAAGCAACTGTTCGAGCGGGGTCACACGATCGACGGGTTGTTCGGGATCGAGCGAGGCGAAGGTGGCGCGAACGGAGCTGGCCAGGTTGGCGGAATTTCCCCGCGCACGAACCGCGAATAGCACCGTGCGGGAGTACGGATTCTGCGCAAACGGCACGTAAATCATGCTGCGCGTATCGGCCGACAGCGCGCCCAGATTTATGTTTCCGGCCACGCCCACGATCTCGACAATGACCCGTTCTTCACCGTTGGTTCGGGTAGGACGATAAATGAGAATCATGGAGCCGACCGGGTCCTGTCCGGGGAAATAGCGTTGTGCAAAATCCTCGCTGACGATGGCCACCGGCTTGGCGCGCTCATTGTCGGATTCCGTAAACAGGCGGCCGCGCTTCAGCGGAATTTTTAACGTGGTGAAATAGTCCAGCCCCACGCCCGCATAGGCGGCGCTGGGCTGCTGCGCTTCGTCGCGCGGCGAATCCTGACGGTCGAAGCGAACCATCATCCCGTTCACCATGTGCGGCAGCGTCGTGGCCATCGTCGCCGCTTCGACGCCGGCCAGCGCCGCAATCCGCTCCCGCGCGTTCGCAAAAAAGCGCGCTGCCTGCGGACCGTCGTACTTGGCCGCGGGAATTACTACGCGAAGCGTCAAGACATTTGCCGCATCGAATCCGGGATCGGCGCCCGTCAGCGCGCGCAGGCTGCCCATCATCAGCCAGGCGCTCGCCAGCAGGATCAGCGCGATGGCAATTTCTCCCGCCACCAGAGCCTGCCGGAATCGCAGCGGCGATCGCCCCGGACCCGTGGTGCGGGCCGATCTTAACGCCGTCTGCGTTCCCGACCGGCCCACCGCCAAGGCCGGCGCCAATCCGACCAGAAGGCACGTCACCGCGGAAGCGGCCAGGCAGAAAGAGATGACGACGCCATTCAGCTCGATCGAGCCGGTGGGGATCACCGCCGACGGAACCAGCGCCGGAATGGCCCGGATAAGCGTCCAGGTGATCGCCAGTCCCGCGGCGCCCCCCGCAAGGGCCAGCAGCGCGCTTTCGGCCAGCAACTGGCGTCCGAGCCGCCAGCCCGTAGCGCCGAGAGAAACGCGCACCGCGAACTCCTGATTACGCGCGGCCGACCGCGCCAGCAGTAATCCGGTCACATTCGCGCAGGCGATCAGCAGAACCAGCCCCACCGCCGCCGAAGCAAGCAGCAGGCGCAGGCGGAAGGTGCGATTGAGTAGCCGCTCCTCGAGCCCCTCCACCAGAACGGTCCACCCTTTATCACTTTTCGGATAGGCGTCGGCCAGCGAGCGCGCCAGGACATTCATTTCAGCTTTGACCGCTGCCCGCGGCGCCCTTGTCCGCGCGATTAGGGCCAGGTTGCGGTAGTCCCGCTGGTTCGGATCAAGCGAGACCGGAATCCAAAGGTCGTGCGGCCGCCACCAGAATTGAAAATTCGGCGGCATCACACCGATGATGGTGTAGGGCAAAGCTTCGATGAGCACCGTGCGGCCGAGAATGTTGGGATCCGCACCCAGATCCTCCTGCCACAGCCGGTAGCTGATGACCACCGAGCGGGCGGCGTGGGCCGGATTTTCGATTCCGTCCTCATCCGGCAGGAACGTCCGGCCGAGAATCGGCTTGACGCGAAGCGTGCGGAAGAAATTCGCGGTCACGCGCGCGCCGCCCAACTGGCGCGGCCGCTCCCCGGCCAGAAAGACCAGCGAGGTCGGACTCCAGGCGGCGACGTCGGAAAGAGTTTTTGTTTTTCTTCGAAAATCGAGATAATCGGCGGCGGAGGCGTTGCTCAGCGCGCCCTGTGAATCGACGCTCCAGACAAAAACCAGCGTCTGCGGATCCGGATAATGAACGGAATGCAGGAAAAGGCCGTCCAATATGCCAAACATCGTGGAATTGGCGCCAATTCCGAGCCCGAGCACGACGATAATGGAGACCGCGACCAGCGGCGCACGCAGCAATACCCGCGCGCCGAAACGAAAATCCTGAAAAATGGTCTCCATCAATTCAAAAGATTTTACACCAATTTCCGCAGTAAAAAAATGAAGCGGCGCTGCGCCGCCATTTCAGATCGAAGAAACGGCCGACTTTACCGGCGCCCGTGTTTTCGCCGCGGGCCGGAAGGCGCGGCACCATATCAGCCAGCCGAGTAACTGGCTTAAATTCATGATCACGTATCCAACCGCCTTGAACTCCCGCGCGCCGAGCAGGTGGCGCACGCCGTAAGCCATGGCCGTTCCGGTGACCACAATGCCCAGCCCGAGGCTGACCAGCAGAATCTGCGGATCGCGCTGCCTTGACGCCAGTAGTTTTATCCACAGAATCAAATTCATAATCGCCGCGCCGAAATTGAGCAGTTCGCTGGTGCTCTGGAACCATAACGTCGCAGGAAAACGGAAGTGCATGGAACCCATCTCGACAACCCGAACATCGCGGTCAAAGAGCATGAATGGCAAAACGAGCGCCGCCGCTACGATCACCGCCAGCCAGGTCCCAGAAACGCGTTTTGATCCTTCCGACACCATGTAGATGAGCAAGATGACCAGCACAAAGCGGAAAAGATCCACCAGCACGTCATTCGTCCAATACAGGCGAGCGTACAGCAACTGCGCCGATTTGTCCTGTTGTTCCGGCGAGCTCCCGTTAAAAATGACGTCGGCGATCGTGAATGCCAAGGTGGCCACAAGCTCCCAGGCAACGTAAGCCAGCACGGCCCAATACTTATAAAATCGCCCAGCGATTAGAAAGACCAGAACCAACGCAAGCGAAAAGATGATTCCGACTTCGAGCAGCGGAGCCAGGAATTCGTAAAACCTGTCCATAGGCTTAGCGCAACTCAACCGGAAAAGGAAAAAGGCCAGCAGAAATTCTGCTGGCCAAAAAACTTCCTGAAAAAAATAACTTGGTCAATCCAAATTCGCGATTGTCAAAGCCAAGGGCGGCCGATCGGCTCGCAGGAAAGACAGTAGGCTTATGACGCGAACCCGTCAACAGAAGGCCCGGGACCGGAGAACCCATCCACAGAAGGCCCAGGGCCAGAGAAACCGTCAACAGAAGGCCCAGGGCCAGAGAAACCGTCAACAGAAGGCCCAGGACCGGACACCATGGCCGTGAAACCATCCACAGACGGTCCAGGACCGGAGGCAAGCACCGACTTCGCATAATTTCCAGCGCTGATCGACAAGGGGATTGTAGCACACAATAGGGCTACTTTCTTAATTTTCAACATTGTTCACACCTGCTCCATTTAAATTAATCCGCTCCCGGCGCTAGTACTTTCGGCAGACTCGCGCTAAGATCGATACCTTATCCTATCTAAGGAACTCTTAGCAAACTTACTAAGAAAAATCCGTAGTACCAAGACAGCCGCCGCGAGCGGATCTCACCGCAAGCCGCCTCAAGCTTCGCGGATTCCCTTATCCCGCTCCAGAAAGCAGAGCTAAGGATTTTCACTTCATGCGGTTACGCTGAATTTATTCACGCAAACGAGCCGTCTGCCAGAGGCGTGAAGAAGTCCAGGAGTCCCAAAAACGGGCTCCATTACGGCCGGGGGGTGTTGACAATTTTTTGCATTGCGAAGTATTCTTTGAGACTGCAACCAGCCGTCTTGCGTCTCAAATGGGCATCCCACAGCTAACTCATCCTTCGAATTGCTTATCCGCTCTCATCGCTCCGGAGCAGGAAGCGAGGTTTTTCGACCAATATCTGGGCAACGATTTTCTCGCAATTCGCGGGCATCGGGAAAAATTCCGGGAAATTCTCTCCTGGCGGGCGCTGAACGGCATTCTTTCCTATCAGGCGGTTGCGCCGCAACTGCGGATGTCGAAAGAGGGCACGCAGTTGCCGCTCGCTTCTTTTTTAACTACCCGCTATACGGTTTCCGGCAGTTCGACGCAGTCGCCCAATGCGCCCGCGATCATCGCCCATCTGAGGGATGGCGCCAGTCTCATTTTGAACGAGATCGATAGGCTGCATCCTCCCATCCGATCCGTGGCGGAGGGATTGGAGGTGGCAACGCGCAGCGTCGTGCAGGTGAATCTGTACGCGAGCTGGCGGTCTTCGCCGGGATTCGACCTGCACTACGACGCCCACGACGTTTTCATTCTTCAGATCGAAGGCCCGAAGCACTGGAAAGTCTTCCGCCCCACGGAACGCTATCCAATCAGCTACAAGACCCAACAAAAGCCCGACGTGCTGTCGCTGGAGCCGGTTTTCGACGATGTTTTAACGCCCGGAGATCTGCTCTACATTCCGCGGGGATGGTGGCATGTGGTGACTCCGCTCGATGAGCCGACGATGCATTTGACCGCCGGCCTCCATCCCCCGACGGGCATCAAGCTGGTGGAATGGGCGATGCGGGATCTGGCAGCGAGCGAGCTGCTGCGAATGGATTTACCGCGATTCGGGGATCGGGAAAATCAACGGAAGTATCTGGCCGCCGTTCGGGAAAATGTCGCGAATATGCTGCGCGACGAGGATCTGATCGAAAAATTTCTCGATCATGTGGAGGCGACCTCGGACCGCCGCCCCCGCTTCAGCCTTCCCGCGAGCGCGACGCCAAAAATCCTGCCGGATTCGGCGGACGCCATCATTACGCTCGGGTCGCCGTCGGGTTTTCGGCCTAAACCGGACGCGGAGCCCGGCGATATAAAGATCGCCTTTGCCGGCAAGGAGTTGACGTTCAGTGACGCGACTGTTCCCCTGCTCGATTACCTTTCGCATTCGGCGCCCCTATCGGTCGCCGAGTTTTGCCGCCGCTTTGAAGACCAATTTCCGGTGAACGACCTCAAGGAATTTCTGGCGGAGTTGGCCTGCCACGGAGCGATTCTCGTTTCCGAGCCGGAAATATAGTGCGCGCGCCGAGCCTCACCCCTTTTACCGGCGCTCCCGAACGCCAGGGAAGCAAGCGCTACGTCCGAAACTTTTCGCGGCAGCCGGGCGAGCAGAAGTAGTAGGTCTCCGCGCCAACCTTTTTTTGGATCGCCGTGGCGGCGGAGATATAGGTGCCGCACACCGGATCTTTTTTCAGTTCGCCGCCGGAGGAAACCGGCGGGCGGTGCGGCGCCTGACCCGAGGGCCGCATCGCCGATTGAAATAGAGCCTTGGCGATGATCCCAATCACCGATCGCACCATGCTGATCACCAGCACGGCGATGACGGCTTCGAGGATCAACCGCAAAATCACTTCTTCGTTTTCTTATAAGTCGTGTCGATGCTCTGGCCAAGCGAAGCGAGCATCGCTTTTGCCGTCTCCGCGTCCTTGCCGTTGGGCTGAAGCTGCAAGTATTTCTGGAACGCCTCCGCCGTGCCTGGCACCGGAACCATCTTTCCGTCCGGACCGAGCGACGCCTTGCCCATCAGCGTGATGCCGTATTGCAGATAGGCCTCGGCGTAGTTGGGATCGGCGTCGATTGCCTTTTTGAAAGCATCCACAGCCTGATCGGTCTGGCCGGTATTGACCAGCACCGCGCCCAGATTGTAATAATATTTACCCGCCGACGTTGGATCGAGCTGCGCCGCCTTGGTCAGCTCCGCCTGTGCTTCCGCAAACTTCTTTTCCTTGGCGAGCGCCAAAGCGTAGTTGTTGTGATATTCGGGGGCATCGGGCTTCAATTCGATCGCCTTCTGATAGGCGGCAATGCCCTTATCAAGCGCGGCCTGCTGATCGGCGCCGGTTTTGGTGGCCGCCAGGTTGACGTAGCTATCGCCGAGCCGGCCCCAAACCACGTTTTGGGTCGGATCAAGCTGGGATGCCTTTTCGAAGCTCTGAACCGCAACGTCCCATTGTTTGGCCTCCTCGGCCTGAACGCCGGCGTTAAAAGCGTCGTTCAAGGCCTTGTTCTTGGCCATTTTCTCCTGCTGTTCCTTAAGCTTCTTTTCGTACTCCGCCTTTTGCGCCGCGCTCATTCCGCGCTCGGCATCTTTGGACTCGGCCTCGGCGCCTCCGCTGGCGGCGGCCGCGCGCGCCGCCGCTTGCTTCAGGTCGAAGCTGATTTCAATCGGATCGCCCAGCCTGGACCTGACGTTATCCACGGAATCCACTTCTTTCCCATTGACTTCGACTGAGATACGGTAGGTCCCGATCGGCAGCCCGCCGTAGTAGTAGTGGCCTTTTTTATCCGTCTTGACCTTATAGTTGCCTTTAATATCTTTGCGATCCAGGTGGATCATGGCTCCCTGGACCGGTTTGCCGTCTTCGCCCATCACATTGCCTTCAAAGGCTGTGGTTTGGGCCAGGCAGATCGTCGAGAAAAGAGCGGCTAAGGGAATCGCAAGAATCGGCGTTCGAAGTGTGGCGCGCATGGGGTGCAATCGACCTCCGGGAAATGGGGTTTCTAACTACCCAGAATACTACAGGCGAAGCAAGATAGGAAAGATGTTACCGGCCCGAGTCCTGGCGAACCGGGATGCGAGGTGGTACGATCGGCCAGGACGTAACAGTACCATCCGCGGCGCGCCGATCACTCTTTATTATTCATTACATTCAATTTATCGCAGGAAAAAACCTTGACCAGACCGGCGATCCAGTGTAGGATTGATGACAGTCGGAGGGCTTCTGACGTGTCGCAGCCAATTACTAGGAGGATTCCTGATCGGCCAGTCGCGCCGGAAGGAAAAGCAATCATGACTTATCGGAGAAATGCCGGGCACGCGCGCAGGGCGCTGTTTCCGGCTGTATTGTTATCGCTCTGTGCGAGCTTTGGGTGGGCTACAGATACGAGTTGCCCAGTGGGCGCAACACCTATCAACACATTTGGCACCGGCATTACGAACGGGTGCATCGAGACGGATAAGAATTTTCTCAATTTCACGGCTGGCGCCGGACCATCGAATTCGGTTGGCACGGCGGATCCAGACACTGCTTCAATCGATATCTTGGGCGGTGGGACGACAGCGCTGACTACCGCGCAATTTACGACGCCAGGCGGTCGTGGAACAAACGCCACCTGGTCGCTTGCAAGTGGTGGAACCCACACCATGGATTCGCAGTTTACATACACGGTCGAGAACACGTCCTCGCCGTTGATCGACCTTCTCCAGCTAAGTCTCGGCACGAACACAATTACAGCGAACTCAGGAAATACCATCACTGTTACAGAGGTGTTCTGCCTCGGACAAACTACGCTGGCCGGATGCACCGCGGCACACCAAGGTACCATCAGCCTCGAGTTGACCACGCAAGGTGGAACGCCGTCAGAAACGATTACGCTGCCGACGGGAGCGGTGAATTGCAGCACGGCTACCGTAGGATGCATCGACGGATTCGGCACCTACTCTACGGTATTTGTACAAACCGACGTCATCCTGGACCGCGTGAATACGGGAGGGGGGACCACCGTAGCGCTGAACTCGTTAACGGAAGGTTTTGGTGATGCCCCGGAGCCGTCGACCTTCGTGCTGCTCGGCTCGGCTTTGGCCGGAGTTGTGCTGCTCCGATTTAAGAAGCGTTTCGTGTAAAGATTCCATCGCGATCAGGTTTTTAAGGCCCGCCTAACCAGCGGGCCTTTTCTATTTTGCGCCGCAGCATTTTGTCCCGCAGCCAAGGCACGATTTTTGTGTCACCCAGCCCGAATCCCGCCTGAGTTCCAGTACTACAGCCCAACAGAACCAGTGCTTTTAAGAAAAAGGTCCATTGCCTATGCAGCCGCTACATTTTACTCTTGGAAATCCGGAGGTCCTAACATGCATGTTTCAAAGATATTAGCGAATCAACTCGGTTCGGCGCTGCTTTTGTTCGGATTCGCGGCCGTCCCCGTTTTCGCGAGCGGGATCGTCAGTTGTCCGCCGGTTCCCGCAACCACGTCGGATTTCATCACACCCTACGTCGGCGCAGGTAATGGCTGTTCGGCGCCGGACGGAACCTTTCAGGATTTCAGCGTCGGCGATGCCTACAATCAAACCATCAACGGCACGACGTTTGGGTCCAGTGGCACGGTTCCCGACGTCACTTCCGGCCAGATCTTCCTCACTACGGGCCCGTCGAATCCGAAATCGATCGAGATTTTCTCGCCCGGCCCGAATTACTATCCGGGCGGTCCGAATCCGGGGCACAATTTTCCGACCAACTACTGCCATGGCGACACCGGTTCGGAAGGATGGTGCGTCAACGGCGCGGATCAGTATCTGACGTCGCAGATCACCTTCCAGTCGGTGTTTAATTTTCCGGTCACCGAGTTCGGATTTTCCGGCGCCGCTTACGGGTCGACGTTCGGCAAGCCGACGGCTCTGCTGTTTCTGGAGGTTTGCCCTGGAACGCTGACGTTCAGCCAGGGCTGCTCCGGATACCAGGTTTTGGAGGCGGGGATCAACAACAGCAACATCGGCTCTGTTTCCTTCGGCATCGTCGCATCGTTCGCGGCGACCAACGAAGTCGCCAGCCGCGAGACGGTGCTTCTGAGCACGGTGAATGACAAGTCCGATAGCTGGGCCGCGATGGGGAATCTGGACCTGATCGATGCTCCTGAGCCGGCGACGATGGTGCTCACCGCAAGTGTTCTGCTGATGCTTGGGTTGATTCGGCTGCGCAAGACGGCTTGATTCCTTCCCCCACTGTTTGAATGCCGCGGCTGGTTCGTGATCGTCCAGGTAACTAGTGCAGCACGCCGATGCGGTCCAGCGGCCAGTAGACGAATACCGCCTTGCCGTAGATGTAGCGCCGCGGGACCATCCCCCAGTTGCGGCTGTCGTTGGAAGAGACGCGATGGTCGCCTAGAACGAAGTATTGATCCGGGGGCACCACGCGGCGCGGCATGGAGACGTGATCGCGATAATCGGGCGGAACATAATCTTCTTCCAGCGGCTTTCCGTTGACGATCACGGTTCCATCGTTCACCTCAATCGTGTCGCCTGGAACGCCGATGACGCGTTTTATGTACGATTTCGTTGGATCGCCCGGGAACCAAAACACGACCGTATCGCCGCGCCCCACATCGGCCAGTCCGAAACGATAAATGAACTTGTTGATGAAAATCCGCTCTTGATCGATGAGGGAGGGCATCATGCTGGTGCCTTCCACCTTCACCGGCTGATAAAGAAATAGGATGACGATGATCGCGATCAGTACGCTTAAAGACAGGTCCCGGAGCCAAGCCAGGGTGGCGGAGGCCGCCGGCCGCTCGGAAACATTCTGAGCCGATTCGGCCGCGTCCGGACCCTGGTTCGTGAGCTCTTCCATGACTCCTATCGTGGATTATAGACGAGCTTGCAAGGGCTTGGGTTGCCTTCTGTATTGCGCCGCGTATAATCGATTCATGCCACAAATCTCGCGGAGCGCGCCGGTAAACGACGTGGTGATCATCGGATCTGGCGCCGGTGGCGGTACGGTGACCAAAGTCCTGACCGATCTTGGGATTAACGTCACGATTCTTGAAGCCGGGCCGATGCTTCATCCGGAAACGGACTTCAAGGAGCACAAGTGGCCCTACGATTACCCCCATCGCGGATCGGGCGATGGCGGCGCGAGCTACTTTGGCCAGGGCCGCCCATTCGGATTCTTTTCCGCGCACGCCGGCGGCTGGGAGATCGAAGGCGAGCCGTACACTTCGGCGGAAGGATCGGAGTTCATGTGGTTCCGCTCGCGGATCGTGGGCGGGCGCACCAATCACTACGGCCGGATTTCGCTACGCTATGCCGATTACGATTTCAAACCGTACTCGCGCGACGGCGTCGGAACGGATTGGCCGATTTCCTATGAGGACATCTCGCCCTATTACGACAAAGCGGAACGATTCATCGGCGTTACCGGATCGAAGGAAGGAATCCGCAGCGCGCCCGACGGAATTTTCCAGCCCTGCCCGCCGCCGCGAGTGCATGAAGTTCTGATCAAGAAAGCCGCCGATAAGTTGGGCATTCCCTGCATCCCGAATCGGCTGGCGGTAATCACGCAGCCGACCAACGGCCGCCCGGCTTGCCACTACTGCGCGCAATGCGGCCGGGGATGCGTGAGCGCGTCGAACTATTCCTCCTCGCAGGTGCAGATTTTTCCGGCGATGAAGACCGGTCGCGTGAAGCTGATCACCAACGCGATGGCGCGCGAGCTGATCACGGATTCCGAGGGCAAGGTCAGCGCGGTTTCCTACATCGACAAGACCACGCGTGATGAAAAACAGATCCGCTGCCGCACGGTGGTGCTGGCGGCGAGCTGCTGTGAATCGGCCCGGCTGCTGCTCAACTCCAAAGCGCCCGGTCATAGCAATGGACTCGCCAATTCGTCGGGCGCCGTCGGTCGTTATCTCACCGACAGCACCGGATTCTCGCT
>Ga0209062_1001722_pt1 | contig 34731 bp, 31 predicted proteins | sample Coa_R2_2_FD_187158 | JGI IMG/M metagenome (GOLD analysis project Ga0209062, IMG submission 187158) | Surface soil microbial communities from Centralia Pennsylvania, which are recovering from an underground coalmine fire - Coalmine... | ecosystem: Environmental > Terrestrial > Soil > Unclassified...
GGGCTTGCTCGATATCGCTGCGAACGCCGCGAATCGCGTCCTGCGTACGAGCTTGTGCCGCACGATAATTCGCCTCAGCCTGGTCCACCTGGCTGGATACCCGTCCGCCATCGAAGAGCGGCCAATGGAATGCCACCGTCCCAGCCCAGTTGAGTTTCGGCTGGGTTAGGTCTGGCAAATATCCATCTTTTACTCCGCCCGTTACATTTGCAGACAGCGTCGGATTGTTGGTAAGACGAGCAGCATCGACCTGGAGCCGCGCTGTATTCTCGGCATCTTTTGCAACCTGTATCTCACTACGGTGCAATTCCGCCAGCGACTCAAGAGTATCTTCCTGCTCTGGCAAGGTAACCCCTTGCACCGGTCGCTTAACCGTAATACGCTGCCCCGCCGGATAACCAATAACTCTCCGCAATCCGGCCTCTTGCTTAATCCGCGTCGAATTCAGATCGGAGATCTGGCTTTCGATCGTCGAGATTCGAACGCTTATATTAAGTGTATCCAAGGCGGTCACAGTCCCTTGCTGCAAGCGTTCTTTGGCGATCTTAAGATTATCCCGAAGCACTTTTAGCTGCGATTCTTCCACACGCAATCCTTCTTCGGTCGAAAGCAAAGCATAATATGCCTGCACCGTTTGGTATGCTACTGCCGATTGGTACAGTTGTAAATTGTCTTCGGCCGATTTTATTCCGCTTTCTGCAACGCGCTCGTTCGCTCCTTCTCTGCCGAATGCCGTAATAAGCTGCTGCACATTCAGATTGCCGTTGTAATTATCGTTCGGCATTGTGCTGAAGGACTCCGTGTGGCCGTTAATAGGAAAGTCGATCGTAATGACCGGATCGATCCGCGTGTAATTGGCATCGGCGTTAAGTTGAGGATAGATATAGGAATCTATTTCCTTCAAATGGGCTCTCGAGGCATCGACCGCTGCAGCCGCAGCCTGCATCGTGGGCGAAGTAGTAACAGCCATATGAATGGCCTGCGAGAGAGTCAGTGTGTCGGTGGTTTGAGCATTCACCGCCGGTGCAACGCCTGCACCAAGCACACACAGTAATAATTGGATCGTTTTCTTCATGCTTCAAACGTTGTTAGTGAGCGGCGATAGGCTCGCTCGGAGTCGGTGCATTGCCGCGGCGGATCGTGAGAATAAGCGGCAGACAGACCACGAAAAAGATCGTTACAAAAACAAAGATATCGAGATAGCTTCGCAGCATGGTCTGACGCATCACCATACCGTCCAATGCTGCATACGCCTGCTGTTTTGCAATCGCTAATGATGAACCCTTACTGACAAACCCCTGAACAAGCAGCGAAAGCCGTTGCTGGACTGCGGTCGCATACGGGGTGATATGGGCGATGAGTCCGACGCGATTGGCAGCAACGCGGTGACCGAGGTATGTATTAACGATCGCAATACCGAATGACCCACCAAGCTGGCGCATCATATTATTCATGGCTACGCCTTGTGGTATATCACGCGGATGCAATCCGGAAACAGCGAGCGTTGTAATGGGTACGAAGCACATTGGGAGCCCGATGCCACGTATCACCAGCGGTCCAAAGAATGTCCACCAATTCGCATCGAGGCTGATCCGCGACAGTAGGTACGTATAAAGGGCGGTGAGCGTAAACCCAGCAAAGATCAACACCTGCGCGGGGACACCTTTCTGCTGTATTTTACCGACCCAGGGTAATACGAACATTGTAACTAATGCTCCCGGCAATAGCAGCAGGCCAGTCTGCATCGCATCATATCCCATCAGGCGCTGTGCGAACACTGGAATAATAAATACGGACGAGAATAACCCAAAGCCTATAATAAACGTAAGGAATGCGCAAAATGCGAGCGTGCGACTTTTCAATACGTGCAATTCAACGACCGGATGTTCCGTCGTAAGCTCTCTCCATATGAACAGTACCAGAGCGATGATGGAAGTAACAGAAAGAACGACGATCGTCCGCGAATCGAACCAGTCATCGGTTTGTCCACGCTCCAGTACATACTGCAACGAAGCAATTCCGACTATAAGCAGAATGATACCCGCCCAATCGATCTTTCCCACCTCGCGTTCGTGCTTTGGCTCCTTGACATAGGTCATCGAAAGAATCGCAGCCGTCAGACCGATCGGCAAGTTAACGAAGAAGATCCACGGCCATGAAAAGTTGTCGACGATCCAGCCACCAAGCGTTGGCCCTATGGTCGGACCTATTACGACGCCAAGGCCAAAGATGGCGGCGGCAAGAGGCCGCTCTTCCACGCTAAAAGTGTCGAATAGAATCGACTGCGACGTCGAGAGTAACGCGCCTCCACCCAGGCCTTGTAAGAATCGGAAAATGACAAGTTCGGTAAGGCTATGAGAATTACCGCAGAAAAATGAGGCCGCCGTAAACAGTAGGATCGAGAACGTATAATAATTACGCCTGCCAAAAAGGCCGCCTAAAAAGCTAGTCATCGGAATAACGATGACGTTTGCAATGGCGTAGGACGTAATTACCCATGCGATATCTTCGATCGTCGCACCTAAGGACGCGCTCATATCCGATAACGCCACATTTACGATAGACGTATCGATGAGCTCGATCACCGCCGCAGAAATGACGGTGATAACGATGATCCACTTTCTAAATCCTTGTTCTGCCATTCGTAGCCGTGACCGTTAGGTCACCTTGTTTGCATTCGTAGGCGTGACCGTTAGGTCACCTTGTTTGCATTCGTAGGCGTGACCGTTAGGTCACGCATAGTCAAGTCCTGTCGAACTTACTTCCCTGTCGTAATCGTCACGTCCACGCTCATACCGGGTCGAAGCGGGGTGTGTTCATAGTTACCGCGATCGACGAGTATTTTCACCGGTACACGTTGCGTAACCTTGACGAAGTTGCCGGAAGCGTTATCCGGCGGCAGGAGTGAAAACTTCGCGCCGGTAGCCGGCGAGATCGATTGCACCGTACCATGGAATGTTGCATCCGGGTAAGCATCGGCTGTAAATTCCACTCTCTGACCTGGGCGAATATCTTCTAACTGCGTCTCCTTATAGTTAGCAGTGATCCAGATATCATCCTGAGTGATAGCCATGAGTGGCTGACCCGCTTGAATGAACTCACCGATCTCGACATTCTTCTTGGCAACGGTCCCTTTTACAGGCGAAACAACGGTTGCATACGATGACTGCAATTTTGCGTTCTCGAGATCCGACAAACGTTGTTTGACTGCAGCTTCAGCACTCGCGACCTGTGTTTCAGCAGCTGCAGCTTGATCGCTGGCCGCTTTGAATTGTGCTGCTGCTGCCTCGGCTGCAGCTTGCGCAGCATCCAACTGCTCTTTAGTGATCGCATTGCCTTTATAGAGTCCTTGAGCACGAGCAAGGTCTTCCGCCGTTTTTCGGCGATTTACATCTGCTGTTGCGGCATTCGCACGAGCGGCGGTAGCCCCCGCTTCCGCTGTTCGAACAGCTCCCTGCGCTGCATCCACAGCGGCTTGAGCGCCCTGGACTTTAAGGCGTAAGTCCTGCGCATCGAGCGTAACGAGGACAGCATTCGAATCGACGTGTTGGTTATCGATCACGTTGACCGCCGTAACATATCCGGCAATTCGCGGCAAGATAGGACTGATATCCGCATCGATCTGGGCATCGTCCGTATTCTCATGGACTTTGTTATACTGTATAATATGCCAACCATAGATGGCACCCACAATGAGGATAGCACCAAAGATAAAAGGCAACACGCGACGTACCGGCCCCTTTTTCTCAGTCTCCTTTTCCTTTACGACTGCGCCATTCATCTTAGGAGGTGCAGCATGCGCCTTACCATCCGCCGGAGGTGCTGTCGTTATTTCTCGTTCGATCTTGGTCTCAGCCATTATCTATTCTCTTGACGGTAAAATTATTGTTTATTTGCGATCTTTTTCGCTCCTGCATGCTTACGCTCAAACGATTTTTTCTTTCCTTCGCGTAGGATGCCTTCAAACAAAACTTTTACGATTCCCTGAAAGACCTCTTGCGAGGTGCAGGGTAATTCGCCCAGCACCTGCGGCGTCATAAGTGATTCGACCGCCGCAGTATGCATTCGTATGATTATTTCCTGCGGTATATCCGAACGGAAATATCCATGAGCGATCCCTTGCTCGAGCAGTTTTTCGAATTTTTTTAATCGAGCCTTTTTATGCTCCTGAATTTCGCGCCAAACTTCGGGCGCATGCACACAGAGATCACGGATGAGAATCGGTGTGGCACGCTGATGCTGAGTGGAAAAGATCGCCAGCACAGCTTCGAGCTTTTCAGGAAACGTCAGCCGTTCGTCGCTCAGAATAGAGTCAATTCGCTTGGATGATTCCTTGAGCTTTGGCAGAATAACAGCACGCAGAATATCTTCCTTTGTTTCGAACTCACGGTACAGCGTTTTTTTGCTAATGCCAAGCGCTTCCGCGATCTCGCTGGTGGAAACCTTGGAAAATCCATGGTCCAGAAAAAGCTCACGTGCCTGCTCTACAATACGAGCACGAAGACCTTCATCTGATGTGGCGACTGGCCGATATTCTGGCATTGAGGGCTATGGAAACCCGAAGTGGTCAAATTGGTTTCCTCGTTAAAACAGAAAAAATCCCCTTCGTTCGAAGGGGTTGGGAAAAACATGGAATCAGCACGTTATGCTGTTGCTTTTCGCACGTTCGGTTTTCGAATTTTCCCTATCGTCATCGAAAAGAGACCGGATATCAATCCGAATAATGCGCCGGCGACCGGCCCCATCAGCATCATCGATGTTGCACTGGTCCCCCACCACATATCTTTATTACGCGCCATTTCTTCAACATGGTTCATGGCGTAAGCATCATGCATAGCGCCATGGATGAGCCCGATCCATACGCCGCTCACAAGACTGACAAACCATGCATGAGCGAAATATTTACCTTTCGGGACATTGCTCGTGATGATAAAGCCATTGATAACAAAAATGGCAAGCCAAAAGAATGGCTCGACATTCCATGGAATAGTTGAAACGGTCAAAAATCCCATGGCGGCACCGATCAGAGACAATAAAAAGATGAGCTTCCAGTTCATAAATTGATCGAGTTAAATATTAAAAGACACTTCCAGGCACAAACGCAAAGCAACTATTCCCCTTTAGAATGGAGCTAACACATTCATAAAGGAAGACGAATTAGTACAACTCAGCCTGACAACACCACGAGGCGGACTTACTTGTCCGCCTCGCCCATGATCGGATCGATCGAGCCAATGATGGCAACAATATCAGAGATCATGCTGCCTTCGAGGATGCGAGCAAGGCCCTGCAAGTTCACAAAGCTTGGGGAGCGGATCTTACTGCGCCATGGGAAACCAGTACCGTTCGAAATAAGGTACCAGCCGAGTTCACCCTTTGCCGCCTCGATGCCGCTATATACTTCGCCAAGCGGTGCGGCCTGACCGAAGTTAACCAGCATGAAGTCGTTGATAAGCTCCTCCATGTTGCTGTAGATCTCGCCTTTGCGAGGCAACACCTTCTTCGCATCATGTGCCCAGACGTCGCCATTCGGCAAGTTATCGATACACTGGCGGACGATCTTTGCCGACTGCTTGATCTCCTCGAAGCGCACCATATATCGCGCAAGAACGTCGCATTCCTGGCGCGTAATGACATCAAAATCAAGCTCGTTATATACGAGGTACGGATTATCCCGACGAAGATCGGCCGGAATACCAGAACCGCGAAGGTTCGGACCGGTCCAGCCCATATCGAGAGCTTCATCCGGCGGCATGATACCGATACTTGCCGTGCGCTCGATAAAAATGCGATTCTTATGGAGCATCGCGGCAATTTCGCCGATCGCTTCCGGAAGACCATCCAGGAAAGCACGGATCATCTTGATGCCCTGCTCTTCCAGATCCTGCGCCATACCGCCAATTCGCATATAGCTAACGGTAAAGCGAACACCGGTTACGACATCAAAAATATCGTACAGCTTTTCACGTTCGCGAAGCGCCCACACGAATACGGTAAGAGCACCGACATCCATCGCAAGTGCTCCCATCGCCATGAGATGCGACGAAATACGGGCGAGCTCCGCACAGATCACGCGAATATATTGCGCGCGGCGCGGTATCTCGAGCTTCAGAAGCTTCTCAACCGCCATTACATACGCAATATTATTTGCGACTGGAGAAATGTAATCGAGGCGGTCCGTATGGGGAATGAACTCATGATAGGTCATATTCTCCGCAAGCTTTTCGTAGCCGCGGTGAAGATAACCAAGTTCGCACTCCGCATTGATAACCGTTTCGCCGTCCAGGCGCAAAAGCACACGCAATACTCCGTGCGTTGCGGGATGTTGAGGGCCCATATTGAGCACCATCTCGTGCTCGAGTGCATCCTCATCTAAAGACACCGTGGTGTCTTTCGACATCAAGGCATCGAGAATTTTCTGTCGTGGTGGTACTTCCTGAAAGGCCGGTCGATCGAGAATAACTTCTTCTTCGGTAAAGCTCATGATATTAAGAATAGTCTTTCGTTATTCACCTCGGTCTGCAACCGTAAAGCGCGGGTCGGCATCTTCATGATGCGGAAGCGGAATGGAGCCCGGCACGCCCATTAGTGGAAAATCTTTGCGGAGTGGATAGTATTCGAAATCCTCCGGCATATACATTCTGCGCATATCCGGATGACCATCGAACACGACGCCGATCATATCATAGGCTTCGCGCTCGTGCCAGTTGGCGCCACTCCAGATCGGAACGAGCGACGGAACGTGCGGATCGCGCTCATCGCAGCGTACCTTGATAAAAATACGCTCCTTCGTTCTATGATTACGAAGGTTGTACGTGACCTCAAAGCGCTCCTTACGCTCCATACGGTCGTGCGCTAAAGCATCGATCATTTGAACGAAGCCAAACTCGTCCTTGAGGCGCCGCGCTACAGCGAATATCTGATCGCGGGAAAAGATGGCACCAGGATCATCGCCAACAGCGACCGGCTCGAACTGAAGCTCTGGCTGCCGCTCCTGAAGTTGTGAAAATGAGAACATCTCGCGTATCTATGCAAAAAGGACGCGCATAGCACGTCCGTATTTCTTAAACTGTAATGATCCTGCTCGGTTGGGTTTTCGCCGGACCTTCAATAAGAGGAATCGGAATTTCGATCGGCTGCTGAGGGGTCGAGTCGATGATCGTACCTCTCTTGAAAGGCCGGTCGTGCCTGATCTGGTCCTGGATCATCATGAGTCCCTTAAGTAAGGAGTCCGGACGCGGCGGGCAACCGACTACATATAGGTCAACGGGTAAAAATTGGTTAATACCCTGCACCACCGAATAGGTACGATAGATACCACCCGATACCGTGCACACGCCCATCGCAATGACCCACTTCGGAGCGGGCATCTGATCGTAGATCTTCCGCACGACCTTCGACATCTTATAGGTCACCGTGCCGGCAACGATAAGCAGGTCGGACTGGCGCGGCGAAAATCGGAATACCTCGCTGCCGAAACGCGAAACATCGTAACGCGGACCCGCAAAGTGCATCATCTCGATAGCACAGCAGGAAATGCCGAGCGGCATGGGCCACACGGCGTTCGCTCGAGCCCAGTTTACCAGGTCATCGATCTTACTTGTAATAAAACCTTCGGATTGCAGTTCGTCCATCATAATAAACTCCTGAGCCGGATTACGCAGATTTCGTCGATTGGTTCAATGAATATCTAAAAATCGATCCGAGAAATCCGCAAAATCCGCGTAATCCCGGTTGAGGATCTTAGTCCCACTCGAGTGCGCCCTTCTTCAGGATATAGATATATCCGATGAAAAGCAATACGATAAAGAGAAACATCTCGCCAATGGCAAATGCTCCGACCTTATCGAACGTGACCGCCCACGGATAGAGAAAAACAAGTTCGATATCAAAGATGATAAAGAGCATGCCTACCACATAGTATTTCACAGAGACTCGCTCGCGCGTCGTACCGACCGGTATCATGCCGGACTCATACGTACTAAGCTTCTGGAAATTGGGTCGCTTCGGACCGAGCCACTTGCTGAGGTTTGCCATCAGGATACCGAACCCGATGGCGATGACCATCATGAGAACTATCGGAATATAGTTGCTAAGCATGAACCACTTGAAATTAAATCGTACAAAAATACGACACTTTAGCCACGCAGCCGCGAACTCCGAGTCGAACGAGCCCGTCCTTATGCTCCGCTGTTTTGCCTAAAATTTTTGATTTTGTTTTTTGTTTACGATTCATTAATCGAATTCGTCCTCCGCAAAAAGCCGATGTTCAATTTTCAAGGTACGCGAAGGCCACTACGGCCGGTCTGCGGTTCTCCGTCGACGCACCTTCTCCGTTGCCGCACCTACTCCGTTCATGCCACTACGCTGAAACTACTGAACAAATAGGCACCTATGGGCAAGTTCCAGGAATTCCTACCCGGCGGGTGGCTGTACTGGAATCAGTAAGGAAAAAGCCGAATCACTGAAAGGCCGCAACGTCCTCATTGCATTCGATCGCGATGAGGCCGGAATCAGTGGAGCAATGTTTTGTAAGGACCGGCTGACTACCAAACGCCTCATTGCCTCTGGCCGATCAGCACCCAGCTGGTGCCATTTTTGAGACCAACAATGCAAGCGGTTTTGCCATTATACGACGCGCTAAGAGCACCATAGCCAGGGACAGTCGGATTATAAAATTGATCGTAGCGCTTCCAACTCGCTCCGTTCCAATGAGCTACCACACCCCAGCCACCAGCCACCAGAAGATCATTCGGGGCATTCCCATTGATGCCTATACCGATATGGTCTCCGTTCGGTACAGTGGTATCAATTCTCCACGGTGTATTATCTCTCCGGCTGAATACCTCAGACCCCGTTGCAGCTACAAATTTGTGTCCCGCGCTGTCGCAGGTGTAAATGCACCCGACACCATACGCGTGCGCTGTACCCGAAGTTGCTAATACATCTTCTTTCCACGACGATCCGTCATAATGAAGGACTTCCGATTCCCCAGTGGAGCTATTATAGCCGACAGCCCAAACATCATTCGATGCTGTACCCCAAATATTTCCCAGATTTTTCGTCGTAGGCGTACTCATCCTCGTCCAATTCGTACCGTCGAAGTGAAGAATGGTGCCATAATTGCCCACAAAATACATGTCGCTGGAAGAGGTGCCCCATGCTGAGTGCAAGGGACTTACGCCACCTAAGATTTTATTTACATTGTACGCTTGCGCGACACCATTCCCTACATAGTGAAACAATGTTTCCCAACCTGTCAGCCAATAGTCATTTGTATCAAAGGCGAAAATCGTCCATCCGCTTAAAGAACCGTTGATCGTTTTACCAATATTGGGATCAGGACAGTATAGATTCAACGTTTCCCACGTACTTCCGTTGTACCGGTGCATGTACCCATTGTTCGCAAGAATATTGTTGGAAGAGAATACCCAGCACCCCGTCATGTTATTCTCATTACCGACGTTCGTAAATTCTGTCCAAATAAAATTATGGCTTGTGGTATCAATATGCGGTGGAGGAGGTATGGTATCGTGATGTGACGTATCAATTATGTGAATCGTATCTGAAGAGGAGCAAAGAATTGCACTGTCCCCCCAACGTAGAGCGTTGAGACGCAGCAGCCTCAATCCTGAATCAGAAAACACCCGTACAATAGTCGAATCAGAACTGAATATTGCGGTGTCCTGAAAATTCCATTTGAAGATTACTTTTGGAGTATCGAAATTACGATGAGCAAAGAAGACTATAGGGTTATTCTTATAGCCCAGTTTTGGAGCAGTAATACTTACTGAATCCACCACTTTGGTTGGTGTAGGCGGCGGCGGTCCATCGGGATGAGTGCAGGAGGAAAAACCTCCCGCACATAATAACCACAACACTGCGAAACGCCTCATTGTCGCTGCCCGATCAGCACCCAACTCGTTCCGTTCTTAATTCCTATAACGCACGCCGTATTGCCCTTGATCGACGCATAATTGGCACCGTAGCCAGTAGCACTAGGATCGTAGAACGGATCGTAGCGATGCCATCCGATTCCATTCCAATGAGCTACTACCCCCCAGCCGCCAACAATCAGTAAATCATTCGCCGCATTACCATATACTCCGATTCCAATATGATCGCCATTTGGAACCGTAGTATCAATAGTCCATGCACCATTATCTCTCCGCTTAAAGACTTCTGAACCACTAACCGCGATAAACTTGTGACCAGCACTATCACTTTCATACAATCCTCTTACCCCATAAGCACTGGCAGTTCCAGAGGTTGATAAGACGTCTTCTCTCCAAGCAGAGCCATCGTAGTGTAATAATGTCCCTTGTCCCGTAGAAGAATTGTATCCCGCTGCCCAAATATCATTGGAGGCAGTCCCCCAAACATTTTGTAAATCCTTCGTTGTCGGCGTTGACATCCTCGTCCAGTTCGTGCCGTCGAAATGGAGGATGGTGCCGGTATCTCCCACAAAGAACATATCGTTCGATGATGTACCCCATGCGGAGTGAAGAACATGCGGAGCTATCGTGTATGTGATCCGGTAGGATTGAATTATACCGCCTCCGGTATAGTGAAATGGAATTCCGTTTGTAAGCCAGTAATCCGATGTATCGAAGGCAAACATCGACATTCCACTCATCGACCCGTTTATATTTTTACCAATCAGCGGGTCGGGACAATATAAATTGAGCGTCTCCCAATTGCTTCCATTCCACTTGTGCATCCAACCGTTATTAGCGTACACGCAACTCGGCCCAAAAACCCAACACCCAGTCATGTTATTCTCATTACCGACGTTCGTAAATTCTGTCCAAATAAAATTATGGCTTGTGGTATCGATATGCGGTGGAGGAGGTGTCGTATCGTGATGCGTAGTATCCACTACGTGAATAGTATCAAAGACGTAACAAAGAACCGCACTGTCACTTGATCGCAACACGCTTAACCTTAGTGGTTTTAATCCTGAATCTGCGAAGGTTTTTGAAATCGATGAGTCGATCGTAATACGTGTAGTGTCTTGAAAGATCCACTTGAAGAGTACTTTCGGTGTGTCAAAGTTTAGATGTGCGTTAAATGCAAGGGGAACATGCGTATAACTCGTTTTTGCCCCAATAATAATTACCGAGTCCACTACCTTATTATTAGTAGGCGGCGGCGGTTCACCGGGATGTGAGCAGGAGGAAAAACCTCCTGCACATAATAACCACAACACTACGAAACGCCTCATTGCCTCTGACCGATCAGCACCCAGCTTGTGCCATTCTTAACCCCAACAGCACAGACCGTATTGCCTTTAATTGAAAGAGCATTAGCACCGTTGGCAGGAATCGACGCAGTGAGATATTGATCGTATCGCTTCCAGTTTGCACCATTCCAATGCACTATCAATCCGTAATCACCAGCGCAGAAAATATCGTTCGAAGCGTTTCCAGCGATGCTTGCCATAAAAATACGTCCCCCAATATCGTTGGGTACTTTGCCGCTATCGCTTCGCCAATTACCTTGATCGGTTCGTCGCCAAACGGTCCAGCCCAAAGCTGCAACGATATGATGGCCTGCGCTGTCACAGGCAAATACATTGTTGATCCCCCAATTCTTGGCAGTTCCTGAACTTGCCAAAACATCCTCTTTCCAAGAGGAGCCATCATAGTGCAATACCTCTGCCTCTCCCGTTTGAGGATTATACCCGACACTCCAAATATCGTTATCGCTAGTTCCCCAAATCGAACCCAAGTCCTTTGTCGTCGGCGTACTCATCCGCGTCCAATTCGTACCGTCGAAATGAAGTATGGTGCCGGTATCTCCGACAAAGAACATATCATGCGACGAGGAACCCCAAGCGCTATGGAGAGCGTGATGACTCAAGTAATACACTCGATAAGTTTGGGCAATGCCATTTCCAGTATAATGGTATATAATGCTCCCATTAGTTAACCAATAATCGGTGGTGTCAAATCCGAATATTGTCCAGCCGCTTAAAGCACCATTGATGTTCTTGCCAATATTCGGGTCGGGTGAGTAAAGATTGAGTGTCTCCCACAATGATCCGTTCCAACGGTGCATCCAGCCATTGTTTGCATAAATGCAATTCGGTCCAAAAACCCAACAACCGGTCATGTTGCTTTCACTACCTACATTAGTAAACTCTTGCCAAGTAAAGTTATGCGATGTAGTGTCTGGAGCAGGTAAAGCTTTGATTACCGTATCAACCTGCGTTGCCCCGGCTTTTGCGAGAACTCCGCCCGCAGAGTCAAGCAATGTTGCATTAATCGTATGAACTCCGGCGGTAGCGAACGAGTAGGAAATTGTATCTTTGCTCTGTACAGTCCTTGCAATTGAATCAAATAACCACTTTACCATATACCGTTGTGGTAAAGTAAAGTTTTTCGGCACGATCTTAAAAAGCGTAATTGAATCAACAGCAACCTGTCCGAATGCTGGTATCACTGTAATAGTATCAGCACGCTGCGTAGAATGTCCACATGTGTCGCACTCGTTATTAGGACCTGTTGAGTGTGTACAGGAGGATACACCTCCTGTACACAGTAAGAATAATACGAAGATAGCAGTTGCCCTCATTACTTCATATAAATAACACGGGAAGTATAGGCAGAGTTACCATAGTGAAGCACGATGGTATAAACCCCGCTTGGAAGCCCCATTTTCGAAGGATGCCAGTTCAGCGTGTGCTCCCCGGCGTGCATGAGCTCTCCTTGAGTTACCTGCGAGACCTGTTCACCCAAGGCGTCCAGCACGTCGATTGAGACCTCACCGGTTTCGGGGATGAGGAAATCGAAAACGCGGCCTGCGATTTCTTTTGCGCGGAAAGAATTTTCGGAGTAAGGATCTCCTGAACGCTCCCGGTACCGATCATGCTGCCCGTCGCACGTTCGAGCCGGAGCTTACCATAAAAATTATTCGGTAAGCTGATCGTGGTGGTTCTGCGTAGATCAAAACAGGTTATAGTAATTCGGAACCGCCCCCGCACTGAAGCCGTTGAGGGGCCGCGCTAAGACCACCCATGATTAGCGAACACCAGGAGAGGTGGCAGAGTGGTCGAATGCGGCGGTCTCGAAAACCGTTATACCGCTTGCGGTATCGGGAGTTCGAATCTCCCCCTCTCCGCGCATGGAAGGCACACTCTGTGTGCCTTTTTTATTGCCTTGAACCGGAAATACGTGGCTCGCATTGGCTCTCTCTCTACATTGGCTCCCACTCATAGAAACGCTATTTATGGCGAGTCATAAGCAATAAAAATAAAATGGCAGGAGATTACTCCTGCCACAATTATTGACGACCAGACCGACGATCAGTTCTTTTCTACGATCTGCTCCTTGAGTGGAGCAACCACAGCAATAAGATCTTCGCGGTCTTTCCCCTGAACGTTGAACTTATCGAGCGTTTCGACGAAATGTTTAACAGCGGCATTCCAATCGGCTTCGGTGATACCAAGACCTTTGTGTGCGGTCTTCATATCACGTCCCGTGTAAGCACATGGTCCGCCGGTACCGACACAGAAGAAGTCGATAACATGCTGTCGCAGGCGTTTTTTCGAATCGTCGCTCGCGCCACCGAAAAAGCGAGCGAATTGTTGGTCGCTGATGAGGCGCACGAGAAAATCGTCTGTAACAGCCGCAAGCGCATCATATCCACCGAGCCGTTGGTAGAGCGATGTCTTTTCTTTTGCCGGCGCCATCATCATGCGGTCGTTCTTGGCCATCATTTGGGCAGAGGTCGTATCAGCAACAAGCGCTACCGCGATCGTTACCAACGTAATTACTCCGATGATCTTCGAAATCCGTTTCATAATATTGAAAAATTAGTGTATAAGGCGATCAAGATTTACTACGATCCAGAATGAATCGCTGTACGACTCTAATACAAGTAAACCGTTGAATCGGATTTTGAAGAGAACGGAAGAGCGTCAGGAAACGGAAAGAAGGGCGTCAGGCAGAGAGCATCTCGTCCGCCATGAACGTCTTGAGGAGAACGATAGCGCCGTTGGGCGACCATGTATCTTCGTGCACCGTGTCGTCTTGCGTCACGATATAATCACCGGCGTGAAGGAGCACACCGTCCGTCCATAAACTACCCTCGAGAACGAGACATTCTTCGATCCCTTTATGACGATGGGCAGGCATTCTTCCTCCCGCGCCAATGCGGCCAAGCACTGTCAGTTTTTTCGTATCAGGATCCTGAAACAGCAATTTAAATTGAATGCCGGGTACACCGGATTCCAGCCATTCCCCACCGGAGGCACGAATAACCTGAGAGATAGGAAGCGTCTCGGCAATAGAGAGAACTCGAGCGCGCGTAGAATCCGGAAGCTCTGGAGCAACTTCTTCTACACTATCCGCAATATGATCGAGCAATTTGGAATAAGCGAGCACGCTCTCGGCCTGTTCGGGAACAGAGAACGCCGAATTCTCGAACGCTTCCATTTCCGAAAGATCGAGTTCGCCCTGGAGATACTTCTGAAGTAACTCCTCGTTCTCGTTCAATTCACCGTTCGTTCCGTGCTCGTTCATTTCTTCTGTAGCAGCGCTCTTTTTAACGAAGCCCTACCATTTCTATAATACAGTTACCTATCTCTTATCGGATTCTCTTCTCGAAGTCTTTTTACTAATTCTTCAAAAATTGCAACTCGGCTCTCAGCCGCTGAATGCCGTTACGTATGCGAGTCTTAACTGTTCCGAGTGGTAGTTGTTCGTTCTGTGCGATCTCGGAATGCGAAAATCCTTTGAAGAATGCTAATTCTATAAGTCTTCGCTGATCTTCCGGCAGCGATTTTAGCGCCGTTTGCACATAGCCTCCGATATCGAAATCAGAGGCAACCTCGACCGTATTTGCGGACTCTGCCTTCTTTATTTCGGCAAGTGTGCCGCCTGTCGCTGTGTCGGTGCTCTGTGTCATCCGCAGCGACCGTGCCTTCAGTAAATTGATCGACCGATTATGCGTGATGCGAAGGATCCAGTATTTCGCTTCGCCTAACTCACAACGAAAGGTATGACTCTTTTTCCAAACGCGTTCGAAAACTTCCTGTAGGACGTCTTCTGCATCATCCTTATTCTTCAAAATACCGTACGCGAGCGCGAACACTTTACGTCCATATCGGTCGTAAAGTGCTCCTAATGCATTCCTGTCGGCGCGTTCCTGGATCGCCTGCAAGAGCTCGAGATCGGTCCGGTGGTCCATCGTCAGGCTTTAAGAGTAGAAATCGAAGAAAATAGTTCGTGACTTATTCCGTGATTATCAGCAGTTGGGTCTGTTATTGGAAAAACAACGTGCCGCTATGAGACAACTTGTATTTGTGTCGATACTTCTCTGCCTCTCTGTTTTTTCCCTTTGCCTCTCTTTTTCTTCCCTTTTTGCCCAATGGGAAGCCGATCGCAAACTTTCGTCGATCGATACCGCTGCGAGGCTCAACGAAAATATGGGGCAGTGCCTGGCCGTCAATGGGGATAGTATTCACATTGTTTGGTGCAACAATCAACCGGGCCGTAATATCTTATATTATAAGCATTCGTTCGACGGCGGGACGACATGGAGTGATGATATTCCGTTAGTCTCCTCTTCCACCACAAGTCCTGACTTCCCTTCTATTGCAGTTTCCGGTGCAACAGTGCATGTTGCGTATCGTGATACGCTCGGTGGCAATGGCGAAGGAGTAACGTATTACAAGCGTTCGCTGGACGGTGGTAACACCTGGGAGACGAGTGTTTCACTCGGCATCTATCATTGGTGGCCCTCTATTGCATGCGTTGGCGAACGAGTGTTTATAGCCCTTAACGATTCACACCCCGGAAATACCGAAGTATATTTTCGCCGTTCGACCGATAATGGAACGACGTGGGACAGTGTAAAACAAATATCGAATGCTGCAGGACGTTCGGAAGATCCTTCTATCACTGCAAGCGATGGACACGTATACATGGCATGGAATGATAACCGTACGGGTATTATGCAAACCTGGTATCGTCATTCTTCCGATTGGGGCACAACCTGGGGCGATGAAACGCAAATGACAAATGCAGCACAGTTCGCCTACTTCCCTTTTATTCATGCTGTAAACAACGATGTCGATCTCTTGTGGGGCAACCGTACTGGTAGCAGCTATACGGTTATGTACAAGCACTCCTCGGATCATGGTGCTACATGGAGCGAGGAGCAAGCACTCTCCAATGAAGTCAACGCAACCTCTGCTTACCCTACCCTTGTGAGAAGGGACAAGAATGTTCACGTCACCTGGTTTGACTTTAATAGCGGGGTCTATTATCGACGATCGAATGACGGTGGTTCTACATGGATCCCAGCTTTACAGCTTGTCACCGCAGCATCCAATCCTGGTAGTCCCTTCATTGGCCTAAATAATACTGCACTTCACCTTATCTGGTTGGACCACCGCGACGGTTATTCCGCTATATACTACACACGAAATCTCACGGGTAATTCAACGAACGCATCGGTATTTGAAAATCATGATCCAATGCCTGGTATATCCGTCGAAGCGATCCCGGGTAGCCCGAATAGAATTAAGGTTACCGGTACTATTTCCACTATAGCGCCGGCCGCTCTCAAGATATTCAATTCTCTAGGAGCACAGGTGTTCAGTGAATCGATATTATCTGTAGGCTACCCGGATATAGACTGCTCCAGCTTTACAGCAGGCCTTTACTTTGTATCTTTGGAATCAGGGAATAGCCGGGTCGTACAGAAGTTCGTAATTACTCAATAATGACTGCAGTCGTTTACTCAACAACTACTGCAGTCGCTTCAGGACTTTTTCGATCCGCACCTTCTTTGCTTTCTGATCTTCAACGTCCGGTAGCCGTTTCGTAATTGTTTTTATAAGAGCAACGCGGTTCTCAGCCTCCGCAACCTCGGCCGCTTTTTCGGCATACGAAGGAAATTGATTGACCGGACATGTGCGAACCAGGTCGAGTAAGATCGGAAAACACTCGCGACCGTATTTGTTCTGAATGAGTTTTGTGAGAATACTTACTGCGTGGTCGCGGGCAATGACCGACTCTCCATCCGTGGCTTTAAGAATCGACTTGAGATGTGCATGCACGCGTTCCGGCTTCACCGATGCACAACCATCCAGCGCGCACATCGCGCCCCATACCAGCCGTTGATTCTTGCTCGTTAACAGGCCAGCAAATTCATCCGTGTACGGTGCAATGAGTTCGGGCAATCGTTCGCCCACTTCGTACAGTGTTTTAATACAGTCGGATTGCAGTCGGCGGTTCTTATCGCCGATATGCTCGACGAGTTCTTTAATTGCCGCTTTATTTTTAGTGCGTGCTATATCTTCGGCAAGTGCAATATCGGCTGCATTATCGCGTTCGCCACGAATGCTGGATAATCGATCGAGAATACTCATGGACGTGAGCAATACACGAGAAAATGGACACCTGTTATCATATTTGCAGTAAAGTAAAGAACTTTGACGATTTACACGACACTCGGAAGCGCAAGACACTCAAAACCGAATGTAAGAGCGATTGGCATAAATTCGTAACAGCTTTTAACCACTCGGATTCCGTCGTTCGAGCTGGCACACTATACTTTATCTCGAACGCCTATGAAAAAGCTAGCCATCCCGCTCGTTTTATTAGCTTCATCGATCGCACTCAGTTCGTGCGGCGTTAATTCCGCGATGATCTCAAGTTACAATCTTAATAACACGCAGGTACAACTCGGCTCGAATAATTTTAAATTTGTCGAGCATATTTCGGGTAGCGCTGATGTCTCCTACGTTCTGATCTTTGGCGGACTCAGTGAGAAGCAACTCTTCGATAACGCTTATGCTGCGATGATGAAGAAAGCAGATCTTGCGAACGGATCGCGGGCGATCACCAACGTTGTGACAGAAGAGCACGTTGGTGGCGTACCGCCATTCTATTATACTCGCACTGTTACGGTAAGCGGCAACGTGATCGAGTTTACTCGATAAACATCGCGGCGTCCACTCACTTCGGAATTTCCGAAGTGAGGTTGACCGGGCCGTTCTTCGTTACGAGAATATTATCCTCGATCCGCACACCGAGGTTGCCGATCCACGGCTCGATCATTGCCCAATCGACGACATCTTTGAATTTCTCGCGGCGCTTCTCGTTGCGAAGAAGTGCGTTATTGAAATACAAACCGGGCTCAACGGTTACGATGTAGCCTTCATCGAGTATAAGATCCATGCGGAGTTTAATGCCGGCAAATTTGCGGTCGCCGGCACGGCCCGGATACGGCCCGCTGGCATCACGAACACCCAAACCGACCATATGACCGATGCCATGTGGGAAGAACATCGTGATGATCCCGTTCTCGACTGCTTCCTCTGCGCCGACACGAATGACACCCATGTGATGAAGGGATTCGGCCATGCTGCGCGCCGCAAGCAGGTGAACATCGCCCCACTCCGCACCGACCTTACAGGCATCGATCGCGAGTAGCTGCGCGCGAAGCACTGCATCATAGATCGCCTGTTGATCTGCATTGAATTTACCGCTTGCGGCAAGCGTGCGTGTTACGTCGGCAGTATAACCGTTTACCTCTCCGCCAGCATCTAAGACAATAATGTCGCCATCCTGCATGCGGCGTGTGCCGGGCTCAGAGTGCAGTTGTGTAGAGTTGGGCCCTGAGCCAACGATCGTTCCATAGCCAACACCGTCCGCTCCGTTGCGATAGAAAGCGGCCTCGAGTTCGATCTGGACCTGACGTTCCGTAACTCCTGGCCTAATATATTGAACTGCTGCTGCGTGTCCCGCCGCCGTTGCATGTACTGCGGCTCGCATAAACTCCAGTTCTGCCTCATCTTTCGGCCGGCGGGCGTGAAGCAACCGCTCGCTCAGTTCTTTATCTGACACCGCATCCTTTGCAACGCCCAGCCATTTAATGCCGCATCCCTCACGTGCCTTCAGCCACTCATCAAGTTCTGTAAGCGAGCGACCAACTGGGTGAGGTCCACCTCCCCACACTTGTTCCAATTCGGTGAGAGTGGGTTCAAAAAGAGTCCAGCCATCGTTGGGATCGAAAGCAAGTACACCACCCTCACGCGCGCGACCCGTTAGCCACGTGTATTCCGGGTGCGGACGAAATGGAAAGGTCTGATCGGCACCGCCAGGTATCGGGATCGGCTTTCCGGCGCCGATCAAAATAATATCCTCTATATTTCCAAAGGCATTTCGAGCCCGGTCCCGGCGGCGTTCGATGATATCCTGTTTTAACTCTCTCTGAATTTCCATAAGGCAGAGGCCAACAGGATGCACCGGAAGCAAGTTGCAGCCAAAAAATTATCGTTAAGGACTATGCAACTGCAGGCTGAACCGCTGGCTGTTTACGTCTTAGAATAAGAGCGCTAATGGCACTTATTACTATCCCTACCGGAAATATTTCGAGAAACACCATTCCCCATTCCTTAAGCGGGCTCATGTGTTTGTACATATCCATCTGCTTTGTCGCCTCGAGTATTGCAGTTTGGGAGGCACCATTCTTCTTCATTGCCTCGATGGTATGCTTCGCATATTGATCCCAAAAATCGGGCATAGCGATCGAGGAAAAGATCTTCCACCCAATGACATAAAGGATCGAGGCAATGATCGATACATAGAAACCGACAAGGAATCCGCGACCCCAGGTGATCGTCCCGCCCAAATAATCATCCCGATACGTCTTTATCGCAAAAAAGACCATCGAAAGAGCGATGAGCATATTGGCGTACCCAAGCACATAGGAATGGGCAAGGTCACTATCCTGAGGGACTAACAAAAAGATAACGACCATTAATACGGAGACGATGACTCCCGCTCCAATACCGAACTTTAAGACAATGTTGCGCATATTGTGTAATAAGAAAGTATGAATGAGACTAAGTTAGGGACGCAAATATCGGTTAAATTCGCACGTTTGTCAATGGCCCGAAAGTGTATTTCGTCCAAAATCGGCGAACTACCACTTTAGTATATCCTCAATTCTGATAAATTTCTATTCTATGATCCCGAGCACTCTGGCTTTCTCGATCGCCTGGGTCCGCCGCTCGACCTCCAATTTCCGGAATAATGCCGAAGTATGCTTTTTGATCGTATTAAGAGAAAGGAACAGCGTATCGGCAATCTCCTGGTTCGAATGCCCGGCTGCAATAAGTCGTAACACCTGGTCTTCTCGCTGGCTTAACCCGATCGTTGCGGGATCGACCGGAATACTTTTCTTCGTAAGCGGTACCTCCTTTTGTAGTACCCACTTTCTTCCTACCCACAGACCGAGCAATGTGAACAATAATGCAATCGACCCTATAGCATAATCCTCCTGAAGATCATAGACCCAATAGCGATACTCGATCGCTCTAAGCAAGAACATCAGCCCTGCCATTGCCAAGGCATATAGAAAGATCGAGCGTTTCATGGGTGCAAAGATACTACTATACTGATCAGGCGTTGCAGCAGGAACATAAACGTCAAAAACTATAACGAGCACCAATTGCCCCATCGAGATCGAAGACATGTGAGATCGCTGTCGAGACCGGTCGAAGTCTCTGGAAACACGCAAGGAAGCTCATCGATATAATAATATCGTCATCGGAAACGAATCATTATCGAATGCTATTAGTAAGCGCTCAATGGCAAAGCACACGAACAATTGGTTTAAGATGGACCGCTGCCCGAAGCATATTGACTTCGAGGCGAGGGTTGTTCTGTGCAGTTAGAATCAGGCTCAACGATTTTTTTGCAAGACCCTTCGCCGTAAGACGCGAAGGGTCTTTTGTTTTGATACAGTATTAGTCAGGGAATGCAATGAAGATCATCAGTAAGAAAATATGCATGGCAAAGGACATCGGGATACACCGCAACATGTTCGGTGGCATCCTCATGGCCTGGATCGATGAAGCAGCCGTCGCCTTCGCAACCGAATATTGCTCGACACCGAATATGGTTACGCTAAAGGTCGGCGAACTCTTATTTAAGAAGCCACTCAAAGTGGGCGATCACGTTCGACTCTATGGCGATGTCGAACACCTCGGCAATACGTCGATCACGATACGAGTTGAGGTCCGGCGGTATAGCGTATACAGCGGCGAAGAGACGATCGTCTGCACAACCTCGATCACGTTCGTTCGCATCGATGACGACGGCTCGCCGACGCCGATCGGCGAGTCGATCCGCAAACGGCATTTTCAACCGATCGAAGAATTGGTATCAGCCTGAGCCTGGTCGAAGCTTAGTCGGCGGCTTTCATAGTTATATTTGCAATACTTCAGTTATCGTATTGCTATGAAAAACGTCCTATTGTTTTTTCTATTTACGGTTGCCGGTTCTCAGGTTGTTCACGCACAATGTAGCGGCTTCGTACAAAATACGATGGGCCATAATGCTGCGTTTTCCGTCTCGAGCGACATTGACAATAATGATAACGTTTATACGATTGGTTATTTTACAGGGACGATGACACTTGGTACGTTTGTGCTTACTCCCAAGCATCAAACAACCGGCATCTTTCTTTCTAAGATCGACAGAAACGGCAATGTTGTGTATGCAAAGCTCATCGCCGAGGCTACCGCAGCCGATGTACAGTCGCCAAATATTACGGTGGGTACCGATGGATTACTGATCGAAGGAGTTGTGCATGACACTTTGGCCATTGATGCCAACAGTTATACGAAACAGGGAAATACGCACGTCTTTTTTGTGCTTAAGCTGTCATTCGATGGTGACCTTATGTGGTCGCACGCCTATTTTTACAATGATCCACTCTACACGGGGGCATTCGGCAGCATTGTGAGCGATCGCAACGGCGGTGCTTTCGTTGCTACCAGTTTTCGGGATACTCTTGATCTCGCCGGGACACGACTATCCAGCGGATCCCTCCCTGTCCTCATTATGCATGTTGATGCGTCCGGTAGCATCCTCTGGACCAGATTAAGTGGAATGTATGGCGGACGAGTTCGCAAATTGGTATTCGATCATTTTGATAATCTTGATATTGCCGGTGAGTTTATCAATGGCATCTCATTCGACAACAAGTCGGTCGGTGTTGCCAACCTCAATGCGCTCGATACTCGGCTTTTCGTTGCATCGTACACTGCCACCGGAAACATAAATTGGCTATGGGCGACTCGCGACAATTTTACTTATCCGACCGGCGCATATCCCATCGTTCTTGGTATGGCACTCGATGGCTCCGGCGATATTTATATATCCGGTTGGATACGTGATACCCTGGGCTTTGACAAAATTACTCTCATTGGCAAGAATGAAATGTATATTGCCAAGCTTGATCAAACCGGCGCGGTTCTATGGGCACAAACGAATGCCGGTCACGTGTCCGGACGTCCGGAAGGTGGACTCATTGCTATCGACTCCACACAGCATGTGTGGCTTGTCGGCAGTTTTGTCGACAGCATTTATTTAGGCGATCGAAAATATACGAGTCCTAAGGCCGGAGGTTGGTTTGCGGCGCGGTTTCTCGACAGTGCCCATTGGGACCACGTGATGGTCGCGCAGAATACTCTCACGGCGTATCCTCAAAGCATTAACGTGACAAGCTTCGATAGTATCATAGTCACTACGCAGTTTATTGGCCGCTCAACAACATTTAAAGGACTTACTGCCACAAATGGAAATGATACTAGTTCCTATGCTTACAACCTTGCATGGTTCGGACCATGCAATGAGAGTCTGGTATCCGGAGCGACTTCAGAACATAAAGTACGCTTGTATCCGAATCCTACAACTGACCGCCTCAATATTGCGATCGATGACTTAGCGGGAGGGGTCGCAACCTACCATATTATTAACGAAACAGGAATAGAAGTGCAGCACGGAAACGTCGCCGTCTGCGATCACTCATTACAAATTGCCGGCATACATTCGCTTCCTTCAGGAGCTTACGCTTTGCGAATTGATGCCGCAGGTCAAGCATACCGTACGACTTTCATCCTAAAAGAAGAAGAGTAAAATATTTCCGTCGGAGAAGAAAAATTACCGGTGGGGATGACCGGACATAGACCAGATTGCCAGAAATCGAGAACTGGACCAGTAACTGGCAAGCAGGTGTTGCAGTAGTACTAAGCTCAATCTTCTTTACACCCAACCTAAATTAGCTCTTTGCCCAGCGAGGTGTCCGCACAATAGAAGAGCGCGTGGAGCAGCGTGTGACCGTTTGGAAAACCCAACTGGGACTTAATGCCGAGCAGGAAAAACAAGTCCGAGCCATTATGACCGAGCGTGAAGAGCAGTGGCAAAAGGATCATCAGAAAGTGATGCATGCTACCCAAGCGAACAAATCAGCCTTACGCGATGAGATGCAGAAGAACATGCAATCATACCGCGATCGCCTACACAACGTGCTTACTCCCGAACAGCAGCAAAAAGCATTGAAGCTTCGCGAGATGAAATCGACAAGAAAATTTGACGAAAAGAGTAATCGCGGTCGTGGCAACGGGAAGCACGAACCAGGAATGCGCCCAGTGGACCGTCGTCATACTAGTAGACTTATTTTAAAATGAAATCGGAGTTCACCTCCATTTGGAAGTGAACTCCGATCTTGTCATCGATTAAAAACAATTAGTGGCGATCGTGATGCACGAAGCGGCGCAATTAATCAATGAGCCACCCGAAGAGCTGGCAATAGCGGCTTAGCTCCAATAAGCGGCTCAATGACCTATCACGACCTTAGTGGCTGTTTTGTCGGAACGGAGAAAGTACACTCCATTGGGCCAGTCGGTAGTTACAACATGAACGGCACCCAAACGGGGCGGGATGGTTGTCATCACCTGCCCTAAAGGATTGCGAACTTCAACAGGAGTACCATCCGCCTCAATCGTAAAGCCGATCGATGATGGGTTGGGATATATCAATATAGAAGCACCCGACCGGGTCGAAGCTTGTACGCTAGCCGCGTTCAGTTTGCCGATATGAATGCCATTGCCGAACGTTGTTACCCACAACTGATTTTCATCGTATGGATCGAAGAGTGCTCGTAATGGATAGCCAAATTGGAAGTTCAGCACAGGCGAAAATATCGGCGCTTCCGATCGCGCATTTTTCGAAACGAGCAGACCATCACCGCTCGTCGTCACATAGAGCTCGTTTCGATCGTTCGGATTAAACGCGCACGAAAACACACCGCCTCCCGGAGAAAGAACGTCGCTCGTGCCAAAGAGCTTTGTCCAATGCACACCACGATCGGTCGTTCGAAATAATCCGCCCTGATCGTTAGGGCCGACCTTCCCCGCCGCATCCGTGTATCCCCAGCCACTATTAACTCCGACATACCAGGTATTCTCCGTTGCATCGTTTGGATCGACTACGATATCGTTGCAATACCACTCCATCGTATTCGTATCGGTGCGATCGCTCCACTGGTTCATTTGCGGATCGTAGAGGAAGACGCCGGAGCTTTCCGTGAATTTACCCGTCGGCTTGGCGGAATAATCGGTCATGCGCCCGCTAAAAGTGCAAACGATCTTGCCGTCCTTCAGCGGCACGATCATCGCCGGGTGCCCTTCCGTTCGAGGAGGTGCCGGCAGTTGTCTCCATTGTGATGCCGGGCCGTCCTGAAGGTTGTTCGTCACCCAAATTCCGCCAACTCCTTGTTTATGATTTACCACACTGGCATACATCGTATTCGAATTATTGGGATCGAAAGCGATCCAATAGACGGGCCTGGTAAAATCATGGATGGCGCTCCAGGTAAAGCCTTTATCGGTCGAGATCAACACTTTGCCATCGGAGTAGGATGGATCATCAATGGATGCATCTTGCAGGGCAGTCGATGAATACATATCATGTTTGTCGCTGGAGGCACAATAGATCGCGTGGGTCGTTGGATGTTCTATGGCACAATACATCGTGTTGAACGGATATTGATCGAACGCCCAGGACGTACCGCCATCCGTTGAACGGATCGAGCCAATATCCGTAAGACATCCGAGCACATCATTCGCACTCGACCAGTGCACGAACCAATTCGTTGTATTCTCGATACCGATTCCATGGTACGACTTGTATCGGGGCGTTGGCTGGCCCATCGGATTCTGATCGGCTGAGAGTACATAGCCTTGCTCCCAGGTCGCGCCTCCGCTCGACGTTTTATAGATGGAACCCATATTCGAAAGCACAACTTTATTCGCATTGTTTTCCGCCACACTCATTCCGGAACATCCGAGCCACCATTCGAACGGATCGCCCTTATCGCCCATATAGCCGGTATAAATATTCTCATTGTTGGCGATCTTGAATACATGCTCCCAACTCATGCCAGCATCGCTCGTCTTTAATACTTGTGGCTGTCCCTGATTATTCACTCCGTAGAGATAGACCGCATTGATATCATTATGGGCCATGCCGATCCACGTCATATGGTCGCAGGCACAATTCGGATCCGTTGGTATCGAGATGCCGCTCTCTTTCGGTTGCCAGATGGTGCCGGCATTATAATCGAGCGAGTAGACGCCCTTCAAAAGCGCGGGATATCCCGGTGCTGTCGTCACCACAGCATCGACATTCATCACGCCATTCGTTGTGCCGGTGATACAGAAAAACCGCACACTACCATTCTGCTTCGCAGCAGCAAACCCAAAAATATTCTCTCCGCTCGGAATACCGGTAAGATTCAGCACCTTCCAATCGACTCCAGCATCGCGTGACATCAGGACCCCATAGTTCGTACCAATATATATAGTATCGTTATCGAAGAGGCATCCACAAGGATATATTTCGACCCCTGCGGGCGCTTTGAAGGCATTACCAATATCCCTGAAGTTATTTCCACCGTCTGAAGAATAGAATAGCCCCGATTGGGTGCCAAAGATCAGTCGATCGGGATTCTCAAAATCGGTCAGTACTTCCACACCGGTTGCATTAAGCGCCTGACTTGTCTGCCCTTTCAACCCATTCGGCAAGGACCATGTCACACCACGATCGGTCGATTTGTAGCAGGTAACACTCCATTTATTGATAGAGGGGACAGTCCCGATCGCATAGAGTATCTGTGGATCTTTCGTGAACCGAACCACTCCAAGCGAACCACCTATGATTTGTCGAAAGCTTAGCTCCGAATAACTGGCGCCAAAATCGAGCGTGTGAAAAAACGAACCCATATCGGTCGGGACATAATACTCATTGTCGTTACCCGGATCGAGCGAGGGCCGAAAGAAGGCTCCTCCGCCGCCTATTCCGGCGACACGCCAATTGAGAGGCTGGGCGACACTATTCTGGAAAAATAGAACAATAAAAAGGACTGCGCTAACAAAGACAGATCGGTTGGACATATTCAATAAACAGCATTACCGCACTCATCATTCGCCCCAAGAATGATCGAGTGCGGTAATGGCAACAAATATATCTTATCCGGATTAACTCTTAACGATCGATTACCAACTTCTCAAAATGCATCGCATTGCCAGAATCTATTCGCATTAAATAGACGCCTGTCGCGAGCGCATGTGTATCGAGCATAACTGCGCCGGATGCGTTTGCTACGCAATCTGTGGAAGAAACCCGATGGCCCGCAATGTCAGAGATCTCGACGTGGATGATGCTGCCGGGTTGGCCTATAACTGTTGCGTGGTCGTTTGCAGGATTTGGATAAATACCATCATGAGTAGCGACCGGTTCGTTCACCGCCAGTGCTGTACCGATCCTAATATTATCGAGCCAAATAAGTCCTCCAAGCCCGGAGATATAGTTGAACTTGATGGTGGCATCTGTTGCCGACGCGTAGTGGCTAAGGTCGATCGTATAATGTCGCCAGTTTGTATCATCGGGTGTAAAGAAGTCCGCCTGCAAACTAAGCGGATTCATCACCGGCTCCGCAAACGTCGCAAGATCGGCACCGGATTTCCTCCACACGCTCGTGAAGGTTGCCCCGCAATCGGTCGAGATGAGAATGTCGAGTGTATCGGTAAAATTGACCGTATCCTTAACATACGGCGGCGTATATTGATCGTAATTGAACGACACGTCAAACGAAAGCTGAGGGCTCGAAGTCGTGGTCATATCCATCACTGGAGAAAGCAATCCTTCGGCTCGTCCTTGATTATCAAAAATCCAGATCGTATTGAACGCATTAAGCGAGTTCGTGCCGGATTTCGCCACAGTACTATCGATCGACCACGCTGAGTAAACATCACCCGCTTGCTCGAGTATCCACCCCTGAGGCAGATCTGTGCTGCTGCTTTCAAAATCAGCAACAACGGGCAACGATGTCCCATGAGCATCATACTCGATCATATTGCTTTTGGTGCTCGGGACTACCGGAGTAACACCATTAATGGTCGTTACTTGCACAGTAAACATATTGGAAGGACTAAGGCTCGTCAGAGTCGGCAAGGAAACGATCGCATGCTGGAATGGGAGTAACACACCATCCCAAGTGTAAGTGTTTGGCTGGCTGTTCGTATTCGTGGAAAATTTGATCTCCCGTATGGTATCGCTGCCAATATTATGGACAAGCATCGTCGGAGTGATAGGAAGAGCGCAGGTGCGGGTCGGTGCATCGAGTTCAAATATTTCCAGTGCGCTACCCGTCCGTGCTGCTGTATCGAAGAATGAGATTGCATCCGACATACGGCTATAGGTAGGAATGGTATGGCCCATCTTGGGAATATCGTTGTAACGGACTTTACCGTCGCTCAGGATCATCAACTTAAGCGCTGTATCGATCGGCGGCTCATAGAGAATATCAGCTTCACCGTGCGTAATATAGATCGGAATATGCGCAGCATTCGCATAGGTGTACTGATACGTTGGCTGATCGTTGAGTGCGTTTTTCACCCCTTGAATTGCCGGCGTGTTTAAGAGGAGACCCTTGAACTGTGTGTAATGGTCCAACCCATATCGTAAGGCCGCGCGACCACCGAGCGAAAATCCTTGCAGAATAATATTCGCCGTATCGATATGATAGTTCGACATTGCAAAGTCCATACATTTCTGTACGATCTGTTCGGATCCCACCGTATCGTAATAATCGGCAGTTGTGGTCGAGGCTTCCGGGCAAATAAAGATCGTCTTCGGAAAGTTTGTATTCCAGGCTAATGACGTGATCAGCGCATTACGATAATTTTGGCTGTTATCACCTAATCCGTGAAGGCAGACCATAAGGCGATACTTATTGGTATCCGCATAATTCGTAGGGACATAGCAGGAGAGCATTCTGCTCTTGCCCATAAATGTAATCGTAGTATCGAACGACCCTTGCTTTAGGGCTGCATGGGATTGGAGCGAAGACGAAAGGATCATACAAGCGACCAAAGCCGCGTAACGAAGAGAGTTCATAAAAATAAAGGATTAACTTCAGGATCAGGGTGCAAAGATAAGCAGAAAGTATCGTGTAGCGGCACAACGGTCTTGGGAGACCTATCTGCAATGAACGCGGTTAAGCACCCTGATGAAAAACATAGTACCGAAAATCCTATGCCTTTCTGTAGCCCTGAGCCTCGCTTCGTTAATTCCAACGCCGAGAGCAAAAGCGCAAAGCGTCGACAAGCAGGAGCTTCTCGGGCGTATTCGAGTCGCATACTATAATCCCCGCAACCACGGACTCAAATCGTTTCGTGCGATCGTGCATCCTCAGATCGTTTCGATGCCTGCTCCTCCAGGTATGCTCGATTCCGTGAATGCAGCATTCAACAGGATCCGCTTTAGTGTTGTGGTCGATTCGAATAACAACGTTAACGTTGCTCACGCAGGGGATCCGCCGGCGGCGTATCAGCAGTTGTTTGCAAATTCCGAGAAAGGCTTGAGCGATCTTCTTCACTCATGGATCGGCTTTGTTCTTATGCCCGCGCTAGCCGGCATCGATTCTTCGAGCACCATAAATACGAAGGGTTTGAGCTACATAATCATCACGCCCAGACTCACCGACACAACGACGATCGTCGTTTCAAAGGATCTCGTCATTCATAAGATCACTCACAGCGGAACGGGATTCTTAACCTCCGAGGTAACTCCACATTTCACAATGACCAAAGAGGGATTGCTCTTTAGCGGCAGCGATGCATCCTTTATTACGTCGACCAATACGCAGGAAGTACCAGGTGCTCAAACATCATTCGAGTACGAGCAAGTACACGACCTGCAACTTCCAAAGGCCATCCACTTTAAGTCCTCCGTCGGCGATAAACACATCGAAATGATGTGGACCTTCAGCGATTACGATGTCAATAGCTGAAATCGGGTGTTAATTGCGACGCAAGTTCTCTCTCTGCTTGCGTCCTTTCTACAATTGCCCAGCGGCTATGGTATTTAAAGTGATACTGAGCGGCGAGCATCTCCACTCATCACGATCGCAAAAACGATCAGCGTGATACAGATACCGCTTTCAACAAGGTCGCACACACCTGCGGAGAAGTTCGCTGCTAATCTTGCAGAGATCGAGGCCGGCTCTACAAAAATTACGAAGAGAAGCAAAAACGTCATAACCGCCTGAAGAATACGGATGCCCTTTCCCTTCCGTATAAGATACGCGATCGAGAGGAAAAGAAGTGTGGTAAAGATCAGGATAATATTCCTGCCACCAAAATTAGTTGGACTTGCATCTAAAAAAGTTGATCCCTGCGGACTGAGAACGTCCCAGATAAAATGATCGACTATTTCAAGTGAAGCTATGGCATAAATGAAATTGGAGGCCCATTCGAGCTTTCGAGTGTCCATGGCTGAACGATGTTAAGGTGAGAACCATAGTGCTTTGGGGGAGCCAATCCGAAAAACGGCATCTGACCAGCGATGGTTCGTCTGACCAGCGATGGTGCGTCTGACCAGCGATGGTTCGACCAGCTATTTTTTGAGACGCAACGCTCGCCCTGAACGCTTTGAACTTACTGGATGCCAGTTTACTTGCTGCGTAGTACGCTCTAACAGCAGCGGATAATCCTTGCCTTGCTTGAATGTGCCATCGAGTACTTTGTGGTCCTCCGAAAAGACTCCATCATAGCCGGCTTGGACGTGAGCGAAGTCGAGTGAGAGGTGGCCGCCAATGTACATTACTTCGTTCGCAGGGATCTCATTCGGCGATTGCGATGGACTAACCATCGTGGCAAGCAGCATTCCTTCGGGCGAGCGTGCGATCTTAAAAACCATCGGGCGCTTCGTCGTACCCAGGTCTATCGTGCCTTCATATTTTTCGGCTTTGCGAAAAACAAGATCGACCGAGCTGGTACCAAGCGTGTATTTGCCGCGAAGTTCTTCCGTGTCACCACTGATAATGCGGGCATTATAGATCGCATTGTTTCCCCCAAAAACGATGTATACAGAATCCTTACTAACCGTGCAGGACTGAATGGCGATCGGCACGCCGCCCTGATTCGCGCTCGCTAATGTTCCGGAATAGCTCGTGTGATGCCCCTTAATACTAACCTTATTTAAGGTGAGCACCAGCCGAAAGTCTAATGTCGGATATTTCGCGAGCCAATCGCCGAGAAGAATGGGTTGAGCAACGGAATGCGAAGCCGCGAGGCATCCAACAAGAATAACGATAAGACGAAGAAATTTCACGAGCATTTTTCTATTTTAAGCCAGCATTTGGTATGCATAACATACCATAGTATGAAGAAGATGGTAGCTATGTCTGGCAGCGCATACAACCACCAATTTCTCAACTTCGTCCACAAGCGATAGACGGTTATTGCGAACATGCAATTGCTCGATGAGCGTGCAGATCATTCACAAAGGCAATCCCACAGCCGTCCTGCTTCACCGAACATAAAAATTTGTTTTGTATATTGCAAGTATCGGTTTACAGCTATGTCAGTGTGTTGTACTTCACAAAGGAGGAAGCTATGATTCGCCTTATTTCGTCCGTAGGACTTCTGGTTTTATTGGGAGTTATTAGCAGCGGGTGTCCAACAGCTATTCAGCAAGCTGCGTGTGGAACCCCTAAGACGGTACATCTCTCGAAGGTACTTACGCCCGCAGATCCCAATTTCAATTTGGCTACACCCACAACCGATTCGGCCCTGCTCGATCCAGGTTGCCAATTCACTGCCGAGATCGAATATGGGTTTTACAGTCAGGCAATGCAGGCGGATGCGTATGACGCCGCATTTGACAATAATGGAAATTTAAAAAACCGCTATGTGTACCTTCCTCTCCAAGGCTTAATACAACGGCAATTCGTTTGGGTGGATGGAAGCTATGTCTTTAATAATTGGGATCCCACTTGGACGGTGAGAAACGGCACTAACATAAAGGACTTTTATGTGCGCATCCAGGACCACGGGAGTCACCCAAACGAGAGTCCCAATGGCGTTGGTATTTATTCCATCATGACACACCTGAGTAGCGTCCACAGCCAGGATAGCTCTGTTTGGATCGACGCAACTATCACCTACTACGACGGAAAATAGATCATTAGAACCGAAATAGTTATAGCTAACTATTGCTTGATCAGCACATCGAACGTTCCGTTCGATATACGAATGTCCTTACCCTGCGTGTTCCGAGCGTCGAAGGAAAATGTGCCAGTTACGCGGTGTCCATCGGATTGTGAGATCACTGCCTGCCCCGATTGCTTCTCGTGAATGAAGTAGAGTTGCGATGTGTCGCTCCCAATACTATAGGTCGCGGTCTGCACGTGGTCGAAATCTGGAGCAAGTGTGTAGTTTCCTGGCTGCGAGGACTTTAGCGTGATCTCAATAACTTGAGGCTCGCTGGCTGCCGAAGCATTTGTACCCCGAATAGTAATAAATCCCGTTTTCGGATCGATACTTGCTATCGCAGCATCATCGTCCTTGCTGGATGCGGGTGCTGATTGCCACGCTGTGCCGTCGATCGTCGCAGACACAGTGCCATGCCCGACTGTTGGAGCCGCAGCTGGAGAAGACTCAGCCGTTTCTTTGGTCGGCGCGCTTTCTTTCGTCGCGCAAGCCGAAATGAAAAGAAGTAATATGAAAGCGAAGAACGGTAATCTGATTCGTGCCATTAAATGGCCTTACCGCATTATTCGTACCGACGTGATTGCAAGCATCCTGTGACGAAATTCCTATTCCATGACCTGAAATATTGTCGGGCCTTTGGCAAACACAATCAGATTTTTGGGGTCGAGCCAAACAGATTCATTCAGGAAGAGTATGGTTGATTCCGGATGCATGAACAGATGCTTCTCGGAAGATCGATTTCCAGTTGCAACGTCAAGGGTTAACGATCGGACCGTGTCTTCCCTATCATAAAGCACTTCAAATTGCCCGTTTCGAATGCCACCCGCATAATAGGGTTGCGCCGGCGAGTGCGTGGTATAGAGATAGGTAAGCCACTGTTGCTTGCCGGAATCATCATAACATCCTATGCTCATTCCGTGGCAATAATTTTCAGAATGATATATGGGCATCCAGCTGGTTTGCCATTTCCCTCCAAAGAACACATTTCTTCCAAAATATCTTTGCGACGAAGACGATGTATAGTTAACGCGACTTTCATCGGCAACGATCGTTCGATGCCGTGATGAGTCATATAAAGAAGCGATCGGCATACCGGCAGTCCCAGCCTCAAATGCATATGCGCGATGCATTGTGAAATCGACATTTACTTGCGTTGTTCCAGAAGGTGTCCCATAAATCGGAGCAAGATCATTGGCTTCCTCATATCCATAGCCGACGCTTTCGAAGTGCCCCCAATTAAGCCGTGCAGCCGTAAGCAACATGAGCCCTTGACTGAATGTGATGAGTGGCTTTCCTAACTTATAGCCTGACGCCAGTGAGACATTATCCACGGTTGTAGTCAATCGATCGCTTGGGCTGTCATTTTTCCCAGTATATTTCAACACTTCGAGTGTTGCCGGCTGGTGAAACTCCACGAGGTATATATTACCATCATTATCGACCGCCATAGAATTTGCCGTCAGCGCGATCTCGGCGAAGATCATAGTATCCTCAACCGCAATAGGAATGTCAAGCAATCGTCGCAACGTCCCATCAATGTCAAACAATAATGCATGCACTGTTGGCGATTTATGGATCATCTGCCGTGCTGTAGCATAATCAATACTATAAAAGAGAACAAGATTCGAGTCTGGCGAGCTGGACCATTCGTAATTCGTTCGCGCAGGCTTCCCCTTATCAAATTTCCAATCCGATACCATGGCCTGTCCCGTTGGCAGGACATTCCTTATCAGCTCGCCACGCTTAGAACGCGTTGCAATATCAATAGACGTAAAGCGTAACCCTATACTATCACCGTCCGCAATCGACACGGGACCTGCTGCATATAGCACCCCGTCTCGATAGTTAATAATGGGCGACCATTGCTCATTTTTTTTGCTCGCGAAAGGGATCGACCAATCGAGCGTCAGGGAATCGGAGCGGTAATGCTCAACAGCCAATTCACTGCCGTTAATTCTTCGAAGCATGGCAAAGCCATCACTTACTCTCGTAAGAGCTGGTTCAAACGGTTCGTAGTTAATGTCATGAGACGCCACAATCCGATTTAAACCCAAAGACGTCAAATGCGGTGAACTGCAAGCGACAAGCAGCGACAAAACAGAAATAGTAAACAAGGTTTTAATCATCGACTCAGATTATTTAACTCTTTCATAACGCCCGATGCCAAAATTTATATTTATATCGCTCTTTGCGAAAGATCGTTTTCACTTTTGAGTTCATATCGTTCTTATCAAACGGGGATGATCCACGTTGCACGGCCAATATCGTAGCAATCTGTGCTGATTAGATCCAATTGATTTCTGGGCACCACAAAGTTAAGTGTTCGCTGCCACGAGTAGTAGGATATTCGTTCTCCTAATCGATAGTGACCGAAAATATCTCCCAGTCCAGGCCTTCAACGAACAACCCTACCGAAACCTGACTTGATTCATAAGTCGGTATGACTGTTCTTACCCTCCGGGTTCCGGCGCAATTAGGATTATACATATAACGATCACAATAATATTAAGCAGCAATAGAAACGGCCATCCCTTTAGCCCTTTCCAAAAACGGTACGCGAAAAGGCAAAAAATGGGGAAAGCTACTATAGTTGACAACTCTGCTTCCGCTTGAGGATGGGATGGCTCGATCATAGGATCGATATTTGGCGAAATGACCATCATCAAATTTAGATAACCGATGAAAGTGATAATCAAGACCTTGAAAATAATCCTTTTCATTGGTTTTATGCCTCACTCTTCCGATTGAATAAACGATTCGAATGTTCAAAACCTGACAAAAAATGCCGTGGATTGCCCGTTGCCGAAATACCTAATTCATCGATGTTGTATCTGACCCTTCCTTCCCATTATTTTGTTATGTTGGTGTTGCCTCCATTTCGGCACTGCCCACTTTTTTATTTCTCCACCATAACGTTTTAATTTTCCTTATCCTAGATGTTATTTAGCGATCTCAGCATTATTGAGCCTATTCTTCGGGCATTACACGAAGAGGGATACCGCACTCCGACCCCAATTCAGCAGCGAGCTATTCCTGTCGTGCTGGAGGGCAACGATCTGCTCGGTATCGCACAGACCGGCACCGGCAAAACGGCGGCCTTTGCCATACCCATTCTTCAGATCCTATCCGAGCACACGCAGCCTGCCGTACACAAAGAGCATGGCACGCATAAACAGCACGGCAATCACAAGCAGCATGGCAAGCAAAAGCATATTCGCTGCCTCATACTCACCCCAACGCGTGAGCTGGCGGTACAAATACAGGAGAGCTTCCATGCTTATGGCCGTCATGTAAAGGTCTCTAATACCGTGATCTTTGGCGGCGTCGGGCAAGGCAAGCAAACCGATGCTCTGCGGCGTGGCATTGAT
>Ga0209062_1001723_pt1 | contig 34689 bp, 23 predicted proteins | sample Coa_R2_2_FD_187158 | JGI IMG/M metagenome (GOLD analysis project Ga0209062, IMG submission 187158) | Surface soil microbial communities from Centralia Pennsylvania, which are recovering from an underground coalmine fire - Coalmine... | ecosystem: Environmental > Terrestrial > Soil > Unclassified...
GGTTGTTTCAGAAGCCCACGGTGATTAACAACGTCGAGACGTTCGTGAACGTGCCGCAGATTCTGGCGCGTGGCGTCGAGTGGTACAAAGCCGCAGGGGCGGCTCCCTCGCGCGGACTGAAGTTTGTCGGCGTGAGCGGGCATGTGGCGCGGCCCGGAGTGTACGAAGTGCCGATGGGAACGCCGATGCGGTCGGTGATATTCGATTGCGCGGGGGGGATTCGCGGCGGGCGCGCGCTGAAGGCGTTTGCGCCGTCGGGACCCTCTTCGGGGTATTTGCCGGCGTCCATGGTGGACGTGCGGCTGGACTTCAAGGCGCTGGCGGAAGCTGGGTCCATGCTCGGTTCAGGCGCGATTGTGGTGTGCGACGAAACCACATGCATGCTGGACATGGCGCTGAATGCCGTGCGCTTCTACCGGAACGAGTCGTGTGGCAAATGCGTGCCCTGCCGAATCGGATCGCAGAAAATGGCGGACCTGCTCTTCCGATGGACGCAGGGTGGCGTGCTCGAGGGGCAGTTTCGAGCGGACCTGGCCCTCGTGGATGAGTTGTCCCAGGCAATGAGCCAGGCTTCGATTTGCGGCCTGGGACAGATTGTACCGGCGCCGGTGCAATCGGTCTTGAAACATTTTCGCACGGAAGTGGAAGCGCATGTCTTAAAGGGTACCTGCCCAAGCGGGATTTGCTCTTCGGTGGCCGGACGAGCGGCAGAGCTGAATCGAGTGGGAATAAGACCATAGGAATCCGGCAGATCGGCAGTGAAAGGTCCAAAGCCCGGAGCAAGCGAAACAGACGAGCGGGCGCGGAGAGGGAGCGGGGCGAGGCGGCGAAATGAATCTTGTGGGAGCGCGACGGTGAGCACGGGAACGCCGATGGTGGAACTGACGATTGACGGCGCCGCCGTGCGCGTGCCGGCGGGAACGACTGTTTTCGACGCCGCCAGAATGCATGGCGTGGCGATTCCGACGTTATGCCATCTGCAAAACGAAACGCCGGTTGGAGTGTGCCGGCTGTGCCTGGTGGATACGGGAGCGCGGGTGCTGGCGGCGGCATGCGTGCGGCCGGTCGAGCCTGGAATGAAGGTCACGACGAACTCGGAAAAGGTGATCAGCGCGCGCAAAACAGTGCTGGAGCTGCTCATGGCCGACCATCCGGCGCCGTGCGCGCGGCAGCAAGCCTCGGGCGATTGTGAACTGGAAACCCACGCGAAGCACGCGGGAGTGACGCAGTCACGCTTCGCGAAGCGGACGATTGTCCGGGGGAGAGACGATTCGTCGCTGGCCATCGCGGTGGACCACGACGCGTGCATCCTTTGCGACCGCTGTATCCGCGGATGCGATGAGGTTAGGAACAATTTCGTGATGGGGAGGATGGGGAAAGGTTACACCGCGGGAATTGCGTTTGATTTGAACGTGCCCATGGGAGATTCGACCTGCATCTCTTGCGGCGAGTGCATGGTGTCTTGCCCAACCGGAGCACTAACGAACAAGGGCGTTGTGGGCACCTCGATCGCGGTGGGGCCGGACGCGGCGGGATTCGACGCGGAAGAGCTGCTGAAGATTCCCGTGTTTCAGGGCGTATCGGGCACGTTCCTGGAGCTGAATCGCGGCGCGATTGTGAAAAGGCGATTCCGGAAAGGCGAGATTATCTGCAAGGAAGGCGAGTTCGGCTCGACGGCGTTTTACATCGTCGAAGGCCGCGCGCAGGTGGCGATTGCCACGCGCATCGCGCACGTGAAGACGCAAGGCGGATCCCAGGGATTCTTCAAGCGGCTGACAAGCACGCTCGTGGGACGGGAAGAAGACAAGCGCGAGGGTGAAGCCCGCGACAAAACGATCCCGATCGATGCCGCGGTGGACCTGAACTACACCAGTCCGGTCGCCGAGCTCGGTCCGGGCGACCTTTTCGGTGAAATGACTTGCATGAATTTCTATCCGCGATCGGCAACGGTGCGCGCCGCCACCGACGTCATCGCGTACGAGATGCTGCGGAATGTCCTAGACATCATGCTCAAGAACAAAACGTTCCGCGCGCAGATTGACGCGAGTTATAGGCGGAGGGCGCTGGAGAACCATCTGCGCGGCGTGCCCATGTTCGCGGAGCTGTCGCCGGACTTTATCGAGCACCTGAAAAGCAGCGTGGAACTGCAACGGTTCGCGCCAGGGCAGGTGATCGCGCGCCAGGGCGAGGCGGCCGACAGTTTCTATTTGGTGCGCATCGGGTTTGTAAAGGTGTCGGAAAATTATCCTGGCGGGGAATTGGTGCTTGCCTATCTTTCGCGCGGCGATTATTTCGGAGAGATCGGGTTGCTTGGCGGCGGCGTGAGGACGGCGACGTGCACGGCGCTGGATCACGTCGAAGCGGTGCGGATTTCGGGCGAGGACTTCCGGCAGATGACGGAGCGTTTTCCCGGCGTGCGGACAGGGCTGGAGGCAGCGGCGGCGGAGCGGCGCGCCGCGAATCAGCGCCGAATGCAGATGGTTCATAGCGTGCCGATCGATCAATTCTTGTCCCAAGGGCTGATGGAAGCGCAGAGTTTGTTGGTGCTGGACCTGCAAAATTGCACGCGCTGCGACGCGTGCGTGAACGCCTGCGCGGATGCGCACGACGGCGTAACGCGGCTGGTGCGCGACGGGCTGCGATTCGAGCAGTACTTGGTGGCAACGAGCTGCCGGCAATGCCGCGATCCGCTCTGCATGGTCGGCTGCCCGGTGGGAGCGATCCGGCGAAGAAATTCGCTCGAGGTCATTATCGAGGATTGGTGCATCGGGTGCGGGTTGTGCGCCCGGAATTGCCCGTACGGCAACATCAACCTGCATCCTTTTGAGGTGATGGCGGAGGATCCGGAACAGCCGGGGCGGAAGAAGGCAGTGGTGCAGCAGAAAGCAACCTCATGCGATTTGTGCACGCATTTGAAGGAGCCGAGTTGCGTTTATGCGTGCCCGCACGATGCGGCGCATCGCGTGGATCCGCGCATATTTTTCGCGGAGATGCTGGGGCAGAGGACGCGGGAATGAGAATGGACCGCACACAGCGCGGCTGGGCGGTCGGGTCCGCGGCGGCCCTGGTCGTTGCGGGAGCGATCTATGCGGCATACGCGCTGCATGCGCCGGAGGGGCCGCGAGGCGGGAGCCTCTGGGGACTCGTCTTCGGCACGATTGGGTACGCGTTCATGATTTTTGCGGCGGCGCTTGGAGCGCGGAAGCGCGTGCCGACGTGGCGGCTGGGACGCGCCCAGGCATGGATGCGCGGACATTTGTGGCTGGGGCTGCTGGCGCTGCCGATGATTCTGTTCCACGGCGGATTTCATTTCGGCGGAGCCATGACGCGCGTGTTGATGTGGCTGCTGATTGTGACGGTGGGGAGCGGCGTGCTGGGAGCGGCCCTGCAACACTATTTGCCGCGAAAGATGACAGCGGATGTGCCGCTCGAAACGATCTATGACGAAATCGGGCATGTGCGCGCGCTGCTGCGCGAGGAAGCGGAGCGCGCTGTGGAAGGACTCTGCGGCTCGCTAGGGCTCGGACGAGATCGGGCGGATGCGGGGCAGAGAGCGGGAGGATTCACCGCGCTGAGGTCGATTGCGGCGCCGGCGGCGCCGCTGCGAACCTCGGCGGCGGTTAGCGCGGGAGCGAGCGCGGCTGTGGCAGCCGCACCGGAGATTCTCTTGCTCAGCGAGGAGGAGGGCGCGCCGCTGCGGCGATTTTACCTGGAGGAAATGCGGCCGTTCCTGGAGCGCCCGGGACAACGCGGCGGACGGCTTGCGGATAGGGCGAAGGCCAGCAGCGCGTTCGCCGGACTGCGGACGCTTTTGCCAGAAGCGGCGCACTCGGCCGTGACAGACCTTGAGGAGATCTGCGACGAGGCGCGGCAATTGGTTTTGCAGGAGCGGCTGCACCGCTGGCTGCACGGCTGGCTCTTGGTGCATGTGCCGCTTTCGCTGGCATTGATTGTTCTTGGCGCGGTTCATGCGGTGATGGCGCTAAGGTTCTGAGGCGCTCGGGAGGGCCGATGGAACGAGAGTCCGGCGCTGCGGCGCGCGTCTGCAAGGGAATCCCCCTTGGCTGGCGCAAGAGCGTTTCTGACTTGAGTTGAAATGGCGAGGACGCGCACAACCAAGAAGCTGGCGCAGCGGATCGACCTGAACTATTTCAAGAGGCCGACGCCGCTGAAGCGGGCGAAGCTCTGGCTCAGCGTGCTGGCGACCGCGTTGGCGCTGGCATGGGTTGCGTGGCTTGCCGCGGCGAAAGACTCGAGAGCGTATTCAAGCGGCCGGCTGAGCGCGGCGCACGCGGTGCTCGAGCAGCAATGCGCCGCATGCCATGCGCGGAACGCGGGAGCGTTTTCAGCCAAAGCGGAGAACGCGGCGTGCCTCGGCTGCCACGACGGCCCGATGCATCACGCATCGCGCGTTTTGGCGCCGAATTGCGCGAGCTGCCACAGCGAACACCGGGGCCGGGTGAACCTTGCCGCGGCGAGCGACGCGGCGTGCGCCCAGTGCCATGGCGATTTGAAGCGGGCCGATGGTGGAACGCGCTTCGCATCGCGTATCGAGAGCTTTGCCAGCGGGCATCCGGAATTTGCGGCGCTGCGAACTTCCGGCGGACTGCCCGCCAGCGATCCGGGAACGATCAAGCTCAATCATGCGATGCACCTCAAACCGATACGGCAAGGTCCGACGGGGCCGATAGTGAAGCTGGAATGCGGAAACTGCCACCGGCCCTCGAGTGTGAGCGCGGATACGACGTTTGGAGACGAACGTTATCGCGCGGCGGCGGTGAGCTACAAGCAAGGGGACGAACTGCGCGCCGTTCCAGGCGCCGGATTGATGCCGTCGAAGCCTGCGAGCGGACGCGAGTTGATGGCGCCGGTGAAATTCGCCAACGCTTGCGCTGCTTGCCATCTGCTGACATTCGACAAGCGCTTCGGCTACGGAGTTCCGCACGACACGCCGGAGATAGTACACGCTTTTCTCGAGCAGAAATTCGCGGAGTACATTGCGGCACATCCGGGAGAGTTACGGGAAGCGCGCGAACCAGGGCGCGATTTGACCGGCAGGCCGCTGCAGCCGGTCCTTCGAGTGTATACGCCGAGGGAATGGGTTTCGGCGCGGGTAACCGAGGCGGAGGAGTTGCTGTGGAGGAAGACCTGCAAACAGTGTCACACACTGACTGCCGTCACACCGGCGCAGCCGCTGCCCGTAATTGCCGCGGCAGACACAACGGCGCGCTGGATGCCGCATGCGAAATTTGATCATGACGCGCATCGCGGGTTTTCCTGCGAGAGCTGCCACGCGAAAGCGCTGACGAGCACGGAAGCGAGCGACCTTCTGCTTCCCGGAATCGCCACATGCCAGAAATGCCATGCGCCGGGACCAGAACATGCCGAGTCGCGCTGCTTCGAGTGCCACACATATCACGACTGGGGGAAGCGAAAAGAAGTGAGTCCGCGTTTTACGCTCCCGGCACTAACGGCCGGCAAGTAATTTCGGCGCCGCCGGCGCAGTTGAGGCGAGCCATTGCCGCCTCTGCTACAATCGCGAAAACACCATGCCTTCCGATTCGGCTCTTTTCCCTCGGAGTTTCAAGAAAACGTTTCCGCTGGCCGTACGTGGCGAGGGCGTCTGGATCATGGACGCGAGCGGCCGCCGGTATCTCGATGCTTCCGGTCAAGCGGCAGTGGTAAACATCGGCCACGGCGTCCGCGAGGTCGCCGATGCAATGGCAGCGCAGGCCTCGGAAATGGCATTTGCTCATACCACACAGTTTCATTCGGCGTCCGCGGAGAGGCTGGCCGCCCGGCTGCTGGGCCTCGCCCCCCCGAATTTCCGCAAGGGCCGCGTGTATTTTACTGCGGGAGGGTCGGAGGCAACGGAAACCGCGATCAAGCTGGCGCGACAATTCCAAATCGAGGCGGGAGATACTGGAAGGTTCCGCATCGTTTCGCGCCGGCAGAGCTATCACGGGAGCACGCTGGGCGCGATGGCCGTGAGCGGCAACCCGGCCCGGCGGGCGGCGTATCAGCCGATGCTGCCGCAGTGGGGCCACATTGCGCCGTGCTTTTGCTATCACTGTCCGTTTCAAATGAGCTTTCCCGCCTGCGGGCTGGCGTGCGCCGAAGATCTGAACAGCGTGCTAACAAAGGATGGCCAGGCCGGCTCGGTTGCGGGGTTCATTTTCGAGCCGGTGGTTGGCGCAACTCTTGGCGCTGCGCCGCCGCCGGATGGTTATGTCCAGCGTGTGGCCGAAATTTGCCGCTCGCGCAAAATTCTTCTTATTGCCGACGAAGTTATGACCGGAATGGGGCGCACGGGAAAGCCGTTCGCGGTGGAACATTGGGACGCCGAACCTGATCTCATCCTTGTCGGCAAGGGTGTGGCGAGCGGGTATGCGCCGCTCGGCGCGGTTCTGGTGTCGGAGCGGGTCGCAAATGCGTTCGCACGCGGGTCCGGAGCTTTCACGCACGGCTTCACGTATCAGGCGCATCCGGTTTCGACGGCGGCGGGCAACGCCGTGCTCGACTATGTGGAATCGCATGGCCTGTTTGCGCGGGTAGCGCCTGCCGGCGAGGCATTGCGCGCGGCGCTCGCGCCTCTTGCGCGGCACCCGAACGTCGGGGAAATTCGCGGCGCAGGCCTGCTGCTCGGAATCGAGCTTGTTCAGGACAAGGCGGCGCGCACACCGTTTCCAAAATCGCAAAATATTGCCGAAAGGGTCCGGCAGGCCGCGCTCGAAGAACACGTGCTCACGTATCCGACGCAGGGCTGCGTTGACGGCGCGGACGGAGATCACATTTTGCTTGCGCCGCCGTTCATACTTACCTCGGAGGAATCGGCTATGATAGGCGCTGCACTGCAGCACGCGCTCGCCCGCGTATTTTCGGCGTAAACGCTGAGACCGCGGAAATCCCGTTGCTCACAGGTCCAGGAGAGAATTGAAAAATGCCGCGTCGTCCCCTTCTTTTCGCGCTACTCGCCTGTTCGCTTCTATCGCCCGCTCTCTTGGCACAGCAGAATAAGAAGCCCCGCGCCCGGGATCTCGGAGTTCCGTTTGACGGAACTCCTGGCCCGCTTAACGCCATCACCGATGTTGCCGGCGTGATGGTCGGACACACGACGCTCATTTCCGGCGAAGGGAACCTCATCGTGGGGAAAGGCCCGGTGCGGACGGGCGTTACCGCGGTTCTGCCCAGAGGAAGAGACTTCGACAATGCCGTAATGGCGGGCTGGTGGTCGCTGAACGGCAACGGCGAGATGACCGGCACGACATGGGTTGAGGAGTCGGGCTTTCTGGTCGGTCCGGTGATGATCACCAACACCCACAGCGTGGGAGTCGTACGCGACGCCGTGATTCAATGGATTGTGAATCATCGAAAAATTGGACCGAACGACGACTGGTGGTCGCTGCCGGTCGTGGCGGAAACGTGGGACGGCTGGCTGAACGACATTAACGGCTTCCACGTGAAACCGGAGCACGCGTTTCATGCGATTGAATCGGCAAAGTCCGGCGCCGTGGAAGAGGGCGCGGTGGGCGGCGGCACGGGCATGATCTGCAATGGATTCAAAGGCGGCATCGGGACTTCATCGCGCCGTTTTCCGGGTGAAGACGGCACGTATACGGTTGGCGTGCTGGTGCAATGCAACTATGGCACGCGCAACAATTTACGGATCGCGGGCATCCCGGTAGGGCGCGAAATTCCGGGCGAAGATCCCTACGCCTCGGCAGCGTTTGCCGGAGAAGACCACGGATCGATTATTGTGGTGGTGGCGACAGATGCGCCGCTGGTCTCGCATCAACTTAAGCGGCTCGCGCGGCGGGTTTCCCTCGGGCTCGGGCGGGACGGCAGCACGTCCGGCAATGGATCGGGCGATATTTTCATTGCCTTTTCGACGGCGAATCCGGGCGCTTCCGCCGGCGATCACGTCGTGAACTTACAAATGTTGCCGAACGAAAAGCTCGGGCCGGTTTTTTCGGCAACCGTCGAGGCGACCGAAGAAGCCGTAATCAATGCGATGGTCGCGGCCACGTCGATGACCGGCATCGAGAACCACCACGCAGCGGCACTACCGCACGAGCAGCTTCGGGCCGTGCTCCGGAAATACAATCGACTGCGGGATTAGCGCGGCTACTCCCGTTTCACGCACGCGCTTGAATGACGCTCGCAAGAAGCGCAGAAAGTGAATTCGATGCCGATACGGCTGAGAGGTAATCGCGGCGGCTTCGCATTGCTTGCCGCTGCCGCCGCGCTTGCTCTGGGCGCCTGTTCGGGCAAGCCGAAGCCCACGTTGGCGATCGTACACGCTACGGTGATTGACGCGAGCGGCTCAGAGCCGCAGCCGGATTCAACCGTTCTTCTCGCGGCCCAGCGCATTGTCGCGGTTGGCCCCGCGGATTCCGTAGCGATTCCGCGCGGCACGCCCAGGCTAAACGCGACCGGCAAATTCCTTATTCCTGGCCTTGCGGATATGCACGTGCACCTTACCGGCGCGGGCGAACCCGGAGGCTCGCGCCAGTTTTTCCTGCCGTTGTTGCTTGCGAATGGCGTCACGACCGTTCGCGATATGGGCGGCTATCTCGATTCGCTCGTTCCGTTGCGCGCGGAACTCCGCGAGCGCAGGCGTTTCGGTCCGCAGCTATTTTTCTCCGGGCCGTACCTCGACGGAAGTCCGCCATCGTTCCAGCCTTCGCTCGTCGTGACGAATGAAGCCGAGGCGAATGAGGACGTAAGGGAGCTTGCGCGCAAGGGCGCGGACTTCATTAAGGTGCAGTCAATGCTTTCGCGAGATGCCTATTTCGCGATTGCCGCTGCCTGCCGCCGCGAGCACATTTCCTTCGCGGGGCACGTGCCGGACCGCGTGACGGCCGCCGAAGCTTCGGACGCGGGCCAGCGCAGCATCGAGCACCTGACCGGCGTGTTGCGCGCATGTTCTTCGAGCGAACGCAAACTGATGCGCGAGCAATTCCGCCTTCCGCGACGCAACCAGACGGCGGCGCAATCGGCCGCGCGGGAACTTGCCTGGGAGCGCGAGCTTCTGCGAACCCAGTCCGGGAAATTTACCTCGGCACTGGCCGAGGAATTCATTCACAACGGAACGTGGCAGGTTCCCACGCTGATCATGCTTCGCAACGTGGCGTACGGAACTCCCGCCCGGAACTTTGCGGGCGATCCGCGTTTGCAGTTGGTACCGGCGAAGCTGCTCGCGAGCTGGCGAACGCATCGCGAGGAGAGTCTGCGGGCTGCTTCTCCAGGGGCAATCGCGGCACGCAAAGCACTTCTTGCCAGATCAACGGAAGTTGTTCGCAAGATGAATGCAGCAGGCGTCCGCCTCCTGGCCGGAACGGATGCGGCGGCCCCTTTCGTTTTTCCAGGTTCGAGTCTGCACGAGGAGCTGGCCCTGCTCGTGGACGCGGGGCTGACCCCAATGCAGGCCTTGCAAGCGGCAACAAGGAGCCCGGCGGAGTTTTTGGGCAAGCTCGATACGCAGGGGACGATTAGCGTGGGCAAATCGGCGGATTTGATTTTGCTGGATGCAAACCCTTTGGAGAACATCCACAACACGCAGCGAATTCGCGCTGTCATCGTGCAGGGCCACGTTCTCGGCCGATCGGCATTGGATCAGCTCCTGGCGTCCGTCCGTGAATTTGCCGAGCGCCCATAGCGCAGCACTTGCACGCGCGCGAGGCCGGGTATTTGCACGAATGCGCGATACTTAGACGGGAACAGCGGTTTTCCTCGGCGGATTAAAGAAGGGAAGCGGGACGACTCTCGCGCTAACGGTGTGCCGGACGGCTTCAACCGTCATCTCGATGCTCAAGGTCTCGCCAAGAGCGGCGTGCGCCCTCTCGACGCAGGCTAGGGCGATCATTTTCTTCAGCGTGGGCGACCAAGTCGTGGAGGTGGCTTTTCCGGCGAGCCGCCCGCTTCGATAGACGGGAACGGCGGCGCGCGACGCCATGCCTGGAACCTGCGGCGCCATGCCGATTTTGTCGTAAAGCTCTTCGACTTCGCTCCAATTGATTTCGAGGCCCACCAGGGCGCGCTCCGGGCCGCCGCGTTTGGCTTCCGCGACCAGCGCATCCTTGCCGACGAAGTTATCCTTTTTCAGATCAACCAACTTGCCCAGCCCGATTTCGCCGGGGGAATATCTTTGCGAAGCGATCAGGGCCTTTTTGCTCGAGATGTAGTCCACTTCGATCAGAATGAGTCCCGCTTCGATCCGGGCGATATCGAGCGCAATCATGCCAGCCGGGTGAAGATCGAAGACCCGCCCGTGTTTCATCAGCTCATCCCAGACCGTGACCGCGTCCTTCCAGGGCATCCAGATTTCGTAGCCGAGGTCGCCGGTGTAGCCCGTGCGCGAGATGTCCACCGGGACGCCGGCGATCTTGCCGTGAGTGACCCGGAAATATTTCAAAGTTTCAATCGGAGTGCCGCTGATGGCGCCGCCGTTCGCAGCGGTTACCGCCTTCAGCAGCCGGCCGGAAGTCGGCCCCTGCAGCGCGAGCGCGGCGACCTGCTCCGTGATGTCCTCGATACTCACTTCCAGACCAAGGGCGTTCTGCTGAAACCAGCGCAGGCTCGGGTCGGCGGCCGTCCACCGATAGTCGTTCTCGCCAAGCCGCGTAATGGTGCCGTCATCGATTACTTTCCCTTGCGGATCGCACCAACAGCAGTAGATCACCTGATCGATCCCGGCCTTGTGGATGTCCCGTGTAATGACACGATTCACGAGCTTGGTCGCGTCGCGGCCGGTGACGCGATACTTGAAGAGCGGAGAAATGTCGATGAGCGCGGCCGAGTTGCGAATCGCGTTGTACTCGTGCTCATGGTGCATCTCGTAGACGCTGACGGTGTAGTAGCCGGACCATTCGCGGTAGTTCAGGCTTTCGCAGAGCGCCAGCGTGCGCTCGTGAAACGCGGTTCCTACAGGCACGGCAATCTCCTCGCAGCGATGCTTTCGCGTTGGCGAACAGCGCGAAAATTATACGGAAGCGCCGCCGCGGAAGAAAGCGGCCTCGTTCCGTTGCCAAGGCCTGACGCCGCCGGCTTTTCCCATCCCTTGGCCGGCCGAGGTAGTGTTTTCGTGTTATTGCGCCCCCGCCCCGCCTGATTTGTAATCACGCGCGCTTTTCGTTCTCGGCGTGGCTGGTCTGTTGAGTGGGATTCCGCAAGCGGTTAGGTCTGGAACCGGGGGAGGGGTGTGTGCGGGGACGTGTTCGTGCGGTTCCTCTGTTTGGATTTGGCGGAGTGAGGATTTTTCGCGGCCTGTCCGGAAGAAAATTCGCCCTGCCCCTGCTCGCGTGCCTCGTGTGCTCTTTGCTGGGGCTGAGCGCGCGCGCGCAGCAGATTACCGGCTCGATTCGCGGCATTGTGCTGGATCCCAGCGGCCGTTCGGTAGCCAGCGCGCGCGTAACCGTGACACAGCGGGAAACGGGATTCGCGCGCTCAGTAACGAGCGACTCTGACGGCGCTTTTTTCATCGTCGAGTTGCCCGTAGGCCAGTATCGGATCTCGGCGGAGGCGAATGGCTTCCAGCGCTTCGTGCTGGAGGATCTGGCGCTGGATGTGAATGACGTCCGAACGCTGACCATCCGCCTCGTGGTTGGAGCGGCCACGACGGAGATCAAGGTACAAGCGGACGCCCCGCTCGTCGAAACTACTTCGAGCCATCTGGGCAAAACCGTCGGCGAGCGGGAAATCCTCGGCCTTCCCCTGAACGGCCGGGACTTTTTCCAGCTCGGCTTATTGCAACCCGGAGTGGTTCCGTTGACTCCGGGACTGCAGCAAGCCGGGGGCTCGCTCCGCAGCGGCCAGGCATACGCGGTGAACGGCCAGCGTCCGGAATCAAACAATTTCCTGATCGATGGCGCCAACAACTTCAATGGAGTCGACGGCGGCTTCGTGATCAATCCGCCAGTGGACGCGATCGCGGAGTTTCGCATCCTGACGCACACGGCGGACGCGGAATTTGGGCATAGCAGCGGGTCGGCCACCAACGTGATTACGCGTTCCGGCACGAATCAATTTCACGGCGCGATCTGGGAGTTTCTGCGCAATGACGCCTTGGACGCAAAGAGTTTTTTCGCTGCGAGTACGGAACCCCTCAAGCGCAATCAATTTGGCGGCACGTTCGGGGGACCCATTCGCCGCGATAAGACGTTTTTCTTCGGCTACTACGAAGGACTTCGCAACCGGCAGGGCGAAACAACTCGAACCACGGTGCCATCCACGGCCGAGCGCCAGGGCAATTTCGGCGAGCTGTGTACTTCGCGCGCCGATGCAAGCGGCCAGCCCGATCATTTCGACGGCTCCGGAAATTGCGTAACGGCCGGCGGCGCCGCCGACCCCGCCGGGCAGCTCCTGAATCTTTTCGCGGGGCCTCCTCCGCAGCCTGTTCCATTTAACACCTTGCCGGGAGTCAATCCTCTCTCGCAGACGCTGCTGCAGTTCTATCCCGCGGCCAACGACGGCGCTACAGGATTCATCACCACACAGACGCTGAGCCAGAACACCGATCAATTTGGCATTCGCATTGACCACTACCTCCGCTCAACCGATGTGCTCAATTTCCGCTACGTCTTCTCGCAGGGCAATCAGCTCGATCCTCTTTCGCTCTCGGGAGCGAATGTCCCCGGTTTTCCGGTCGGAGAAGATCACCGCGCGCAGAATTTTGTGGCCCAGGAAACTCATACGTTCTCTTCCGCCTTCACAGCGCAGGCACGCTTTTCGTTTTTGCGGAACAGATTTCTCTTCGGCGAGCGGGAGAACCACGCGACGCCGGCGAGTCTCGGGTTTCAGTACACGCCGTCGCTTGATCTCGCCGTCGGGCCTCCCTTCATTCAGATCGCGGGCTTCGCTTCCATAGGCGATCCAATCACCGGGCCCCGCAACACGTATGACAGCACGCTGGATTTCTCGGGATCGCTCACCTGGGTTCGCGGCGCGCATGCCTTGAAGTTTGGCGGCGGCTTCGAGCACGACCATATCAACGTACTGCAGGGAATAGCGACAAATGGCTTTTTCGTTTTCGCGCCTGTTCCGTTCACCAATGCCATGGCCAATTTCGTGATCGGTCAGCCTGTCGTTTTTCTGCAGGGCGGCGGCGATTTGCCGCGGGGTTTGAACGGCAAGAGCCTGAACTTTTATGCTCAAGACTCGTGGAAGCTCACGCGGCGTCTCACGCTCAACGCAGGTCTGCGTTACGACCTGCCTTTCCCCTATACCGAAATACGGAACCGGCAAAATCTGTGGGAGCCGGGCGTGCAGTCCCAAGTGTTTCCGTCCGCCCCGCCCGGGCTGCTCTACCCGGGAGATCCGGGCGTTCCGGCCGGACTAATTCCGGCGCAGAAGACCGGGTTCGCTCCGCGAATCGGGCTGGCATGGGATCCCACGGGCAAAGCAGAGTGGGTGGTTAGCGCCGCCTACGGAATTTTCTACGATCCTTACTACACGGGCCAGGGCGGCCCGCTGCAAACCCCTATCAGCGCGCCGCCGTTTCTCCAAACGCCGCAAGTCAGTTTCCCCAATTTTGCTGACCCGTTCAACGGCGCGAATCCCTTCAACCTGTCCTTCGCGCAGCCGATGACCCTGCTCACGCTCTCGCCGGATTTGCGCCTGCCTTACGCCCAGGACTGGAACCTTGGCGTGCAGAAATCGTTTGGCCCCGGCTGGCTCGCGCAGGCGACCTACGTCGGTACCAAGGGCACGAAGCTGCCGCGCTTCATCGAGGCCAACCCGGCGGTTTTCCTTCCGGGGCAGTCGTCGGAGGACAACGTGAACCAGCGCCGCATCCACTCCGGCTGCACGCTGGATCCCGCCAGTCCGCCGTGCAACTACGCGTCCGTCGGCGAGATCGCGGGGATCGCAAACTCGAGCTACAACGCGCTGGAGCTGAGCTTGAAGAAGCAGGCGCGCGACGGCATGACTTTCCTTGGTTCCTACACGCTCTCCAAAACCATCGACGACGTATCCTCATTCAACATCACCGGCTCCGCGGCGCAGAGCTTCGCCGGCGAAAACGATCTCGCGCAGAATCCTTTCGACCTGGCCGCGGAGCGCGGCCGCTCGATGTTCGACGCGAGACACCGCTTCGTTTTCAGCTATCAGTGGAGCTTGCCCTTCTGGCGCCGCGCCGGCAATTGGTATCAATACGCCTTCGGCAACTGGCAAGTGAACGGCATCGTGACGTACATGACCGGAACACCTTTCACCGTCTATGACTCGAATGACGTTTCGCTCCAAGGCCAGGCGCCGGAAATTTCGGGCTTCTCGAGCAATCGGCCAAACCTGATCGGCAATCCGAACAGCGGTCCCCATACCGTCAGCGAGTGGTTCAACGTTGCCGCTTTCCAGCGGCTTGATCCCGTGGCCGATGCCGGGCAATTCGGCAATGAGGGTCGTAACGTCGTTGAGGGGCCGGGGCTTGCGAATTGGGATTTTTCCGCACTGAAGAATTTTCGCGTGACGGAAGGCAAAAATCTGCAATTCCGCGCCGAATTTTTCAACATCTTCAATCACCCCAATTTCCGTTTGCCCAACAACGACATCAGTTCACCGGCCTTTGGCCAGATTCAGGGCGCGCTCGATGGCAGGCTAGTGCAGTTGGCGCTGAAATTCATATACTAGGGCGCTTTGCGGAGTGCACGCCTGAAGAAGCTATGGAGCGTCGCAAAAGTCTGTGTCCGCGCGGACACACGAACCTCCGCCTAAGCCTGCGGCAAATGTCCGGCCAGAGCCGTTAGCGGCAGATGGCGATGCGCGCGGGATCGAACTGGTAGCCTTCGTCCTGCACGGTTTTTTGCGCGGCGGAGCGAAGTTTGTGTTCGTCGGCGCCGTTTGGTAAGTCGCACCGGCGGCGAATCACTTCATCGCCGGACTCTATGCGCACCAGCCATTTCGATTTTGCGGCGTCCCAGGAGACTTCAACTCGATCGGCGTTCATCGATACCTCCGGAGGCAAGGTACGAGGACAAAGCGGATTGTAGAACAAGAGGGGAAATTAGGGGAAGCGGTCCGCCCGGAGGAGGCGCTTTTGGGGCCGGTCTTGGTCCACTGCGATTCCATTCCGGCCGTGGCGCGCCGCCAGGCCCGCCGGACAAATGAGCCCATGTGGCGCAAGCCAGCATCAGCAAAGCGAGCTTAGTAAGCGAAACGCCGGCCTCTTTCCACCAGCCGGGCTTCGAAGTACTTCCACGAGAGCTGGGACACTCCGCACGAGATAGCGAAAGCTGCCATAATGGCGACTGTCTCCGCCCCCAGTCTGACGCCAAACCTCGTGTGCAGTACAAACCGCACCAGGATCCACAGAATGCCCCAGTGGACAAGGTAGAGGCAGTAGCTGATTCTGCCAAATTCTCGCATCACCTTCGAGGCAAGAACGCGAGCCGATAACGAATCAGGGCGCGCCAACACCAGCAATATCAGCGAGAGACATGAGAATTCCATGAAAGTCCGGGTCCAGATGGCCGTCAGCACGAACGTGTGCGGAATGCGGGCGTGAGAAACCCATACGCACAAGAACGACAACGCAGTGAAAACCAATATCCCCGGCCAGTAGAATTTGTACCTGTCGCGAACCCATTTTTGACCTGCGGGAACGCTCCAGATGACGGCAACGATCATGCCGAGCGCCAAGGCGTCGGCGCGGCAGATCGTCCACAACTCCACCGCAAAGGAGCTCCAGTCCCTTCCGTGCCCAAGCTTGGTAATCGCCCCTCGAATGAGCGGAACGACGACAACGACGCCGAGCAGCACACGGGCCAAGGCCCGCCTCGAAAGATTACGAACGAGCACCGGAGAGAGCAGATAGAAATGCTCCTCGACGGCGAGCGTCCAAATCGGTGCTGCGATGTAGCTGCTTTCAATGATCGTGTAAATAAAATTCTGGAAAAACAAAATGCACGCGGCGAAGGTGAATATCGCCGAGTGAGAGCCTGCCGCATGGAGCCCCCAGCCTTTGGCGAACAGAAAAAAAGCGAAATAGACGCCCAGCCAAGCATAGTAAACCGGAAGAATTCGATGTGCCCGCCGCAGATAGAAGGTCTTGTAGTAGTTTGGCGACTCTCGGTAGCGCAACAAAATCGAGCCGATCAGAAAACCGGAAAGAATGAAAAACGTATCGATCGCGATGGGAGTGCATGCAAGAAAGTCATTGAACCAGGCGAACGCGACGAGTGCAGCCGCAGGTCCGTGCAAGTAGTGAAAGGTCACGGCAGCCAGCGCCGCGAGTCCGCGGAGTCCGTCGAGAGCCGGCAAATGGAAGGACGGCTGCGACTTGGCAACCGCTCGCTGGGTTGCCGGCCGATCTGAAACGAGAGGCTGGGCCATCGTGCTGAAGCGCGAAACGCCTGCCCATTCTGGACGATTCGAAAAGCGGATTCGCGAACTCGAAGGGCAGGTGTATCCAAGAAGTGAATACTTGACCCGAGTGCCTCCACTCCGCCGGCTTAGCGAATATCGATGGTGGTTACGCTAAGCGCGGGGAGTGTGATGGTCATCGACGAGCCACCAGCCGCCATGCTCCCGGCCGCCACCGGTGCGACCGGCTGGCCGGCGTTCACTTGAGCTTGCGCGGAAGCCGCCGTCATCTGGTAGAGGCGCGCCGTTCCTGAAAGAGCCAAGCCGTTTATCGCCGTGGTTTGTGCGGAGGCCGAGCGGTTGATGGCAACCAGGACAACCCGCCCCGGCGCGGCGCTGTCAGTGCTGGCGTACACCACGACTTTTTGCGCGTCGCTCGAAGTGGTTTGCAGGGATGTGTCGCCAAAATTCGCGTTGGCGCCATCGAAGCCGCGATAAGCGCGAAATCCCGCGAGCGTGTAGGAATATGTCCCGCTGGGCGGCCAGAAATTGGCCGCAAACACACCCTCACTGCCGAAAATGCCCAGATTGTCCGCCTGCGCGATGGTTCCCGCGATGTGGTTGAATCCGCCGTTTTCGTATTCCGTGATGGCAATCTTCATCCCCGGATTCTCGGCATCGATTTTCGCCTGCAGACGCCGCAGAATGTAGATCGGTCCGCCCAGCACATTGTTCGCAATCCAGGAATTTTCCTTGAATGTCGGGTCCCACAGGCTGCGCGGACTCTGCACGATGGCTTGCACCTGCGCATCGGTCAGCGCCGGCGCCGAGAGGTTAATCACCCGGTTTCCGCTTCCGTCGGTTGCTTCCGAATACCAGTGGAAGTCGTAGACATCCACAAGGGGCGCTCCGTAGGTCGCTGACGCTGCCTTGATGCCGGCCAAATATTTATCGGCGAACCAGTCCGCTCCGCTTGGACTCGGGCTTAGCGTTGGATCTCCTTGCCAGCTATAGATTCCGTTGAAGCCGTAGTTCACCGGGCCGAAAATCACCACGTTCGAGAAGTGGCCAGCGGGCGTCTGGCTGTTCTTGCTGAGGTCCTTCAGCGCCGTCGCAAGAGCGACGGTCTTGTTGACGAATGCAGCCGAGGAGACATTCGTCGCTCCTTGAATTTCCTGGTGCGTGGAATTCCAAAGGTCCGGTTCGTTATCGAGGCTGATGAAGACCGGATGCGTCGCGGTCGCGCCGAAAATGTCCTGCGAGGCAAATTTTTGGTCCAAGGCCCAGGCAAACTCGTCCATGTAAACGTTGTTGTCGATGGAAGCGGCTGGGGGAGTCAGCGTGAAGGCCGCGCTGGAGGCCGTGCTCTTCTTGTCCACTACCGGCCGGAAGTACGTGAGGTCCGGGAACGGCGGAGCCACTTGCACGACTGTGGTGTCCTTTGAGACGTAGCCTTGCAACTGGAGAGTCACAAGGCTCGCCAGCCCGGCAGTTTCGTCGTCGGCGATGACCTGGCGAACGGCTTCCGCCGGGATGGCAGCATTGCAGCTTCCATTGCAGAGGTAGTCGTCGTTCTCGTAGAAATAGTCGCTGCCCGCGTTCGAGCCGTTGTTATTCCAGTTATAAGCGGTCCAGCGGTTGCCCCCGGCGCGGTCCAGCGTAAAGGCAGGCTGGGGCGCTGTATTGCCAGAGTAGAAATTCGTTCCGTAAATATACGGCGAGATGGGTTTGGAAACCGCCGGATTGATGGTGATGGTTACGTTCGCCGTGAGCGCCATCGGCGTTGCGTTTGCTTCCGCTGAATTCGCGCTGGCGCCGGCCGAGTTGTACGCCGACACGGCGTAAAAATACTCGGTGCCATTGGTCAGGCCCGTATCGGTGAAGGATGTTCCGGCTAGCGCTGCGATCTGCCTATAAGGACCGCCCGAAGCAGTAGAGCGTTTTACATAATAACCCGTCGCTCCGCTACTCGCGCTCCACGAAAGAGCAACCTGCGCGTCGCCCGCCGTCGCCGTTAGTCCCACCGGCACGGGAGGCACGGATGCGCCTCTTCCGCCGCCATTGCCGCCGCTGCCGTTGTTCGGGGAATATCCGCCGCAACCGATACCGGAGGCGGCGAACAGCATCACCAGTATCAGTCGCGGCACCACACCGCGATGGGCAAGCCGCATACCACTTCCTCTGGGGTCCCGAAAACCTAAGGATTCAAGTGCCCGCAATATACGCGAATACTGTAGAAAAAATAAGTGCCGCGAAGACCTGGCCGGAAGGCCGGAAAAAGTCCAAGCCTTGGGTCTGGCCTGCGGTTCTCGGCGGACTTAGCGCCGATTGTCGGCACGCGCCGGCCAAAGAAAAAGGGCAGGCGATTTCTCGCCTGCCCTTGCTGAAGTTGATCCCGCCGAAGCTTAGAACGTCAGCTTGAGCACGAACTGAATCTGCCTCGCCGATCCGAAGTCGCCCGTCGGAAAGCGAGTGCTGGTGATCCTGCCAAAGTTGGACGTACCCGCGGCCAGAACCGGGTTCCCGAAGTTTGGATGATTGAAGAGGTCGAAAAACTCAGCCCGGAATTGCAGATTCGTCTTTTCGGTGAGCTTGGTGTCTTTGGTTACGTTGAAGTCGGTATTCACGAAGTCTGGACCGCGAACCGCATCCCGAGCCATGTCCCCCGGATGGCAGACGCCGGCAGTGCACGGTGAAACGAACACCGTCCGGTCAACAAACCATTGCGCCGGATCCCCGGCGATCTGGAAGGGCGCGGCAAGGTCTGGACGCAGCGTAAGCGTCACTCCCGGTCCCACAACAGAGGCAATCGTCGGCGTGAGCGGGCTCCCGCTCTGGGCCTGGGTTATCACGCCAACCTGCCATCCGCTGACGGCGCGGTTTCCTTTGAATGGCAGCGCATAGAACCCACTGACGACGACGCGATTGCGAACGTCAAATTCGGACAAGCCGTAGTCGCCGCGCGGATTGTAGGCGTTTTGGAGCGGTATCGATTCCGCCGAACTGAGAGAGTTATAGTCGAAAGATTTCGACCAGGTGTAGGACGCGAGCAGTTGCAAGCCATGCGAGAACTGCTTGTTCAGCGTCAGCCAGAGTCCGTTGTAGTTCGAGTTTCCCGGGCTGTCGACCCTGTTCAGGTTTCCGAAGGTGCATGGCGGATTGGGCGCCGCGCACTGCACCGGCAGAATGGGACTAGTGGCCGGCAGAGTCAGAAATGGCCGGGTGGGCTCGTAATTGCCGTTCGTGTCCAGAAACGGCTGGTTCACGTTCTCGGTGATTTGGAGGTGCGTGCCTTTCGACCCGACGTAGGCAGCGGATACGCCCAGAGTCGAAGTCAGTTGCCGCTCGATCGTGAGGTTCCAGTCCTGCGCGTACATATTTTTGAAGTTCGGGTTAATTGAACCTGGACCAAGGCTGACCGTAGTGACCGCGGCGGATGGGTTTTCCAGTGTGATCGCGGCAGCGCTGATATTCAGGGGCAGAGCGAATGGAGGATTTCCGCTCAAGCCCGTCACGATGTTTGTGTTCGGATCCTGCGCCATGATGGCGTAGGCGGCGCGAACCGAGGTTTTGCCGTCGCCGAACGGATCCCAAGCGAATCCGATTCGCGGCTCGAAGTTTTTGTTGTTCGTCGCGTAGGGCTTAGCCGCGGAAACGATGGTTCCGGTGGCCAGATCGAAATTGGAGAATCGGTTGGCCGCCTCGGAAGGACTGGAGTTCCATTCGTAGCGAAGGCCAATGTTGACCGTAAAGTTTGGCTTCCACTTGAAGCTGTCTTGAGCGAAGACTCCATAAGAGGGCTGGAGAATACGGTCATTCCCCGCGCCCAGCAACACCGTGAAGTTCGAAGCCGTGTCATTAAGGAAGTTCGCCAAAGAGGTGAACGAAAAACTTCCGATATTCTCCGCTACGTTGTTGTTGTAGGCGCGGCGAATTTCCCCGCCAAATGCGAAGGTGTGCCGTCCTCTAAGCCAGTTCAGTGTGTCGTTCAGCACGACCGTTGTATCGCCCCGCCCTTGCGGCTCGCCCGTGGGTCCGCCGAACTGCATCGCGCCCGTCACGATGATGTTCGGCAATCCGACTGCCCCGGGCGCTCCGGCCGGCATATTGATGTCGAACGCCGCGGGATCGAGAGCCGTGGGAGTGAAGAAGAGACGAATGCGGTTGTAGCCGAGGCGAACGGTGTTCGTTAGTGTCGGCGAAAAGACATGGTCTTCGCTCACCGTCATCAGGCTGCGGAAACCATCCCGCGTGTCCCCGAACCCCGGCAGATTGGCGTTCTGCTGCGGTTCCTGACGCAGGTCCTTTTGAATAACCAGATACCCGTGCAAATGGTCTTTCTCCGATACTACATAATCGAGGTCAGCCGAGCCTTGGTTTAGATTGACGTGAGCCAGTGCCGGTCCTGCGAACAAGTTGAAAGTCGTGGGATCCGCCGGATTCCCGCTGCCAACCAGGTTTGCCGCCGGGACCAGCGTCAGCAATTGTTGCACTGCCGGAGAGGTGACCGCCGCCCGCTGCGCCGAAGAGGGAACCGTGCTCGAGACTGTCACGCCCTGGTTTTGCCGAATGCCCTCGTACGCCAGGAAAAAGAAAGCCTTGTTCTTCTTGATCGGGCCTCCGAAGGCCGCGCCGAAGTCATTGCGCTTAAATGCAGACTGCGGCTGAAACGCCCCTGTGGAACTGAATATCGGATTGAAGAAGTTCCGGGCGTCGAGATCGTTGTTGCGGAAATAATCGAACGCCTCGCCGTGAAATTCGTTCGTTCCGGAACGTGTCGCCAGGTTCACAATCGCGCCGGAGTTGCGCCCGTACTGCGCCGAGAAGGAATTGTTGTCGATCTTGTATTCCGCCAGCGTATCGATAGGCGGCTGAAAGGTGAGCTGATTCTGTACCGGATCGTTCAGGTTGATGCCGTTAACAAGCCAGTTGGTCGTGTCTTCGCGCTGTCCCGCGGTGTTAATCCCAAAAGAGCCCTGGCCTCGAAGCGGAGCCGTTAAGAACCCATTTGCCGGTGGCGTTACCGTTCCAGGCGTCAGCAGGCTCAAGTCCGTGAAATGCCTGCCGTTCAGCGGGATCTCCTGCACGGTTTTGTCGTTAATCACCTGCCCAAGGCTGTTCGTGCTCGTGTTGACCAGCGGCACCTGCGCGGTCACTTCGACCGTCTCCGAAGCCTGGCCGACTTTCAGTTGTACGTCTTGCGTGACGCTGCTGGCGACTTCCAATTTGAGATTTCCGAGAATCGCCGTCTGAAAGCCCGAAGCCGTAACTTCCAGCCGATATACACCGATAGAGATTGTCGGAAACAGATACGCTCCGGCGCTGTCCGTTTGTGTTGTGGATTCCACGCCGGTGGCCTGGTTCCTGGCTGTGACTTTTGCATTTGCCACCGCCGCCCCCGTGGAGTCCGTGACCGTGCCCTTGAGGACTGCCGTTGACTGCGCAGTCGCCCGGTCCGCAGCCCCGGCGAACAACAGCAACACAAACAGCGCTCCGCCTGCGATGCGAACGAAGAGAGAATGAATACCACTTCCTTCCATGCTTATCCCCCGATGAATTTCCCCGCGGTCAGAATCCACAATGGACGTGCCAGACCTGCCCGTCTTTCCTGAACCGCGGAATACGAACTCTTTTGAAGATGAGAGTCGTGGATCGAAACCACTCACACGCCAATCGCACAATCCACGTATACCTAGAGGGCAATCAGCGTGCCATGTGTCAAAGCGCTTCCAGAGCAGGAATATCAGCCAATCGAATGGATTACGGGCTTACCATTCCATGATACGCACCGTAAGAGGCTGAAAATCTTCAGAAATATCGATTCGTTACAAAAAACGGAATCGTGACGGCAGTTCGGCAGGGACAATATCAAAACGAGCTCCAGCGTCCGAAAAACGACTAAAAAACGTCGCATCGAGCGCTTCCAGACAAACTGCTCCTCGTAACAAATCTTCTCGAATGGGCCGGGCCGAACGCTCCGCGCAGCCTGCTTTTTCCGTCGCTTGCTAGAACTGGGCAGTTCACTGTGAATTTCACACCTACAAGAGTTCTGCACTAACGATGGTTGGTCCACGATTTGATTGACACGCCGCAGCCCCTGCTCTAATATCGACGTTTGTCTCCATGGGGAAAGGTGTGACTGAGCGAGTATGAGGACGTACGTAGCCAAAGGCGTAGAAGCGGAAGCGCTCAAGGTGGGCGCCCAATGGTTCGTGATTGACGCGACCGACCAGGTGCTCGGGCGTCTGGCGACCCGTGCCGCGCGGATTCTCATTGGCAAGGATAAGCCGGCCTTTACGCCGTATCTGGATTCGGGCGACCACGTGGTCGTCATCAACGCGGAAAAAATCCGCATGACCGGAAACAAGCTCGATCAGAAGGTTTATTACTCGCATAGCGGCTATCCCGGCGGTTTGAAAGCGGTGCCCGCGAAGCGGGTTCGCGAAGCACGGCCGGAATGGGTCGTGCGCGAAGCAATCGTCGGCATGCTGCCGAAGAACAAGCTCCGCGCGCGCCGCGCGAAGAAATTGCGCGTTTATCGGGATGCCAGCGGGTTGGCGCGGCATACCGGTCAGAGGCCGCAACCCGTCGCGGTTTAACGCGGCGTCGCAAGGCGAGCGCAAAGGGTGCGCGGCTAAAAAAGTTTCCGCACGTAGGGGTTCTTTCCGAGTTGGGCCCTCGTCAGGTGCGGCCACCACGTGACCGCACGCCGGCCTTCGCAGGGAATCACCAGCGTGGAGTCTCACGGGTTTGGCGGTCGCGCGAATCGGCCGCGAGGCAGTTTCTCGAATGGAGGAATGTTGAGCACAGCAGGCACGCCCCTCGAGGGCAGCAAAACCTGGTTCTTTGGCACTGGCCGCCGCAAAGAGTCCGTAGCTCGAGTCTTTGTGCGTCCCGGCAGCGGCAAGTTCACGGTCAATGGCCGTCCGGTGGAACAGTACTTCCCGAATCACGCGTGGAAACACGACGCAACCGAACCTCTAACGTTCACGAGCTTAGCCGGGCAGTTGGACGTGGTTGTCACCGCGAACGGCGGCGGCGTCGGTGGGCAATCCGGCGCGGTGCGCATGGGCCTTTCGCGGGCCATTGCGCGGTTCAACCCCGAACTGCGCCCGGCGCTCCGCAAGAACGGATTCTTGACGCGCGACTCGCGCATGAAAGAGCGCAAGAAATATGGACAGAAAGGCGCTCGTAAGCGATTCCAGTTCACCAAGCGCTAACTTGGCGGGTGATTCGTGACTGGTAGACCCGGTTGCGGTCAAAAGTTTTGGGCCGAGGCTTTCGGCCCGCAAAGCTCCGTCCTCGGCACTGTCGAGGGCGAGATCACGGCCCCGAAGGGCGGGGCAAAAGGCTGTTCGGCAGCGCGCGCTGTCTGCAAGCAGCTATCCAACTAGGAGGAAAAGTGGCGGTAGAAATCACCATGAAGGAATTGCTGGAGGCCGGGGTTCACTTTGGCCACCAGACCCGGCGCTGGAATCCGAAGATGAAGGAATACATTTTCGGTGAACGCAATGGGATTCACATCATTGACCTGCAGAAGACCCTCAAGATGTTCCGCGAAGCGAGCCGCTTTGTCAGCGATCTTTCCGCGCAAGGCAAATCCGTTTTATTTGTCGGCACCAAGCGCCAGGCCCAGGACGCTGTGGCCGAGGAGGCCAAGCGCTGCGGCGCCTTTTTCGTCAATCATCGCTGGCTCGGCGGAACGCTGACCAACTGGGCCACTCTGCAGAAGTCCATCAAACGGCTGAAGCTGCTGAAAGCCATGATCGAAGACGGGCGCATGGCCGAGCTTTCGAAGAAGGAGCGGGCGCGCCTCGAGCGCGAGATGAAGCATTTGCAGCAGAATTTGGACGGCATCGAGAATATGTCGCAGTTGCCCGATGCCATGTTCGTTATCGACTCGAATGCCGAGGAGATCGCCGTCAAGGAGGCGCGCCGTATGGGCGTGCCGGTGGTCGCGGTCGTGGACACCAATTGCGACCCGGACGTGGTCGATTGGATCATTCCGGGCAACGACGACGCATTGCGCGCTATCCGGCTCTTCACGACGAAGATCGCGGAGTCAGTAATCGAAGGGCACAATGCGTACGCGCAATCGCAAGTGGCCGATGAAAAGGTCGCGGCGGATCAATCGCTCGAAGCCGGCGTCGAATACGTGGATACGAGCCGCTACGAGCAGTACGAAAAGCAGGAAGGCGACTTTGTCGAAGGCGCCGACTTAACGGCGCTGCCCTTGGACGCCGAAGCCACCGTGCCTCCCGACGAGGAGCGCTAAACGAATTCTGCGTGGGTAAGGAAATTCAACGGCCCGGCGCAGCAACTCCAATCACGCGCCGGGCCGTTTTGCATGGGCCTCCGGGCGCCGGAACGATGGAAGTCAGACTTCAACAAGCAAGGAAACAGGATGAGCACACAACAGCCAGCAATTCAAATTCCCGCGCAACTCGTCAAGGAGCTGCGCGAGCGCACGAATGCGGGTTTTTCCGATTGCCGAGCCGCGCTCGTGGAAGCCGCCGGCGATCTCGAAAAGGCCATTGGCGTTTTGCGCAAGAAGGGGCAGGCCGCTGCCGCCAAGAAAGCCATGCGCGAAGCTTCGGAGGGACTCGTCGGCAGCTATATCCACGCGGGCGGAAAAATCGGAGTGCTCGTGGAGATCAACTGCGAATCGGATTTCGTCGCGCGCACCGAACGCTTCCATAATCTCGCGCACGATATCGCCATGCACATCGCCGCGCTCGATCCGCGCTACGTGCGCCGTGAGGAAGTCACGCCGGAAATGCTCGAGAAGGAGCGCGAAATTTATCGCGCGCAGGCGCTCGCCACGGGCAAGCCCGAAGCCGTCGTGGACCGCATCGTTACCGGAAAAATGGAAAAGTTCTACGAGGAGAATTGCCTCTACGAACAGCACTACATCAAGGACGAGGGCGTCACCATCGGCGAGATGGTGAAGCAGGCTATTTCTGATCTCGGCGAGAACATCGTCATCAAGCGCTTTGCCCGTTTCAAGGTTGGCGAAGTTGTCGGCGGAGCGGGCCCTAGCGAATCGCCGGTCCCTGCCAACCAGTAATTTTGGCCAGATACCGAACATCGCTTGCCTCACGCGCTCTTTTTCGCCCGCGCATCGCCGCGGCAGTTCTGACCGGGGCGCGTGGTACGCCTGCGGCGAGTTTGCTACAATTCGGCGGATTCCGGGGGCGCATCCGCGACGATGGCGACGAAAACAGCGGCAAGTAGAAGGAACGGAAGCAAAGGCAGCCGTAAGGCCAAGGCCGCCTACAACCGCATTTTGCTGAAGCTCTCGGGCGAGTCGTTGCAGGGCCCTCTTGGCCTCGGCATTCATGGAGAAACCGTTCAAGCCATCGCTCGTGAACTGAAGGAAGTACACGAGCTCGGCGTCCAGGTGGCCATCATGGTCGGCGGCGGCAATATCTTCCGCGGCGCGCGGCAGAAAGGGTTTGAAATTGACCGCGCGACCGGCGATTACATGGGCATGCTCGCCACCGTCATCAACGCCCTCGCGCTGCAAGATGCGCTCGAAAAAGAAGGCGTTTATACCCGCGTCTTAAGCGCCATCGAAATGCGCCAGGTCTCCGAGCCCTTCATCCGCCGCCGCGCCATTCGCCACCTTGAAAAAGACCGCATCGTGATCTTCGCCGCGGGCACCGGCAATCCCTACTTTTCGACAGATACCGCGGCGGCTTTGCGCGCCATGGAAATCAAAGCGGACGTGATTCTGAAAGCCACGCGCGTGGACGGCATCTATGACGCCGATCCCGAGCAGGTGCCGGACGCGCACTTCTTCACCGCGATTTCCTATCGCGACGTGCTGAGTCAGAATCTAAAGGTCATGGACTCTACCGCGATCTCGTTGTGCATGGATAACGGCATGCCCATCGTGGTCTTCAACATGAACCGGGCGGGAAACATCAAGCGCGTGGTCCTCGGAGAGCGCGTGGGGTCGAAGGTCACTCCCGCATAGCCTTCGCGACACGGGAGTTGCGGCTGGCCCGCATCAATGATCATTCCGAGCGAAGCGAAGAATCTGTTTTCTTCGGCGAGAGGAATAGGGAAGATGACCATAATTGCAAATACGAAAGAGGCGATCGCCCAGGCCAAGGCTCGCATGGAAAAGGCCGTCGAGGATTTCCGCAAGGAACTCGCGACGGTGCGGACAGGACGCGCCAATGCTTCGCTGCTCGATCACGTGCGCGTGGACTACCACGGCACGCCGATGCCGGTGAATCAGCTTGGCACCGTCACGGTGCCGGATGCCACCATGCTGATGATTTCGCCGTGGGACCCGAGCGCCGTTCCTTTGATCGACAAAGCCATTCGCACTTCGGATCTGGGCTTGAATCCAACGAACGACGGCAAAGTAGTCCGCGTGCCGATTCCCTCCCTGACCGAAGAGCGCCGCAAGGACTTAGTCAAGCACATCCACAAAGTGCTCGAAAATCACCGCACTGCCGTTCGCAACATTCGCCGCGACATCAAGGAAGCCATCGACAAGCTCGAAAAGGAGAAGAAGATCAGCCAGGACGAACAGAAGCGCGCCCTCGAAGAGCTGGACAAGCTCTCGCATGCCGAAACAAAGAAGATCGAAGACCTGAGCGCCACCAAAGAGAAAGAAGTCATGGAAATCAAGTAGTTCGGAAAACCGAACGTAAGCCCGAGATCGAAGTCAGGTTGCCGGCGTGCGCATCGGTTTAAGGCTTGGGCCCGGCGGAAGCGGATTCCTTATGCGCCGAGCTCCTCGCCGGTGTCGGAAACAACGCAAACCGCTGCGCCTGGTCGTTTTGCACCGCGCGCAGGAAGGCGTTGTAGTCGGCGGCGCGGTCTGCCGCGATTTCCGGCTCGATGAAATGGATGTGGCGCGAAGCGGTGATCACGCCGTTCGCCGAAGCGTACTGGGATGAGAAAGTCGCGTAGTCGCGCGCGACATTTGTGCCCGCCGGCGCTTCGGCGGATGTTCCCGGCGGAAGGTGCAGCGTGACGCTCGTGTGCACTTCCAGCGGCGTGCCCAGCTCGATAGGGGCTTTGCCGGGTTCGGAGGGCGGATCGGGCAAGCCAAGCAGCGGAAGAATCGCCGGGATGCGCACGGGCGTTTTGGTCCAATCAACAAATTTCGGCTGCTCGACTTCGTACTCCACGGCCAAAGGATCGCGCGTGTCGTAAGGATCGGACGCCGTAACGCTCGTCACCTTGCCGCGGAAACCGTCCGACAAGGCCAGCAATTGTGCCACCTCGTTCCATTTTTCTTTCGGCGACCGGTGAAGCGCGAGCCGCAGCACCAATTCATTGTCTCCGCGCATGGCATACTTCACCTTCGCTCTTAGCTCCCCCTCACGGCTAAGCCGCGCGTCAATGCTGACGTATTGCGTCGAAGCAAACGGCGGTTCCTCGGGAATGCTCGTGAAGCAATCGCTCGTATCGCCGGAAAACGAGTCCACCAGCAGCACCTGCCGCTTGCGGACATCGGCGCGCACCAGGCCAAACGGCGCAACCTCGAGGCCAGGATCAAGAAAAAACCGCCGTGTTCCTTCTCTCAATTCCAGCAGGCTGCCCGACAGCAGGCTTGGCCGCGGCAACTCGTCTTCAAGACGCATCGTTTCACCGTACATCACCGTCCTAAGCCCCGGCGCGGAACGCTTCGCCAGCGCGGAGAGCAAAAGCACCTTCTCCGCGGCCGTTCCATAGCCTGATTGCACGATCTCGCGTGCGTTCCGCCGAACCGAAAGCGAAAGCTCCAGTGGCAAGTCCACGGTCGTAATCTTTTGCGAGACGAATTGGTAGAGAGATTCTGGCGAATCCGTCGCGCCATGGTTATCGAATCGAGGGCTTGCTTCCTGGTCAAGCGAAGCGTCAAAAGAGTGGTCTCGCAATTGATAGAGGGATTGCGACAACCGCGACCAGGAAGAAAACGTCGTCAAGGCAACGTCCTGCCGGGAGCTCTTGCCTTCGTGGCCCTTTACGTCGGATTGCCTCAGATCCCACGCGTAGGAGACGCGCGCGCTTTCGCCCTTGCCGGATCTTTCCAGTTTTGCCGGCGGCAAATCTGGGTTCAAAGATACCCGGAGGTGCGGCTCCGGCGCGTCGATCTGAAAAATTTCGCGTGAGACGACACCCGTGCGGTCGAACGTGTGATCGAGCCAGAAGTCGGGCGCCAGCGGATGATTCGTCGTCCTCGTGATCACGCGATATTCGAGCGTGTCGCCGGGAGCGAGACCGAGGATGCGGATGGATTTGACACGCACGTCCTGGTAAGCGGGAAAGTTCACGGCCGCGGGATTGGGACTATCGGTGATGGCGCTAGGCAGAATCTCCGACGTGCCGCCTTTGGCGTGCGTGATGCGCGCCAGCGGAATCTCGACCGACTGAAAGCTGCGGTTGAAATCAAAATTCAACCGCGCAAACTGCCGAGCGCCGAGTTCGTTGTTGATTTTCACCAGCGCATACAGTTCCTTGCGCGAATCTCCATTCGTCTCGAAACGGACTTTCGTTTCCAGCAGCTCGATTTGCGCCGGATTTTGCGGTGTTCTCTCGGTCTGCGGCGCGGCGCCGCGGCAAAGCAGGGCCGGCGCCAGCAACAAGACGAAAGTAACGCGCGGCGGCAGCTTGACGGTCATCTTCCGCAGTGTAGGGCCACGCTTGCGGCAGGGTAAAGCCGAAACGCGAATCGGTTTCGTCCTGCGAACGGTTTCGCCCTCCGCCTCCCGGTCTCCGCGTCCTCTGCGCTCCGTGGTCGGCCAGCCGGCGAAACGGATTGGCCGCAGCCGCGTCTGAGAGCGTGATAGAGTGCATAGCGCGGCGTGCGTCAAACGTCTAACAGCACAATGAACCCCGGAGCGAGGAGACAGGCGATGCGGCAAGTTCTAAACGGAGTACTGGTGGGCCTGCTGGTAATTTCGGCGGCAGCGGTAGCGCGGGCCGATGGCGCGAAAGGGCCGGCCGATGACGGCACTCTCCCCGCGCTGACGAAAATCGCCGGCGAAGCGCAGATGAATTCGCGCGCCTTCGAGTTCCTCAGGGAGCTTACCGACGACGTCGGCGCTCGCGTCACCGGCTCCTCCGGCGACCATCAGGCCGAGGAATGGGGCCTCGCCAAAATGAAAGCGATCGGGCTCGAAAACGTCCATCTCGAAAAATACACCATCTGGAAAGGTTGGACGCGCGGCTCCGCTCAAGCCGAGCTGCTTTCGCCCACGCGTCACAAGCTTCACGTTGACGCCATGGGCTGGACCGGCTCGACTCCGGCGGGCGGCGTCGAAGGCGATATCGTCGCTGTGAATCTTTTCGACATCGACAACGAAATCAAAAATATCTCGCGCCTCAAGGGCAAGATAGCTTTGGTGGTCACCAAGGGAAAGCCGAACGGGCCATTCATGCAACTCTTTGTGCATTTCGGCGATTTCCTCCGCGCTGCGGGCAATTCCGGCGTGATCGCGGTTATTGGCGGACAAGGCGGCGGCAAATCCTCGGGAATGAATCTCACCCACACCGGCATCCTGGGCTTCAACGCCGACTTCTCCGTTCCCGTGGTTTCCATGACAGCGGAAGACCAGAGCCAGCTTGAGCGCTATCTGGATCGCGGCGTCACGCCGCGTGCGCGCTTCAACGTACAGAACACGTTTACCAATGGCCCGGTCGAAACCGCGAATGTTGTCGGCGAAATCCGCGGGCGCGAGAATCCCGAGCAAGTGCTCGTCGTCGGCGGACATCTCGACTCCTGGGACTTGGCTGAAGGCGCCACGGACAACGGCTCCGGCACAGCGACCACCCTCGGCGCCGCGGATAGCATCATGCGCTCTGGCCAGCGCCCCCGCCGCACCATCCGCTTTGTGCTCTTCACCGGTGAAGAGGAAGGGCTGGACGGTTCCTTCGCCTACGTCAAGCAACATCAGGCGGAAATGGCCAACCACCTCGGCGACCTCATCCTCGATGCGGGACAAGGTGCCGTTAAGGGTTTTCAGCTCGGCGGACGTGATGACCTTGTCGCCGATTTCGAGCCCTTCGTGAAATCGCTCTCCAATATTCAGCCTCTCCAAGTGGATGACAAAGTCGAATCGGGCACGGATACGCTGCCCTTCTCCATAGCCGGTCTGCCCGGTATCAACATGGACCAGGACACCTCCGAATATAAGTTCACTCACCACTCCGCAGCCGATGCTCTGGAGGCGCAAAAGCCGCAAGTCCTGGCCCAGAACTCCATGCTCATGGCCCTGGCGGCGTATTGGATCGCCGACCGTCCAGACCGCTTCGCCACTCCTTGGCCTGCCGAACGCACCGCCAAGATGCTGCGCGCTCAGCACCAATACGAGGAGCTGAAGGCCTTTGGCCTCTGGCCTTACGGCGATTTGGGAGCGGACGACAATGCCGGTGCGAAATAGTGTATTTCCAACTTAAGTGTATTAGTATCAGAGGCTTACGGTACTTGGTTTTGGCTCGCGCACCTGGGCATCCGCAAACGGGAACCCGTTCAGGCATGTTGCGTCGAATGCCGGCAACCACAGTTCAGGGGAAATTCGCCCAAGCACGGTCAGGGCCAATGGCCGGTTTTCCACAGGGATTTCTGCCGGCCTGTTTCATTTGTAGTTTGACATAGGATACGGGTTTCCCTATACTTACGTATTTGTCAGGGGGGATTTTTCCCCGCAGTTGGAAGGGTAGATCTTTCATTCCAGAACAAGAACGATGGAATGGGATGAAAGAGCGGCCGGAATGGGGCGCCAGCCCCGCAAAGCCGAGTAAGCCTCTCCGAATGAAGCCAAGAGAATCGTTCTGCCTCTTGGAGTGCGTGCGGAGTTCTTGCTGGTTGTAGCTCCGGATTCGCAGTTGACCTTTCAGCACAAGCGTGCGCTCTCACGCAATTGTGTGCGCGCAAAGCGAGAGCCGCGAGTTCCGCCGCGCGTGGCAAGCTGATGGTGTCGCGCGGATGTGCCCGGGCAGAACGAGTTTCACGCAGTAAAGAGCAACGAGGGAAGACTGTGCCGACATTTTCGCAGCTAGTACGGATGGGACGCGAAGCGGTTCGCGTCAAGACTAAGTCGCCTGCGCTGATGGGCTGCCCCGAAAAGCGCGGTGTGTGCATTCGCGTATACACGCAGACGCCCAAGAAGCCCAACTCCGCGCTCCGCAAAGTCGCCCGCGTTCGCCTGACGAATGCCGTTGAAGTCACTACGTATATCCCCGGCATCGGCCACAATCTCCAGGAGCATTCCATCGTACTCGTGCGCGGCGGCCGCGTGAAAGACCTGCCCGGCGTGCGTTATCACATCGTCCGCGGCACCCTGGACGCCGCCGGAGTCGAAAACCGCAAGCAAGGGCGCTCGAAATATGGCGCCAAACGGCCCAAAGCTGCGGCGGCAAAATAGGCAAAAAAAAGGACGATCAGCGCGAGATTAGGAGCCGAAGAAGCAAATGCCACGCAAAGGACTCGTTAGCCGGAGAAAGCAAGCGGTCGATCCCGTGTATGGAAACGATCTCGTCGAAAAGTTCATCTGCTCGATGATGTGGGACGGCAAAAAATCCACCGCGCAGCGCGTCTTTTACGGCGCGATGGATCAGGTAGCCAAGAAGACCAACGACGACGCGCTGAAAGTCTTCAAGAAGGCGCTCGAAAACGTCAAACCGGTCCTCGAGGTCAAGACGCGGCGCGTCGGCGGCGCCAACTACCAGGTTCCGGTGGAAGTCAATCCCTTCCGCCGCCAGTCCCTGGCCATCCGCTGGGTTTTGCAGTATTCGCGCGAGCGTTCCGGAAAAACCATGATCGACAAGCTGGCCGACGAGCTGATTGACGCCGCCAATGCGCGCGGCGGCGCCATCAAGAAAAAGGAAGATGTGCACCGCATGGCGGAAGCGAATAAGGCGTTCGCGCATTACCGCTGGTAAATTTGAAGCGAAACAGGATAGAAACGTGACCGAAGCAGTTGCCAACAAGGCTGGCGAAAAGAAGGCGGGCGCCGCTGGACGCGCGTTCAGGCTCGAGGACACTCGCAATATCGGGATCATGGCGCACATCGACGCCGGCAAGACCACCTCAACCGAGCGCATCCTCTACTACACCGGTGTGACCTATAAGATCGGTTCCGTGGATGAAGGCACGGCCACCATGGACTGGATGGAGCAGGAACGCGAGCGCGGCATTACCATCACCAGCGCCGCCACCACCGCCGCCTGGACCCGCAACGCCAAAAAGTATCGCGTCAATATCATTGATACCCCCGGCCACGTGGATTTCACCGTCGAAGTCGAGCGCTCCCTTCGCGTGCTCGATGGCGCCGTCGCCATTTTCGATTCCGTCGCCGGCGTCCAGCCGCAGTCGGAAACCGTGTGGCGCCAGGCGGATAAATACCGCGTCCCGCGCCTCGCCTTTGTCAACAAGATGGACAAAATGGGCGCGGATTTTGACCACGTCATCCGCACCATCCGCCAGCGTCTCGGAGCGCATCCCGTTCCCCTCCAGTTTCCCCTCGGTCGCGAAGACAATTTCATCGGCTGTATCGATTTTCTCGAGCAGCACGTCATCGTCTGGCTCGAGGAGACTCTCGGCGCCAAATACGAAATCTTTGAAGTCGAAAAACTCTGGGACCCGGCGTTCGTGGCCTCGCGTCCGGATGTCGCCGCTGCCCTCAAAGGCTCCGCGATTGACAAGAAATTCTACGAGGATCACCGCAACAAAGTGATCGAATACATCGCCGAACATGATGACGAGGTTCTCGACAAGTATTTGAGCGAAGGCACCCTTTCTCTCGAAGAGATGCGCAAGTCCATCCGCAAATCGACCCTGGCGATGAAGATTGTGCCTGTGCTTGCCGGCTCCGCCTTCAAGAACAAAGGCATTCAGCCGCTCCTCGATGCCGTCGTGGATTACCTCCCTTCGCCCCTCGATGTTCCTCCCGTCGAAGGCGTTAACCCCGGCAATGACGAGCCCGAACTCCGTCGCGCCGCGGATGACCAGCCGTTCTCCGCCCTAGCCTTCAAAATCATGTCCGACCCGTTTGTCGGCCACGTCACCTACATCCGCGTCTATTCCGGCGTGCTCAAAGCCGGCAGCTACGTCTACAACTCGACCAAGCGCACCCGCGAACGCATCGGCCGCCTGCTCCAGATGCACGCCAATAAGCGCGAGGAAATCGAAGCGGTGTACGCGGGCGATATCGCCGCTTGTGTGGGCCTCAAGAGCGTCACCACCGGCGACACGCTTTGCGATGAAAACAAGCAGATCATCCTCGAATCCATCGATTTTCCCGCCCCGGTTATTTCCGTTGCCGTCGAACCGAAAACCAAAGCCGACCAGGACAAGATGGGCCAGGCACTCGCGCGGCTTTCGCAGGAAGATCCGACCTTCCGCGTGCATACCGATACGGAAACCGGCCAGACGCTGATCTCGGGCATGGGCGAATTGCACCTCGAAATCATCGTCGACCGCATGAAGCGCGAATTTGGCGTCGAAGCTAACGTCGGCCGTCCGCAAGTCGCTTATCGAGAGACCATCCGTAAGAAAGCCGAAGCCGAGGGCAAGTACATTAAGCAAACCGGCGGCCGCGGCCAGTACGGCCATTGCAAGCTCGAAGTCCATCCCTTACCGAGCGCCGATCACGAAAACATGCACGAAATGTCCACCGACGAGCTCGACGAACTCGCCAAGAGCATCGCCGGGCCGGGCGGCAAGTGGCGCTTCGACAAGGAGCACCGTTTCCTCTTCATCGACAAGATTTTCGGCGGCGCGATTCCCAAGGAATATATTCCACCCATCGAGGCGGGCATCCGCGAGGCCATGAACAATGGCACGCTCGCCGGCTTCATGATGGTGGATGTCGCCGTCGTTCTGGTCGACGGCAGCTATCACGATGTGGACAGCTCCGAAATGGCCTTCAAAATCGCCGGCTCCATCGGTTTCAAGGAAGCTTGCGGCCGCGCCAAGCCCGTGCTCCTCGAGCCCATCATGAAAGTGGAAGTCGTCACGCCGGAGGAATACATGCCCGCGGTCTTTGGCGACTTGAACTCGCGCCGCGCGCAAATTCAGGGCACGGAAACCCGCGCGGGCAGCAACGTCATCCGCGTGCAAGTGCCCCTCGCGGAAATGTTCGGCTACGCCACCGACCTGCGCAGCCGCACGCAAGGCCGCGCGAATTTCACCATGCACTTCTCGCATTACTCGGAAGTGCCGGGAAATCTCGGCGAGGAAATCGTCAAGAAGGCCCGGGGCGAAAAATAGGGGTTTTGTTTTTCACAGTTGAGCAAGAGTTCGACTGAGGAGCAGAGGAATGGCGAAGGAGAAATTCGAGCGCAGTAAGCCGCATGTGAACATCGGGACGATCGGTCACATTGACCACGGGAAGACGACGCTGACGGCGGCGATCACGAAGGTGCTGTCGAAGCACAATCCGAAGG
>Ga0209062_1001724_pt1 | contig 34686 bp, 32 predicted proteins | sample Coa_R2_2_FD_187158 | JGI IMG/M metagenome (GOLD analysis project Ga0209062, IMG submission 187158) | Surface soil microbial communities from Centralia Pennsylvania, which are recovering from an underground coalmine fire - Coalmine... | ecosystem: Environmental > Terrestrial > Soil > Unclassified...
TCCTCCACGCTTCCGCGTTTTCAAAAGCTGGTTGGCGAAGGCTGCCTGCACGTGGTGGCCGCGAGCGGCGGCAAGCTGCTTCTCACCAATCTGCCGCTCCGGGCCGGAGACATGAAAACGTGATCGTCTTTTTGGGTATCGCGGCGATTCCGTTCATTTATTACCTGATCGCGATTTATAGCTCGGCGCGTTTTTTCGCGCGGCCGGAGCAATCGCCGGACGGTGTCTTCACTCCGCCGGTGAGCAATCTCAAACCGATCCGCGGCCTTGATCCGGAAGCTTACGAAAATCTGAAAAGTTTCTGTGAGCAGGATTACCCGGATTACGAAATCGTGTTCTGCGTCGATCGCGAGGACGCGCAGGTTGTCGCGGTGATTGACAAGCTGAGACAGAATTTTCCGGAGCGCCGCATCCGCGTGCTGTACGGCTCGGGCCGGGTGGCGGCCAATGATAAATGCGCGCGACTTGCGCGCTTGGTCGCCGAAGCCGCGCATGAGCATCTGGTGATCAGCGACAGCGATGTTCGCGTCCGGCCCGATTACCTGCGTAGCGTCGTCGCGCCGCTGCGCGAGCCCGGCGTTGGCGCGGTGACGTGCCTTTATGTGCCCGCCGAAATCCGCACCTTTCCCGATCGTCTGCAAACCACGGGCATGATTTCGGATTTTTTCGTCAGCTCGGTGGTCGCCTGGCAGCTCGATGGCGTGAAGTTCGCCCTGGGCACCACCATCGCCACCACGCGCGCCCGCATCCGCGCTTTTGGCGGCTACGAACAGCTGGAGGATCGCCCGGCGGACGATCTGCTGGTGGGCCGCTTCATCGCCGAACAGGGCTGCGAAGTCGTCTTATCGCGCTACCTGATCGAGACCGTGCCCGATTACCATTCGCTCGGCGCGCTGCTCGATAAGCGGCTGCGCTGGATGGTGGTAATGCGCCATATGCGGCCGGCGGGGCACTTCGGGCTGCTGTTCACTCAGGGGTTGCCGTGGTCGATTGCCGCGTTCCTGGCGCATCCGACGGCAGCGGTTGCCGCCGTATTTTTCGGCGGTTATGCCTTGTGCCGCGTCGCGATGACCTGGCTTACCGGAATCCGCGGGCTGAAGCAGCCGCGCTTCTGGAAAGAGGTTCCCTTGATTCCCTTGTGGGATGCGATCGCGTTCGGCATCTGGGTCGCGAGTTTTTTCCGATCGACGATCCGCTGGCGCGGCGCAGATTATTTCATTCGCGGCGGCAAGCTGGTCCCGGTCCGGGCCGATTGAAGACCCGTGCCAGGTTCGGATCAGCCCATCCGCCGGGTCAGATCTGCTACGCGATCCGTTTTTTACGGCGCTGCCCACATCGTGCCGGGGGCGGCAGGCTGGAGCGGCCGCTGCTCTCGCCCAACCTGCGCGCCAGATTTTCCGCTCTTGGCATCGTTGCTGGAAATCGCTGCGCGATTCGCCGCGTCATCTCTCCGGAACCTCACCACCCGGCGGGCGCACGCCGTGCTCTTTCCAATCGAGCAACTCCGAAAATCCCCGGCGGATTTCGTTCGGCAAAATCGCGCAGTGACCATCGTGATTCACATACTGCTGGACGAATAAATCGTTGTCGCCGGCGTTTTCCGTCGTGGTTTGATACGAGTTGGGAATCCAGACCGGAACCAGCGGATCGTAACTGGTGTGAATCGCCAGCATCGGATTTACAATTCGGCCGGTCGGAGTGTAGTAGGTCTGAAGATAAGCCTGCGCCTTGGGATCGGCGGCGTAGCGCTTGATTTCTGCATTGGTTTTGGGATCGTCGAGTGTCCCGTTGTAGATGGTGTTGCGATTATCGAACGGATTGCCGCCCGCGCGTTCGTTTAATTCCTTGATCAGATAGACGAGAAATGCCGTTGTGCCCGCCAGATCCTTATTACTTTTGAGGTTGCCGTCGCGGAAATGGCGCAGCGACGCGGCCTTTTCCGGCGCCGAATCGAGCGCCTGCTCAATCCTGGCGATCAGTGCCTTATTGTTGACGTTATTCACGAATTCCTTGGGAATTTTCGTCGGTTCCGGCAAAATCCCGGGGAAGTAATAATTGAACAGGACGTAGCTGTCAAAGGCTCCGCGGGACATAAACCATTCCGGCGCGGCGAGCGGGCCGCACAACGGCAGAGCGGCGTCATAGGTGGTCGGATAGCGCTCCATGAGCATCATCGTCAGGAATCCGCCCATCGAATGGCCGGTGATGATGGTCCGCCGGGGCTTGCCGTATTTGTCGAGGAAATAGCGCCGCAGGCTTTCCGTATCGACTACGGCTTGCTCCACCGCCCATCCGCCCGCCGCGTAGCCGGATTGCGCAACGGCGTAACCTTCATCGGTGAAGACGGCGAGGAAAGGCGCGATCGGCTTGGCGTCATATCTCACCGGCTCGGCCGCATAACCATGGCAGTAGATGACCAGGCTGCCGTTCCAGTTTTCCGGAACATCGATGCGGAAGGCGGCGCCGTTAATCGATCCGATTTCTGTTTTGGGCGCGGCAGTAATTAGGGCGGACGCGAACGCGGCCACCATCGCGGCGCGGAGGGACATGCGGTGCATGTCGCAATGATAACTCAGGCGGCCCGGGGGCCGGGTTTCGTCCCGCGCAAAGCCACACCTCCGGCGCGGATGAAAATCCGCCCTCTCGCGCTACTCAATCAATCCCAATTTTCGCAGCGTATCGGCCGGTTCCGTGCCGCCATTTTCATCGAAATGCGACACCGGACCCGTTTCCCGTCCATTTTCGAGCGCAACGCCATAGGGAGGATCGCCGAAAGGAAAAATTTTCTTCAAGATCTCCAGATCGAGCGAGGTTTGCATCTTCAACCCGGTATCGTGAATGAAGGACGCCGCGAACTGCGGCATCGACGTGGGGATGCCGATAATCCGCACGTCGCTGCGCCAGTGCAGCTTGGCCATGCCGCGCGCCGCCGCGTCGCAATGGCTGCAATTGGGGTCGTAGAAGAACAGGAAAATGCTTCCATGTTGCAGCGAATACGGCTTGCCATCCACGGTGATCGAGTCGGGAGCTTTCGTGCCCGTCTGCCGCGAGAGCGCGAAGGCGTAGCTGCCTCCCGCGCACAGCGCGATAACCGCGGTGATCGCCGCCGCGCGTTTCCATGACTCCGCCGGCTTTGCGAACCACCCCGCCAGGATCGCCGCGAGCAGCATCCCCGCGTCTTCGGCGAAGAAGGCCGGACCGACGGCTCGCTTCACCCACGGAAAACAACTGCAATCCCGCCCGATCAGCGCCGAATAGTTATATCCGATATAAATCATGAACGCGACCAGCAGCAGCGAGGCCAGCAGTGATCCCCAGCGGCGGAAGCGCGGGATCAACACCAGAACCCCCGCTGCCGTTTCGCCGATGGCCAGCGCTACGGTGGACGGCATGCTGAACCGGTAAGGCATCAGAAGCTGTTCGAGCATTCTGGACCAGCCAAACGGATCGCTCATCTTCCACAATCCGGCGCTGAGGAACAGCAGCGCCGTAATCAGCGCGCCGGCCCAGCTCAGCGCGGTTTTCCACGCCGGCATCTCCAGCGGGCGATCCCCGATCGCGGCCATTGTTGTCGCATCCATGACCGTATTTTAGCGGGAAAACATGACAGAATAAATGCTTATGCGAGTAGGGATGATCGGCACCGGCGCCATTTCACATAAGCACGTTCAGGCTTATCGCAACATCGGCTACGAGATCACCGTGTGCAGCGATGAGCACCCCGCCTTCGGGCGCGCTTTCTCCGAACGCTACGGCATCCGCTTCGCCGAACGCTGGCAGGACGTCTGCTCCAGCGCCGACGTCGATTTCGTCGATGTCTGCACGTTCCCGAATTTCCGGCTGGCGCCCGTGGAGCTGTGCGCCGCCTCCGGAAAACACATTCAGGTGCAGAAACCGATGGCGATTGATCTGGCCGACGCGCGGAGAATGATCGAGCTGGCGCGCTCGGCCGATATCCGGCTGGGCGTGGTGAGCCAGCATCGTTTCGATGACGCCAGCCTGTTCCTCAAACCCGCGATCGACGGCGGGCGGCTCGGAAAAATTCTTCAGGCCGATGCGTACGTGAAGTGGTGGCGCTCCGATGAGTATTATTCCCGGCCCATCAAGGGATCCTGGGAAGTGGAGGGCGGCGGCGCGCTGATCAATCAGGCGATTCACCAGATCGATATTCTGCTGTGGCTGTGCGGACCGGTGAGCCATGTGCACGGGGAATGGGAGCTGGGCGCGGCGCACAAGATCGAATCGGAGGACGTGGTGAGCGCGCTGCTGCGCTATCGCTCCGGCGCCATCGGAGTGGTGCAGGCCGCCACCGCCATCCGCCCCGGTTATCCGGAGCGCGTCGAAATTCACGGAACAAAAGGCTCGGCGATCATTACCGGCGATAAGCTCACGGCGTGGGATGTCGAGGGCGACACCGGCGCTCCGGTGGCCTCCAACGCCGCTACCGGCGCAAGCGATCCGATGGCCATTTCGCTCACGCCGTTCGAGCGGCAGTTTCGCGATTTCGGCGCCGCGATTCGCGAGCGCCGCGATCCCGTGGTTTCGGGCGAAGAGGGCTTTCGCGCGCTACAGTTCGTGCAGGCGGTGTATCAATCCTGCCGTCATGGCCGCAAGGTGATGATCGATGCGTGATTGGCGGAGGGTCCGCGTACCCGCCTCGAGCGCGAATCTCGGTCCGGGCTTTGACGGCCTCGCGTTGGCGGCCGGCATGTACCTCGATTGCCGCTTCCGCGAATCGAATGAGCTTCAGATCCGCGCCAGCGGCCGCGATGCCGAGGAAATTTCGAGCGGTGAACATAACCTGATCTGGCGCGCGGCGGTTCACTGCGGCGCGCGCAATCCGATCGAGCTGGAGATTTTTAATGATATTCCGCTGGGCAAGGGATTGGGCTCCAGCGCGGCGGCGGTGACCGCGGGTGTCGTCATTGCCTCCGTGCTCGGCAATTGCGGATGGGATCGCGCGCGGGTGCTCGAAGAGTCGGCGCGCATCGAAGGGCATCCGGATAACGTCGCGGCGTGCGTTTTTGGCGGCGTCACCGCCAGCGCCGCCGACGCCGCAGGACGCGCGCGCGCGGTGCGAATCCCGCTGCACGAAAATTTTCGCATCGGCGTCGTGATCCCCGATTTTCGGCTGCCCACCAGCCAATCGCGCGGCGTTCTGCCGGAATCGTATTCGCGGCGCGACGCCATATTCAACATTCAGCACGCTTCGTTATTAACGGCCGCGCTTGCCAGCGGCGATCGCAGCGCCTTCCCGGAGGCCCTGGAGGATCGGATGCATCAGCCCTATCGTTATCGGCTGGTGCCGGGCCTGGAGGAGATCACGCGCTTGCGCGCTTCCGGCCTTTTGGGCTGCGCCTTGAGCGGCGCGGGACCGTCGCTGCTGGTTTTTTATGAGCGCGGCTCGGATTCGGTTTGCGATATCGTCGCCGAAGCCTTCGCCGAGCACGGCCACAAATGCGAAATCTGGCGCGGGGAAATTCCGCAAAACGGCTACGAAGTTTCCTGATGACGGATGCCGCCGGCGCTTTAGGACTGCGCGGATCGCTGAAGCAGGAATGCCGCGAACAACGTCGCGTCGTATCCGACATGCAGGATCGCCGCCGCCGCCGTTGAGCCGGTCTTGATCCGCGCGACGCCAAACACCACTCCGGCCAGGCCGACCGTCAGCAGCACCTGCCAGGCCCAGTGATATTGCGGCCCGTGCAGCGCCGCGAACAATGCCGCCGTCACCAGCACACCGGGCGCGCTGCCCAGCGATCTCGCCAATAAGGGCAACAAAAATCCGCGAAACACGATCTCTTCGAAAATGGGACCGATCAGCGCGCCAAAAATCACAATCAGGATGAGCGACGCGCGATTGGTGATCAGGTTCTGAATCAACGGCTCCGGCGGCGCGCGCAGTTCGGCGGCGAACACCGCCAGGCCGATCGCCAGAGGCGGCCCTCCCGCCATCCAAACCCTCGGGAACCGGAAATTCCATCCGAGCGATCGCCACATCGGGCGGCCGTATTTGATCGACAGAATGAAATACAGCGACCCCAGCAGCACCGCGTATAAAATCATCTGCGAAACGATGGTTCGCACGCCCTCGGCGCGGAAGTGGAACGGCCACACCGCGGCGATCGCGATGGCATAGGCGGGCACGAAGGACCCGATGAACAACGCCACGTCTTCGTAGCCCCAGAAGGGCTCGCGCCGGCCGTCTACGGGCGTCATCCCGCGTCTTCGACCAGTACCGCCGCCAGCAGCGGGATCATCAGCTCGTGATGCCCGGTAATCGCGAACCCGCGGCCGCCGCTGCGCGCGTGCGGCCGTTCGACGACGTTGACTTTGGGCCGGTAATGCTGCAAAAAATCGAAATTCACGGTGGTAAATTCCGCCAGCGGAAATCCCAAATTGCGAACCACCGAAACCGCTTTCAGAAAAACCTCGGGCAGCACCACGGCCGAGCCGAGATTCAGATACACGCCGCCGCGATCGAGATCGCGCACCAGCGAACAAAGCAGACGAAAATCGCGATGTGTCGCCGCGCCGATGGCGCCCGCGTCCGCGGCGGGGTGCGTGTGCGGCGTATCGGTTCCGATCGCGACGTGAACCGTCAGCGGAACCGAATTTTGATACGCGCCATACACAATGCTGTGCGGCGCAAACGCCGGCTTGGCCAACGATTCGAGCCGCCGGCCGAGAGCCTCGCCCATTCCGATCCCGTCGCGGCTTCCTTGGGCGATGGCGGCGTTCATTTCGCGCCCGGTCTCCTCGGCCGCGCCGAATCGCCCGTCGGGCAGCACGGCTTCCACGTCCTCGCTGGTTTGACCGGAGATGGCGATCTCGAAATCGTGAATCGACGCGGCTCCATTCATCACGAAAGCCGTCACCCATCCGCGCCGCATCAGGTCAAGCAGAATATCGCCGAGCCCGCATTTGATCACGTGCCCGCCCATACCCCACAGCAGCGCGCGTTTTTCCCGCCGCGCGCGGCGGATCGAATCCACGACCGCGCGGAAGGAATCGCCCGCCAGAATTCGCGGCAGTGTTTCAATCCACGCGTTCACGCCGCCGCCCGAGTACGGTTTGGCGAAATCCTCAACGCGAACTTTCCCCCCGCGCGCCTCGATCGGAATCGTTTTGAGCGCGTCGAAGGAGAGAGGCTTTTCCGAGTATCGGCTCATGGATGGACCCACGCAAGCCGCCGGCGACTCACGCCGCCCGTCCATTCGGCAAGACCGTTTTCAGCGCCTGCGCGGTGTAGCTCGCCGGATTTCTTAAGATTTCCTCCGGCGTTCCGGCCGCCACCAGGCAGCCGCCGCGCTCGCCGCCCTCCGGACCCAGATCGATGATCCAATCCGCCGTCTTCACCACATCGAGTTGATGTTCGATCACCACGACAGTATTGCCCAAATCGACCAGGCTATGCAGCACATCCAGCAGCTTGCGCACATCCTCGAAGTGCAATCCGGTGGTCGGCTCATCCAGGATGTACAGAGTTTTGCCCGTCTGGCGGCGGCTCAGCTCGCGCGCGAGCTTGATCCGCTGCGCCTCGCCGCCGGAAAGCGTCGTCGAAGATTGTCCCAAATGCAAATATCCGAGCCCGACCTGCATCAGCGTCTCCAGTTTGGCCTTGATCTGCGGAATATTCTCCAGCAGCTTCAGCGCCTCCTCTACCGGCATTTCGAGCAGGTCGGCGATCGAGCAGCCCTTGTATTTTACCTGCAAGGTTTCATGATTGTAGCGGCGGCCGCGGCAGACGTCGCAGGTGACGTAAACGTCCGGCAGAAAATTCATTTCGATGCGCTTCAACCCGTCGCCCTGGCAGGCTTCGCAGCGGCCGCCTTTCACATTGAAGCTGAACCGGCCCGGCTTGTAGCCGCGCTCGCGCGACTCCGGCAGGCGCGCGTAAAGATCGCGAATCAGCGTGAACACCTGAGTGTAAGTCGCCGGATTGGAGCGCGGCGTGCGCCCGATCGGCGATTGATCGATCTCGATCACTTTGTCGATCTGGTCCAATCCTTCGATTTTCCGGTGCGCGCCCGGCTCGGCGCGCGAGGCGTAAACCGCCTTGGCCGCGGCGCGGTACAAAATATCGTTCACCAGCGTCGATTTTCCGCTGCCTGAAACTCCCGTAACCGCGATAAACAGACCCAGCGGAAACTCGACGTCGAGATTTTTCAAATTATGCTCGGTCGCGCCGCGGATAGCGATTCTTTTCTCGCTCGCCATGCGCCGCGCCGGCGGCGTTTCGATCCGGCGCGAGCCCGCCAGATACTGGCCGGTCAAGGATTTCGCGCTTTGCTCGATCTGCTTCGGCGTCCCCTGCGCCACCAGATCGCCGCCGAGCCTGCCCGCGCCCGGTCCCAGATCGATCACGTAATCGGCGCGCTCAATCGTCTCGGCGTCGTGCTCCACCACCAGCACCGTATTTCCCAAATCGCGCAATCGCGCCAGCGAGTCGAGCAGACGGCCATTATCGCGCGGATGCAGCCCGATCGACGGCTCATCCAAGACGTAAAGCACGCCGCGCAAACGCGATCCGATCTGCGTCGCCAGGCGAATCCGCTGCGCCTCGCCGCCGGAAAGCGTCGCCGCCGAACGCTCCAGACTTAAGTATTCCAGCCCGACGGCGATCAGAAACTCCAGCCGGTTACGAACTTCCTCCACCGCCCGGCCGCCGATGGCCTGCTCGCGTCCGGTCAATTCCCAGCTTTTCACGGTGGCCAGCGCGCGCGTGAGCGACATCTCGGTCAGATCGGCGATGGTCGCGCCTTTCACGCGCACCGCGAGGCTCGCCGGCTTCAGTCGCCGCCCGCGGCAGTCCGGACACGTCGATGGCGACATCCATTGCAGGAACCACTCGCGATAAGTCTCGCTCGCGCTTTCCTCAAACGCGTACGATTCGAGCACCCCCAGCACCCCGCGCTGACCGCCCGAGCCTTCAAGCAGAATCGCCCGCGATTTCTCCGGCAGATCGCCGAAGGGCAACCCCAGCGGAATTTTGTATTTCGCCGCGAGCGTTTGAATGGCATGCGCCATATAGCGGGAGCTTCCGCCCGGCCCCAGCGCGCCATCGAGCAGCGGCCGCGACGGATCGACGATAATCTTGGCCGGATCGAAGCTCCACTTGCTGCCCAATCCGCTGCACGTCTGGCAGGCGCCGAAAGGCGAGTTGAAGGAAAACGACCGGGGCTCGAGCTGCGGCACGCTCGCGCCGCAATCCGGGCACGCCAGTTTCTGTGAATAAAGCCGCTCGGCTCCATTCACGATCGCCACGGTGACCAGGCCATCGGCCAGCTTGGTGGCGGTGTTGATCGAAGCTTCCAGGCGCTTCTCGATCTCCGGCTTGATCAGCAGACGGTCCACCACCACTTCGATCGTGTGATTCTTGCGCCGGTCGAGCGTGATTTCCTCATCCAGAGCCCGCAGCACCCCGTCAATGCGCGCCCGCACGAAGCCCTGTTTGGCGAGTTTTTCCAGCTCCTTCTTGTACTCGCCCTTGCGCCCGCGAACGACCGGCGCCAGGATCATCACTCGATCCCGCGGCTTCAGCGCGAGCACCTGCTCCACGATCTGTTCGGTCGTCTGCCGCGATATTTCGTGCCCGCAATTCGGGCAGTGCGGCACTCCGATCGCCGCGTAGAGCACCCGGAGATAATCGTAGATCTCGGTGATGGTGCCCACCGTCGAACGCGGGCTGCGGTTGGTGGTTTTCTGCTCGATCGAAATCGCCGGGCTCAGGCCGTCGATCGAATCGACTTCGGGCCGCTCCATCTGATCGAGAAACTGGCGGGCGTAAGGCGACAGCGTTTCGACATACCTCCGTTGTCCCTCGGCGTAAATGGTGTCGAAGGCCAGCGACGATTTTCCCGATCCGCTCAAGCCGGTAATGACGGTAAAGCTATTGCGCGGAATCTCGACGTCGATATTCTTGAGGTTGTGTTGCCGTGCCCCGTGCACGGTGATCCGGTCCAGCAAGACTTCCATTTTCCCATATTCACGGCTGCGTCCCGGCCTGAATTCTTCCTGGCTCAACGCGATCGCGTTTTCACCGGGAATCAGCCCGCGGGTAGGGTTTTAAAACACGATCGTGATTAAAGAACACATGACTACGATCTGGTCTCTCAAGAATCGCCGGGAAATCGCGGTAAGGATCTACTACACGGTTCAGAACGCCTCGCCAGGCCGCCTGATTCGGCTGGAACGCATCGAGCGTTTTGAAGAAGTTTCTTTTTGACGCAGTTACATTCCGGCGGAGCGCCCGGAAACGGCTCAACACAGCCCGAGTCTAACCGGCGAGGATTTGCCTTAGGGCTATCCAGAACCTGGAATTGGCACAGTGAGAAATCGACGAAGGAGACTCAAATGAAGAAACAATTCGTGCCAGTCTTCGTGGTAGGTGTGCTCGGGATCTGCGCCCTGCTGCTTGCGGATGTAAAGACCGACTACAACCATTCCACCGATTTTGGCAAGTATAAAACATACTCCTGGATCAAGGTGCAGGCGGGAAATCAGCTCTGGCAGGACAGGATTAAGAACGATGTCGATCAGACGCTTCAATCCAAAGGGTGGCAGCTTGTTCCCTCCACGGGAGACGCCAGTCTCACGGCATTCGGAGCGACCCACGAGCAGCAGACATTGAATACGTTTTATAACAATCTCGGCGGCGGATGGTATTGGGGCGGATTCGGCGAAGCCACCACAACCGAGGAGAATACGCCGGTCGGAACCCTGGTGGTGGACATCTTCGATACGCCGACCAAGCACCTGATCTGGCGCTCGGTGGCGACGAACACGTTATCCGGCGACCCGGAAAAGAACGCGAAAAAGCTGCAAAAAACGGTGGATGACATGTTCAAGAACTTCCCGCCGAAACCCAAGGGCTGAGACAAATCTGACGTCATGATTACACCTTTCCTGAAGGAAAGATGTCTGGGTGGGCGCGCGTTTTCAGGGTTGTGGGGCTGGGTAATCTTGGCATTCCTGATGATTCGCCCCGCGCCGGCCGCGGAAATGATTCGAACCGTTCCTGTGACCGACGCCCGGGTTCTCAGGCTCCAGGCGTTTTTTGAAGCCTACCGCTGCCCCGGTCCTTTGCACATCTCCGATTATCTGCGCGCCGCCGACACCTACGGAATCGATTATCGTTTGCTGCCCGCGCTTTCGCTGCGGGAGAGTACGTGCGGACGCTATGCCCGCGCGAACAATCGCTGGGGCTGGAATTCGGCCAAAACCGGATTTGCCAGCGTGCGCGCCGGAATCGACTATATCGCTCGCGAACTCGCTCGGGGCCGAAGCTACCGCGGCAAGTCGCTGGATGAGAAACTGCGGGCCTATAATCCGAACCCGCTGTACGCGATCCAGATCCGAAGGTTAATGCGGGAAATCGAAGCGGAATGACCGCCGGGCTAACGTGAGCCCGACGATTGCTTTGCCACCTGGAAATGGCTGAGCGTATTGGCGTAGTTGGCGATGCCGTTGTACAGCGCCTCCGCGATTTTCTGGCGGTGTTCGGCCTTGCGCAGCAACGCTTCGTCATTGGCGTTGGTCAGGAATCCGATCTCCGCCAGAACGCTCGGCATCTCGGCGCCGATCAGCACGACAAACGGCGCTTTTTTCACTCCGCGATTCTTCGCCGCCGGGTTGCTCCGCGAGGAAATTCCATACAGCGCCGTCTCCAATCGCGACGCGAACTCGCGCGATTCGTCGATCTTATCCTTCAGCGCGATTTTTTGCAGCAGTTCTTTCAGCTCGAAAACCGAGCGTTCGGAACTGGCGTTTTCGCGCGCCGCCACGTCCAGCGCCGTGCGCGATGTCGTGAAGTTCAGGTAATACGTCTCGACGCCGGAAACCGCGCGATAGGGCGAAGAATTGGCATGAATGGATAGAAAAAGGTCCGCTTTTTTATCATTGGCGATCTCCGTCCGTTGTTCCAGCGGAATGAACGTATCGTCATTGCGCGTGTAGATCACTTCCGTGTTCAGCCGCGATTCGAGCAGCGCGCCGAGCCGCCGCGCGACGTCGAGCACCACATCTTTTTCATACAAGCCCGAAGGCCCGTGCGTTCCCACATCATGGCCGCCGTGCCCAGGATCGAGCACCACGCGCCCGAGCTTCAAACCGAGCACGCGCGTTAAAGAACGATCGCCATTGGCGTTGCGCCGCGCCGGCAGAGGCTCGGTTGCGAGCGTTGGTTTGGGCGGGGCCGGCAGGATCGCCGTCTCCGGAGCGGCCCCGGCTGGAGGAGTAACCCGCGCGGTGAGCACGCTCGCGGCGGGCACAGGCGAAGCAACGCTCGCGGTCCCACCGAGCAGCGCAGTGGAAGGCGGCGCCAGCAGTTCCGGCTGCGTTTCCGCACGCGGCGGATCGAGTCTTGCCGGCGGCGGAGTGAATTTCTTCGGCGCCGGTTTGACGGCGTCGGCCAGAACGGTTTTTACCAGGTCCTCTTCCACCGGCACGACCGGCGCGGCGGCGATGGTCTTGGCGCCCGTGGTGCTCGCGGTGGCTGGAGGCGCGGGCGAATCCTTGGCCCGCAGTTCGATCATCAAGCGGTCAGGGCTGGAAAGCTGCGATGCCGTAAAGGAAGCGTTCCGCTGTAAATCGAGTACGACGCGCGTCACGCCGGGCTGCGTCTCCGCCGTCCGGATCTGCTTCAGCAGCCCGTCGCCGACGGCGATCACGCGCATTCCTTTGTTGACCGTTTGCGGGCGCGCGCCGATAATGTCGAAGAAAAGACGGTCGGGATGTTCCAGCCGGTCGGATTTGTAGCGAAAATCGGAGGAAACTTCAATCGCCACACGCGTCACGTCGCCCAGCGACCAGAACCGCACGGCCGTGACCTTGCTCGCGTCCGCGCCCAAAACGATCGCGGCGCAGGCGAATCCGGCCAGCAGGCCGAGATTATTCTTGCGCGGTTCTGAGATACAACCTGCCATTCTCGTCGATAAACTGTTCGAGCTTCGGGTGCTTGTCCTCGATTTTCGCGTCCGCCGGCGTTTCCGCCGCCGCGGCCCGCGGAGCCTGCGCGCGGCGCGCCTCGTTGTAATGGCTGGCGACGCGCTCCACGTAATCGCGCGTCTCCTTATAGGGTGGAATCCGCCGGTACTTCTCGACCGCGCCCGGACCCGCGTTATAGGCCGCCAGCGCCAGCCGGTCGTCTTTATAGAGACCTTGCAGAAATTTGAGGTACTTCACGCCCGCTTCGATATTCTCGCGCGCATCGAAGCTGTCGCTTACGCCCAGCATGCGGGCGGTCGAAGGCATCAGTTGCATCAGCCCCTGAGCGCCCTTGGGAGACACTGCGCGCGCGTCGTAGTTGCTTTCCGCCTGGATCATCGAATGGACCAGCAGCGGATCGACGCCCTGCGCGCGCGCCGATTGTTCGACGAGATCTTCAATTTGCCTGGGAATTGTTTTGGGGCCGATTTCGCGGCGCACCAGTTTCCCCGTGCGCGGATCCACGCGCACAACGTAGGTGTGACGCTCCGGAGCCGGGCCCGGCGCGTCGGCTGCTTTACCGCTTTCGGGGGAGGCGGCCAGCATAGCTAAAAAACAAATATATATCATTTTGTTTGTTTTGGCCAGACCGCCTGGAAACGGCAAACCATACGCTATCATCATCTCATGAGTCGCCTTTCGCGCGCGGGATTCGTTCTCGCCGGCGGCCGCAGCTCCCGGATGGGCCGCGATAAGGCCATGCTGCCGCTGGGCGGCGAGACGATGCTGGCGCGCATCGCGCGGCTGGTGGAAAACGTGGCGGGCAGCGTCGCCATCCTCGGACCACCGGACCGCTACGGCGCCTTCGGCTATCCGGTCATTGCCGATCAATTCGCCGGCTGCGGCCCGATCGCCGGCATTTATTCCGCGCTGAGCTTCACCACCGCCGATTGGAACCTGATCGTCGCCTGCGATATGCCGGATCTGACGCCGGATCTTCTGGAAGAGCTTTTTCGCGCCGCCGCCAAAAGCGGCGCCGATGCCTCGGTGCCGCGCTCCGCCGCCGGACTCGAGCCGCTGTGCGCGGTTTACCACCGCCGCCTGGCTGCTCCGGCGGCCCGGGCGATCGATCGCAAAATTTTCAAAATGCACGATTTTCTTTCCACCCTTCAGCTCGAACTGGTGCCTGTCGCCGATGCGGCGCCGCTTAAAAATATCAACACCCACGCGCAGTGGATCGCACGATGAGCACGCCCCACGAGCTTGAGGGCCGCCGATATATCGAATTCCGCAACGTATATAAGACGTTCGATCACCCCGTTTTAGTCGATGTCAGCTTTCACGTTCAGCCGGGCGAAACGCTGGCGATCATCGGGCGAAGCGGCGTCGGCAAGTCCGTGACTTTAAGCCACATCATGGGATTTCTGCGGCCTGACTCCGGCCGCGTGATCGTCTCCTACGAGGACATCACCGATTTTCCGGAGTCCGAGCTGCGCCGCATCCGCAAAAAAGTCACGATGGTGTTCCAGTCCGGCGCGCTGTTCGATTCGCTGACGGTGGGCGAAAACATCCTGTTTTCGCTCGAATTGCGCGACGATTACGACGAAAAAAACAAGGAAGACGTGGTCAACGGGCTGCTGCAAATGGTCGACCTGCTGGAGTACAAGGATCATTATCCGAACGATCTTTCGACCGGCTACAAGCGCGCCGTGGCCATTGCCCGGGCGCTGGCGGCGCAGCCGGAATGCATCCTCTACGACGAGCCGACCACGATGGTGGATCCGATCATGTCGGATCATCTCACCAATCTGATGCTGCGCCTGAAAACGCAACTGCGCCTGACCGGCGTGGTGGTGACGCACGATCTGGACCTGATGTGGCGCGTCGCCGATCGCGTGGTGGTGCTGTTTGAAGGCAAGGCGATTTACTTCGGCCCGGTGAAGGATCTGGAAAAATCGCCGCACCCGCACATCCAGGAATTTTTGGCCCTGGATCGGGTCTAGCTCAGTCTCTGCGGATCGCCGCCATCCAGGACGCGCAATTCGGTTCAAAGACATATAACGCAGGGCACGCCGGACGCCATCGATTTAACCGCGTGGGAGAATAGCGGGAGGCAGGAGGTCCCATGCGAACAGCCCTTCTTGTTTTTCTGGCCGCGACGGTCTTGTCGGCGCAGACGCCTACGATAGAGCAGTCGTTGAATCTGAAGACCGCCGCGTCGCCGCGTATTTCACCCGACGGGCGCTACATCGCTTATACGGTTTCGGAAACGAACTGGGACGAAAACGCCTTCTACACGCAAATCTGGATGGCGACGCCGGCCACGGGCGAGCGCTATCAATTGACGCACGCCAAGAAATCTTCCACCGATCCGCGCTGGTCGCCCGACTCGAAGCGTCTGGCGTTTCTTTCCGATCGCGACGGCAGCCAGCAGATCTATGTCATCTCGCCCGGCGGCGGCGAGGCCACGCAGCTTACGCATTTCGAAGGCGGCGTCACGGATTTCGAATGGTCCCCCGACGGAAAAAAGATCGCGTTCACCTCCACCGGTCCGGAATCGAAGGCGCGCAAGGATCGCAAGGAAAAATTTGGCGACTTCGAAATCGTCGGCGGAGATTACACTATGGTCCATCTTTGGACCATCAACGCCGATGAGGAAAAATCGAAGCCGGAAGCGCTGACCTCGGGGACCGAGTTCAGCGTGGAAGGGTTCAAATGGTCGCCCGATTCCAAACGCGTTGCGTTCAGCGCCACGCGCGATCCGGATCAATCGAGCGGCGACACCGCCGATATTTACGTCGTGCGCCTTTCCGACAAGTACGTGAGGAAGCTGGTCGATTCGCCCGAGCCGGATCGCGATCCGATCTGGTCCCCCGATGGAAGCGAGATCGCATATGAAACCGGCGGCGGCTGGTATCGCAACGCGCGCGTGGCGATCATTCCGGCCGAAGGCGGCAAGCCGCGTCTCGCCAGCTCCGGCTTCGATGAAAATCCGCACCTGATTCGCTGGTCGGCGGGCGGAATCTATTTTGAGGCGGCGCAGCGCACTTCGGCGCATTTGTTCCGGCTGAATCCGGCGACCGGAGCGGCGGAGCGAATCAGCGCGCCGGAAGAATTGCAGCTCGGCGCGCCCAGCTTTAATGGCGACGATTCGCGCCTGGTCTTTACCTGCGCGTTTCCCAATAAATACCCGGAGATTTGCACCTCGCCGGTGGCGCAATTCGCGCCCCATCCGATCACCAGCATGAAGGATCAGCTCAAGCCCTGGAAGCTGGCCACGCGCGAGCTGTTCGAGTGGAAATCGAAGGACGGCACGCCGGTCGAAGGAATTCTGATCAAACCGGCCGATTTCGATCCCGCCCAAAAATATCCGCTGCTGGTGGTGATCCACGGCGGCCCGACGGGAACCGATCATCCCTCCGTCACCGGCGACCGGACCTATCCGATCGAGATGTTCGCCGCAAAGGGCGCGGTGATTTTGCGCCCCAATTATCGCGGATCGGCGGGCTACGGGGAAAAATTCCGCTCGCTCAACGTCCGGAATCTGGGATTGGGCGACGCCGACGACGTGTTGAGCGGCGTTGACGCCCTGATCGCCAAGGGCTACATCGATCCCGATCGCATCGGCGCGATGGGGTGGAGCCAGGGAGGGTACATTTCCGCGTTTCTGACGACGTACACGGCGCGTTTCAAGGCGATCTCGGTGGGCGCGGGAATTTCGGATTGGATGACCTACTACGTCAATACCGACATTCATCCGTTCACGCGCAATTACTTGCAGGCGACGCCCTGGGATGATCCCGAAATTTACCGCAAAACGTCGCCAATTACGTACATTCATCGCGCAAAAACGCCCACTTTGATCCAACACGGCGAGCTGGATAAACGCGTACCGATTCCCAACGGATATGAGCTGTATCAGGGCTTGAAGGACCGCGGCGTGCCGGTGAAGATGATTGTTTATAAAGGGTTCGGTCACGCGATCAACAAGCCGAAGCAGCAGAGCGCGGTGATGGAGCACAATTACGAATGGTTCAGCCGGTGGATCTGGGGCGAAACCGGTCCGGCGGCCGCGCCCGCAAGCAACGCGAGTCCCCCTCCGGCGCCGAGGCAGTGACGGCGCGGGCGGAAATCGCCGCGGTCATTTGGGATGGAGCCATCCGGCTCCAATCTGGCCGTGTAAATTTTCATCCGGCCGGGCGATGTCGCCTCCGCCGAACCACACGCGGATAGCATCTGGCGTCACTTCGACCGACGGATCGCATACCACTTCACGGTCCCACGGCTCAGATCCGGCAATCGGCGGGAAAGCCGGGTCGCGCTCCCATTGAACGCCGTCGCGCGACCGCGCCAAGCCGATTCTCCGTCGTTCCCCGCGGGCGCGTCCGGTATAGAGCATCCAATACGATCCACCGGAAGACCACACGGCCGGCTCGCCTAATCCCATTTCATCGAATGCGCCGGGCGAGCCCGGTTCCAGAATCGGATTGGATCGCAGTTTATCCCAAACGACTCCATCCCGGGATCGCGCCAGGCCCAGGCGCTGCCGCCGTGCGCGATCGATGCCGGTGTAGAACATGTAAAACGAGCCGCCGGCGCGAAGCACATCGGGGTCGCTCACGCCACGCTCATCGAAACTTCCGGCGGGACCCGGCGCGAGCACCGCATCGCCATGCCTGGTCCAGGAAACGCCGTCGCGAGATCGCGCCAGCGCGATGCGAAACGGATCGCCCGCTTCATACCAGTAGAGAATTTCATCGCCGGCGGCCAGCGCCGAGCCGTTGGCCGCAATATAATTTCCTTCCCAACCGGAGGGCGACAAAACGCGGCCTTGCTTCCGCCAATTTGTTCCAGTCAAAGAAACGGCGAGCGCGGTGTGCCACGTCTTGCCGTCGAATTCGGAATAAAGATTCAGATATTCGCCGTGAAATTGCACCACGGAGGGATTGAGCACGTCGCTCATTTCTCCGCGATCCAGAACCGGCGATGGATCCGCCGACCAGGCGAAAGGCGCCTTGGGACCCGCCGCATCGGGCGCGGGCAACGCGAAATCGGCGTAGCGCCCGCATCCGGCTAAAAGCAAACATGCTGGAATAAGTCTTTTCAAACCGGAATCCGGATTTCGAGAGTCGTGCCCTGGCCCGGGCGGGATTCGAGCTGCATCTCGCCATTCAACATGCGTACGCGGCGTTTGATGCTCGCCGGACCGAGCCGCAGCAGTTCGAGCTCGTCGAGACTGAACGATCCACTGAACGGGAAACCGGAGCCGTTGTCTTCGGCGCGAATCTCAATTTTATGATCGCGCATGCCCATCGACAAGGCCATGCGTGTCGCGCCGGAATGCTTTTGGATGTTGTGCATGGTCTCGCGGATGATTTGCAGCAGCTCGAGGGAAACTTCGGTCTCGGCGGGGTCGTGAATCTGGTTCTGGCTGGAGAAGCTGGCCTGGATGCCGGTATCGCGCTGGAACTGATCCACCATGCGGCTGAGCGACGCCGGAAGGCTCACGCCTTCATCCGGAGGGCGCATGCTGCGGACGAAACTGCGCAGATCGCTGACTTGGGTTTTGCACAGTTCCTGCAACTGGGTCAACTCCTCGCGCGCGGCCTCGACGTCGCGGCTGAGGAGCTTGCGAATGATCTCCAGCCGCATCTGGAAACTGATGAAACTTTGCAGCGGACCGTCGTGAAAATCGGCGGCGATGCGCTGCCGCTCGGCCTCGCGCGCGCCCTGCGCCTGGCTGCGGATAATCACGTTGTGGCGCAGCGTGTGCGACAATCTGCGTTCGAGATATCGCTTCAAAAAAGCCTCTGAAATGGCCACGCCCGCGGCGCCTAGAGCCACCCAAACAATCGCCACCTCGCCGCGCGGCGCGAATAACAGCGCCAGCAGGACCGCCACACCGCTGGTCACCAGCACGCGCCTGAGATCGTGGAGAATCGCGGCCGAAGCGAGCAGATATCCGCACAGCAGCGCGGCCGGCCATCCGGCGGCCGGCCATCCGAGCCAGCCCGCCGCGATCAGCCAATTCCAAAATCCGAAATACAGCGCATCGGCGATGAGGGCGATGCCGGCGCGAATCGCGGAATCGAATTTCGCTTCAAACAGCGCCCCGATCGCGTAGGCGGCGTACGCGGCGAGCACGGCGAGAATCGAGGTGAAGCGCTCCTCGGCGGAGCGCGCATACCAGGCAAGACATGCCAGCGCGAGCACGAAGCGTGCGATTCGCAGGGCCAGCCGGCCCCGGTAGGGGACCATCTTCGTCAGCGCCTGTACAGGTATAGGCGGTGGCTGCGCCCTTCGCCGTCGTCATCGATGTCCACGGTCTTGACGGGCTTCCAGGCAGAAAATTCAAAATCGTGCGCGACCACGCGAGCGCCTTTTTTCAATTGCTTTTCAAGCAGCGGCGCGACTTTATCGTTGGACATCGGCAATAGATAGACCGTCAGTAGATCGGCCGAGGAATAATCCTGCTTTAGCAGGTCGCCGTGAATGATGCGCGCGGTTGACGACAGCCCGAGCGAGCGAATTTTTTCCATGCTTTGCTTGTAGAGCGAGTCATCGAACTCGACGCCGGTCGCGTCGGCCTTGAATTGCTGCGCGGCCATGATAACGATGCGCCCGTCGCCCGAGCCCAGGTCGAACATTTTCTCGCCGGCCTTCAGCTCGCCCAGATTGAGCATTCTTTCGACGATGATTTGCGGGGTGGGATAGTAAGGCGCGAGTTTTTCGGTCTTGTCCTGGGCGAAGGCAACGGAGGCGCAGAGGAGGAAAAGCAATGGCCGCATTTATGACCTACTATAACGCCATCGCGTGAGAGAGACGGGGACGCAGCGCTGCGCTCCGGATTGTGCTAAACTCCCGACCGAGGGTCCTATGAAACGAATTTCTTTCCTGGCCATGCTGGGCGCCGCCGCGCTTCTGGCGCAACAGCCGCAGCAGCACACACATTTAAAGGTCGGCGACATGGCTCCCGACTTCACGCTTCCCGATCAGAACAATCATCCGGTGAAGCTCTCCGATTTTCGCGGCAAAAAGGCCGTGGTTTTAGCCTTCTTCCCGGCCGCGTTCACCGCTGGCTGAACGCGCGAACTTACCGCCTACCAGTCTGGTATTGGCAAATTTAAAGATGTAGACACGCAGGTGCTGGCGATCAGCGGCGATTTCATAGCCACCCTCAATCACTGGTCCAAAGAGCTGAACGCCGATTTCCCGATGCTGTCCGATTACAAACGCGAGGTCATGAAAGAGTACGGCGTTTTGGGCGAAAAGTCATATCTGGCGAACCGGACCACGTTTGTCATCGATCAGGACGGAAAAATCGTTTCCATTGAAGAAGGCAACTCCGCGATCGATCCCACGGGCGCGGTAACGGCCTGTAGTCGATTGAAACATTAGGGATTTAGCGCTCGAAAGCCTCTGAGCCCCGGCATCTGTTGCCGGGGCTTTTGATTTACCGGACAAAGCGAAGCAGGTCGTATGATCTTTTTTTGTCTGCTTTGGTGCGTTATCTACAAATGCCACTTGACTGGAATCAGTCCGCGCTATATGCTTATCCTTCATACTCCTCAGGGCTGATAACGGGTTAGTTCGGAGGCGCTCAAACCCGCGATTCAACAGTTAAGGAATATCTGGACTTATCAAGATAGCGCCGGCGTTGTTAACACCGGCGACTTTGAAAGGACGCTGATCCTCTATGAGAATTGCGCTTGGTTTGAGCATGTTAGCTGGTTGTCTGACGCTTTCGGCAGGTAGTATTTGTCCCGCCGCTTCGGGAACGAATCCGTTCCCCCACCCTCCGGACCCGACTGGGACCGGCTGCAATGCGGTGATCACGATCGCCGCGAATGGATCCGTCAGCGTGGCGGTGACGGATCCGACGCCCTATGAAAATAGCGAGGATGTTGTTGTCGGTATCAAGAACAATTCGCCGACTCCGGTGAGCTCGATTTCCTTGAAGGGCGGCACAGGAGGGATGATTTTCGCATTGGACGGCGACGGACTATGCACCTATACGTTCGTGGGAAGCAGCTATTGCTCCGCCAGCCAGACGTCCGGGACTGATCCCCAGGACTACTATGGCCCGACTTCCACATTTACGAACATCAACTCGACCACTCTCAATTCCGGCACGGTGAACTTCAACCCTCCGATCCCGGCGAATGGCGGCAGCACCTATTTCAGCCTGGAAGGCGTTCCGTCGGCGAGCCTTACCGCGACGGTCACGGGTACGGGATCCAGCGTGAGCACCGCGCCGACGCTTGGCGAATGGGGCATGATTCTGCTAGGTACGCTGTTGATCGGCTGCGCCGCTGTCCTAATGGGAAGAAAAGCGAATCAGACGGTCTGAAGCCGGCGTTTTCATGAGTCGTACGAGCGCTAAGTTCCTGCTGATTTTTGTTTGTAGCTTTCTCGCCGGATTCGGATTGCTGATCACGCCCGCCGGCCGACCGCTGATGGTGAAGTACTCGGCGGCGGTGGTGAGACTTTCGGCCGCGCTGATCTCCACTTTCGGGGGAACGGCGAAGGTGGATGGCGAGCAGGGCGTGGTGCTGCTCCATCCCTCGAATCAGTTGGGCGTGGCGATGATGGACGGATGCAACGGCATCAACGTGACGGTCCTTTTGTGCTCGGCGGTCCTGGCGTTTCCGGCGTCCTGGACCGCCCGGGCCAAGGGCCTGTTGATCGGCATCCTTGCCATCCAATCCATCAATGTCGTAAGATTCATCAGCTTGTTCTACATCCTGCAATACAGCAAGCCATTATTCGATTTCGCGCACCACTACCTGTGGGAGAGCCTGATTATGCTGGACGCGCTGGTGGTTTTCTGGCTATGGGCGCAGCGCGTTTTGCGGACGTCCGCCATCCAGAGTGCCGCGTAATCCGTATCTTACGTTTCTGATTCGCGGATCGGCGGCCATGATCGCCATGCTGGCGTTTTGGTGGCTCGCCTTGCGCCCGCCGCTGCTGTTTCTGCTGCGCGGCGTGGAGCCGTTCGCGTTGATGTTGGCCAGCGGCGGCGGCGCTTCGATCGCCGTCGAAGATTCGGGCGACTGGAGTTTTCGCGTTCCCGTGGAAGACGTCCACCAGCAGGACGGCAAGCTGGTGAAGGTTCACAGCGTCGAATTCACCATCCCGCTCGAAGATGTGACGCTTTTTACGTTTAGCTGGCCGGTGTTCTGGGCGGTGATGATGGCCGCCCCGGATCTGAAGGCGAACGGGCGGGCGCTGCTGGCCGGCACGGCCATCTTGGCCGTGGTCGAGCCGATTCTTCTGTTGATGTTTGTGCAAATCGACACGCGCGCGGTTTTGGCGCAATGGCATCCCGAAAATAAAACGGGACTGGCGGCGTGGCTGCGCGAGTACGGCACGTATTTGAACAACAACGTAATGCCGTTTTTGGCGCCGATCGCGCTGGCGGTTGCGCTGCATCCGGGCCTGCGCTCGCTGATCGCGGGTTCCAAGCTTCGCGAGCGCGCCGGAGCTGCTGCGGCGGCGTCGCGAAAAGGCCGCGGCTGAATCTAGGGAATCGAAAGCCAATCGTTTGCCGGAACGGTGGCCGGCGGCAGGCCCTCGCGCGCGATGGTGACGCGGAACTTGCGGCTGGCAAGCGGGGCGCGCATTTCGATAATTCGTCCGCGCACAGCCTCGACTGGAGCGGAGGCGCCGCCTTCGAACTCGATTCCGAACTGCGCGTCCGAAGCTCCGTCGATTCGCACGAAAAGATCGCGGCCGTCGGCGCCGTAGAACATCGCGCGAACCGGCGCCCCTCCGCCGTGCATCGCGCCGCCGCGCGGATCGGGCCGATACTCGCCCGCGCCGAGCCACTCGAAAAACGACGTGACCTCGCCATCCAGCACCGGATGAATCGGATTGGCGGGCGGGGAATGAAACTCGCCTTCCTGCGATTTTAGAATCGGACGCGCCAGAGCCTCGGGCGGCTCAAGTCCGAGGGCGCGATAAACATTGGACAAATGATCGCGATAAAGCTGGTCAAATTCGGGCCGGTTGTCGGAGCTGTGCTCCGGACCATACCACCAGTTCCAATCGCTGCCTTCAGCGATCAGCAACTCTTCGTAGGCCAGCCGCCGCATTTCGTCGGAAACGTGCCCGGCGCCGGCATAGGCGTGGCGCGCCTCCAGCAGCAATTCCCAGGCGCGATTGTCCTCTTCGGCGCCGATCCAGATATCGAAATTGGCGTTGATCCACGAGCCTGGAAAAATCCAGTCGAGCGGCTGCTGCTGAAATCGCGCCAGCGCTTCGCTCACCGTGACCGCTTCGAACTGGGGATCCTCGGCAATCCGGCGATATAGCGCGCGAAGAAAAGGCCGGCCGTTGGCCTCATACCACTCCCAGGCGTTTTCCCCATCGAGAATGACCGGCACCAGCGCCTCGCGCCCGGCCGAATTGTCGCGGATGCGCGAAAGAAAATGCGCCGCCGCCGATTCCGCGTCCATGCGTTGATACTCGAAGCCGATCAGATCGCTCAGGTAATGATCGCGAAACAGCATCCGTATTTCGCGGCCCTGCTGCCGCCAGAGATAAGCCTGGTAGGTCACATCCGGGCCGGCGTCGCGGCGGAGCGTCCGCGCCAGCACGCCGTTGTCGCTCGCCGCCCACGTAAACCCGCAATCGGCGGCGATCGCCAGCGCTTCATCCGATACGGAACCCTCCGACGGCCACAATCCCGCGGGCTCGGCGCCGAATTTTTCACGAACATAGGCCTTGGCCCGGCAAAGCTGCTCGCGCGCGTCCTCGGGATAGCGGAATCGCGGCGGCAGGGGAATATCGGGATGCGACATGGCGGCGATGTCGGTATCGCAGATCAGCGGGAGAATCGGATGATAGAACGGCGTGGTGGAAATTTCGATGCGCCCGCGCGAGGCGAAATCACGGTATACCGGCAGGACCCGCTGCAATAGCGCGCGCTGTTTGCGCGCCATCAAAGCCTGGTCGGCGGGGGAAAAATCGCGGCCTTTCCGGATGAGCTCGCGCAGTTCTTCGTCGCGCGCCAGCACGTCTTCGTCGAACCACGCGATCTGGCTTAGCACCTGAAGGTCGCGCAGATCCTGAATCGCGAAGCGATCGTGCTTCTCGTACAGCTCGCGGTAACGGGGGTAGCGGTAAATCATGCGCGGGACGTTGGCCTGAAACAGATAGCGCCGCATGAACTGGAGACGGGGCTCGTCGAGCGATTCGGCGGGGGCGATCGCCACCTCCAGAAACGGATCGGACGCGGCGCCGCTGGCGTAATCCTCGATCTGGGCGATCATCGACGGGACTAAATTGAACGTCTGCCGGATGGAGGGAAACTCGTCGAGAATTTCCACCATCCCCGCGTAATCCTTGAGCGCGTGCAGCCGCGTCCACGGCAGCTTATATTGGCCGGTCCACAGATCCTTGTAGAACGGCTGATGCATGTGCCAAAGGAAACAGAGCGTGGTCATCGCCGGCCACGCGCGGCGTTATCGCCGTCCGGAGAAATAGCTGCGAACGGGCGCGGGAGGCTCCGTGCCCTTGATCGCGATCCATAGAATCTCATTCAACTCATCATCGTCGATTTCGTCGGCGTCATCAAAGTTCAATTTTGCCGACCGCGCCGCCGTGGCGGACCGCGCCGGATTGCGGTCGGTCAAGGAGATCCGCGGTTTTTCGACTTGATAAGGCGCGAGATTGGCCTGTGCCGCGAAGGCCGCGTACAGCGGATGCGAGCCGGCGTCGAAATGCGTCATCGGCCGCAGACCGAGAATCAGCTCGATGGTGCGAAGAATCGAAGTCGTGTTGTAGAACGTGCTGTCGATGATCCCGCGCCGGGTGTAAGGCGAGATGGCCAGCATTGGGGAACGGTGCGAATCGACGTGATCCGGCCCGTTCTGCGCGTCGTCCTCGACCACGAAAATCGCGGTGTGCGGCCAGAAGCGGCTGTGCGAAATGCCGTCCACAATCATGCCCAGTGCGTAATCGTTATCGGCGAACAGAGCCTTAGGCGCGAGTTTTCCCGGCGTGGCGCCGTTGGTGTGATCGTTGCCCAGACGCATAATCATGAACCGTGGCATCTCGCCGCTCGATTCGAATTGCTTCAAATCGTCCAAGAACGTTTTGGCGCGCTCGGTGTCGGGATAATCCAGATCGAAGCCGCGATATTTCATGTTGGTGATGGATTTGAGCACCGGATCGCGCAGATTCTCGACCTGCTCGCCATTTGGGCCGGGCTGCTTGCGGTTGGTCGAAAAATAGCCGTAATTTCGCACGGTAAGGCCCGCATCGACGGCGTTATCCCAGATGTAGCCCGCCGGCGGACGATTGGCCACGTCCGATCCTTCGAAATCGTACGATTTTCCGCGATGCGCATATTCGTTCGGCCACAATTTCTGGACGTAATCCGGCGCGATCGATGCGGTGGACCAGTTGTGCCCGTCCGCGCTCACGTCGGCGTTGACGTAAAAATTGTCGAACAGGACGAACTCGCGCGCCAGCTTGTAATGATTCGGCGCGGCCGATTCGTCAAACAGGCACAGGGCCGGATCGCTGTTGCCCTTCCCGATTGAGCCGAACACCTGGTCGTAGGTGCGATTCTCCTTGACGATATAGAGGACGTGCTCGATCGGGGACGGCTTGCCCGGCTTGGACACAATTACGCTGTCGTCGGGGAGATTGCGGAGGTCCAGATCGTCATCGCTGTAGGGCGATAAGCTCTGCGCGGTTTTGGTGTACGCATCAAGCGCCTCGCCCGACGGCGCATCGATCACCGAAAGCGTCCCGGTTTGCATCGCTCCGACGTAATACGGCCCGCGCGGGTCGCCCTGATAGGGCGTCGCGGGCTCGGTCGGGCCATGGTATCTGGGATTGGGGTAGCTGCGCGATCCGCGCCCGTTCAGCACCAGAAGATGGCCGCCGTCAAGCGTGCGCACCGCCGTCGGATACCAGCCCACCGGAATAAAACCGGTGACGCGGCTGCGCTGCTCGGAAACATCGGCCACCGCGACCACGTTCGCGTCCGAGCACGCCACGTAGAGCGTTTTCTGATCGGGGCTGAGCGCGACCGCCGAGGGCGTCATCCCCAGCGGATGGCGCGCGGTCATGGCCACGTTAATCGATTCGATGAGCTTCAACTCCTTGTTGTCGCCGACGCTCACCACAAAGACGCTGTTGGTGTTCGCCGCCGCGACGAACAAGCGGTACTGCTGATCTTTTTCGGCGCCCTCCGGATTTTTATCGGCGAGCACCATGTCGGCGGGATGCGGCCCCAGGCGCACGCTCGCCATTTCACTGCCGGTCTTGGCGTCGTACAGCGATACGCTCGCATCGGCCCAGCTCGAAACGAAAAACGCCTTTCCGTCGGGATGAAACAGAATCCGATAAGGGCGGCGACCGGTCTTGAGGTGATTCAGGACTTCGCCGCTTTTAGCGTCGAGCACCGCGACGGAATCGTGATAAAGCTCGGCCGCGTAGAGGCGCGAGCCGTCCGGGGAAACCGCGACGTCGCCGATGAAGTCCTGGGACGTTGGCTTTCCCGCAACGATGTGCATTTCGCGGACGGGCCGCAGCGTTCCCGATGAAAACGAAAATTCGAAGACCGAACCATGTGCGCCGCCGCTGGTGTACACGTGCTCGCCGTCGGGCGAAATTGCCAGGCCCAGCCACGCATCCGCCACCGGCGCGCGGAAAACTTCCTTCCACGACGCTGTGTCGAGCACGATGATCGAGGGCGGCTTAAAGCCGTTATTCAGCACCAGGAGATATTTTTTGTCCTTCGATAGCACGGACGCCATGGGCAGCGTGTCCAGGTTCACCTGCGCGCCCGCCGGTTTTAAGCGCCAGCCGTTGGACAGCAAAAACGACCCATCCGGCTGCTGGCCGACGTGTTCTCTCCAGGAGGGCTGCGAGCTGAGAACCGCCGCGCACAGAACAATGAACGCCACGCTTGAATATCGTTTCATGGAACCTCACTCTGAGTATCGTTGCGCGATCGGGAAACGCCGCCCGATGCCAAACGCCTTGGTGGTCACCTTCAATCCTGGGGCTGCCTGCTGGCGCTTATATTCGTTTCGATCCACTTTGCAGACGATGTCCTTCACCAGCGCGAGCGGCACGTTCATCCGCCGCGCGATATCCGCCGGAGTGCGGTAATGCTCGATGTAATCCTCAAGAATCGGGTCAAGCACATCATAGGGCGGCAGCGAATCGGTGTCTTTCTGATCCGGTTTCAATTCGGCCGAAGGCGGCTTGCGGAAGACGCTCTCCGGAATCACGCCGCCATGGCGGCGATTGGCGATGCGCGCCAGCGAATACACCATGGTTTTCGGGACATCGCTGATCACCGCCAGCCCGCCGCACATATCGCCGTAGAGCGTACAGTAGCCCACCGCCAGCTCGCTCTTATTCCCGGTGGTGAGCACCAGCGCGCCGGTTTTGTTGGAAAGGGCCATCAGCGTCATGCCGCGCAGCCGCGATTGCAGATTCTCCTCGGTGACGTCGGCGGAATATGCCGCGAAAACCGGAGCAAGCTGCTCGAGCATCTGCTCATAGGCAGCGGTAATCGAAATCATATCGAACCGGATGCCGAGCTTTTCCGCCAGTTCCCGCGCGTCGCGCACGCTGCCTTCCGAGGAAAAAGGCCCGGGCATGCCGATTCCCCTCACATTCTCCTTCCCCACCGCTTCGACCGCGATCGCCGCCGTGAGCGACGAATCGATCCCGCCGGACAGTCCGATCAGCACGCGCGCGAAGCCGCACTTGCGAATATAATCCCGGGTGCCGAGCACCAGCGCCTGATACACAGCTTCGCACTCGTCGGTGAAATCTTCGTGACGATCGCCGCTGCCCGCCTCGGTATCCACCAGAACCAGATCCTCTTCAAACGACCGCGCCGACGCGATCACCTCGCCTGCGGAGTTCATCGCGAAGCTCGATCCGTCGAACACAAGCTGATCGTTGCCGCCAACCTGATTGACGTAAATCACCGGCCGCTGATAACGCCGCGCCGAAGCGCGATAAATGCCGCGGCGGATTTCGCGCTTGCCCATGTTGTAGGGCGAGGCGTTGATGCAAATCAGAATCTCGCCGCCGGCCGCAAACAGTTCCTCCACCGGATCGCGGGGGTAAAGGCGCTGCTTCCAGAAACGCCGGTCGTTCCAGGCATCCTCGCAGATGGTCAGGGCGATTTTCTTGCCGCGAACCGCGCAGACATCTTCGCGCTCGGCCGGCCGGAAATAACGCGCTTCGTCGAAAACGTCGTAGGTCGGCAGCAGCATTTTGTCCTGGCGGAAGACAATGTTGCCTTGTTCGAGCACGGCGGCGCTGTTGACGGCGCGCTTGCCGGTTTCCCATGGCGATCGCGCGACGTATCCGGCGATAACGCTTAAATCCAGCGCGGCGGTTTCCTGCGCCAGCCGGCGCAGCTCGGCGTCGCTGCGCTCGATAAAGCTCGGTTTTTCGACGAGATCGCGAGGCGGATAGCCGGTGACCGCAAGCTCCGGAAAGACCACGACTTCGGCGCCGCGTCCGGCGGCGCGGCGGGCCGCCTCCGTCATCCGGTCGACGTTTGCTGAAAGATCGCCGACCGTGGGATTGATCTGCGCTAAAGCAATGCGCATCGGAATCTTTCATTGTATCGAGGGAAACGCCGCCATAAACCCAATTGGACGCACGCGCATAGAGATCGGCCGGACAATGGCCGATCCGCGCCGCGCCGCCCTTTGTTGCCTCGAAAAAATTACTTGGAGCCGCGAGCGGCCGCGCGCGTCAGGATCGGCGATTCGGCCTCGGCGGCGGCCGGTTTCTTCACCGGAGCTTCGACTTCGGTGGCGCAACCGTTCGGACATACCAGCCACAGGGCGCCATCGCGGTCCTCGATTTCCATCCGGTCCAGGCAAAACGGACACTCTACTGCTTCGGTCCTCTGCATGGCTGATGGAAGACTATCACGATTTCAGCTCGGTGTCAGGGCTCGAACAGGCCGTTTTCTTCGAATATTGTTCGCCCTCGCGCGCTGATCAGGAATTGCAGAAAATTGCGCGCGGCAACGGCGTTCGACGTCGATTTGACAATCCCACCTGCCTGCCGGATGGGCGGATAGAGATTGGCGGGGATCAGTGTTCCCCGTCCTTTGAGCAGCGTCCAGGAAGCGAGGGCGGCGTCGGCGTTGCCGCTTTCGGCGAATTGCACCGCCTGGCGCACGTTTTCGCCATAAACGATTTTCGGCTGAATCGCCGTCCAGACGCCGGAGTTTTCCAGCGCCGCGCGCGCGGCCGCGCCATACGGAGCGTGCTCCGGATTGGCGAGAGCGACGTGTTTAATTTCGGGCTTCGTCAGATCCTCAAGCGAGCGGACCGGAAATTTCGGCGACCAGACGGCGATCCGTCCCCGCGCGTAAATCACCACCGTGTCCGCGCCGATTTTGCCCGCGGCGACCAGCTCTTTTACGTAGTTCTCATCGGCGGACAAATAGACGTCGAAAGGAGCGCCGTTTTCGATCTGGTGCGCGAGCGATCCGCTGGAAGCGATGGTGAAGCGCACCGGGCCGAAGGCCTTGGCGAGCGCGGTCGTCAACGGCGCCAGATCTGACGCGGCCGCTACAACCAGATCCGCGCCGCACGCCGGCACGATCCCCAGCAGGGCCGTAACGAGGAATCTCATTTGATCTCATGATAAAGGTTCCAGGTGCGCTCAACCGCGGATTCCCAGGTGAAGCGCCGCGCCCGTTCCAGCCCGCGGCGGATCAAATCGGCGCGCAGTTGTTCGTCTGCGGCCAGCCGCATCAGCGCGGCGGCGATCGCATCCACGTCCAAAGGATCGACCAGCACGGCCGCATCGCCCGCGACCTCAGGCAAAGCGCTTCGCGAAGATGTGACCACCGGCACGCCGCGGGCCATGGCTTCCAGCACCGGTATTCCGAAGCCTTCATCGAGGGAGGGAAAGGCAAAGATCCGCGCGCGAGAGTACAGATCCTCGAGAGCGCGCGAGGAAACATAGCCTGGAACGTCGATATCGGCGCGGCGCGGGCTCTGCTCGACCGCTTCCAATTCCTTTTCCGCTCCGTATCCATCGGCGGCGCCGGCGAGCGTTAACCGCCAGCTTCGCGGCATCCGCTCGAAGGCGCGGACCAGGCGCGCAACGTTTTTTCGCCGCTGGATCGCGCCGGTAAACAGCACCAGATTTTCGCGGGGCGCGCTCGATTCGACGATATCGACGCCGTGCGGGATCACGCGGATGCGCGCCGCCGGAATCTTGAGCAGCTCTTCGGCCTGAGACGCGGTGAATTTCGATACCGCGATGATGGCGTCGCTATTTTGCGCCGCTTGCCGCGCCTGAGCAGCGAAGCGGGCGCGAAACTCGGGCGTGGAATAATCGCCGGTGAGCACAAAGAGGTCGTGGAAGGTGGACACGGTGCGGCGCCCGGGCGCGTCGACGCGCTGGTTGAGCGCGTGAAACAGATCGCCGGGCGGAGTGCCGATCAGCAGCCGCCGCGCCGCGTTTGGTGGGATGCGTTCGCGGTAGGAGCGAAGGAAGCGGTGCGGCCGGTAGCAGTAGAGAAAATTTTCGTCCCGGTGCGCCGCGGCGAGTCCGGCGATGATCCGCCGCGAATAGACGCCGACGCCCGAAAGATTCCGGCCAAGGCTGTAAGTCGCGTCCAGAGCGATCGGCACCTTTCACAGCTTACAAGCCCGGAGGACAAGATATATCCGGCGCGGGGCTTCAGCTCCGCCCCAAACGGCAGGGCTGGGGCCTGCCGTTTAGTGCGGCTCGATGGCCACGTAGAAGGTCGTGCCGCCGCGATTTACCAGCAGCAGCACGGTGTGGCCCGCTGCCCGGCGAATCGCGCGATTGAAGTCGCTGGTGTTCGAAATGGGGGTATGATCCACTTCCTGAATCACGTCGCCGGGGCGAAGACCGGTATCGGCGGCGGCGCTCCCGTCGGCGACATCGGTCACCACCACGCCCTTGGTCGAGCCGGGTAGCTGGAGCTGGCGCAGCGTCTGGTAATCGAGATCCTGCACCGAAACGCCATCCAGAGCATTCGATCCGTTGTCGGAGCCTCCGCCGGAAGAGGCGCGCGATTGATCTCCCGGCGCTTCGCCGAGCTTCACCGCCACCGTTTTTTCCACACCGCCGCGCAACAGCTTCAAATGCACGGTAGCGCCCGGAGGCAACATCGAAATGCGCAGACGCAACTGCGTGCTATTTTCCACCGGCTGCCCGTCCATTTCGCGGATGATATCGCCGCGCTGGATGCCGGCCGCCGCCGCCGGCGTATTCGGCTCCACTTCAGCCACCAGGGCGCCGCGCGTATCAGTAAGCTGGAACGACTTCGCCATGGGAGGCGTGATTTCCTGGATCTGCACGCCCAGATAGCCGCGCGAAACCTTGCCGTGCGCAATCAACTGATCCATTACCGCGCGCGCCATGTTTACCGGCACCGCGAATCCGATCCCTTGATTTCCGCCGCCGCCCCCCGAAAGAATCGCCGTGTTGATGCCGATCAGATCGCCGCGCATATCCACCAGCGCGCCGCCGGAATTTCCGGGATTGATCGCCGCGTCGGTCTGAATGAAATCCTCATAGCCCTGCGGGTTCAGATCGAGACCGTCACGCTCGGTGCGGCCTTTTGCGCTCACAATTCCCATGGTCACGGTATGACTCAGGCCGAACGGCTGGCCCATGGCCAGCACCAGGTCGCCGACGCGCACCTTGGAAGAATCGCCCAAGGGCAGCGTGGGCAGGCCGGTGGCCTCGATCTTCAGCACGCCGATGTCGGTTTTCGGATCAGTGCCGATGATTTTGGCCTTGAAATTCCGCTTGTCCAAAAGGGTCACGTTGATCTCGTTGGCGCCTTCGATCACGTGATTATTGGTCAGAATGTAACCGTCGGATTTGACGATTACACCCGAACCCAAGCCGCGCTCGCGCTGCTGCGGCGCGCGGAACTGCCGCCCGAAGTTATCGCCGAAGAATTGGCGAAAGAAAGGGTCCATGAAAAACGGCTGATCGCCGTTGGTCATCCGTACGATCTTCGAAGAAGAGATGTTGACCACCGCCGGTAAGTCTTTTTCGACAATTGGCGCGAATGTGGTTTGAATTCCCGCCATCGATTGCGGAGCGGCGGACTGCGGCGCCGCCGCGACTTCCGGCACCTGGAAATAGGGCGTCAGAGCCCTGGACCCGACCAGAATGCCGGCCCCGCCGGCAAGCAAACAATACAGCACAATACGAAGCCGTCGCACCCGATTCATTTGCGCTATTCTCCTTGCTGGCTCCAGATTAAGCTCGCCCCGGCAATCGACCAATCCCGGCTTCGGGGGATCTGAGGACCCAAAAGGGCGGGGGAACGCCCGGGCCGCGCGGTCAGGCTTAGAGGGGAACCCAACCGGGCAGATCCCGCACGTCCTGCTTTTTGGGCGCCTGCGGTTTGTCCAGATGGAGCGGGCGGACGGATTCATAGCCGAGCACGACGTGGTACAGCAGCCAATCGAAGAAGAAGCTGACGCGATTTTCCAGCTCCTCCTCGACGTAGATTTCGAGCGAATTACGGGCCAAGCCTTGCGATCGCGCGAAATCGACGATGCGGCTTTTCAGAAGATGAAGCGCGCGCATAACCTGATGCAGCGGGATGCCGTTTCGCGCGCAGCCTTCGCCAAAGGTAAAGTGCAGGCGCTCGGCCTGATTATCGGTGGCGATGCCCGGCCAGCGATCGAGCGCTTCAATGATGCGATGGAACCAGGCGGCGACATCGCAGCGGCTATCGATCAGGCCGGCGAGCTCGGGCTCGAGGCGCACACGATCGATGGCTCCGCTGACGATCTGGCCGCGGTGATCCTGGATCAGTTGCGGTAAAGTCTCGGCGTACATCCTACCTCTATTGATGACGCGAATCGCGCCGGGAAGCAGTCCCGTGGGAAGGGTAGACGATGCACGCTATGATGCTTGAGTGCGGCTCACGGTGGTGGATTGGGCGGTGGTGGCGGCGTACTTCGCCTTCAACCTCGCCATTGGGTTCTATTACAAGAGCCGCGCCGGATCGAGCGTCAGCGAATTCTTTCTCTCCGGACGAAACGTTCCATGGTGGCTGGCCGGGACGTCGATGGTGGCGACCACGTTCGCCGCCGATACGCCGCTGGCGGTGACGGGCATGGTCGCGGTGGGGGGGATTGCGGGCAACTGGCTATGGTGGTGCTTCGTCGCCAGCGGTATGATGACCGTCTTTTTCTACGCGCGGCTGTGGCGGCGCAGCGGCGTCATGACCGATATCGAATTTTGCGAAATTCGCTATTCCGGAAGGCCGGCCGCGTTTTTGCGCGGATTTCGCGCGCTGTATCTGGGCATTCCGATCAACTGCATCATTCTCGGCTGGGTAAATAAAGCGATGGTCGATATTCTGATGCTGGTTTTGGGCGTGAGCAAGATCCAGGCGCTCGGAATCGTGATCGGGATGATCGCGCTGACGTCGTTCATTTCGACGCTGAGCGGGCTGTGGGGCGTGCTGGTCACGGATCTGTTCCAGTTCGTGATCAAGATGAGCATGGTGATCGCGCTGGCGGTGTTCGCGGTGCGGGCCGTCGGCGGGATCGACCAGATGAAAACAAAGCTGCTCGTGCTCGACGCAGCGCGGGGAAATCAGGGCTCGGTTTTAAACTTCATCCCCGATTTGAATTCGGCGTGGATGCCGCTGATCACTTTTCTGGTTTATATCTCGCTGAACTGGTGGGCGACGTGGTATCCGGGCGCCGAGCCGGGCGGCGGCGGATATATCGCGCAGCGGATGTTCAGCGCCAAGGACGAGAAACATTCGCTGCTGGCGACGCTGTGGTTCAATATCGCGCACTACGCGCTGCGGCCGTGGCCCTGGATCCTGGTGGCGCTGGCGTCGCTGATTCTTTATCCGGGATTGGAAAAGCCGGAAACCGGATATATTCGCGTGATGATCGCGTATCTGCCGCCGTCGCTGCGCGGGCTGATGATCGCGGCGTTCGCGGCCGCCTACATGTCGACCATCGCCACGCAGCTCAACTGGGGAGCCAGCTATCTGGTGAACGATTTCTACCGGCGATTTCTCAAACCGAGCGAATCGGACCGGCACTACGTGGCGGCTTCACAGGCGGCGACGGTGCTGCTGACGCTGGTCTCCGCCGTGGTGACGTTTTATCTCGATTCGATCGCCGGCGCCTGGAAGCTGCTGGTGGTTACCGGAGCCGGCACCGGAAGCGTGCTGCTGCTGCGCTGGTACTGGTGGCGCATCAATGCCTGGAGCGAAGTGTCGTCGATGATCGCGGCTTCCGCGGTTTCCCTCAGCCTGCAAACGATCTGGAAACTGGATACGGACAAACCGGTCGAGTTCGCCTGGATCATGATCATCACCGTCGCCATCACGACCGTAGTGTGGCTGGCGGCGACGTATTTGACGCGGCCGGAGCCGGATGAGGTGCTGATCTCGTTTTACGCGCGGACGCGCCCTTCCGCGGCGGGATGGCGGCGGATCGCGCGGTTGAAACCCGAAGTGCAGCCTTCGCGCGACGGATTGTCGAACCTGGTGGACTGGATCGCCGGATGCGTGCTGATCTACGGCATGTTGTTTGGCACCGGCAAGCTGCTGCTGCACGAGACGGCATCGGGGGTGGCATTGATGGCAGCGGGACTGATCGCGGGCGCGGTGATTTATTGGGATCTTTCAAGGAGAGGTTGGAGTGCGGTGGTGGATTAACTCTGTGGACAGGCTGGCTCAGTGTTGCCTGTTGATTGTTTGCGGTGTTTCCGCGGCGGCCG
>Ga0209062_1001726_pt1 | contig 34624 bp, 31 predicted proteins | sample Coa_R2_2_FD_187158 | JGI IMG/M metagenome (GOLD analysis project Ga0209062, IMG submission 187158) | Surface soil microbial communities from Centralia Pennsylvania, which are recovering from an underground coalmine fire - Coalmine... | ecosystem: Environmental > Terrestrial > Soil > Unclassified...
TACATCTGATACTCGATCGGATGCGGCGTGTGCTCGAAGGCGTAGATCTCTTCGTATTTGAGCTCGATATAGGCCTCGATCTGATCCTTCGTGAAGACATCGCCCTTCATCAGGAAGGCGTGATCGGCGCGCAGATTCTCGACGGCCTCGCGCAAGGAGCCGCAGACCTGCGGCACGTCCTTCAGCTCCTCGGGCGGCAGGTCGTAGAGATTCTTGTCCATGGGATCGCCGGGATGGATGCGGTTCTGGATGCCGTCGAGCCCGGCCATCAGCATCGCGGCATATCCCAGATAGGGGTTGGCTGCGGGATCGGGGAAGCGCACCTCGACGCGTTTGCCCTTGGGGCTCGCGACGTAAGGAATGCGGCAGGAGGCCGAGCGGTTGCGCGAGGAATAGGCGAGCAGCACCGGCGCCTCGAAGCCCGGGATCAGCCGCTTGTAGCTGTTGGTCGTGGGGTTGGTGAAGGCGTTGATCGCCTTCGCATGCTTGATGATGCCGCCGATGTAGTAGAGCGCGGTGTCGGAGAGATCGGCATAGCCCGAGCCCGCGAAGAGCGGCTTCTTGCCCTTCCAGATGGATTGATGGACATGCATGCCCGAGCCGTTGTCGCCCTTGATCGGCTTCGGCATGAAGGTCGCCGTCTTGCCGTATTGATGGGCGACGTTGTGCACGACGTATTTATAGATCTGCATGCCGTCGGCGGATTTCACCAGCGTCTCGTATTTGGCGCCCAATTCGTGCTGCGAAGGGGCGACCTCGTGGTGATGCTTTTCGACGTCGAGCCCCATATCGGCCATGACCGAGAGCATCTCGGCGCGGAGATCGGAGGCGCCATCGACCGGCGGCACCGGGAAATAGCCGCCCTTGATCGGCGGGCGATGGCCGGTATTGCCGTCGGGGAATTTCTTGTCGCTGACGTAGGGGCCTTCCTCGCTGTCGATCTCGTACATGGCGCCGTTCATGCCGACCTTGAAGCGCACATCGTCGAAGACGAAGAACTCGGCCTCGGGGCCGAAATAGGCGGTATCGCCGATGCCCGTCGAGGTCAGATACTGCTCGGCCTTCTTGGCGATCGAGCGGGGATCGCGCGCATAGGGCTGGCCGGTGCCGGGCTCGTAGACGTCGCAGAAGATGATGAGCGAGGTCTGTGCGGCGAAGGGATCGAGCACGGCCGTCGCGCAATCCGGCTTCAAGAGCATGTCGCTCTCGTTGATCACCTTCCAGCCGGCGATCGAGGAGCCGTCGAACATCACGCCTTCGGCGAGGAAATCCTCGTTGATGGTCTTGATGTGATGCGCCAGGTGCTGCCACTTGCCGCGCGGATCGGTGAAGCGGAAATCGACGTATTTGACGTCGTGCTCCTTGATCATGTTCATGACTTTTTGAATGTCGGACATCGTCTCTTTCCCTGCGTTACGGTCTCTGTGGTCTCGGTCGCACGGCGCTCACACCGCTGTGGCGCGCCGGTCTAAAGCGTCACGTCGAAGGCGTCGGGATGGGGCGGTCAGATCGCGTCCTTGCCCTTCTCGCCGGTGCGGATGCGGATCGCCTCGTCGATGGTGCTGACGAAGATCTTGCCGTCGCCGATCCGCCCGGTATGGGCGGCCTGCTGGATCGCCTCGACGGCGCGCTCCACCAGGCTATCCTCCATCACCACCTCGATCTTCACCTTGGGCAGGAAATCGACGACATATTCGGCGCCGCGATAGAGCTCGGTATGGCCCTTCTGCCGGCCGAAGCCCTTGGCCTCGGTGACGGTGATGCCCTGGATGCCGACCTCGTGGAGCGCTTCCTTCACCTCGTCGAGCTTGAAAGGCTTGATGATCGCTTCGATTTTCTTCATCGGTCCCGCCTGCCCATCGCGTGAGGCCCAGCGCCAGCCGCCGGGCGGACTCCTGCTCTTCCAAGCATGAGCCGTGCCAGCCGTGCCGCTCCCCAGCGCGCCGAAACTATCCCGAATCTCGGCCGGGGCAAACAGGGTTTCTTGCCTATAAAATAGGCAAGATGATGAAATTCTAGCCGCTGCCCGGCCGAACGATGGCGGATGCTAGCCCGCTCTGCCGCCCTTCAAGAAACCGAGCAGCGGGTTCAGCGTCGGCGGGGCGATCCGCCGCAAGGTGTTGGTGTCGCGGTGGTCGAAGGGCGGCGTCTTGCCCCGGAGCGCCAGATCGGTGCGCGTCACATAGGTCCAGCTATCGTCATCGTTGAAGGTGATGTCGATGCGGTAATAGTCGGTGCGGAACGCCTCTTCGAGAAAGGTCGTCGAGCAGATCCCGAAGCGCGTATCGCCGCGCCGCGCCTCGACCGAAATGCGCTTGTCGTCGGGCGCCGCGGTTCCCCCCGCCAACGCCACCTGGCCGCGTGGAATGGCGACGGTCTGCATGATCAGCCCGGTGGCCGGCTCCCACAGCCAGTAGCCGACCTGATCGTGAAAGGTGATGGCTTCCTCGGGCGTGTTGATATGGATGTGGTAGCGCAGGCCATAGAGGAGCTGGGGGCCATTGGTCTGCGGATCGATCGGCTGCATCTCGATATGCTCGCGGAACACGCGCCGTTCGGGGCCTGCCGCTTTCGGGTTGATGTCCACCCCCTGATCGGACTGCCACACGCCGGCCAGGCGACGCAGCGGGCCCAGATTGGCCAGCGTATCCGGCGAGTAAGTTTCGGGTTCGGTGAAGATGTCGTCGGGGAGGTTCGGCATCGGCTTTCCTGGGTGACGTGGAAGCGGCAGAAAATTCCTAGGATCGATTGCCCTGCCGCGCGAGCCAGGCGCCGATCCGCGCCATCGCCTCTTCGAGTGCCTCGAGGCTTGCGGCATAGGAGAAGCGGAGATAGCCCTCGCCGAGCGCGCCGAAGCTGGTTCCCGAGATGGTGGCGACGCCGGTCTCGTCGAGGAGCCGCGACTGGAGCGTGCGGCTGTCGAAGCCGGTGCCGGTGATGTTGGGAAAGGCATAGAAGGCGCCGCCCGGCACGGCGCAGCGGAAGCCGGGAAGCGCGTTCAGCGCCCTGATGACCATCCGCCGCCGCTCGGCAAAGGCCGCGACCATCTGCCGCGACGGCTCGCGCGGCCCGGTCAATGCGGCAATCCCCGCATATTGCGCGGCGGCGTTGACGCAGGAATGGCAATTGATGGCGAGCCGCTCCGCGGCGGCGAAGATCGCTTTCGGCCAGACGCCATAGCCGAGCCGCCAGCCCGTCATCGCATAGGTCTTGCTCCAGCCATCGAGCAGGATGAGACGGTCGCGGATCGCGGGATAGGTCAGGAGACTCACATGCTCCGCGCCGTCATAGACCATCTCGCCATAGATCTCGTCGCTCATCACCGCGACCTGGGGATGCCGCTCGAGCCCCTTGACCAGCGTGTCGAACTCCTTCCGCGGCACGGCGCCGCCCGTGGGGTTGGCAGGGCTGTTCAGGATGATGAGGCGGGTCTTGGGCGTGATCTTCGCCAGCACCTCGTCCGCATTGAAGGAGAAGCCTCCGGCTTCATAGAGCGGCATCGGCACCGGCGTCGCCCCGGAAAAGCGGATCACGCTCTCATAGATGGGAAAGCCGGGATTGGGGTAGAGGATCTCGGCGCCGGGCTCGCCGAACATCATGACGGCGAAGAACATGGTGACCTTGCCGCCGGGCACGACCAGCACCTGATCGGGCGAGACTGAGACGCCGTGCCGGCGGTGGAGATCCGCCGCGACCGCCTCGCGCAAAGGCAGGATGCCATTGGCGGGCGTGTAGCCGTGATGCCCATCGGCGAGCGCCTTGCGCCCGGCTTCGACGATATGGGCGGGCGTGGCGAAATCGGGCTGGCCGATGCCGAGATTGATGATCGAGCGGCCTTGCGCTTCGAGCGCCTTGGCGCGGGCCAGCACCTCGAAGGCGGATTCGGTGCCGAGCTGGCTCATGCGGCCGGAAAGGGTGAGCATGGAAGCATCCATCCTGGCTGGTCGCTTCCTATATCGCCGAAGCGGGCGCGGGGGACAATCCTTTATCGACCCCGCGCCTCCGCCGGCGATTTTCGGTGCGGCCAGGGCAGGGGAACGAGTGAGAGCCGCGCCGAGCCGGATGGCGGGGAACTCGACCAGGCGGAAAAACGCCGCGGCGGCCGCGAGTGACAGGAGGGGTGCCAGCCAGAGAACCGCGTAGAGCGGGAGCCATGCCGGCCGTTCATAAAGCAAGGTGTAAAGCACGAGGAAGTGGAGGAGATAGAGTCCGTAAGAGATGCGGCCCAGCGCCACGAGCGGCGGCCATTCGAGCGCGCGGGCCGGCCGCTCGGCATAGGCGCAGAGGATGACCACCACGCCCGCGCCCAGCGACGCGGCGAGCGTGCCGACGGCACCCGTGCCGATCTCCCAGCGCGCATTGAGCAGCAGGAGAGCAAGCGCCAGCGCCAGCCACTGCGCGACGGGCGGCAGCCGGCGCGACCAGGCCGTGATCAGCGCGCGCGACCGCGCCGCCTCGGCGCCGAGGATGAAAAACCAGAGATAAGTACCGGTATGGGCGAGGGAATCGAGGAGAGCCGGCAAGTCCGGGTCGGATTGCAGGACGCTCCGGCACGCGGCGGAAAAGATGAAGGCGAGCGGAACGGCGAAGCGTCCGGTACGGCGCATGAACCAGATGAGCAGCGGAAAGAGGATCGAGAGGCGCATCTCGATCACCAGCGTCCAGAGGACCGGGTTGATGTAGTTGTAAGAGGAGTCGCCGAGCATCAGAAGGTGATCGACGAGCGCCGCCAGCGTGACCGGCTGCCCCCAGGGCTGGAGATCCCCGCCCCATCGCCTCACCTCGGGCAAAGAGAAGCGCGAGAAGGCGGTGAGCGCGGCGGCGCCGATCGCCAGCGCCGCCAGATAGGGCAGATAGATCCGGCAGATGCGGCGGATGAGGAAAGCGCTGTAACCGGGCGAGTTGCCTTGCCAATAGGGCAGCGAGAGAACGAAGCCGCTCAGCACGAAGAACACCAGCACGGCCTGATGTCCCTCCCAGAACAGGTGGAGCGGGGAGAACGCCATGATCCTCGCCAGCCGCGTCGTGGGCTCGCCGATGTAGACGGCCCAGAATTGCGGGAGGACGGCGAGGCTGTGATGCGCAACCACCGTAAGCGCGGCGATGCCGCGAAGGGCGTCGAGCGAAATCCAGCGCGCCTTGCCGCCCATGCGTTTCCCGACCCCGACGCCCCGTCTCGTTGCGCCGGGAACATCCCGGTCGCCCGCGGGTTCAGGAATGCCACTTCACATGAAGTTGAGGATGTAGCGGTGGGCGCCGGCCCGGCGACTTGCCGCGACGACGCCGACGCGGCAACAATGTGAAAAAGGGAGTTGCCCGATGAAGCCTCGCATCCTCTGCGTCGTCTCGGCCATTTTGCTTCTAGCGGCTGCGCCTGTGGCGCGCGCGGATGATTACGCGCCGGTGCCCGGCAGCAATTTGCAAAAGCTCGAATTCGGCACCGTGCCAGCGGCGGCCGCCAAAGGCGACATCCACGAGGTCGAGAGGCTGCTCCGCGCCGGCCGCGGCAGCGTCAACGACGTCGACGGCAAGGGCAACGCGCCGCTCACTTACGCCGCGATGCATGGCGATGCAGCGCTGGCAAAGCTGCTGCTCGATCGCGGCGCGACGGTCGATTTCCGCGACAAGCTCGGCAACACGGCGATGCATTTGGCGGCGCAGCATGGCAGCACCGAGGTGATCAAGCTGCTCGTCGCCGCCAAGGCGGCCACCGATGCGCCGAACCGCGAAGGGGTCACGCCGCTGATGATGGCGGCCGGCAATGGGCAGGTCGCCGCCGTGCGCTTGCTGCTATCTCTGGGTGCCGACGCCAAGCGTCAGGATTTCACCGGCCGCGACGCGCAAGGCTGGGCCGCGGGCAAGCCCACCGTGCTGCAAGCCCTGCGCAGCGGCAGGCAGGGCTGAGGGTCGGGAGAGCGGCGGATGATCCTCGCCGCCCGCGGCATTCACTCGGCCCACCGCCCGCTGCGGCGCGTCCAGTCGAGGTAGTCCTCGTCATTGCTGAAACGGCGCGGCGCGGCGGCGACGGCGAAGAGCCGCCGGTTCCGCCTGGTCATAGCGATGAACTGTCGAAGCTTCGCCGCCGCGGCGCTGTAAAGGCTCAGGTAAACGAGCACGGCCGCGACGATCAGAATGAGGCAGATCCACACCGCGATGCTCAGAAAGCCCAGTGCCACCGCGCCGCCGAGGACGGCATAAGCGGCGGTCATTGCCAGCAGCATCTTGATCATGGTGGTCGCCTCCTTCCCGCCTCAGGGACGGAGCAAGCGCCGTGCCATGCCAGCACCGAATAGAAAATCGTTCTATGTCAGTAGTTTAGGATTTGGTTTTATTAACTATGCGGAAGAATTGGAAAATCGGCCGACAGCGAATGTCAATGCCGGCAGCGCTCTTTCCGCGAGATCCTCATGAGGCGATTGGGGCGAGTGACCGGATTCGAACCGGCGACATCCAGAATCACAATCTGGCGCTCTAACCAACTGAGCTACACCCGCCGCCGCAACCCTGCTCGTAGCGCGCCCGGCTCCCAGCGTCAAGCATCGGGACGGTGATCGCGAGCATTGCGCGCGCCTTGCGTAAATGGCACTAACGATGGCGAAGCGGCGCTCGCGGCGAGGCGCCGTCAGGGAGGCTCGGCATGAAGATCAAAGGCTCTATCGCGCTAGTGACGGGATCGAACCGGGGGATCGGGCGGTGTTTCGTGGAAGCGCTCATTGCGCAAGGCGCGCGCAAAATCTATGCGACCGCGCGTCGCCCGGAGGGCGTTGCCGATCTCGTGCGGGCCCATCCCGGCGTGGTCGAGAGCTTCGCGCTCGACGTGACCGACGCTGCCGCCATTGCGGCGGCCGCGGCGCGCTGCCGCGACGTGACGCTCCTTGTCAACAATGCCGGGATCAACCGACACAAAGGGCTGGTCGCCGCGGCCGATCTCGACGATGCCAGGGCCGAGATGGAATCGAACTATTTCGCGCCCTTGCGGATGTGCCGCGCCTTCGCGCCGGTGCTGAAGGCAAATGGCGGCGGCGCCATCATCAACATGCTCTCGATCCTGGCGCGGGTGAACCTGCCGGCGATGGGGACGCTCTGTGCCTCCAAGGCTGCGGCGCTGAGCCTGACGCAGGGGGTGCGCGCCGAGCTCGCCGGCCAGGGGACCGCCGTCATCGCGGTGATGCCGGGCGCGGTCGACACCGACATGGAGCGCGATTTCCAAGGCCCCAAGATGCCGCCGCAAGATGTCGCCAAGGCGGCGCTGGCCGCGGTCGAGAGCGGGCAGGAGGAGGTCTATCCCGGCGACATGGCGCAAGGGGTGAGCCAAGGCCTCGCCGCCGATCCCAAGGGTGTCGAGAAGCAATTCGCCGCCTATCTGCCGGGGTGACCGCCCGGAGGGCTCGCTGGACGGCTTGGCCGAGGGCGCCGAGCCGTGCCCTCACGAATAGCGGCGGCAGAACTCGATGACGTCGTCCACGAAGGCTTTGGCGGCGGGCGTCATGGAGCGGCCCCTGAGCGCGCAAAAGCAAAACACCAGCGGATAGTCGTTGAACTCGGTGACAGGGATGGCGCACAGGGTTCCTGCGGCGACTTCCTGTTGCACGGCAAAGCGGGGAAGCAAGGTGCATTCGCGATCAAAGCAGGCGATGCCCTTTGAAAGCGCGAGCGAGTTGGTGACGCAAAAGATATTGGGACCGACGGAATGGTGAGCCAAAATCCGGTCGATCTGCTGCCTGAGGCCGAAGGACGTTTCGGTCAGGATCAGCGGGAAGTCGGCGAGCTCCGGCAGCGAGATGACGTTGCGCCGCGCGAGCGCATGAGTCGGCGCGACCGCCGCAACGATCGTATCACGAAAGATTTCAGTGACGGCGATCGTGTCCCGCTCCGGCGGATTGACGACGAGACCGATTTCCGCCATGCCGTTGATCAGCGCCTCGACGGTTTCGTCGGTGCTGCTCATCGTGACGGTGAACAGGACGTTCGGATGCCGCATGTGGAACTCATGCAGCACCGGCGCCACGAAACTCTCGACCGCGGTCTGGAAGCAATATAAGTCGACGGTTCCGGCCTGAAGCTGTTGCAGGGCCGCGATATGCGATTTGACGCGCGCCAGCGCGCACCATCGCCTCGACCTTGGACTGTAGGATTTCCCCGGCGGCGGTGAGTTTCATCCCATCGGCGCGGCGATCGAACATGGCGGTGCGAAGCTCGTGCTCGAGCTTGGCGATCTGCCGGCTGATCGCGGAGGGCGAAATGTGAAGCCGCTCCGATGCGGCCCTGACCGAGCCCAGATGGGCGGTCTCGCTGAAATAGCGCAGGGCTGTGAAGTCCATGCGGCGACACCTCGCGAAGTGTCTTCGGCGGCCGAGAGTCAACGATCGAGGCCAAACCGAGCCAGGGATCCGTCGAAGGAGCTTCTGTACCTGGAGTAAAACGCGTCGCTTCGGCGAATGCAGCCGACCCGCGCTCCGCCGTCGGCACCAACAGATATGCCCGCGGCTATTGCCTTTTCGGCAATGCGTCAGTGCCGAGATTGATATGGCGCCCATGCCGCTTTCTTGTCAATGCTGGACCGTCCCCGAGGAAGACGGGATGCCGCTCGAAATAGAGCGTGGCGGCCGCGCCGCAGCAGAAAAGACTGCTCCGGCACGCCCATCGAAAGAGACAGCTACGGCTCGACCACGGAGATCACAGCGACTGCGACTGCAACTCAAGCGGTGGAGGAATGACATGCCGTATATGCATCTGCTGTCCGATCCAGGCATGAATTATACGCTCAATCGGCCACTGCTCGACGGCAGCTCGCCGGCGCGTCTCGAGGAGATCGGCGCGGTCGCGCCACGCATCAAGGACTACGCGAGCTGGCATATGGTCTGGCTCGATCTTGCCGAGCGCGCCGAAGCCGAAAAGCGCTGGTCGGATGCCGCTTCCTATTATCACGGCGCCGAGTTCTATCTGCCGGCGGGAGACGCCCGCAACAAGCTCTACGATGACTTTGCGCGCAACTGGGCGCGCGCCATGCAGGGCGTTCCCGGCTATGAGCGTTTCGCGGTGCCTTACCTGGACGGCCACTTGCCGGGATTCCGCTTGCAGGCAAAAGGCAAGGAGCGCGCGACTTTCGTCTTCAACGGCGGCTATGACTCCTTCGTCGAAGAGTTCTACGCTTTCCTGCTGCCATTGACTGATCTCGGCTTTACCGTCATCGCATTCGACGGCCCGGGGCAGGGCGGCGCGCTGCGCCAAGGCATCTATTTCGAGCATGCGTGGGAGAAGCCCGCCAAGGCGCTGCTCGACTATCTCGATCTCGACGCCGTCGACTGGCTCGGCGCTTCCTGCGGCGGCTATCTCTCGATCCGCGCCGCGGCCTTCGAGCCTCGGATCAAGCACGTCATCTCGATGCCGACGAGCTATTCGGGCCTCGATATGACACTGAAGCAGATGCGGCCGGGCAAGGCGCAAGAGCTGGTCTCGCTATTCAAGGCCGGCGACCGCAAGGGAACCGAGGCGCTCGTCGCGTCCGAGCGCTTGCCAAGCTCGGTCTTCGATTGGTGTGTGACGCAAGGCATGCACATCACCGGCACGACGACGCCCTTCGACTTCCTGACGTCGATCGCGCAGCACTCGCTCGACGGCATCTTGCATCAGGTGAAACAGGATGTCCTGCTTACCGAAGGCGAGCAGGACCACCTCTTCGACATCGGCTGGATCCACCGCACCATGCGCGAACTCGTCTGCGCGCGCTCCGTCACTGCCCGCATCTTCACCGCGCGCGAAGGCGCCGAGCAACATTGTCAGGTCGGAAACTCGGCCGTCGCCCGCGAGGCCATCATCTGCTGGCTCTCGCAATTCTATCCGGGCATGACGGAGGCGCGCCGATGAGACCGCCGCAGGTCGTCGCGGCGGCGGCAGCGGCGGCGTTTGTCGCCGCCATCGCCGTCCTGGCCTTCTCGCTCCTGCCCGACCTGCTGGTGTGGGCTGCCTTCATCGGCTGGGCGAGCTACGATCATTCAGGCGCAAATTCGCAGGCGCTGCTGCGCAGCTCGGCAGGTCTGGTCTTCGGCGTCGTGATGGCGTGGATCGTGGTGATCGCGGTCGCTTCGGGCTCGCTTTCCCTGGGCGTTCTGCCGGCGACCGCGGTCAGCGCCGCGATCGCGTCTTTCGTGATCGTCTTGGCCTCGTGCCTGCCGCTGCTGAGTATCGTCCCCGCCGCATTCTACGGCTTCGCCTCGACTTTTGCCTATGCGAGCCTCGTCCCGGTCGCCTTTGCGTTCGGCCCCGGGACGATGCCGGATGCGCGCAATGCCCTGGTGGTCCTGCCGGCGTCGCTGCTCATCGGGACGGCTCTCGGCCCGCGCATGGATGGCTGGCGACGGTCCTCGCCGCGGGCCCAGCCAAGACGATGCCAAAGCGTGCACTTCGCCTCGACGGCTCGCCCGTGATCCGTTAGGGGTGGGGCAGGCGGCGCTATCGCTTTCGCTTGCCTCATGCCCGAGAAGGCCGCACCCTCGCTCCGTTCGGTCTCCAAGGCGATTTGATCCGGGGCGATGCGGCACGACGACTTCGCGCTTCTGACACCGGCCGAGATGGCGGCGGCCGATCGCGCTGCCGTCTCCGGGGGACTCTCGGGCGCGGCACTCATGGAGGCGGCCGGGAGCGCCGTCGCGCAGGCGGCAATGCGCCGCTGGTCGCCGCGTTCCGTCGCCGTGCTCTGCGGTCCCGGCAATAATGGCGGCGACGGCTTCGTCGCGGCGCGGCATCTGGCGGCGGCCGGATGGCGGGTGAGGGTCGGTCTCCTCGGCGACAAGGCAAAGCTCACCGGCGATGCGGCGCATCACGCGGCACTCTGGCGCAGCGCGGTCGAGCCGTTGACGCCCGCGCTCCTCGACGGCGCCGCGCTCGCGATCGACGCGATCTTCGGCGCCGGCCTGTCGCGCCCCATCGACGGCGTCGCAGGAGAAGTGATCGCGGCGCTGGCCGCGCGCGGTGTGCCGAGCGTCGCGGTCGACGTGCCGAGCGGACTCGACGGTGCCACCGGCGAGGTGCGCGGCGCTGCAGCGCCGGCCGCCGTCACCGTGACCTTCTTCCGCAAGAAGCCGGGACACCTCCTGCTTCCCGGCCGTCTCCTCTGCGGCGAGATCGAGCTTGCCGATATTGGCATTCCCGCCGCGGTGCTCGATGGGATTCGCCCGAAGACACATGAGAATGCGCCGGCCCTTTGGCTCGCCATCTATCCCTGGCCGCGGCTCGACGGGCACAAATATCGCCGCGGCCATGCGCTGATCGCCGGCGGCGAGATCATGACCGGCGCGGCGCGGCTGGCGGCGCGCGCATCGGCGCGCATCGGCGCGGGTCTCGTCACGCTCGCCGCGCCGAGCGCTGCCTGGCCCGTTTATGCCGCGGCGCTCACCGGCGTCATCGTGCGCCCCATGGCGCGAGCCGAGGATTTCGCCGAGCTCCTCGGCGACATCAGGCGCAATGCGATCCTGCTCGGGCCGGGCGGCGGCATGACGGCGGCGACGCGGCATCAGGTGCTTGCCGCCCTGGCGACGCGGCGCGCGGTCGTGCTCGATGCCGATGCGCTCACCATCTTTGCCGACCGTCCCGAGACGCTCTTCGCGGCGATCGCCGGGCCTTGCGTCATGACGCCGCATGAGGGCGAGTTCACCCGTCTCTTTGGTGCCGGCGGTGGCGACAAGCTCGCCCGTGCGCGGGCCGCGGCGGCGCGAAGCGGCGCCGTCATCCTGCTCAAGGGTGCCGACAGCGTGATCGCCGCACCCGATGGGCGCGCCGCGATCAACGCCAACGCGCCCCCGGACCTCGCCACCGCCGGGAGCGGCGATGTGCTGGCGGGGCTCGTGACTGGCCTTCTCGCGCAAGGGCTCGAACCCTTCGCGGCCGCCGCCGCCGCCTGCTGGATTCACGGCGAGGCGGCGCGCACTTTCGGCCCGGGGCTCGTCGCCGAGGACATCGTCGAGAGCATCCCGGCCGCGCTGCGCTTCCTCAAGGGCTTGGCCGGCACGGGCGGAATGCCGTGAGGCTCGGCGCGCGAATGCGGAAAGCCTTCGCTGCGTGCATGCGCGCCATGCGTGCTCTTGCCACTCGACCGGGAGCCCTGTATCTCCGCCCATCATGAGCGATCGCAACGGCAGTCGTTTTCTCGACAGCGTGGTCGACCGCACGCTCGACAATATCCGCTCGCTGCGCTCGGCCTGGCGCGACATCGCCTCTTCCGCGCGCGGCGTTCTGAGCGGCGCGCCGCGTCCCGAGCTCTCGCGCGATGATGCCGAGCAGCTCCGCGGCCAGCTTCGCGCGTGCCTCGAGGCGCGCGGCGGCGTGGTCTCGGCGCGGGTTCGCGCCGCCGAGCTCGGCCGCACCTATCTCGCGCTCAACGCCACCGGACGCGAGCGCTTCCTGCGGCTTCTCGCCGAGGAATTCGATGTCGACCATGCCGCGGCGGTGGCGCTCAGCGAGCGCTTGCGGCATGCGGGCGACGAGCGTGCGCGCCGCAAGATCGAGCGCGAGCTGCGCCTTGCGCTCGAGCCGCCGCGCGTCAAGCTGCTGACGCAATTCAACGCGCTGCCCGAAGGCGTCAAGTTTCTCGTCGATATGCGTGCCGAGCTGATGTCGCTGGCGCGCAAGGACGCCGCGCTTGCCGGTCTGGAGCTCGACCTCAAGGGCTTGCTCGCGGGGTGGTTCGACGTTGATTTCCTCGAGCTGAAGCGCATCACCTGGGAAGCGCCGGCGGCGCTCCTCGAAAAGCTCATCGTCTATGAGGCGGTGCACGAGATCCGGAGCTGGACCGACCTCAAGAACCGCCTCGAGGCGGATCGGCGATGCTTTGCCTATTTCCATCCCCGCATGCCGGAGGAGCCGCTGATCTTCGTCGAGGTGGCGCTGGTCAAGGGCATGGCGGACAATGTCCAATCGCTGCTCGACGAGACGGCGCCGGTGGGCGACCCGATCGATGCCGACACCGCGATCTTCTATTCGATCTCCAATTGTCAGCGCGGTCTCGCCGGGATCAGTCTCGGCGATTTCCTGATCAAGCGCGTGGTGGACACGCTCGCCGCCGAATTGCCGCATATCAAGACCTTCGCCACGCTCTCGCCCATCCCGGGCTTCCGCCGCTGGCTCGACACGCGGCTTGGCACCGGGGACGATCTCCTCACCGTCAACGAGCGCAAGGCGCTGCAGCAACAGCTCCCGGGGGAGCTCGCCACGCCTGGCCTCGGCCAGCTTCTGGCGCAGCCGGATTGGCAGTCGGACGAGCTCCTGGCGCCGGCGCTGCGCGGCCCGCTGCTGCGCCTGGCCGCGCAATATCTGCTCAACGAGAAGACGCCCAAGGGGCGCGTTCTCGACCCCGTCGCCCATTTCCATCTGACCAACGGGGCGCGCATGGAGCGGCTCAATTGGCGCGCCGACCTCTCGGCCAAGGGGCTTCAGCAATCGGCGGGGGTGATGATCAACTACCTCTACCGGCTTTCCGAAATCGAAGACAATCACGAGGCCTATACGGGCGAGGGGCGCATCGCCGCGTCGAGCGCCGTGACGCGTTTGGCCAAGGGCTGATCCGAGACCCGGGATCCGAGAAAAATCGTCGCAAATGCAAGCAAATTCCTGACGGAAAGGTGTATTTTTTTGTTTCTGGTTAACCTTTGGCGAATACGGTGTCGTTGTCGAATGAACTCCTGCGCGCAAGGCAGCGACGCCAATGTACTTCTTCAACATGTGGGGACGTGGAAACGCCGCCGCTGACATCCAACCAGGCAACCGCTTCTGCCGCCGCCGGCGGGACAATGTGACCGAGACCGCGACCGTGCTCGATCTCAGGCCCGACCCGTTCGGCATACCGCATGTCCATTTCACCCTGTCCTTCGAGCAGCCGACCTTGGGCCATATCGATGAAGGCCTCCGCGTCCTGGCGCTGCGCAGCTTCATCGACGCCTATCGCGAGCGCGTCGCTTAACCGCTCATTCCAGCGCCGGCCGTTTCCGCGCGGGTGATTTCTCGCGTATAATCACGCCATCTTCTTGGCCCGTTCAGGAGCCTGGAATGGCCGTCCCGTCCACCCTCACCGCCGTCGCCTCTCCCGCGCCAGGGGAGACGCCGCTTGCGCCGAGCGACCGGCTCGCCTGCCTCAGCGCGCTCGAGCGCAAGGTGCTCTGGCTCTCCTCCTGGATGATCCACAACGCCAACCACCTGCGGCCCAATCGCGACGGGCTCAAGGTCGGCGGCCACCAGGCGTCGAGCGCGTCGATCGTCACGCTGATGACGGCGCTCTATTTCGATGTGCTGCGGCCCGAGGACCGCGTCGCGGTGAAGCCGCATGCGAGCCCGGTGTTCCACGCGATCAACTATCTGCTCGGGCGCCAGTCGCTCGCGAAGCTCGAAGCCTTCCGCTCTCTGGGCGGTGCCCAATCCTATCCATCGCGCACCAAGGACGGCGACGAAGTCGATATCTCCACGGGCTCGGTCGGGCTCGGCGTGGCGATGACCGGGTTCCTGGCGCTGGTGCGCGATTACGTGCGCCTCAAGGGTTTGCTGCCGGAGGGGCAGGCGCCCGGCCGCATGGTGGCACTGGTCGGCGATGCCGAGCTCGACGAGGGCAATGTCTTCGAGGCGATGCTCGAAGGCTGGAAGCACGATGTGCGCAATCTCTGGTGGGTGATCGACTACAACCGCCAGAGCCTCGACGCCGTGGTGAGTGACCGCCTTTTCAGCCGCATCGATTCGCTGTTTCTCGCCATGGGCTGGCGGGTCGTGACGCTCAAATACGGCAAGAAGCTCGAAGTCGCCTTCGCCGAGCGTGACGGCGCGGCGTTGCGCGACTGGATCGATGCCTGCCCCAATTCGCTCTATTCGGCGCTCGTCTTCAAGGGCGGCGACGCCTGGCGCAAGCATCTCATGGCCGATCTCGGTCATCTCCAGGGCATCCGTGCCTTTCTCGACGCGCATGACGATGCGAGCCTCCACGATGTCATGACCAATCTCGCCGGCCACGACATGGAAACGGTGCTCGACGCCTTCCATGCCGTCGAGGACGACGTGCCGACCTGCTTCATCGCCTATACGATCAAGGGTTACGGCCTGCCGCTCGCCGGCCACAAGGACAACCATGCCGGGCTCATGAACGAAGCGCAGATGGCGCAGTTTCAGCGGGCGATGGCGGTGCCGGCGGGAGCGGAGTGGGAGCGCTTCGCCGGCCTCGATCTCCCGGCGGAGACGCTGGAGCGCTTTCTCGCGAGTGTGCCCTTTGCGGCGCGGCGCGAGCGACGGCTCTCCGCGCCCGCGGTGCCGGTGCCGCCCTCGCTGCCCATGCCGCAGGGCGCGCGGATGTCGACGCAGGAGGGCTTCGGGCGCATTCTCAACGAGCTCGCCGGCGGCGACAGCGAGCTTGCTCGCCGGATCGTCACCTGCTCGCCCGACGTCACCGTCTCGACCAATCTCGGCGGCTGGGTCAATCGCCGCGGCGTCTTCGATTGGCGCGAGCGCGCCGATGTGTTCCGCGACGAAAAGGTCGTCTCGGCGCAGCGCTGGATGATGTCGCCCGCGGGCCAGCATATCGAGCTCGGCATTGCCGAGCATAATCTCTTCCTGCTGCTCGCCGCGCTGGGATTGGCGGCGCCGCTCTTCGGCGCGCGACTCTTGCCCATCGGCACGCTCTACGATCCCTTCATCAGCCGCGGCCTCGATGCGCTCAACTATGCCTGCTATCAGGATGCGCGCTTCATGGTGGTGGCGACGCCCTCGGGCATCAGCTTGGCGCCCGAAGGCGGCGCGCATCAATCGATCGGGACGCCGCTCATCGGCTTGGCGCAGGACGGGCTTGCCGCCTTCGAGCCGGCCTATGTCGATGAGCTCGCCGTGCTCATGCGCTGGGGCTTCGAGCATCTTCAGGCGGAAGAGGGCGGCTCTCTCTATCTTCGCCTCTCGACGCGGCCCTTGGAGCAGCGCGAGCGCAAGATCGACGCGGCGCTGGCGGCGGGGATCGTCGAGGGCGGCTATTGGCTGAAGCCGCCCGAGCCCGGCGCCGAGCTCGCCATTGTCTATGCCGGCGCGGTAGCGCCCGAGGCGCTTGCCGCGCATGAGATGCTGCTCGAAGACCTCCCGGGCGCGGGCCTTCTCGCCATCACCTCGGCCGATCGCCTCCATGCCGGCTGGCTCGAAGGGCTGCGCCGCGGCGAGACCAGCGCCGTCGGGCGCCTTCTCGCGCCGCTTGCCGAGGATGCCGCCCTCATCACCGTCATCGACGGGCATCCGGCGACGCTCTCCTGGCTCGGCGGCGTCGCGCGCCACCGGATCTTCCCGCTGGGCGTCGAGCATTTCGGGCAATCGGGCGACATCCCCGATCTCTATCGCGTCTACCGGCTCGATGCCGATGCCATCCTCGACGCCGCGGCGCGGGCGTGCCTCGGGCGGACGTGATCGGCGCCGCGCCGCCCCTGTTCCACTGCCGGAATGCCTGTGCTATGAAGCCGCCCTCGTCGGTACCGGGGGCGTTCGGAAACGGCTGCGACCGTGCCGGCGAAAGCGGGCGGGCGTGGCGGAATTGGCAGACGCACTGGATTTAGGTTCCAGCGACGCAAGTCGTGGGGGTTCAAATCCCTCCGCCCGCACCATGCCGGCAAGTCGGATCCCATCGCGATGCGCCCCCGGGCGCGCGCCACGCACAGGCTGAGCGACCCATGCAGATCAGCGAGACCACGAGCGAAGGCCTCAAGCACGAATTCAAGGTGACCGTCGGCGCGGAGGATATCGGCCGGCGCGTCGAAAACCGGCTGCAGGAGATCGGCCGCACGGTGCGACTGCCGGGATTCCGTCCTGGCAAGGTGCCGCTCACGGTGCTGCGCAAGCGCTACGGGCCCGCGGTGATGGGCGAGGTGCTGGAGCGCACCGTCAACGATACCTCGAACGAGGCGCTGCGCGAGGCGAAGCTCAGGCCCGCGCTCCAGCCCAAGATCGAGATCGTCTCGTTCAACGAGGGCAAGGATCTCGAATACAAGCTCGCCGTCGAGGTGCTTCCCGAGATCAAGCCGATGAATTTCGGCGAACTCAGCCTCGAGCGGCTGCGCCCGGAGATCCCCGATACGGAGATCGACAAGGCGCTCGAGCGCATCGCCAAGCAGCAGCGCAAGGACGAGCCCGCCAACCGGCCGGCCGAGAAGGGCGACATCGTCGTCATGGATTTCACCGGCTCGATCGACGGCACCGAGTTTCCGGGCGGCAGCGCCAAGGGGCATCGGCTCGAACTGGGTTCCGGCAGCTTCATTCCCGGCTTCGAAGATCAACTCGTCGGCGCCGCCGCCGGCGAGCATCGCACCGTCACGGTCACCTTTCCCGCCGATTACGGCGCCAATGATCTCGCCGGCAAGGAGGCTTCCTTCGCCGTCGACGTGAAGGAGGTTCGCGCGGTTTTGCCGCAGCCCATCGACGAATCGCTCGCCGAGGCGGTCGGCATGGAGAATCTTCAAGCCTTGCGCGATGCCGTGCGCGCGCAGATCGAACGCGATTACGCCGGGATCGCGCGCCAGCGCCTGAAGCGGCAGCTCCTTGACAAGCTGGCCGAGCGGCACGATTTCCCCGTCCCTCAGGGCATGGTGGATATCGAATTCGACGTCATCTGGAAGCAGTTCGAGGCCGAGCGGGAGCGCGCCAAGAAGGCGGGCCTTCCGGACGGCGAGGACGGCAAGAGCGACGAAGAGATCAAGGCCGAGTACCGCGCCATCGCCGAACGCCGCGTGCGGCTGGGGCTGCTCCTTTCGGAAGTCGGGCGCAGTAACAATATCTCGGTGGCGCAGGAGGAGATCAACCGGGCGTTGTCCGAGGAGGTACGGCGCTTTCCCGGCCATGAGCGCGAAGTGCTCGAGTATTATCGCAACCAGCCGGGCGCCCTCGACAATCTGCGGGCGCCGATCTTCGAGGACAAGGTGATCGACTACATCCTCGAAATGGCCCAGGTGACCGACCGCCCGATCGGCATCGCCGAGCTGATGGCGGCGAGTGCGGCGGAGGACGAGGAAGAGGCGGAGAGCAAGTCCAAGTAACGCGCGGCTCGCAAGACGCAGGACCAGGCGTAGGCGGGCCCGTCATAGCGGAAGGTGGCAAAGACCATGGATCCCCAAGAGATCTATATGAACACGCTGGTGCCGATGGTGGTCGAGCAGACCAATCGGGGCGAGCGCGCCTACGATATCTATTCGCGCCTCCTCAAGGAGCGCATCATCTTCCTCGTCGGGCCGGTCAACGATGCCGTGGCGAGTCTCATCTGCGCGCAATTGCTGTTCCTCGAATCGGAGAATCCGAACAAGGACATAGCCTTCTACATCAATTCGCCGGGCGGCATCGTGAGCTCCGGGCTCGCCATTTATGACACGATGCAATATATCCGCTCGGACGTGGCGACGGTGTGCGTCGGGCAGGCGGCGTCGATGGGCTCGTTGCTGCTCACCGCCGGCGCCAAGGGCAAGCGGATCTCGCTGCCCAATTCCCGGATCATGATCCATCAGCCCTCGGGCGGCGCCCAGGGGCAGGCGAGCGACATCGAGATTCAGGCGCGCGAGATTCTCTATCTCCGGGCAAGGCTCAACGAGATCTACGTTAAGCATACGGGGCAATCGCTCGAAGTGATCGCCCAAGCAGTCGAGCGGGACAAGTTCCTCTCGCCCGTGGAAGCGAAGGAATTCGGGCTGATCGACGAGGTCATGGCCGCCCGTCCGGTGCGCGAGGAGGAGAACAAGACGCGTCCATGACCGCGCACCTCGCCCTAAGAGCGGGTAAAACGCTGTTGCAAGAACCCGGAACACCCCTATCTTTAACTAGTTATTGATCGGGAGGCGGTACATATTGTTGAATTATCGGGTGTCTGGCGCCTGCCCTCGTGGTGGGGCAGAGTACGAAGCGGCGGCGGTGCCGCGACGCGGTTGTCCGGTGGGAGCGGCCGAGAGCGCGGCGCCGGGTTGTGATCGAGATCGAGGCCCGCCTCGGTCGTGGACGGAGTGCCCATGAGCAAAGCCACTGGCGGCGACGCAAAGAACACCCTCTACTGCTCCTTCTGCGGCAAGAGCCAACATGAAGTCCGCAAGCTCATTGCCGGTCCGACCGTCTTCATCTGCGACGAGTGCGTCGAGCTCTGCATGGATATCATCCGTGAGGAGCACAAAACGACGTTGGTCAAATCGCGCGACGGCGTGCCGACGCCGCGCGACATCTGCAAGGTCCTCGACGATTACGTGATCGGCCAGGATCACGCCAAGCGCGTGCTCTCCGTCGCCGTCCACAATCACTACAAGCGTCTGGCGCACGGCGCCAAGAACAACGATGTTGAGTTGGCGAAGTCGAACATCCTTCTTGTGGGACCGACCGGCTCGGGCAAGACGCTCCTGGCGCAGACCTTGGCGCGCATCATCGACGTGCCCTTCACCATGGCGGATGCGACGACGCTCACCGAAGCGGGCTATGTCGGCGAGGATGTCGAGAACATCATCCTCAAGCTGCTGCAGGCCGCCGACTACAATGTCGAGCGCGCGCAGCGCGGCATCGTCTATATCGACGAGGTCGACAAGATCAGCCGCAAATCCGACAATCCCTCGATCACCCGCGACGTCTCCGGCGAAGGCGTGCAGCAGGCGCTGCTCAAGATCATGGAAGGCACCATCGCCTCGGTGCCGCCGCAAGGCGGACGCAAGCATCCGCAGCAGGAATTCCTGCAAGTGGACACGACCAACATCCTCTTCGTCTGCGGCGGCGCCTTCGCCGGTCTCGAGAAGATCATCGCGCAGCGCCGCCAGGGCACCTCGATCGGATTCGGCGCCGAGGTGAAGGGGCCGGAGGAGCGTAAGACGGGCGAGATCCTCAAGGATCTCGAGCCCGAGGATCTCCTCAAATTCGGCCTCATTCCGGAATTCGTCGGCCGCCTGCCCGTGGTGGCGACGCTCGACGATCTCGACGAGAGCGCGCTTGTCGATATTCTGACCAAGCCGAAGAACGCTTTGGTCAAGCAGTATCAGCGGCTCTTCGAGATGGAGGATGTGCGGCTCGAGTTCAACGACGAAGCGCTGCGCGCCATCGCGCACAAGGCGATCGCGCGCAAGACCGGCGCGCGGGGCCTGCGCTCGATCATGGAGGCGATCCTGCTCGAATCCATGTTCGACCTGCCCGGCCTCGACGGCGTGAGCGGCATGGTCATCAATCGCGAAGTCGTCGAGGGGCGCGCCGCGCCGCTTCACATCTATTCCGATCGGCGCGGGGACGTGGGGACGGGCGCCTGATTGCGCGCCTCGGCCCGGCTGCGTCGCGGCGTCGGCGCTCTTGAATGCGTTTCCGCGCGCGCCACTTTATGACTGAGATGCCCGTTGCGACGATTCGGTCGTCGCTCTTGCGGGACCGGTCGCAAACTTTTCCGCTCTTCTAGAAAGAGGCGTCATGTTCGAAATTTCTCGCGGTGCCCTCTATCCTGTTCTGCCGCTGCGCGACATCGTCGTCTTCCCGCACATGATCGTTCCGCTCTTCGTGGGACGTGAGAAGTCGGTGCGCGCGCTCGAAGACGTGATGAAGGATGACAAGCAAATCCTGCTCGTCACCCAGAAGAATGCGGCGCAGGACGATCCGACCTCGGCCGATATCTATTCGGTCGGCACGATCGGCACGGTGTTGCAACTCCTGAAGCTGCCCGACGGCACCGTCAAGGTGCTCGTCGAAGGCGGCCAGCGCGCACGCATCGTCCGCTTTGCGGAGAACGAGGCCTTCTTCCAAGCCTATGCCGACGCGATCGAGGAGAAGCCGGGCGAGCAGCAGGAGCTCGAGGCGCTGGCGCGTACGGCGGTCTCGCAGTTCGAGCAATACATCAAGCTCAACAAGAAGATTCCGCCCGAGGTCCTCGTCTCGATCAATCAGATCGAGGATCCGAGCAAGCTGGCCGACACGCTCGCCTCGCATCTGGCGCTCAAGATTCCGGAGAAGCAGGAGCTGCTCGAGACCGAGGCCGTCTCCGAGCGGCTCGAGAAAGTCTTCGGCTATATGGAGAGCGAGATCGGCGTTCTTCAGGTCGAGAAGCGCATCCGCTCGCGCGTCAAGCGGCAGATGGAGAAGACGCAGCGCGAGTATTACCTGAACGAGCAGCTCAAGGCGATACAGAAGGAGCTGGGCGACGGCGAGGACGGCCGCGACGAGCTCGCCGAACTCGAAGAGCGCATCAACAAGACGAAGCTCTCGAAGGAGGCGCGCGACAAGGCGCAGGCCGAGATGAAGAAGCTGCGCACGATGAGCCCGATGTCGGCCGAGGCGACGGTCGTGCGCAATTATCTCGACTGGCTCCTCACCATTCCCTGGCATGTCCGCACCAAGATCAAGCGCGACATCAAGGCGGCCGAGAAGGTGCTCGACGCCGATCATTTCGGGCTTGAGAAGGTGAAGGAACGCATCCTCGAATACCTCGCGGTGCAGCAGCGCATGCGCAAGGTGAAGGGACCGATCCTCTGCCTCGTCGGTCCGCCCGGCGTCGGCAAGACGTCGCTCGGCAAGTCGATCGCGCGCGCCACGGGCCGCAACTTCGTGCGCATGTCGCTGGGCGGCGTGCGCGACGAAGCGGAGATCCGCGGCCACCGGCGCACATATATCGGCTCCATGCCCGGCAAAGTCATCCAGGGCATGAAGAAGGCGAAATCGTCGAACCCGCTCTTCCTGCTCGACGAGGTCGACAAGCTTGGCGCCGATTGGCGCGGCGATCCGTCCTCGGCGCTGCTCGAAGTGCTCGATCCCGAGCAGAACTCGACCTTCAACGACCATTATCTCGAAGTCGATTACGATCTGTCGGATGTGATGTTCGTGACGACGGCGAATACGCTGCGCATGCCGCAGCCTTTGCTCGATCGCATGGAGCTTATCCGCATCCCGGGCTACACCGAGGATGAAAAGGTCGAGATCGCGCGCCGCCATCTCATCGAGAAGCAGATGAAGGCGCATGGCCTCAAGAAGAGCGAGTGGACGATCACCGACGAGGCGTTGCGCGATCTCATCCGCTACTACACGCGCGAAGCCGGCGTGCGCAATCTCGAACGCGAGATCGCCAATCTGACGCGCAAGGCGATCAAGGACATCCTGATGAAGCGTCTGCCGAAGATCACGGTGACGCGGCGCAACCTCGAGAAATTCGCGGGCGTCCGGCGCTTCCGCTTCGGCGAGCTCGAAGAGAACGATCTCGTCGGCATCACCACCGGTCTCGCATGGACCGAGGTCGGCGGCGAGCTCTTGTCGATCGAAGCGGTGACCGTGCCGGGCAAGGGCCGCGTCACCGCCACCGGCAAGCTCGGCGATGTCATGAAGGAATCGGTGCAGGCGGCCGAGAGCTACGTCAAGTCGCGCAGCTTCGCCTTCGGCATCGCGCCGACGATCTTCGAGAAGAAGGACATCCACGTCCACGTTCCCGAAGGTGCGACGCCCAAGGACGGGCCGTCCGCCGGCGTTGCCATGGTGACGTCGATCGTCTCGGTGCTGACCGGCATCGCGGTTCGCCGCGACATCGCCATGACCGGCGAGATCACGCTGCGCGGCCGCGTGCTGCCGATCGGTGGGCTCAAGGAGAAGCTGCTGGCGGCGCTCCGCGGCGGGCTCAAGACCGTGCTCATCCCCAAGGAGAACGAGAAGGATCTCGCCGAGATTCCCGACAATGTGAAGCGCGGCCTGACCATCATTCCGGTGGCCTCGGCCGACGAGCTCTTGAAGCAGGCGCTCGTCACGCCGCCGGTGCCGATCGAATGGAATGACGTCACCGAGACGGTGATGCCGCCGAAAACGGAGGAGGGGCGCCCGGGCGTGGTGACGCATTAAGGCTCCGCATCCTGCGTCGACCGACGCGCCGTCATCCGAGAGGGTGACGGCGCGTTCGTTTTGGCGATGACGACAGAGAAGCGAGCGCGATCGCGATTCTTCGATGATTGACGGCTGCGAGAACAGCGATCTACACTGCGCCGCGAACCCAATCCTCGTCTCACCAATTCTCAATTTTCCACAGCCTTGCGCCACACAAGGGGGCAATCGTGAACAAGAATGAACTCGTGGACGCCGTCGCGGCTGCAACCGGATTGAAGAAGCAAGATGCTGCGAATGCCGTCGACGCTGTCTTCGATTGCATAGCCGGCGCGCTCAAGAAAGGTCTCGAGGTGCGGCTTGTCGGTTTCGGCACGTTCAACGTCACCAAGCGCGCCGCGTCCGAGGGCCGCAATCCTCGCACCGGCGAAAAGATCCAGATCGCCGCGTCGAAGCTCCCGAAGTTCCGCGCCGGCAAGGGTCTCAAGGACGCGGTGCAGTAACGGGCGATTAGCTCAGCGGTAGAGCATCTCGTTTACACCGAGAGGGTCGGAGGTTCGATCCCTTCATCGCCCACCAGCCTTCGCTAGCGAGCAAGGCTGTCGCGCCAAAGCCCGAAGGACGAAGGCAAGTCACTGCATGCGCGAACTGCGCAGTGGGCTGCGTCATTGCGAGGAGGCGTCGCCGACGAAGCAATCCATGGCCGACGCACGTCGCCGACGCTGGATTGCTTCGCGGAGTCTGTCCTCGGGCCGGCCTTCGGCCGGACCCGTGGGCTCGCAATGACGGCCCACCGACTACTCTAATCCCTCTCGACCTCGAAGCTGATCTTGCCGTTCACGCGGAACTTGGTGATCTTGTCGTTCTCGACGATGCACTCCGCATGCTTGATCCAGAACGAGCGGATGCCGCGCAAGGTCTTCGAGGCTTCGGTCACGGCTTGCTGACAGGCGTCGTCGAAGCCCTTTGAGGATTGCGCGATCACTTCGATATTGCGGACAATCGCCATGGGTTTACCTCCTCATCGGATGATGCGATCCGCCCCTGACCGGCGAGGCCGAAGGATCGTGATGGCTGCGCCGCGGGATGATGAAGAAGCTTGAGGTAGAAGTGCCGACCGACGCGGCGGCAGGGGCGTCCCTCAGAGATCAACGCCGCGGGCATCGGTTTCGCTCGGTGCCATCGTCGTTCCGATACGGGCTTGCGCTGCCGCCCGGCATTGCCGCGGACGTTGAAAATCGCCACGAATCCGCGCCCTGCCAAGCTTGACACTCGGGGGGTGGCGGGTTAGTAAGCGACGCCGCGGAGGAGTGCTGCGGGGGCGTAGCTCAGTTGGTTAGAGCGCCGGCCTGTCACGCCGGAGGTCGCGGGTTCGAGCCCCGTCGCTCCCGCCATTTCCGGCGCTGTCGATCTTCTGTTTCGCCGGGCCGTGCCCATATCTTGAGGGGGTTGGCGTTGGATCGTTGGTACTGCCTTGACCAGTTGGCAGCGCGACGCCGCCGGATCACCCGCAACGCAGCACCAAGCCTCTAGGAGTCCGCGTCATGGACAGCTTGTTGCGCGAGTACCTTCCCATCCTCATCTTCATCGGCATCGCGCTCGCCCTCGCCGGCGTGATCGTGATCGCCTCCTTGCTCGTGGCGCGCCAGCGGCCCGATTCGGAAAAGCTCTCGCCCTATGAATGCGGCTTCGAGCCCTTCGCCGATGCGCGCAGCAAATTCGACGTGCGTTTCTACCTCGTCTCGATTCTTTTCATCATCTTCGATCTCGAGGTCGCGTTCCTGTTTCCCTGGGCCGTCACGCTGGGCAAGATCGGGCTCTTCGGCTTCTGGTCGATGATCGTGTTCCTGGGCGTGCTGACCGTGGGCTTCATCTATGAATGGAAGAAGGGAGCGCTCGAATGGGAATGAGCACCACTTCAGAGCTTGCCCAATCACCGATCCCTGCGGGTCCGGCGCAGGATGCGCTATTGCGGCGCGTCGCCGACGAGATCCAGGACAAGGGCTTCGTCGTCGCCCAGCTCGACAAGCTCGTCAATTGGGCGCGCACGGGATCGCTCTGGCCGATGACGTTCGGGCTTGCCTGTTGCGCCGTCGAGATGATGCATGTCTTCGCCGCGCGCTACGATCTCGATCGCTTCGGCATCTTTCCGCGCGCCTCGCCGCGGCAATCCGACGTGATGATCGTGGCGGGTACGCTCACCAACAAGATGGCGCCTGCCTTGCGCAAGGTCTATGACCAGATGGCCGAGCCGCGCTGGGTCATCTCGATGGGCTCCTGCGCCAATGGCGGTGGGTACTACCACTATTCCTATTCGGTGGTGCGCGGCTGCGACCGCATCGTGCCGGTCGATATCTATGTGCCGGGTTGCCCGCCCACCGCCGAGGCGCTGCTCTACGGCGTCCTGCAACTTCAGAAGAAGATCAAGCGCGAGCGGGTCTTCGCACGGTGAGCCCGCGGAAGCGAAAAATGTCATGACCCTGCCTCTCAAGGACCTTGGCGCTCATATCGCCGCCGCCTTTCCCGAGGCCGTGACCGGCACCGAGATCGCCCATGGCGAGCTCATGGTGACGGTGAAGCGCGGGTCGATCCTCGACGTCCTCCGCTTCCTGCGCGACGACCCGCAATGTCTCTTCAAGCAGCTCTCCGACATCTGCGGCGCCGATTATCCCGACCGTCCGGAGCGTTTCGATGTCGTCTACAATCTTCTGAGCCTCAAACTGAATCAGCGCATCCGCATCAAGGTGGCGACGGACGAGGAGAGCCCGGTGCCCTCGGCGACCGCCATCTACAGCGCCGCCGGCTGGTTCGAGCGCGAGGTCTGGGATCTCTTCGGCGTCTATTTCGACGATCACCCCGATCTGCGCCGGATCCTCACGGATTACGGCTTCGAGGGGCATCCGATGCGCAAGGATTTCCCGCTCACCGGCTATGTCGAGGTGCGCTACGACGAGGAGCAGAAGCGCGTCGTCTACGAGCCCGTCACCTTGAAACAGGAATTCCGCAGCTTCGATTTCCTGTCGCCCTGGGAAGGCATGAATCACGTGCTGCCCGGCGACGAGAAGGCGAAGAAGGAGGAGGGAGGCGCCCGATGAGCCCGGCTCCGTCACCGCCGCTCGAGGCCGAAGCTCAGATCAAGAGCTTCACCATGAATTTCGGGCCGCAGCATCCCGCGGCGCATGGCGTGCTGCGCCTCGTGCTCGAAATGGATGGCGAGGTGGTCGAGCGCGCCGATCCGCATGTCGGCCTTCTCCATCGCGGGACCGAGAAGCTGATCGAGTACAAGACCTATCTTCAGGCGGTGCCTTATTTCGACCGCCTCGACTACGTCTCGCCGATGTGCCAGGAGCATGCCTTCGCGCTTGCCACCGAGAAGCTTCTCGGCATCGAGCCGCCGCCGCGTGCCAAATACATCCGCGTGCTCTACGCCGAGCTCACGCGCATTCTCAACCACTTGCTCAATCTCACCGCCTTCGCGATGGATGTCGGCGCCATCACGCCGCTGCTCTGGGGCTTCGAGGAGCGGGAGAAGCTCCTGGAGTTCTACGAGCGCGCCTCGGGCGCCCGCTTCCATGCCGCTTATTTCCGTCCGGGCGGCGTCCATGAGAATCTGCCGGCGGGGCTCCTCGAGGACATCCACGCCTTCGCCGAGCAATTCCCTGGCCTCATCGACGACCTCGAGCAGCTTCTGACGGAGAACCGCATCTTCAAGCAGCGCACGGTCGATATCGGCATTATCAGCGCCGATGACGCGATCGATTGGGGCTTCACCGGCCCGATGCTGCGCGGCTCGGGGGTCGCCTGGGACCTGCGCAAGGCGCAGCCCTACGACGCCTATGACGTCATGGATTTCGACATCCCCGTCGGCAAGAACGGCGATTGCTGGGACCGCTATCTCGTGCGCATGGAGGAGATGCGCCAATCCGTGCGCATCATCAAGCAGGCGGTCGAGCGGATGCCCGACGGTCCCGTCAAGATCAACGACCGCAAGGTGGCGCCGCCGCCGCGCGCCGAGATGAAGAGCTCGATGGAAGCGCTCATCCATCACTTCAAGCTCTATACCGAGGGCTATCACGTGCCGGCAGGCGAGACCTATACGGCGGTCGAGGCGCCAAAGGGCGAGTTCGGCGTCTATCTCGTCGCCGACGGCACCAACCGGCCCTATCGCTGTCACATCCGCGCGCCGGGCTTCGCCTTCGTGCAGGGGCTCGAATACATGTCGCGCGGGCACATGCTGGCGGATCTCGTGGCGATCCTCGGCTCCATGGATATCGTCTTCGGCGAGGTCGATCGATGAGCGACAACGCCAACGGCGCGCCGGTCGTGCAACCCGAGAGCTTCGCCTTCACACCGGAGAATCTCGAAAAGGCGAAGGCGCATATCGCCAAATATCCGCCGGGGCGCCAGGCGAGCGCGGTGCTGCCGCTGCTCGATCTTGCCCAGCGTCAGCACGACAATTGGCTGCCGCGCGCGGCGATGGATCATGTCGCCGATCTCCTGGAGATGCCGCGCATCCGGGTCTACGAGGTCGCGACCTTCTATTCGATGTTCAATCTGCGGCCGGTGGGGAGGCATTTCTTCCAGATCTGCACCACGACGCCCTGCTGGCTCAGCGGCTCGGACGAGGTGATCGCGGCGTGCCGGCGCAAGCTCGGCATCGGTATCGGCGAGACGACGGCGGACGGGCAGTTCACCTTGACGGAAGTCGAATGCCTCGGCGCCTGCGTCAACGCGCCGATCATCCAGGTCAATGACGATTTCTACGAAGATCTCGATGGCGCTTCGACGGAGAAGCTGATCGACGCGCTGCGGCGCGGCGAGACGCCGAAACCTGGTTCGGCCAAGGGACGCCAGACCTCGGCGCCCCAGGGCGGGCCGACGACGCTTAGGGATCTCTCCTTTGCGGGAGAGCGACGCTGATGCTGAGCGACAAGGATCGCATCTTCACCAATCTCTACGGGCTCCATGACTGGCATCTCGCCGGAGCCAGGGCGCGCGGCGATTGGGACGGCACCAAGGATCTCATCCTCAAGGGCCGCGATTGGATCGTCAATGAGATCAAGAATTCGGGCCTGCGCGGCCGCGGCGGCGCGGGATTCCCGACGGGCATGAAATGGTCCTTCATGCCCAAGGAGAGTCCGCGGCCCACATACCTCGTGGTCAATGCCGATGAATCCGAGCCAGGCACCTGCAAGGACCGCGACATTATCCGGCACGATCCGCAGAAGCTCGTCGAAGGCTGCCTCCTCGCCAGCGTCGGGATGGGCGTCCATCACTGCTACATCTATATCCGCGGCGAGTTCTACAACGAGGCGAAGCATCTCCAGACCGCGATCGACGAGGCCTATGCCGCGGGGCTCATCGGCAAGAACGCTTGCGGCTCCGGGTATGATTTCGAGCTCTATCTCCATCGCGGCGCCGGCGCCTATATCTGCGGCGAGGAGACGGCGCTCCTCGAAAGCCTCGAGGGGAAGAAAGGCCAGCCGCGCCTGAAGCCGCCTTTTCCGGCGCAAGTCGGGCTCTATGGCTGCCCCACGACCGTCAACAATGTTGAGACCATTGCGGTGGCGCCGACCATTCTGCGTCGCGGTGCGTCCTGGTTCGCCGGCATCGGCCGGCCGAAGAACGAGGGCACCAAGGTCTATTGCATCTCCGGCCATGTCGAGAAGCCCTGCAATGTCGAGGAGGCCATGGGCATTCCGCTCAAGGAACTCATTGAGCGGCATGCCGGCGGCGTGCGCGGCGGCTGGGATAATCTCCTGGCCGTCATTCCCGGCGGCTCCTCCGTGCCGGTCATTCCGAAATCGATCTGCGATACCGTGCTGATGGATTTCGATGCGCTGCGCGAGGTGAAGAGTGGGCTCGGCACGGCGGCGGTCATCGTCATGGACAAGTCGACCGACATCATCAAGGCGATCGCGCGGCTCTCGAAGTTCTACAAGCATGAAAGCTGCGGCCAGTGCACGCCCTGCCGCGAAGGGGCTGGGTGGATGTGGCGCGTGATGGAGCGGATGGTGAAAGGCGAGGCCGCGGTCGAGGAGATCGACATGCTGCTCGACGTCTCCTTCGAGATCGAAGGCCACACGATCTGCGCGTTGGGCGATGCGGCGGCCTGGCCCGTGCAAGGCTTGATCCGCCATTTCCGTCCCGAGATGGAACGGCGGATCCGCGAATACCGCGACGCCGCGTCGCGGCGAGCGGCCTGAGGACCGACGATGCCCAAGCTCACCGTCAACGGGATCGAAGTCGAAGTGCCGGCGGGGACGACGGTGCTTCAGGCCTGCCAACACGCCGGCATCGAGGTGCCGCATTTCTGCTTCCACGAGCGTCTCAACATCGCCGGCAATTGCCGCATGTGCCTCGTCGAGCAGGAGAAGGCGCCGAAGCCCATCGCCTCCTGCGCCATGCCCGCGGCCGACGGCATGGTCATCCATACCGATAGCGAGAAGGCCAAGAAGGCGCGCAAGGGGGTGATGGAGTTCCTGCTCATCAATCATCCCTTGGATTGCCCGATCTGCGACCAGGGCGGCGAATGCGATCTCCAGGACCAGGCGATGGCCTATGGCTTCGACCGCAGCCGCTTCCAGGAGAACAAACGCGCCGTCAAGGACAAGGATTTCGGCCCGCTGATCGCCACCAGCATGACGCGCTGCATTCATTGCACGCGCTGCGTCCGCTTCGCGACCGAGATCGCGGGGGTCGAGGAACTGGGTGCCACGGGCCGCGGCGAGAATATGGAGATCGGCACCTATGTCGAGCATGCGCTGACCTCCGAGCTCTCCGGCAACATGATCGATCTCTGCCCCGTGGGGGCGTTGACCTCGAAGCCCTATGCCTTCGTGGCGCGGCCCTGGGAGCTGCGCAAGACGGAATCGGTCGATGTGCTTGACGCCGTCGGCAGCAACATCCGCGTCGATTCCCGCGGGCCGCAAGTGCTGCGCGTGCTGCCGCGCCTCAACGAGCACGTCAATGAGGAGTGGATCTCCGATAAGACGCGCTTTGCCGTCGACGGGCTGACGCGGCGGCGGCTCGACCGGCCCTTTGTGCGGCGCGACGGCAAGCTCGTGCCCGTGAATTGGGGCGAGGCCTTCGCGACGATCGGCGCCCGGATGAAGGACGTGCCGGGCGAGCGCGTCGCCGCGATCGCCGGCGATCTCGTCGATGCCGAGGCGATGCTCGCGTTGAAGGAGCTGATGGCGGCGCTCGGCTCGCCCCATCTCGATTGCCGGCAGGACGGCGCGGCGCTCGATCCCGCCTGCCGTGCGGGCTACCTCTTCAACACCGGCATATCCGGGATCGATCAGGCGGATCTCTGCCTGCTCATCGGCACCGATCCGCGGCACGAGGCGGCCATCATCAATGCGCGGCTGAGGAAGCGCTGGCTGCGCGGCGGCTTCAAGGCCGCGGCGATCGGGCCGGAACTCGATCTGACTTATCCCGTGACGCCGCTCGGCCTCGGGCCGGAGACATTGAGCGATCTCGCCGCGGGCAGGCATGGCTGGAGCGAAACGCTCAAAGCGGCGAAGAACCCGATGCTGATCCTGGGGCAGGGGGCGCTGCGCCGGCCCGACGGAGCGGCGATCCTCGCGCTTGCGCGGCAGCTCGCGGAAAGCGCGGGCATGGTGCGCGAGGGGTGGAACGGCTTCAATGTGCTGCACCTGGCCGCGGCGCGGGTCGGCGGCCTCGATCTCGGCTTCGTGCCGCAAGCGGGCGGGCGCGATCTCTCCGGCATCATCGCCGGCTGCGGCGTCGGCGAGATCGATGTCGTCTACCTCCTGGGCGCCGACGAGATCGATATGCGCCGGCTCGGCAAGGCCTTCGTCATCTATCAAGGCCATCACGGCGATGCCGGGGCGCGCCGCGCCGATGTCGTGCTGCCGGGTGCCGCCTATACCGAGAAGGACGCGACCTATGTCAACACCGAAGGGCGCGTCCAACAGGGGAGGCGCGCCGTCTTCCCGCCGGGCGAGGCGCGCGAGGACTGGGCGATCCTGAGGGCCTTGTCCGGCGCCTTGGGGCACAAGCTGCCTTTCGACACGCTCGGCGAGCTGCGCCGCCGCATGAGCGAGCTCAACCCGGTCTTCGCGGCGGTGGACGAGATCGTCCCGGCCGCCTGGGGCGCCTTCGGCCGCGAGGGGCGGATCGATGCCGCACCGTTCACGTACCCGATCGCCGATTTCTATCGCACCGATGCGATCAGCCGCGCCTCGCCGACCATGGCGGAATGCGCGGCGGTGATGGGCGCCGCCGGAGAAGGCGGGCAGAAGACGGGCACCCATGGATAGCTTCTGGAACGTCTACGCCCGGCCGACCGTCATCACCGTGGCCGAGATCATCGCGATCATCGTGCCGCTGCTGCTGGCAATCGCCTATCTGACCTATGCCGAGCGCAAGGTGCTGGCGGCGGCGCAGCTCCGCAAGGGGCCGAATGTCGTCGGACCCTTCGGTCTCCTTCAACCGATCGCCGATGGCGCCAAGCTCCTGTTCAAGGAGACGGTGATCCCGAGTGGCGCCAATCGCGGCGTCTTCATCGCGGCCCCCATCCTGACCTTTGCGCTGAGCCTCGTCGCCTGGGCGGTGATCCCGTTCGACCAGGGCATCGTGCTCGCCAACATCAATGTCGGGATTCTCTATCTCTTCGCCATCAGTTCGCTCGGCGTCTACGGCATCATCATGGCGGGTTGGTCGTCGAACTCGAAATACGCCTTTCTCGGCGCCTTGCGCTCGGCGGCGCAGATGGTGTCCTACGAGGTGTCGATCGGCTTCGTCATCGTCTGCGTGCTGCTCTGCGCGGGCTCGCTCAACCTCTCGGCGGTGGTCGAGGCGCAGCGCACGATCTGGTTCTGCGTGCCGCTCTTCCCGATGTTCATCGTCTTCTTCATCTCGGGATTGGCCGAGACCAACCGCTCGCCCTTCGACCTCGTCGAAGGCGAATCGGAGATCGTCGCCGGGTTCTTCGTCGAATATTCCTCGATGGCCTTCGCGCTCTTTTATCTCGGCGAATACGGCAACATGATCCTGATGAGCGCGATGACGAGCATTCTCTTCTTGGGCGGGTGGCTCCCGCCTTTCGGCGTCGTGCCCTTCACCTGGATTCCCGGACCGATCTGGTTCGCGCTCAAGATCTGCTTCGTCCTGTTCTGTTTCCTTTGGGTTCGGGCGACCTTCCCGCGCTTCCGCTACGACCAGCTCATGCGGCTCGGCTGGAAGGTGTTCCTGCCCTTCTCGCTCTTCTATCTGGTGCTGGTGGCGGGTGTGCTCGTGGCGACCGGGTGGGCGCCGACATGAGCATCGCTTCGACCAGGAATTGGGGATAAGATATGGCACTCCTGGAGCGCGGCGCGCGAACGATGCTGCTCTCCGAGCTGGTCTCGGGGCTGTGGCTCACCTTGAAATACATGTTCAAGGCGCCGGTGACGGTGAACTACCCCTATGAAAAGGGGCCGCTTTCGCCGCGCTTCCGCGGCGAGCATGCGTTGCGCCGCTATCCCAATGGCGAGGAGCGCTGCATCGCCTGCAAGCTCTGCGAGGCGATCTGTCCGGCGCTCGCCATCACCATCGAGGCCGAGCCGCGCGAGGATGGCAGCCGGCGCACGACGCGCTACGACATCGACATGACGAAATGCATCTATTGTGGCTTCTGCCAGGAAGCCTGCCCGGTCGATGCGATCGTCGAGGGACCCAATTTCGAATTCGCTACCGAGACGCGCGAGGAGCTCTTCTACAACAAGGAGAAGCTGCTTGCGAATGGCGACCGCTGGGAGGCGGAGATCGCCAAGAACCTTGCGCTCGAAGCGCCTTATCGGTGAGCGCGGCATGATCATCCAGGCGATCTGCTTCTATCTCTTTGCCGCCGTCGCGGTCGCGTCGGGCGTGATGGTCATCTCGTCGCGCAACCCGGTCCATTCGGTGCTCTTCCTTATTCTCGCCTTTTTCAACGCCGCCGGGCTCTTCGTACTGATGGGCGCGGAGTTCCTGGCGCTCATTCTGGTCATCGTCTATGTCGGCGCGGTGGCGGTGCTGTTCCTTTTCGTCGTCATGATGCTCGACATCAATTTCGTCGAGCTGCGCCAAGGCTTCCTGCAATACCTGCCGATCGGCGCGCTGATCGGCCTCCTGCTGCTCGTCGAGCTCGTGCTGGTGTTCGGTGCCTGGGTCTTCGCGCCCGATGTCGCCAAGAGCGTCGCTGCACCGCTCCCCGAAGTGGCCAATGTCAGCAATACGCGCGCGCTGGGCGCGCTCATCTATACGCGCTATGTCTATGCCTTCCAGGCTGCGGGGCTGATCCTCCTGGTCGCGATGATCGGCGCGATCGTGCTCACCTTGCGGTCGCGCGAGGGCGTGCGGCGGCAAAAGATCGCTCAGCAGATCGCGCGCGAGCGCCACGAGACGCTCGAAATCGTCAAGGTGCGTCCGGGGCAGGGGATCTGAGCCATGCTGGAGATCGGTCTCGCCCACTACCTCACCGTCGCCGCGATCCTCTTCACGCTCGGGATCTTCGGCATTTTCCTGAACCGCAAGAACGTCATCATCATCCTGATGTCGGTCGAGCTCATGCTGCTCGCCGTCAACATCAACTTCGTCGCCTTCTCTGCATTCCTGCATGACCTCGTGGGCCAGGTCTTCGCCATGTTCGTCCTGACCGTGGCGGCGGCGGAGGCGGCGATCGGACTTGCCATTCTCGTGGTCTATTTCCGCAACCGCGGCACCATCGCGGTCGAAGACATCAACCTCATGAAGGGCTAAGAGCGTGACGATCGCCGCCATCTTCCTGCCGCTCTTGGGCGCCTTCATCACCGGCTTCTTCGGGCGGTGGATCGGCGATCGCGGCTCGCAGATCGTCACCTGCGCGGCGGTGGGCCTGGCCGCCGTCTTTGGCGTCATCCTCTTCGTCGATGTCGCAATCGAGGGCCACAACCAGACGATCGACCTCGCCACCTGGATCGACACCGGCGATCTCCAGGTGCAATGGGCGCTGCGCTTCGACAGCCTGAGTGCGGTCATGGTGGCGGTGGTCACCGTCGTCTCCTCGATGGTGCATGTCTACTCCGTCGGCTACATGGCGCATGACCGGTCGATCCCGCGCTTCATGGCCTATCTGAGCCTCTTCACCTTCTTCATGCTGATGCTGGTGACGGCCGACAATTTCGTGCAGATGTTCTTCGGCTGGGAGGGCGTCGGCCTCGCCTCATATCTCCTGATCGGCTTCTGGTACGACCGGCCGAGCGCCAATGCCGCAGCGATCAAGGCCTTCGTCGTCAACCGCATCGGCGATTTCGGCTTCGCGCTCGGCATCTTCGCCGTCTATTCGCTGTTCGGCTCGCTCCATTTCGGCACGGTGTTCGATGCCGCGCCCAATTTCGCGCATACGAACTTCAATTTCCTCGGCATGCAGGCCGATGCGCTCACCGTCACCTGCATCCTGCTCTTCATCGGTGCGATGGGGAAATCGGCGCAGTTGGGGCTCCACACCTGGCTTCCCGATGCCATGGAAGGTCCGACGCCGGTCTCGGCCTTGATCCATGCCGCGACGATGGTCACGGCGGGCGTCTTCATGGTGGCGCGGCTCTCGCCGCTCTTCGAATATGCGCCGGTGGCGCTCGCCGTCGTCTGCGTCATCGGCGGCACCACGGCGATTTTCGCGGCGAGCGTCGGGATGGCGCAGAACGACATCAAGCGCGTCATCGCCTATTCGACCTGCAGCCAGCTCGGCTATATGTTCTTCGGACTCGGCGTCTCCGCCTATTCCGCGGCCATCTTCCATCTCGTGACGCATGCCTTCTTCAAGGCGCTGCTGTTCTTGGGCGCGGGCTCGGTCATCCACGCCATGTCG